>Ga0163144_10006013_pt1 | contig 26896 bp, 17 predicted proteins | sample OliLak19BULKMAT1_FD_123175 | JGI IMG/M metagenome (GOLD analysis project Ga0163144, IMG submission 123175) | Freshwater microbial mat bacterial communities from Lake Vanda, McMurdo Dry Valleys, Antarctica - Oligotrophic Lake LV.19.BULKMAT1 | ecosystem: Environmental > Aquatic > Freshwater >...
CGATCCCACAGGCGCTCCCAGATCGAACCCCAGCTATAAAACCGACGCCGCGCCTCCAGGCACGCATCCTCCAACTCAACGGGATCCAGTTTTTTCGGTCGAAAGCTGACATCGCCCACCCGGCTTTCCGGATCGAGCCACCATTTGGGCTTCAATAAGCGACCCTCGCGCTCCAGCCGTCGATACAACGGCGTTCCCGGAAAGGGCACCAGATGATTGAACGCGGCTAGAAAGAGCTTTTGCTCCCTTGCGAAGTCCACGCTTCTGCGGATGACGTCGTGATCGTCGTTGTCGTAGCCGAAGACGAAGGTGCCATAAACCGCGAGGCCATGTTCACGAAAGCGGCGCAAACTCTGGGCATAGTCGCCGTCGGCTAAGTTCCAATCCTTGCCCATGTCGCGAAGGTTGCCCGGATCGAGCGACTCCATGCCGATCAAGACGCCCAGGCAGCCGCTCTTCAGCATCAACTTCAGCAACTCATCATCGCGGGCGATATGAATGCTGGCTTGACCGACCCAATTGATCTTGAGCGGAATGAGCGCCCGGCATAACTCGCGCGCTCGCGCCGGCTGGCTCACGATGTTGTCGTCAACGATGAAGAAGTTGCGGCTGCCCGTCGCAGCCATCTCCGCCGCCACTTCCTCGGGCGGCCGATGGTTTTGGCTCGCGTTGTGGACCGCCGTGATCGAACAAAAGTCGCACTTGAAGTTGCAGCCTCGGGCGAACTCCACCAGCGTAATCTTCTGGTAACGCTTGCCGTCGAACACCGCGCGGCGCGGCCGAATCCCCGCCAACGAGCGCCGTCCGCGACGCTCGTAAACCGGGCGCAATCGTCGATGCCGTGCGTCGTCGAGCATTTCGGCCCAAACCGGTTCGGCATCGCCCACGACAATCGCGTCCGCCTCGCGCGCGACTTCGTCCGGCAAGAGCGTCGCATGGTAGCCGCCCATGACCACGGGAACGCCTCTCGCGCGAAACTCCCGCGCGATCTTGTAGGCCCGCAGCGCCGTAAAAGTCTCGACGCTGATCGCCACCAGATCGGTCGGCTCATCGAAGGGGATATCCTCCAGGCGATCATCGTAAAATCGCAAATCGATCCCCGGCGGCGTCAAACTCGCCAACAGCGCCATCGACAATGGCTCCATTTGCCAGGCGCGCACATACGGCGTGTTCTCCTTGCGGCCGACCGAGGGATAGATGAGAGTGAGACGCATGGACAAGCTCCGAAAGTTAGCACGCGGCGCAAGCAAGTGAAGTCACTCGCTTGCGCGTCGTGCTAACAAATAATCCTCACTGGGGTGGTCTTCCCGCCGCTGTGGTTCTGCCTCCACACAGGGCCGCGGCCCGAGCCATTGCCGCCAATACTGCTTCCAGTAGCTCGTGCGCGGCTCTTCGGGCGGCGATACCTTCGGAAGATGAACCCACGGAACTTCGGGGCGGCGGTGGTGGTTCAAATCCCATTCACCGTGAAGCAACAGCCAGGACATCCACGGGAAATGACGCAAGTTCCAGGCGCCGTCGACGATGTCGCGCTGAGAAAACGCATGGCCGACATACTGCCGGGTCGACCAGTTCAGCGAGAAGCATGCATACAGCACCAGCGTATTCTGCCATTTCAGATCCAAAGACCAAAAGAGCGCGGCGTAGAACAAAACGATCAGCAGCAACTCAAGCCGTATCGCGAGGATCGCCGAGGATTCCAGGTTCGCGATGATGCCGACGCCTCGCGCGGGGTTCGTCTTGCTCAGCATTTGCCATCGCAAAAAGCCGGGGTAGAGGGCGACGAGAATCGCCCCCAACGGCACCACGGGCCAAAAGAGTCCGCACAAGAGGCCATACCATTGCATCCTTTTCAGCACGCGGTTGTCCGTGGGATAGTACAGGTCGAACATTTCATGGTCGGTGCGGTTGTGGTGATGGTGGTTTTGGTGCGTCGTCCGCATGAGCCGAAACGGAATGGGAAACAACAGTCCCGCGACGACGCCAAGGGCGTAATTCCCTGGGCCGCTGGTGTTGAGATTGCCGTGCGACGCTTCGTGCAGGAGGGCGTAGTTCGTCAACATGAGGTAAGAGAACGCGATGCCGACTAGCAGAATCTCGTACCACGCCGTCGCCTGGGAACCGAGCCAAAGCAGCGCGATTCCGCCGGAAAACACCACCGCGACCAACAGGAGATTGAGGCGGTTGGGAATCGGCATGTCGGGCGGCGTCGGACCGTAATCGGGCGCGTCCAGGCGCGGCCGCGCTGTCCCGATCGCCACGGCTTGCGTCGGCCGTTCGCATGCGTCCAGAGTTTCGTGCAAAGAACTCATGCGGCCATCCAATCGCAGGTATAAAAGCGATGCAGGTTGTTCGCGTAATGTCGATAGCCGAGGTTGGTCAGGAGCGCCACATGCCAGGGCGCCGCCGTATGCCGCAGTCGCCGCGCGATGCCGCTCCAACTGTAGGCGTATTTCCACGCCTGCTCCGTTCCTGCCTGAAGTTGTTGCACGGTCATCCGCGCCGGCTGAAACACAACATGCTGTCCGTCGTAAAGTTCCCAATTTTTCGTCAAGATGCGGCCCTGCCCCTCTAACTCCTTGTAAAGACCGGTGCCGGGAAAGGGCGTCAAGATGGCGAAGCGAGGCAAATCGATTTTCGCCTCCACCGCGAACTTGGCCGTCTTGAGGAAGACGTCCGGCTCATCTTCATCCATGCCGAAGACGAAACACCCCTGCAGCGCGATCCGCCTTTGATGCAGCCGCTCCACCACCTCGCGATAGCGAGACGGATCATTGAAGCTCTTGTGATTGTGGCGCAGATTCTTTTGCTCGATCGACTCCAGCCCCATCAACAACCCTCGGCAACCGCTGCGGGCGGCCAAATCCAAGAGCGGCAAATCGTCGCACAAAAGCGTCGTCGCCAACCCATACCACTCGATGCCCAGCGGAATCAGCGCCTCGAAGAGTCGCTCGGCATACCCCTTGTCCGCGATTAGATTGAGGTCGACAAAGATCGCTTTGCGGGCACGTTTGCGCCGGATGTCGGCCACGATCTCTTCGACCGGCTTTTGAAACGGCTTGCGGCCCCAGGCCGCCGGCACCACGCAAAACGAGCAATTGTGTACGCAGCCCCGCGTCGCCTCGAACACGTTGTCGGTGAGATAACGCCACCGGCTCAAGACCCTGCGATCCGGCAGCGCCCGTCCGCCGATGTTCAACGTCGGCGACTGCGTATAGCGCCGCTGCATCCTCCCTGCGACAAAGTCCCGCAGCAGCCGCGGCCATTCGTCCTCCGCGTAGCCGACGACGATGCTGTCCGCGTGTGGCTGCGCATCGTCTGGGATCAATGTGACATGGGGACCGCCCAACACCACCGGGATGCGCCGCCGCCGAAAAATATCCGCCAATTCATACGTGCGCGGCGCCGTGCCGGTAATCACCGTCATGCCCACGAGATCGGCCTGGATGCGCGTCGGATCCACGTCGCCAATGCCTTCATCAAGGCAAACGATCTCCGCGTGGAGGTCCGGCGGCACGAGCGACGCCAGCGTCGGAAGCGTCAACGGCATGTAGCGCAGGGACTTGCCGAAGATGCCGCCCCGATGCCGATAGAGCGGCCCCTTCGGTGAGATCAGCGCGATACGCAACCTGTCGGTCTTCATCGAAAGTCACCTCGCACAAACCTGTGCCATCCTTCGTTTCACGACACTCCGCCGCAACAGCCCGCCGCCCTTCGGCACGATGAGCACAAGGTGGCGTGCCGGCTTGGGACGATAACCAGGCGCCAAGTCCAACTCGACGCACCGCGCCGCCGTCGCCAGGACAAGCAGCATCTGACGCAGCGCGAACGGCTTGCCCACGCAGGTTCGGCTGCCAAAGCCAAACGGAAAAAACGAATGCTCGTAACGCCTGCCGTCCAAGTACCGCTCGGGCCGAAAGCGGTGCGGCTCGTCAAACACGGCCGGATTGTGCTGGGCCAGATACGTGCAGGGTATCACCTTCTCGCCCCGCCGCACCTCGAAATCTCCAAGCCGTAAATCCGCCGCCGCCGTCCGCGACAAATGCACCACGACGGGACAAAGCCGCATGCTTTCCTGAAGACACGCCTTTAGGTAAGGCAACGCATCGGGATCGGCAAGCGCATTCTCCTCGCCCGCTTCGTCGCGAATCCGCTCCGCGATGTCGCGTCTGCCGAAAATATGCACGAATGCCCATGCCATCGTCGCCGCCGCGGTATCGTGGCCGAAGAGCAAGAGGCTCAGCACTTCCTCCACAAGATCGTCTTCCTGGAGCGCCGACCCGCCCTGCGCGGCAAGCCGCCCCAGAATGCCGGTCTCATCTGGATTCCTCGCACTCAATCTAATTTGCTCTCGAATAAGATCGCACAACGCGCGACGATTGCGTACCGCGCGTCCCCATGGACTCCATGGCCCGGCGTCGACCCGAAGCGGTTTGAAAAACAGAATCAGCGGATTGCGGAACGAGGCCAGAAAGCGCTCCACGACTTCCTCCGCCCGAGCGAGGATTGCGTTCTTCCCGCCGAACATCGCCGCGACCATCACCCTGAGCCCGACGCGCCGCAGGACATCATAGGCGCAAAAGGTCCGACCCGGCGGCAAACGCGTGAACTCGTCGCGCGTTACCCGCACCGTCAATGCGTCATGCTCCGCCAACGCTTCGCCGCGAAAAGAGGGCGCGATCAATCGGCGCCGCGCCCCGTGCGCCTCTCCTTCGAGCATGATGAGCGACCGGCCCCCGAAAATGGCGCGCAGCCCCGTCACCGCCTTGCCCCCGTCCAGGTGCGGATGCGGAACGATCTCGGCGATCAACTTCGCGTCTCCCGTCATCAAGACATTGCCCAGGACCGGCAGCCGGGCGCGGAACGTCAAGCCCCGCCGCGCCAGCGCCTCGTCGAGGTAGCCGTAGGGATTCACCAGCCAGCGATAGCCGTCCCGGAGGGTAGCGAGCGGGTTCACGTCATACCACCTGTGGCTTTCTTGCCGAAACGGGTGCGAAATGTCGGGCGACGTCACGGCGGAGGCGACCATCGACCCAGCGATGCGCCAGGCCAAACAGCGAACGAACCACGGAATGATTGTCCGCGACTCGCTGCTGAAAGTCCAGTAGCGTGTCGCGCTGATTGGCATTGTAATTCAGCATGCCTTGGTAGAAGAGCGCCGCATTCAACGAGACTTTGCCGCGCATGAGTCGCCGATCCAATTCGCGAACATGATTGCCAACCTCCGCGCACGACATCGTGCCATGCCGCCAGTATGGCGCCATGCTGTAAAGGTTCGGCATCGCTTCCAGCGAAAAACGCCGCCGATTGTCCGGCTCCAAAAGGGGAACGCCGGCCACGCGCGTGCTGAACGTGGCCAAGAAATAAAAGTCCGGCGGCGTCGCTTCCAGAAAGCAATACGTGCGTTCCAGCGACGCGGCCGTCTCGCCGGGAAAGCCGACCACGAGGCTGACGATGCTTGTCAGTCCATGCCGCCGACAGTTGGCGAGCGCCGCGCGGTTGGCCTCGACGTCGCAGGCTTTGTTCATGTTCTCCAGCAACTGCGGATCGCCCGATTCGATGCCGATTTGCACTTGATGCGCGCCGGCTTCCTTCATGAGCGCCACCGTCCGCTCGTCGGCCAGGTCGTCCGCGCGCGCATAACAAACCCACTTCACCCGCACGCGTCGCTGGATCAACAATTTACAAAACTCGGCCAAACGCTCGCGGGGAATCGTGAATAGCGAATCAAGGCAGGTGATGGTCTCCACGCCAAGTTCGTTGACGTAACATTCCCAGTCGTCCGCCATCTTGGCCGCGCTTTTGGTGCGAAAGACTGTATCGTCGAAAAGAAACGGGTAGTTGCAAAAGCTGCATCGATAGGGACAGCCGCGCACGCTTTCATAGTAAATCATGCGAAAACGCTGCCCGTGATCGCGCTCGGCCTGGCCCCAATCCGGCGTGATCATTCCGTCCAGGCTGCGTCCTTCCGGCACGCCGCTGTAAAGAAATCGCGAATGCGCGCCCACTTCGACCCGACCCCCCGACGGCGCGCGCAGCTCGCGACAATCCGACCGCAGCCAATCCGCGACGGCGCCGACCAGCATTTCGCCATACCCGACCGCGACAAGATCGATCTCCGACAACCCGCCCCACTTGCCCGAAAGCACGCCTACCAGCGCCCCACCCACGACGATGCGATTGTGAGGCCGCTTTATCAGTTGAACCACCGTCTCCAATTCGCTGAGATCGTGCAGGTACGTCGTCGACAGAAACACGCACGCACATTGACTCAGCAGTTCGTCGGCGCGCGTCGGATCAGCGTAAAGGGTGTCAAGATTCATTCTTTCGTAAGGTAGCCCCGCCTTCGTGAGCAAGGTCGCCAGCACGACTTCCGTCAGCGACGGGGTCATCGCCTCGGCCGGCTTCGCGAAGTAATCGCGTACCGTCTCACGCATCGCTTTTGGGCGCAACGACAAAATCGCCCGTTCGCAGGCCCCCGCGACGATCGGTTCGGCCATCGTCAGCTTGACCTTCACGTCGAGCCAGGCATGGCGGGCGCGCGTGAGTTGGGCCCAACACTTCCGCGCGGCTTGCCACAGGGACGTCTCCTGCGACGTGATCAATCCGCCGGTCACGATCAGCACCTTGTCGCGCATGATGCGTTCTCCGTCGGCGCCCACAGGCTCAGCGTTTCCGCAAGGTAGACAGCCAAAGCCCCTGCCAGACGGCGAATGTCCCAGGCCGGCCGCAAGTTGTGGTCCGCTCCCCAGACCGGATAGATCAATCCAGGCAGCGCACAGGCATCGGCGAGCAAAATCAGGCCGTCGTTGGGCCCTTTGTCCGCGATGCGCGCCCGCCAACGCAGCAGTATCCGGCTCGTCATGTGCCGCTCCAGGGGGAAACCGACCACGTTGATGAGCCGAACTTGCGGCGGCAGCACAAGTGGAAAATCCAACGCCGTGCCCGGCCCCCATTCCAATTGCCGGGTCATCGCGAAATCGATCTTCTTCCACCAGCAAAGCGTCTTGTAAAACAGCGACGCCCAACGGCTTTTCCGAAGCGCGTTGATGAGCGGCGATCCTTGGGTAATGCCGCTGAGGTTCAGCCATCCCACGACCGGGCGAAATGCCTCCGCGGCGTCCGGCAACGCCAGCGCCGCCTTGACGTCCCCGCCTCCCTTGCTCAACGATGCCAACAATATCTTTTCGCCGGAATGTTCGCGCACCCAATCGCGGATAATGCGCCCATTCTCCTGGGCCGTGCCGACGCCGTTGGTCGGAATGACCGCCGTGCGGCAACCATACGCCGCCACACGCCGGCGCAGCAGTCGGCCATCGGCGCCCGAACCGGGCATCTCGCGATAAAACGCCCCGGGCGCCACCGCGACCAAAACCTCCATCCGTTCCGCCTCGTTTCGCGGTCGGTTCATCAAAGCCTCGATGCGTTCGATGAACGGTCCATGTCGCCGCGACGCCCGCAGTCGCTGGTACAAAAGCGCCGTCGCGAAATTCAACCCTTTCTCCGCGGCGATTTGCGCCAGTTGCGACTGCGTTAACTCGACATGCGCCGGCGCGCCCGTCCACGCGCTCGCCTCTTGGAGCAATTCGCGTTCATCGTCGGCGATGATCCCAGGCTCTGCCCGCATGGTGCAAATCCATGTCATTGCGTGCCCGCTTTCTCGCGAGGCCGACTTAAGGTATAAGTGACTGCGTCCCCCACCGCAAGGGGCTAGTTGATTTTCAGGAGCGTTGTCGCTCCCAAATGGTCGCGAGGTGTTCATGTCTGGCAAACGCGTCGTCGTAACGGGCATGGCGGTCAACACGCCCCTGGGCGACACGCTCGAGGCCTTTTTCTCTGCCCTGCTCGCGGGCAAATCGGCGATCTCGCGCTGGCGTTGTTTCGCCGACCAGCCGGTCTATAGCAGGATCGGCGCGGACCTGACCGGTTACGATGTCGCCGCCCGCGTCGCCGGGCTGGAGGGACGTCTGCTCCCGGAAGCATATCACCGCCTCAAGCGTCTCACCCGCCGCGTGCCTTGGTCCACGCAGCTTTCGCTCCTGGTCGCCGCCGATGCCTGGCTCGACGCCAACCCCGGCGCGAGCCATGACCCACACCAACTCGCCGTCATCGTCGGCGGGCACAACATCGGCTCCCATTATAGTTACGACATGGGCAAGCAGTTTCTCGACGAGCCGGATCTGATCGAGGGCCTTTACTGCCTCTACAAGCTCGATTCCGATCACGCCGGGTGCGTATCGGAAATGTTGCAAGCAAAGGGTCCCATCTATACGACCGGCGCCGCCTGCGCCAGCACCAATTTAGCGTTACGGTCTGCGGTCGACGAGATTCGCCATCACGGCCAAGACGCGGTCATCGTCGTCGGTCCCGTCATGCACTTTTCGCCGGTCGACGTCCACGCAATGGCCCTGATGGGCGCAATCACCACGGAAACCTTCGACGAGGAACCCGAGAAAGCAAGCCGTCCCTTCGATGCCGGTCGCGAGGGCTTCGTGCCCGCCCACGGCGCGGGCGCACTAATCCTTGAGGAGCGCGACGCCGCCCTTCGCCGCGGCGCCCGCATTCACGCGGAGATTCTCGCCGTCGCCGCGGGTTCCGACGGCAACCACCTCCCGCAACCCTGCAGCGAAGGGCAGGCACGCGTCATGCGCCAGGCCCTTCGCGAATCCGGCCTGCGACCAGAGCAAATCGACTTCGTCAGCGCTCATGCCACCTCGACACCCGCGGGCGACATCAGCGAAATCAGCGCGATCAAGGACGTCTTCGGTTCCCATGCCGCGCGTCTCAAAATCAACGCCCCCAAGTCGATGCTGGGCCATACTTGCTGGTCGTCGGCCGTCATCGAACTGATTGCCGCCATCCTGCAAATGCAGGCCGGCGTCCTGCATCCCTCGATCAATGTCGACAATTTGGACCCCGCCATCGATCTGGACGTTTGCAGGGAATCGAAAGTCGTCCATCCCATCGAGCATCTACTCAAGAATTCATTCGGCTTCGGCGGCATCAACTGCGTGAGCGTCCTACGCCGACACGACCAGGGATAGGAGAGGAGAACCGTGAACCGCGACGAAATCTTGGCCATCGTAGTGAAACATGTCGTCGAGGCGGGCGAGGGTTTAAACCTCGGCGACATCGATCCCAATCGCTCCATGCTCGATTACGATTTGCCGAGCCTAGATATCGTCGAGGTCGTCACGCGCTCGATGCGAGTCGTCAACGTCAAAGTTCCCCGTACCGATCTGCGCAAGGTCGACACGATCAACGATCTGGTGGACGCGCTCCATCGGGCGATCCAGGCGAAAGGACAATGAGGTCCGGCGAACAGTGCGGCATTATCCGTGGGAACGTACGATTCGAATAACCTCCTTTCCACCAGGCAACATCGGCCCGCGCCATGGCCACTCCCCAGGCAAGGAAGAATACGAGCGCCGCCGTGCTCGCCGCCCCCCACTCGAAAACCGGACGACCCCGCAGCGCTTGCCATCCCAGCGCCATGCACGCCGCCGGCCAGCTTCCGCCTGCCAAATGCAGCCAGCGCCGCGCCGACTCCATCGCCAGCGACCCCGTCGCCAGCAAGTACGCCGTCAGAGGAACTGCCTGCAAGGCATGAAACCCCAGCGCATGTAACGGCATGAGATCGGGCGCCGGCCCGAGTTTCAACCCCTTCACCACGCTGGTGCCCAGACCCGCCGCGAACGCCAGCAGCGCCGCAATGCAAGCATAGCGCACGCCAATGAGAAGTAACTCCTCCTCATTGGATTCGGCTCTCCTGCGCATTACATTCCATGCAAATGCGGCGAACGTTGCGATGATTCCAAGGCCCAGCACCAGGAAGCCACACCCCAAAACATTGTTCACCAGCGATCCAACGCCGAAGCGCGGATCTTGCCCGCGAATCACCTGCACGTTTTCGATCGCCAGCGCCCCCAATGTCAACGCCGCGTGCCATCCGCGCCACCGCCATCCGCCGCGCTCTGAGAATCTAGCCAGTGGCACGATCAGCGCGATCGTCAACAGATAAACCCCCGCCGCCAAGTTGAAGGAGACGGCCTTGGCAACGTCTCCCTCCGGCGGGATGTTGCGCCCCTGGACGCCGAACACGACCAATCCGACGACGCCGAGTACCAGGCCGACAATGCCCGTCCAAAACAGCGAAGGTTCTCGCTTCCAGACAGTGAACATGCCGCTCAATGCCGCGCCGATACGACGTTTGCGCCCGCTCTCACGGGATCCCACAGGCCCCTCCATCGATATACACTCCCGCGCGGGGCGATTTTTTCACGAACTCTCAGGATTGCTGCGGCGGCTTCTTCGCGCTCCCGCGCCGGCAAAACAACCATGCCAGGCCAAGCCCCAGCACGATGCCGACCGCGCCCGCGATGCCTCCCGTCCACATTGCTGTCCGCCGCACGGCGATCGTCAGCACAGGGTTTTCAAACATGCTCGCGGACGAATGAAAAGCGGCCACTTTCCATTTCCCGTCAGCCTTGACAAGGGTAGCAGTCCATCGGCTATCCACGACAAGTTTCTCTCCCCCTGTGAGGACGAACTCATCACTTGATTTTCCCGTCGCCATCCCCGTCTCGCCGTAAAGATGCGTTTTCTCGTCGACTTCGGCGGCAGTCTTATAGGACTCCACTTTGCGCTCCGGTCCCTTCGTCATCTTTTCGATGTACTCGCGCACGCCTTGCGGTCCGCGACTCACCCGGCCGTCCATCCAGGTAACGACGACATCTTTGTCAAGATGCGTGAGCAGCGCGTCGACATCGTTTTTGTTGATCGCCTCCTCCATTTGCTTGCGAAGCGCGCGCAGCTCCTCGTGCGTCGCTTCGTCCGCGGGGAGCTTTTCGCCTTGCGCCCAGGCGGCCCCCGGAGGCAACAACATGAGCGCCGTTAGCATCACGATTTTCGTCCCCATCGGATTTCCCCCTTCGAGTTTCGACTTTCCGGCTTGCGGCTTTACGCGCCCTCACGACGCTCCGCGCAATAGGCGATTCGGATAATACCCTCCCCCCGTCAAGATCGCAAGCAAAGAAAGCTCACTTATTTTCGCGTCACAGCTTCTTTAACATCCGCGCCGCCTTTTCCTCGAACAACCGCTGCCAGGCCGGCGCCAGCAGGCAATCGCTGTCTTCCTGCGCCCCGCCCACGTTTTCCAGTTGCTTCGCCGTCGGCGTGTAGTAGATGTAGCCGTTCGTATAACCCGCCACGAATGTTCGCTTGTGCGGCGATGCCTTCTTGACGTTCAGCCCGATTTCCACCGTAAGCTCGCCCGGAAACGTGATCAATACGAAATCCCCGACGCGCAGGCCCACGACTTCCACTTCGAGCGGCTTCATCTCCGCCCGTCGATTCGTTTCCTGATGCTTCCGCAGAAGAGCGAGATTCGTCTGCACGCGGGTGATTTCTTCCATGGTGTGAATGTTGTCCATGTACGCCTTCATGTTTTGCCGATTCGTCTCGTCCAGCCGCAACAAATCGTCTCGCCCCAGCTTCTTCTCGTGAAGATAGCGATGCGAGTAATACGACGGAAACTCCGGCGACGCGCGATACTTGACGAAGAGCGGAATGAACGTCTCCAGGTTGAGACTCGTCCCGCGCAAAGATTTCAGCAGCGTGGCCTGCCTCACGATGAGAGCATCGATGCGGTCCGTGTTATCCGCCCGCGGCAGGCCGATCTTCTCATGAAGAACATGCAGCGGTCCGCTCTCGGCGCACTTGATTTTCCGCGCCGCCCGCAGCACGCTCAGCCCCAGCATGTTGCCCAACGGTTCAGGATCGCGAGGCTGATTCACATCCTTGTACCGCACCGGATTGATGTCCCCGGCACACCCTTGAATGAAGAGCGCGATCGTCCCTTCGCTCATCTGCTCTTCGATCACCTTGGATGCCACGCCGACGATATCCGCCGTGTTGTCCCCGCGCGGCGTGCCCATGATCGGATGGCACGCGAAGTTGTAAACGATGGCGAGCGTCGATCCATCCTTGCGGTCCAGTCGCAGAACGCCGATCTGCGGATCGATCGGACCCACCTCGGCGACTTCCTCATCCGGCGGCAACGAATACGCGTGGCGAACGTCCACCTCTTTGCCGTTCTTCAGCCGGAGTCGGCGATTTTCCGAAACGCGATCTTCATGCCCGACGCCGACTCCCACCGTCACCGGAACCATGTTCGCGACGGCATTCTTCACCGCCTCGACCGTCTTATCTTCTACGTCCGCGCACACCCTTGCATGGCAGTGGCTGGCATTGACGACCACGCTATCGGGCGCGATCTTGAAGTCCTTTTCCAGTCGAGCGCGCACTTTGCCCAGATAGTCGTTGCCGATGTACCCGATCTCGCCGATGGCGACCGCGTCGACCGTGATGATCACCGCCGTTTCCATCCCGTTTTTGAGAACCAACGCTTTCACATACAAGGGGTCGCTCATCGGAATGATGGTCTTGTTCGTGATTTCGACCTTGGCGACACCCGCCAGGAGCAGACCCGACTTGTCCGCTTTCTTCTGCGCCGGAACCCCAACCTTCTCACCGGACCAGGCTGCATTTGCCAACCATAGCGAAGCGGCCATCACGACCGCCAGTAACCGAATGGTGTTTTTTCGCAACATGAATTCTCCTCAGTCCGTAGCAGCGGGCGGCTCGCCTGCTGGTACGTGCAGGCGAGCCGCCTGCACTACGAACGTCCGCGGTTATCGACTCATGGTGAGCCGCTGGTTCGCTTTGGCGTTCTTTCGCACCAGCGTACCTTTGCCATGCGGGAGCACAACCTCGATATCCACCGCGTCTTGTTTCCCCAGACCGAAATGTGCGATCGCCTCCTGCCCCGAACAGTAGCCGTAACCGATGGCGATCTCTCGTGATCCCAAGAGCGATGCCGCATCGCCGAGCTTACCCGGCACATACAGATTCACACGAGAACCGATGCCCATGCGGTTGACGCCGTCCTTCCCCTCAACGCGAACGTCGAGCCAATTGCCGCCGGGCGATTCATTGCGCAAGAGCAGCGACCGCGCCACGATCCACCAGTTGGCCAAGAAAAGATCGAGCTTGCCGTCCCGGTCGAAGTCCGCCGACGGGCCGGCCGCCATGTAGATGATCTTTTTTTCTTTGAGCAGTTTGTCGAAAAATGGGCCGGAACGTTTGACGGCCTTGTCCTCGGCCGTGGGAAAATCGATTTGTGCCAGCGCATCCTCGCGGAAGCGTGGGATGCCGTCGCGAACGCCAAGATTCTTGTAAATCACCGGGCAGGGTTTGCCGTCCTTGAAGACCACGACGCTCACATAGATATCGGGCCAGCCATCGTTGTCGAAATCCTGGATCTCGACGTGCGGAGGCTTCATCGGCAACGCGGTCAATCCCGCCGCCGCCGTGACATCCTCGAACGTCGGCACGCCGTCCTTGACGCCGCGATTGAGATAAAGCCGTATCCCCGCTGGCGTCGTCCAGGGACTCTTGAAGTGATGCCCGATGACGATGTCGGGCAAGCCGTCGCGATTGACGTCGGCGATGCACACGCCAGCGGGAGTGTCCTCCTTGCCGAGACCCTTCCATTGGAATACTTCGCGGCTGCCAGGGGCTTCGGAAAACTTGCCCTTGCCGTCGTTGAGATAAAGGCGATGGTTGCCGTCGCCCTCCGTGAAAAAGAGGTCGGGCCAGCCGTCGTTGTTGACGTCCCCCGCCGCGATGCCCAACCCGGAAAGCCCGGCCGGCATCCCCGCCTCCTTGCTGACATTGTCGAACCGATGCTTCCCCAAATTGCGGAAGAGCATGGGGCCATACTTGACCGGGCCGTAATAACGCTCACAGGTCGCCAGATCGAGCAAACCGTCGCCGTCGGCATCGAGTGCGGCGAGTCCCCGGCCCGCGTAAAGAGGCAAAATCGCGCCGCTATCCTTGGACACGTCAGTGAATTTGCCGCCGCCCTCATTGCGAAAAAGCCGGCTCGGCAACGCCCGCGTCGGATTTTTGTTGTTCATCGCGCAGGTGGAGGCGTACAGATCGAGCCGGCCGTTGTTGGTCAAATCCACGAACAAGGCCCCGCTGCCCATCCCGGAGGTGCGCACATGTACTTGATCGTCGAGGCGGAACTTGCCCTTGTTATTGCGCAAGAGCATCGCGGGCTTCGACCCGGCGTCATGAAAGGACGAGACGAAAAGTTCAGGCCAACCATCCCCGTCGATATCGCCCCACGCCACGCCGTGACCCCGAATGCCGGCGACATGCGGAAACGCCCCCGCTTCGTCGCCGACATCCCGGAACACGAATGGATAACCGGCCGGCCCCTGCCCCCAGAGGAGGGTAGTCGCCGCCAAAACGACGAGTGGCGCCATCGTGAGAACTCGCACAGACAATGTCAAACCACGTATTGTCGTCACGTTAAATTCCTCCGCTCAGATAAAAAATCTCACCGCTCCTTGACTCTGTAGTGTACTACGGAGTGTAGAATGGAGTTAGAGGAGAACTGTCCATGTGGGAGACCGCCCATGAAACCCATGACCATCGGCCAAGTGGCCAAACAAGCTGGCGTCGGCATCGAAACCATCCGCTTTTACGAACGCCAGGGCTTGCTCCAGGCGCCTTTAAGAAAGCTATCCGGCTATCGCCTTTTCTCCAAGGACATTCTCCTGCGCTTGCGTTTCATTCGGCGCGCGAAGGAACTGGGTTTCTCGCTCAAGGAAATTAGCGAGTTGCTGAATTTGCAGGACGATCCCGAGGCCACGCGCGCCGACGTCAAGCGTCATGCGGAGGCGAAACTCGTCGACATTGAGGCGAAAATCGCGGATCTGCAACGGATGAAGAAATCGCTCAAGAAGCTCACGGCCCTTTGCCCAGGGCACGGCCCGTTAGCGGGATGCCCCATTCTCGATTCCCTCAACCACGATTCATGTAAACCGACGGAGGACGTGTCATGAAAACCTTCCCACTGAATGTCCAAGAGTCCAAAGCCACTTTCAAGGATCCCGTCTGCGGCATGCAAGTCGATCCCGACACGGCGGCCGGTTCGGTCACGCACGAGGGGACACGCTACTACTTCTGCGCCTCATCGTGCGAGAAAAAGTTCCGCGCCGACCCCAATCGCTATCTGCAACCCACGCCGCAAGACGCTCCGCATTCCTGTTGCCACGGCGACGACACCAGCGACCCCGCCGCGAGACATTCCGCCGCCTCCAAGTCGAACGAATTCACCTGTCCCATGCACCCCGAGGTGCGTCAGGCCGGCCCCGGCATCTGCCCCAAATGCGGCATGGGCCTCGACCCTGTCGACGAGGCACCGACATCGAAGGTCGAATACGTCTGCCCCATGCATCCCGAGGTGGTCAGCGACCATCCCGGTCCGTGCTCCAAATGCGGCATGGCACTCGAACCTCGCACCGTCGAACTCGACGCCGGTCCCAGCCATGAACAGATCGATATGACGCGCCGCTTCTGGGTCGGCCTGGTCCTCGGCTTTCCCGTCTTCGTCGTCGCGATGATGGACATGCTGCCCAATAACCCCCTCCGCCATTACGCGGGACCGCTCAACTGGATGCAACTTATCCTGGCCACGCCGATCGTCTTCTGGTGCGGTTGGCCTTTCTTCCAGCGCGCCTGGCTGTCCCTGAAAAACCTCAGCCCCAATATGTTCACCCTGATCGGTCTCGGCGTCGGGGCGGCTTACCTTTATAGCCTCGCGGCCACCATCGCGCCCTGGCTGTTTCCCGAAGGTTTTCGACACATGGACGGCTCCGTGATGCCCTATTTCGACACGGCCGTTGTCGTCACCGTTCTGATTCTGCTTGGTCAAGTATTGGAACTGAAGGCACGCAGCCAGACCAGCGGCGCCATTAAACGCCTGCTGGGATTGGCACCCAAAACGGCACGTCGCGTGAGTGCGGACGGCTCGGAAGCTGACGTGCCCCTCGATCAAATCCAGGTCGGCGATTCCTTGCGTGTTCGTCCGGGGGAAAAGGTTCCCGCCGACGGCGTCGTCATCGAAGGCCGCGGCACGATCGATGAGTCGATGATCTCCGGCGAGCCGCTTCCGGTCGAAAAGGAACCCGGCAGCAATGTCGTGGCCGCCACGGTCAACGGGACCGGAAGTTTGCTTATCAAGGCCGAGAAAGTCGGCGGCGACACCTTGCTTGCGCAAATCGTCCGCATGGTCGGCGAGGCGCAGCGCAGCCGCGCCCCCATCGAGAAAACCGTCGATCAGGTGGCGCGTTATTTCGTTCCCGCCGTCGTTGCCGTCAGCGTTTTAACCTTCCTTGTTTGGAGTCTGTGGGGCGCGGAACCGAAACTGGCACACGCGCTTGTGAGCGCCGTCGCCGTCTTGATCATCGCCTGTCCGTGCGCTTTGGGGCTCGCCACACCGATGGCCGTCATGGTCGGCATCGGCAAGGGCGCCGAGAACGGCATCCTGATCAAGAACGCCGAGGCGTTGGAAGTTTTACATCGGGCCGACACCCTCGTGGTTGACAAAACCGGAACGCTCACCGAAGGCAAACCCCGCCTCGCGAGCGCCGAACCCGCCGATGGCTTTGGCGCGGAAGATATTTTGCGCATCGCGGCCAGCCTCGAACGCGGCAGCGAACATCCCCTGGCGGCCGCCATCGTAAAAGGCGCCCAGGAGAAAAACTTGTCGCTGTCCGGCGCGGAGGATTTTCAATCCGTGACCGGCAAAGGCGTCGTCGGCGTCGTCGAAGGCAAGAGAGTCGCCTTGGGCAATGCCGCACTCATGGCGGATCATGGCGTTGACATCTCCGACCGCCGGGATCGGATCGACGCCCTGCGCGGCGAAGGTCAAACCGTGATGCTCCTTGCCGTCGAAGGCCGATTCGCAGGTTTGATCGGCGTCGCCGATCGCATCAAGGAAACCTCGATCGAAGCGATCCGCCTCCTCCATGCCGAAGGGATGCGCGTCATCATGCTCACCGGCGACAGCAAACGCACCGCCGAGGCGGTGGGCCGACAACTCGGCATCGACGACATCATTGCCGAGGTGTTGCCGGAACAAAAAAGCGACGCTATCAAGAAACTCCAAGCGGAAGGCCGAACCGTGGCCATGGCGGGCGACGGCATCAACGACGCCCCTGCCCTTGCCCAGGCCCAAATCGGCATCGCCATGGGAACCGGGACCGACGTCGCCATGGAAAGCGCCGGCGTCACTCTCGTCAAAGGCGACCTCCGCTCCATCGCCCGGGCACGACACCTGAGCCGGGCGACCATGTCCAACATTCGGCAAAACTTGTTCCTGGCGTTCTTCTACAACCTGATCAGCGTCCCCGTCGCCGCCGGCGTGCTCTACCCTGCCTTCGGATTACTCATCTCTCCGGTGTGGGCAAGCGTGGCGATGAGCTTGAGTTCCTTATCCGTGGTCGGCAACGCGCTACGATTGAAAAACTCAAGCATCTTGGGGCAGCCATAGACTTGGGCACGAAGCCGGGCGCGGTTGCGACGGTTTGGCATGACTAAATCGGTAGGATAGCAATCTGTCGAAAATGAGTACCGTGCTTCGATGTGCCTGTCCTCCTGTCATTTCACCCCTAAAGAACCGATGGACTCCCTACTTCTTGTTTGTCGGAATGGGCATCGCTGGAGCGCCGGCGCGCGCAACGAAAAAACCCCCGCCCGCTGCCCCGTCTGCGATTGTCCGTCGGAAACTTCGCCCTCACCATGCCCAGAGGCGGCCGCTCTCGTGCAAACCGTTTCTTTTTCCCCGATCGAAGCGTCCACGCCTGCCGTCGGCCGTTCCACATTCGCCGAAGATGCCCTGCGGACGACACCTCCCTCCCCTCTGGAAGTCGAAACCGTTGGCCTGGTTGAAGCCGGACTCGCCCGCGCCAAGGCGCCGGCTTGCCCCGAGGGCTACGAAATTTTGGAGATGTTGGGCTGCGGCGGAATGGGGATCGTCTACAAAGCCCGCCAACTCAAGCTCAATCGCTTCGTGGCTCTCAAGATGATTCTTGCCGGCGAGCATGCCGGCGAAACGGAGCAGATCCGATTTCGCTCAGAAGCCGAGGCCGTCGCCCGCCTCCAGCACCCGAACATCGTGCAAATCTTCGAGGTAGGGGAAGCGGGCGGCCAGCCCTATTTTTCCCTCGAATTCTGTGAAGGCGGCAGCTTGTCGCAAAAAATTGACGGCGCGCCGCTGCCCGCGCGCGAAGCGGCACAGTTGCTGGTAGCTCTGTCGCGGGCCATCGATGTCGCGCATCGGGCCGGCATCATCCATCGTGATCTCAAGCCCGCCAATATCCTTCTCGGTGCGGACGGCACGCCGAAGGTTACCGACTTTGGATTGGCAAAGCATCTGGGCCGAGATTCCGGCCAAACCGCGAGCGGGGCCGTTTTGGGTACGCCGAGCTATATGGCCCCCGAACAAGCCGCCGGTCGTACCAAGGAAATCGGGCCGGCGGCGGACATCTACGCATTGGGAGCGATCCTTTATGAATGCCTCACCGGTCGACCGCCCTTTCGCGCGGCGACGCCGCTCAATACGCTCATGCAGGTGATCGCCGACGACCCTGCTCTGCCTCGGCAACTCAATCCCGATGTGCCGCGCGACTTGGATGCCATCTGTTCAAAGTGCTTGCATAAGGATCCACAACGCCGCTATTCCAGCGCGGCGGAAATTGCCGCGGATCTGAGCCGTTTTCTCGACGGCGAGCCGATATCCGCCGAACGGCCGAGCCTGCTTGACCGGTTGACCGGCGCCCTGGATCGTGTCCAACTCAAAGCGGAGTTCACAACCTACGGCTCTCTCTTGCTCTGTCTCGCTCCCCTCATGGCCTTGCCGGAGTTGTGGATCACTCTCGTGGTGGCCTACGACTGGCCCGGCGAACTGCTCGCACTTGGGCAGTTCGGCCGTGCGGCCGGGTTCCTTCTCGTGCTCGGCTACTATCGACGATGGCAGTGGTGGCCCCACGGCGCCGCCGAGAGGCAACTATGGAGCGTCTGGAGCGGATACCTGCTTGCCTGTTTCGTCCTCGGCTTCAGCGGCCGTGTCGCATACGGTTTCCTCGATACCTCCCTGGAAGTGCAGTTTTACCAGGGCCTTTCAGTGCTTACCGCCCTCGCCTTCTTTTCGCTCGCCGCGAACTTCTGGGGATACTGCGCGATTATCGGATTCGGGTTTCTGGCTTTGGCTTTCGTCATGGCCGCGGACCTGCGCTGGGCGCCGCTCGAATTTGGGCTGGCCTGGGCAACGGTCCTTGTCCTGCTTGGCCTTCGCCTTCGACGATTGCACACCGACTAACGAGCGAAGCGACCATCAACGGCTTTGTATTGATTCCAAAATCCGCACCCGACAAAACGTCAAAGCCGCGATCCCATTCTTCCCATACAGGAGATTCTTCTGGCTCCAGGTTTTGCTGTCGAGGTACGTGATGTTTCGTGCCGCTGACACTGCCGTGAGCTTTAGAGTGATCCTGTTCCCATTCAACGCGCCCGCCTCGATCTTGCCCTTTTCTCCGTCCAGATAAAATTGACTCGCCAGGGAATCGTTCCACGCCATCGGCTGGTCAAACTCCAGGAGGATTCCAGTTCTGTCGGCGTAGTAATACGCCGCCTTCAGGTTCGCGGGCGTGATGGGGCCGGGAAACGACTTCCCATAGTTGTGCCGCTCCACCAGCGGGCAGATCAGCCGCGCAAACTCGGCATAGCCGGCGGGAGGAAAGTGACAGCCCCCGGGCGGCTGGATGCCCAACGTGGACATGACGCTCATTTTGGAATAGAGACGCGGCAAGGTTCGCTGGACCTCGCGCAACATATTGTCCGAACCGTCGATGCCCATCGAGCAGGCTTTTGGCCAGATCTGAAAGATGTAAGTGTGATGAAGATTGGGATAGTCTTCCTTCCAACCGGCCGACATGTCGACGAAGTATTGTTGATAGGTTTCCCAGCCGTATCGACCGTTCGGACCGTCCGCGCCCTGGTCGTTTTCCCCCTGGTGCCAAAGGACGCCGCGAATGCCGTACGTGAGCTTGGCGTGCCGAACACGCCAAAGCAGCCTGCCGTAGATCGTGGCGACGTCTTCGGGGTCGGCCGGATTGCGCTGATGCTGGTCGATCCGGCTTCCGCCGACGGCGCCGTTTATGATGCAGATCGGCATTTTCTGGCTTTCAACCAATCGCTTTGCCAACTCCATGCCCCAATAACCGATCTGCAACTTTCCTCCCTTGCGGTCGCGGACAACGGCATTGCCCCACCGATTCAGCCGTGCCCCTTTGGCGTCCCCGGCCATGCTGCCGAAACTGCGGATCCAATCGATCGTGAAGGACGGATCTTCCTTGCCCACGTCGGTCGCCTCCGCGTTCGATTGCCCATTGATCAAATAGGCATCCCCGCATACTATGTTCGACGCCTTGTGAAGCACCCTTTCGTGCTCGCCGGTCTTGGTACCAAATTCGACCGTGTACTTCACAAGTCCCGCTTTGATCTTCGCGGAAAGGGCGTAGCTCTTGTTGGCCGGCAACTTTTGGCTTTCGTGCCTTTCGAGTCGATCACCGACAAACACCTTCAGAAAGACCGAGTCGGCGGCCTCGTCGAGCGTGCCGCGGCAATGAAGCGTGCCCTCGTCCTTCGCATCGCGGGCACAAAACTGATTGTCCTCGGGCATTTCATCGCGCGAGGACATTCGCTCGACCCAGGCGTCTTTTTCAGGTTCCTTGACCGCGATCTTGACGCTTTGAACGCTCGCGGCGCCGCCATTGTCGATGGCGACCGAGACAGTCATCGTGCCGCTGTTTTGAGCCCTCTTGAGGATCAGCTTCCCCGGCTTGACTTCCTTGATGACGGCGATGTCCGAAACCGTCCAAGCGTAGTTCAGTTCGCCGGCGCCTGCAGTTTGCATCGCCGCGCCGTTCACGAACTCCGGATGCACCTCGATCGCTTCTCTTCCATTCCAGTTTGCCGCAGCCTTGAGCGTGAAGATCGGTTCGGGGATGTTCTCCTTGATCGCGATGGGAATGTCCTGCGCCTTCACTCGATCGGCATAGACGGCTTTGAAGCGCAGCGTCCACGCTTGATCGCCGACCACTCGACCAGCATCCAGCGTGAAGGTCAGCCGGTCGACGGCCGCAATGGTCTCCTTGCCGTCTTTCCTGAGCAGCCAGTAGAGTTTTTGCGCCCCGCCGGCCTGGGCGGAGAATGTCGCCGACTTGCCTTCGAACATTACCGCATTCCCCGGCGTCACTGCGAAGACATTCCCCGCTTGCACCAACGGTCCGACAAGCGTTTGCAATGGCTTTTGATTCTCGTACTGCAACTTGATCCAATCCGCCGAACGCGTGACCTTGGAAATGCGCACCTCGTCGAGAGCGCCGACGAAGTTGTAGTTGTTGTACCAACCGCCGATCCACATCTTGGCCGGCCTCGGAATCGCCAGCGGCGCACCTGGCGAGGTCGAGACGCCATCCAGTTTGCCATTCAGATAAACGCGTGAATCCCCTTGCTTGTACGTGTGAACGATGTGCGTCCATTCGGACATCGGCAGCCTGCTTTTCCCAGCCACGTTGGCGCCGGAGAAATAACAATCCAGGCGAACGTGCGGCGGACTGGCGACTTGCATCACCACTTTCCCCTGCGCTTTTTCCAGGCCCCAAGCCAGGATCCGCCCGTTCGCCTTGTCCGCGCGCACCCATGCTTCGGAGGTGTGCGCGTCCGCGCCGGTCGGATAACTCACGATCTTTTCGCCGCAACTGATTCCGGTGCCAAACAGGAAGCGGCGTGCCTTGCCGATGACGCCCGTTTCGCTTGCGGTGCCTCTGTCCACGGCTGCCAGAGTGCCCACGGCATCGGCGGCGGGGTCGGTCATATGCCAAACGCTGAGGTAGCCATTGGATTGGTTGAACACGGACTTGCCGCTGGATTCGCTTTTCGCATCGGCCTTGCCCCAGTGGATTCTGATTTCCTGCCGCGCGTTCCCTTTGATTTCAGGGACACGCACCCAAATGCCGGCAATGCCATTCTTGGGATCCCATTCATCGATCTGATACGGCAGCGGCAGGCCTGCGTTTGTGGAAAACCGAAGATCCTCGCCATTCGACTTCGCCTGGCTGAAATCGAAAACGTCCTTGTGTAAACGCACTAGCAACGGGAAGTCCTTTACCCGCGTCGCCGCCGCCAGGTCTGCCCCTTCCGGCATTGTGAGAATCCACACCGAGCCCGAGTGTTTCCAGTCGAGATACTGCGCCGCGCTCGGATGAGGCAACACGGCAAGGAGGATCGCCGCGAGGAAGAGTGCTTTGCTTATCGGAGGATTCATTGGGTGATTCATTACTTCGTTCCTCTGCGCATTATTGCATCATCGCGAGTTCGCCTAATAAAGAAAGGATCCGCAGCTTCATTCGGTGTCGTCTTCTTGAGCGAACAGGATGTGAAATAGCCGCGAGAGTGACGTATAGTATAGTGCTATCCCTGGCGCGAATGCATGCCCTTCAGGAGTGCTCATGTGTTTTTCAGCCGAAGCCAGCTTCGGATTATCGGCTTTCCCTCGCTATGGTGCTTCGTCGCGGGTTTGCTTTCTCTGTATCTGTGCTTGCCGTTTTGGAGAATGCCTCCCGCGAAAACTGTCGGCGTCGTCAACCCGGTCCAATAGGCGTCCATGCGGAGAGTGCCCGCCGCGCCGCCTCCGCCACCGTCTGAAAATGGATATCGACGATATCCTCGATGTCCGCCGCGTATCCGCCCGCCATCGTGATCGCGACGGGAATCCCGGCGCCTGCGCAAAGGTCGAAGACGATCCGGTCGCGCTGGGCCAGTCCCTGCTTCGTCAAACTTAGTCGTCCCAGCCGATCGCCAAAATAGGGATCCGCGCCCGCAAGATAGATCGCCAACTCCGCGCGCGATCTTGCCAGCGTGCTGCGCGTCGCTTCTTCCAGCGCCGTCAAATACGCATCGTCCCCCGTCCCGTCCTCCAGACCCACATCCAAATCGCTTTTCTCCTTTTTCAACGGATAGTTGCGCTGGCTATGAATCGAAAACGTGAAAATAGAATCGTCTCGCTCCAGAATCGCCGCCGTCCCGTTTCCCTGATGCACGTCGCAGTCGATCACCGCGACGCGCCGAATCCTTCCCTCCGCCTGCAGCGCGCGTGCCGCGACGACGCTGTCGTTGAACACGCAAAATCCTTCCCCTCGATCCCAATATGCATGATGCGTGCCGCCCGCCAAATTTACTCCCCACCCGTACTCCAATGCGCTTCGACAGGCCGCAATCGTCGCTCCCGAGGATCGTCGCGACCGCTCCACCATCTCCGGCGACCAGGGAAATCCAATCCGCCGAATCTCCTCCAAGCTCAACTTTCCCCCTTGAACCCGTTGAATGTACTCACATGAATGAACCCGTTCCAACTCTTCATCCGTTGCGGCCATCGGAGTAAACAGCATCTCCGGACACACCAGTCTCGCCTCGCTCACGCGCTGCCGCAAGCGTTCGTATTTCTTCATGGGGAACCGATGTGCTTCCGGCAGCGGCAGCACGAACTGATCCGAAGTATAGATCTTCATGTGGCTCAAATAGCGGAAGCCGATTCAAGTCTTTCACGCGGCGCTTGGCCTCGCGCGAATTCGCTCGAATCGGCTCCCGGGGAATAATGCGGCGTTCGCTCGAATCGCTTACATTATTCTAGTTGCGACCTTGCGACCGGCTCATGCCGCCCGTTCCGAGCGGACATCCCCGGCTTCTTCCTGAGCGGGATAGTGATGGAACACGGTCCGGTGGGGGAAGGGAATCTCGACGCCTAGTTCATCGAATTTCTTTTTGATGCGCCGCAGCATTTCCCGCTTCACCTTCCATTGCTGCAAGGGACGCGTCTTGATGAAGAACTTGATCACGACCGCCGAGTCCACGAAGTCGTTCACCCCCAGCATGTCCGGGTCTTCCAGGATCAAGTCGGAAAACATGGGATCGCGACGAAGCTCCCGACCGATTTTCACCAAAACGTCCATGACATAGTCGGCGTTTTCCTTGTACGCCACGCCGATGTTGAAGACTGCGCGTGACCAGTGCTGCGTCATGTTGCTCACGGATGTCAACTGTCCGTGCGGAATGAAATGCACGATGCCTTCCAAATCACGCAGGACCGTCATGCGCAGACTTATTCTCTCCACCTGGCCGGAAATGGTTCCGATACGCACGACGTCGTTTACCGTGTATTGGTTCTCGAGCAAGATCACGAAGCCATAGAAATAATCCTTAATCAGGTTCTGGGCGCCAAACGCCACCGCGAGGCCGAGGATGGCCGCCCCTCCCATCAAGGGGACGACGGGTATGCCGATCTCCTCGAGAATCATCAAGCCGCCGCCGCCCAGGGCCGACAACATCGCGAAGTTGTGGAATACGCTCACCAGCGTGCGGGCCCGGTTCTCGCGTTCCTCGTCCGATCCCTCCTGGCTGCGTGCCGTCATGAAGACGATGATCCGCTTTTCGAGCGAATACACAAGGAAGCGGACGCCGAACATCGCGAGCAGGATAAGGCCGATCTTAGGAGCGTGTTGCCCTGCCCAGCGCGTGATGTTGCGCAGGGTGAACGGATTCTCCAGTTCCTTCAACTTGCTGGTCGCCGTTTCTGCCTCCGCTTTTTTCTTGACGGTTTCCTCGTCGAGCAAGTCCTTTTCCTTCTGCAGCACCGTCAGTTCCACCTTCAGCCGTTCCAAACGCTTCGAGCGCTCGTCCACGCCGTCTCGAATGTCTTCCAAACGAATATTCAGATCCGTAATCTGATTGCGCAGCGTATCTTGTTCCTCGACCGGCGCTCCCTCCCGGACTTTTCTCCGCAACTCCTCTTCGAGCGCTAAGATCTTCAGTTGGGTGATTTCCTGCTTCTTCTTATCCGTCGCCACCAATTCCTTATCCAGATCGAGAAACTGCGTCAACGTTTGCACACGCTGCTGCACCGACTTGGATTCGCTTTCCGCTTCCTTGGCTGAGGATTCACGCGCCTTGGCCTCGTCCCTTGCCTTCTTCAGTCGCGGATCGCTCTTCGCTTTGGCATCCGCGGTCTTGGCCTCCTCGACCGTCGGGCCGCCCTCTCCGCTCAACAACTGTTCAAGCACCGATTGATTTTGCAGGATTTTCTGATCGATCGCCGTCAAACGATCCCCGACGATCTTTCTCTCCTTGACCGTGAGATCCAGTTGCTCCTTCGCCAATTCCTGTTGCTGCTTTAGCTCCTTGATGTCCTTGTTGACTCTGTCCAACTCCTCCGTCTTCTCTCCCTTCCCGCTCTTGGCGATCTTAGCAAACAATTGATCCTTGATCTTGAGTTGTTCATCCAGAAATCCCAACTCTTTGCTTACCTCGCGCACGTCATTGTTGAGCCGATCCTGGGCCGCCTTCACTTTGACCCGAAGCCCTTGGTCCTGCTTGAGCGTGTTTTCCAGCTTTGCGATTTGGCCCGAGTTAAGCGCCTTGCTTTCCGAGGACGCCGGCTTCTTCGCGGGGACAACTTCCGTCCCTTTTTCCCCTTCGCCCTTCTTAACCGCGTCCACCACCGGCCCATGCCCAAACCCCGCGGCTGGAGCCATGCATCCGACGCAAAACACAACGAAAAACCATCGAGAAAACCGCATTGCTGTTTTCCTCCCTGAGCGAATTCTCCAACTTCACTTGTGAAGTCGAAGGGGCTTGCATTCCATGCCCTCTCGCCGCCCCCCATACGAAAACCGCCAACAAGATGGAATGCGATCCTCCGCGAGAATTTCGCACGCAATTCCCGGACGTCAAACCCCGATTGACAATTTTCCCGCAGTCATTATGGTAAACCCAAGCAATCCGGGGCGTAGCTCAGCTTGGATAGAGCGCATGGTTCGGGACCATGAGGTCGGAGGTTCAAATCCTCTCGCCCCGACTGTTTTCAGAAAGAAGCCCTTCGGCGAGAACGTCGAAGGGCTTTCTTATTGTGGGGACGAGAGTTACGTCGTCGAGTCGGCAGTTCAAAAACACGATTTCGAGCATTCGACGCTTTGCAGTGTAGTCGGCGGTAAGCCATTGTTGCCGTAGGGTTTGCGAAAGTTCAAAAACTTTCGCCGCCAACTCCGCATTTTCATCGTGGGAGCGGTCCAGCACGTCCAGTTGCAGCTTGATCGAGGCGAGCCGGTCACGCATTTCCGTATGCTTGCGGGCGAACGTCTCCTGGTCGATGTCTTCCGACAGACGCATGTTGAGCAGGCGATCCTGCTGGGCAACGATCAGCGTTTCCTGACGCTGTAGCTCGGCCCGTTGAGCGCGGGAATCGGCCTGGGCGTCCCGCGTCTGCGACGCCAGCACCAGACGGAACCAGTCGCGGACCTTCTCGTCTTCCACCCGCATCTTGTCGAAGACCGCCAGCACCTGTCCGTCAATGTCGGCTTCGGTGACGCGGATACGCGGATGGCCCGGCTTCGTGTAGTAGGTGCAGCGGTAATAGGTGTAGAACCGCTCGCCCGACTTCATCTTCTTGCGGACCTTCTCGCCCGTGATCGGATGCCCGCAATGGGCACACTGAATCAGGTCGCCCGCGTAGGTGAGAGCGTGCGACTGGTAGATGTGTCCGCCGAGCAGGGCCTGCACCCGGTCCCACGTCGCGCGGTCGATCAGAGGTTCATGCTTGCCGGGATACCACTGGCCCTTGTGGAGGATTTCGCCGATATAGGCCCGGTCGTTCAGGATGGCGTGAACCGTGCTTCGCGGGAACTTCGGCGTCGAAGGACGAAAGGCCATGCCTTCGGCGTTGATCCGCTCGACCAGGCCGTCGAGTGTCAGGTTCTCATAGGCGTAGAGATGGAAGATGCGTTTGACGTTCGCTGCGGCCTGAGGCTCAATCTCGACCATGCCGCGACCTTCCTTGCGGATGTTGCGGTAGCCGTAGGGACCGCGAGAGACGAACCAGCCTTCCTGCACGCAACGGGACAGCCCCTCGCGGACATCGACCGATTGC
>Ga0163144_10006015_pt1 | contig 26886 bp, 27 predicted proteins | sample OliLak19BULKMAT1_FD_123175 | JGI IMG/M metagenome (GOLD analysis project Ga0163144, IMG submission 123175) | Freshwater microbial mat bacterial communities from Lake Vanda, McMurdo Dry Valleys, Antarctica - Oligotrophic Lake LV.19.BULKMAT1 | ecosystem: Environmental > Aquatic > Freshwater >...
TCCAGCCTCTCCATGCCATCCAAAGGCATCGAGGCGGCCTAGCAGGACCGGTACACTTTTGCGCCGCCATCAAGCGGAGATCAAAGCCGGTTCAGTGGTACACTTTGCGCCCGCGCTTTATATGGAGGAGATGGCGCGCACGGAAGCCTTCCAGTTCATGGTCATCACGTACGTCATGATCGCACTTGCGCTCGCGGTCACCCTTGGCGGCTTCTACATGCTCCTGGTCCGGGTCATCCGCCCCGTTGCCAGCGTCACAGGCGTGATGCAGCAGCTGTCGTCAGGCGACCTTCACGCGAAAGCAGAAGGCGTTGGCCGCAAGGACGAGATCGGCGACATGGTCCGCGCCCTGGAGGTTTTCCGCCAGAATTTGCTGGACATGGATACATTGCGCGCGAAGCAGGCGCATGACGCCGCGCAGGCCGAAATCACACGCCGCGAATCACTCCGCGAGATGGCGGAGTCAGTGGAGGGAGAGGCGCGATCTGCGGTCACGCATGTTGGCGATCAGGCCGGTCGGATGACCAAGCTGGCGAAAGCAATGTCGACCTCGATTGGCAACGTGACCGAGCAGTGTCAGGGGGTGGCTGCGGCCGCCCAGCAGGCGATGATGAGCGCGACCAGCGTCACGACCGCCACGGAAGAGTTCTCTGCATCGATCCGGGAAGTGTCGGAGCAGCTGACGCGCGCCCGCACTGTGACGGCGGCTACCGTGCAGACAAGCGAGCGCACGCGCGTCGCCGTGACCAACCTGGCCGACGCCATCTCAAAGATCGGGGATGTCGCCAACATCATCTCGGAGATTGCAGACCAGACAAATCTGCTCGCGTTGAACGCCACGATCGAGGCCGCGCGCGCTGGTGAGGCTGGACGCGGCTTTGCCGTGGTCGCCGCTGAAGTGAAATCTCTGTCGAGCCAGACCGCCAGGTCGACGGAAGAGATTCGCAGGCACGTCGCCGGCATTCAGGATGTCATGCGCGAAACCACGACCGTGGTTGCGGAGATCGGGCGTCAGATCGCATCTGTCGATGAAGGATCGACGGTCATCGCCGCGGCGATGGAAGAACAGAGCGCTACAATTCTCGAAATCGCCCGCCATGTTTCGGAGACGGCCAAGGCCGCGGAATTTGTTTCGGATTCAGTGGCCGTAGTGCTCACCGAAGCTGCGCGCACAGGCGAAGGCGCGCGCTCGCTGAGTTCGACGGTGGGCGATGTGGACGAATCGATTACGCGTCTCCGCTCTGCAATCGTGCGGGTCGTTCGCACCTCCACAGCCGACGTCAATCGTCGCGCCGATGAGCGTTTCGACGTCGGGGTCAGCGGCGAACTTGTTGATGGCCGACAGAAGGTCATGATCGAGAACCTTTCGCGCGGCGGCGCGCTGCTGGGTGACGGAGCTGACCTGCAGAGCGGCGCGACCGGACAGCTCAAGGTTGCCGACCAGCAAGTGCCGTTCCGCGTTCTGGGACATGACAGCTCCGGCACGCATGTGCAGTTTGAAGGCAGCCGGACGGCCAGCTTCGATCAGACCCTGTCGCGTCTCACAGGCGCGGGATCTGTGCGCAAGACCGGGTGAGGCGCCTCTGATGTCATGAGGCGGGTTCCGTCATCCGGGCATGGGCAAGCGCGGCGCGAGTGGTTAGGAAGATTCGTGCCGCAGCCGCCAAGGTCGATCCATGACTCAGAAACACACGGACACGCCCAGGGGCCGCGTTCTGATCATCGCCGGTTCTGACCCCGGCGGCGGCGCAGGTATCCAGGCCGACATCAAGACTGTGACGGCGCTTGGTGGCTATGCGGCAACGGCGATCACCGCGCTGACGATCCAGAACACGCTTGGTGTCAGCGGCGTGGTGGCGACGCCGCCGAAGGCCGTGCGTGCGCAGATGGAAGCGGTGCTGAAGGATCTCGGCGCCGATGTGCTGAAGACGGGCATGCTGGGTGACAAGCTGCTCGTCGAGACGATCGCCGAAGCGTTCGGCGATTTCGCGCCGAAGGTTCCGCGCGTCATCGATCCCGTGATGGTTTCGAGCTCGGGCGATATCCTGTTGCCGAAGGAGGCGGTGGACGCTGTCCGCCAGCTGATGGTGCCGCATGCGGCGCTGGTGACGCCGAACGCGCCCGAGGCCGAAGTGCTGACAGGAAAGGCGGTGGACACGCTGGACGGACAGCGTCGTGCCGCGGAAAAGCTGCTCGATATGGGCGCAATCGCCGCGCTGGTGAAAGGCGCGCATGTCGGCGGCGACGTTATCGTCGATGTGCTCGCGACCCAGGCTGGCGAGCATTTCTTCGACGGCCCGCGTATTGTCACGAAGGCGACCCACGGCACGGGCTGCACGCTCGCATCCGGCATCGCCGCGGGACTTGCGCGCGGGCTGACGCTTGTGGACGCCGTCGCGTTGTCGCGCGCTTATCTGGTCGAGGCAATCGCGCGCGCGCCGGGGCTGGGGCAGGGCAATGGTCCGGTTGACCATGGCTGGCCTTCTCGCGACCCGGAAGCGTTTGCGATCATGTTTGCGAAGTGGCGGCCTGCAACTGCCTGACCTCCGAAAGCAGAAAGGCGCGCCAGTGCGGCGCGCCCTTTCCAACACGATGCCGCGTCTACGTCAGTTCAGGCTGGCCGTCTGGATGGCATCATCCTCGAACGCCCATCGGATCTGCATGCTGGCGCTCGCAAGGGCGGCCGTGCGTGGTGCGAAGCGCATCTGCTCGACTGTGGCCTTCGCTGCGCGCCGGAACGCCTCCGACGAACAGGCGCCGACCCGGATCGCATCCGGCTGGCCGGCTGTGGAGACTGCGAACGTCACGTCGCAGGCCCCCTCCAGCGCGCGGGACCCTGCATAGGCCGGGTAGCGCAGATCGGGTTCAACCACGGGCTTCACCTCGGAATTGATGGTGATTGCGTAGCCACGGGCCTCTTTCGAGACCGGCTCCTGGGCCAGCGCGGACGGCAAAAGGCTCGCCGCCCCAACCCCTAGAATCGCGTGTATCAGTTTCATGACACTAATGTGACAGATAGATGACAAGCCGTCTACGGGCTGCCGGCTTTTTTTCGCGCAGGAAAGAACCAGCCCAGCCTGACCAACATCCTGGCCGTGCCGGAGCAGAGGCGTGCAGCCCATGATGATGAGGCCGATGATCGTTGCTTTGATGGCGGCCGGGCTTGCGGCGTGCGTGAACACGCCGCCGATGGTTGGGTCCGACGACCGTGCCGGGCTGCTCAGGCCGTGCGCCAATGCGGCGGACTGGGCGCCATGGCTGCTTGTCGATGCCTGGGAGGATGGCGAGGTCTATCGCCCCGCTACCCGGTTCCGGGAAGATGGTGTGATGGTCTGCGCCTGTGAAGGAACGATCTACGACAATGGCAAATGGTCGCTCGACGGCGGAAGCCTGCGCTTCGACACCAACGACGACCATGCGGCCTATGACAGGGCCTTTGACGGCGAACGCGGCAGCGGCGCGATGAAGAATAAGGAAGGCGATAGGGGCAAGTGGACGCTTGAGCGCTCCTGCGAGGGCTGAGGCCAGCCCAGCTGATCGATGCATCAGCAGATATCGTTTCACAGCGCCTGATGTCGGGCGTAGATCGCGCGTTTCCGCATGGAGCGCACGATGAGCGCCTGTCGTTTTTTCCAGATCGACGCCTTCGCCGAGCGGCCGATGGCCGGCGGACCTGCGGCCGTGATGCCGATGGAGGCCTTCCCGTCGGCGGACGTGATGCAGGCGATCGCGGCGGAGAACAATCTTGCCGAGACGGCATTCATCGTCGCGAAGGACGCCTCGAACAGGAATGGGGGCGTGTGGGACCTGCGCTGGTTCACGCCAGCGATGGAAGTGCCGCTCTGCGGGCACGCGACGCTGGCGAGCGCGCATGCGCTTTATGCGCATCTTGGATTCGATGGCCCCGAGATAGGCTTCGACACGAAGTCTGGCCGCCTGACAGTGAAGCGTGTTGCCGACGGCCGGCTCGAGATGGATTTCCCGGCCCAGCCGCCGCGCGCCGTGCCGACGCCTGATGGCCTGGTCGAGGCGCTGGACGCCTGGCCGCAGGAAGTGGTCGCCGGACCATATCTGATGGCGGTGTTTGCGACGCCGGACGACGTGCGAGCGCTCAAGCCCGACCTCATCCGCGTGAACGAGATTTCAGGCGGGGCGACGGGCGGGCGCGGGAATCTGATTTGCGCAGCCCCCGGCGCCAGCGAGGGCTTCGATGTGATCTCGCGCTTTTTCGCGCCCGGCTCCGGCATCCCGGAAGATCCTGCCACGGGCTCGGCGCACTGCATCATTGCGCCGTACTTTTCCAGGCTGCTGGGGAAGGTCGAATTGAACTGTTTCCAGGCTTATCCGGGTCGCGGTGCGCACATCACGACGCGGGTGGAGGGCGATCGCGTCAAGCTGATCGGCCGGGCGCGGACGGTGATCGAGGGCGTGTTCACGCTCGGATAGTTACGAAAACATGATAGATTTCCGGCCTCTAGCCTTGGCGTGCTTGCCGAGGTGAGGGGCTGGGGGTATGTCGCCGTTTCGATTTGCGGAGCCTCCCCATGGCCGTATCCACCTATCTCGAATTCGAGAAACCTGTCGCCGATCTCGAGAAGAGGATCGCTGAGCTTGAATCGACGGGCGGCGCGGCCGTCGGCGAGGAAGTCGGCAAGCTGCGCGAGAAGGCGCACAAGCAGCTTGAGCAGATCTACTCCCACCTCAACGCCTGGCAGAAAACGCAGGTCGCGCGTCACCCGGACCGGCCGCACTTCATGGATTACGTGACTGGCCTGTTCGACGAATTCGTTGAGCTGGCGGGCGACCGCAAGTTCATGAATGATGACGCCATCCTCGGCGGACTTGCGCGTTTCCGCGGGCGGCCGGTTGTCGTCATCGGCCATGAAAAGGGCCGCGATACACAGACGCGCCTGAAGCACAATTTCGGCATGGGCAAGCCTGAGGGCTATCGCAAGGCCGTGCGTCTGATGGAACTGGCGGGGCGGTTCGGGCTGCCGGTGGTGGCTCTGGTCGATACGTCGGGCGCGTTTCCCGGCAAGGGCGGGGAAGAGCGCGGCCAGGCAGAGGCGCTGGCGCGTGCGATCGAGGCCTGCCTGACGCTCGATACGCCGATGATCTCCGTGATCGTGGGCGAGGGCGGATCAGGCGGCGCAGTCGCGCTGGCGTCCGGGAACAAGGTGCTGATGATGGAGCACGCTGTCTATTCGGTGATCTCGCCGGAAGGAGCAGCGTCCATCCTCTTCCATGACGCCAAACGCGCCAAGGACACTGCCGAGGCGATGAAGATCACGGCGCAGGATCTCGAGAAATTCCGGATCGTTGATGCGGTGGTGAAAGAGCCGATGGGCGGCGCGCATCGCGACCCGAAAGTCGCGATCGAGAAAGTTGGCGATGCGATCGAAGCAGCGCTTGCCACGCTCGACGGGATGTCTGCCGATGAGCTGCGCGCCCAGCGCAAGGAACGTTTCTACGCCATCGGGCGAGAAGGTCTGGCGTAGGGCGGGCCGGCACAATTCGATCAGCCGCGCTTGCCCACATCCTCGCGCGCCGGTGATCCCTTCGGGGCCGTGAAGTCGAGGCGGGCGCGGGCGCCAAGATCGGGCTCGTGATCCGACGTCCTGGCCTTCTGGATCTCCCACGCATATCGGATCGGGTTGCGTGTCGAGGCCCAGATGGCGGCGTCAAGCAGGTCGAACTCAAGGAGTGCGATGTCAGGATCGTTCCTGGCAGGCCACCACGCGGCGACGTGGTCATTCCAGTACTCCTCGATCTTGCCGCGATCGCGGTTTTCGTGGAGCTCGCCCATCAGGCAGGCGTGGTAATCCTGATCCTTGCTGATGATGCAGAAGTGGGCGTGTGCTCCCTCACTCAGTTCGCCAAACAGGTCCGATGCGCGGCTGGCGAAGAACCAGAGGCGGGCTTCACCGTCCTTGTCGGCCTGGTGCGCCATCGGCTGCATGTGGCTCGTAGAGCCTTCGATGCCGAGCATCCCGGCACGGACCTTGTCGAGCTGCTCCCAGAGCTGCTGCTCAGGTTGTTCTTCGGTCTTGCGGGTGTGGCCCATGTGATCGGTGGCTCCTTGAGCTGGGTAGCGTTGAGCAACGGGTCCGGGCTGCATGGGTTCCGGAGCATTGACCCCCACGCAGATCAGGGGCTAAACGCAGGCCACTTCCACTGGAGCCGCCCATGAGGGTCGTTACCGTCTAGTTCGCGCCGGGGATCCGCCCGGCCTGGCGCTGCTGCGCCTTCGCTGCGTGACCGCTGGTCGCGCGCATGACGAACCATTGTGGAATCATATCGATGTTCGAATTCATTCGGCGCGCCTCGCCGCTGTGGCGCAACGCCAATTTCAATCGCCTCTGGGCAGCGCAGATGCTGTCCGCCATCGGCAGCCGTATCACGCGCACCGCGCTGCCAATCATCGCTGTCAGCGTGCTGTCCGTCTCCGCGTGGGAGGCCGCGCTGCTCGCCGCACTGACTTATGCGCCTTACGTGCTTGCAGGCGCGCTTGGCGGAGGGTTTGTCGAGCGCGGAAACAAGACACGGATCATGCTGGCGATGGACCTGTTCCGTTTTGCAGTCGTGATCGCGACGCCTTTGGCGTGGTGTTTCAACCTGCTCAGCTTTCCATTGCTGTGCATGCTGGCCGCGCTCGGAGGCGCTGCCAGTGCGCTGTTCCAGAATGCCGACGTCGCGATCCTGCCGCGGCTGGTGGCGAAGGATCATCTCGTCGACGCCAACGCGCGGCTTCAGGCGACGGAGTCACTGGCCGAACTGACGGGGCCGGGGGTTGCCGGCCTCCTCGTCGACATCCTGACTGCGCCGGTGGCGATGATCGTGGACGCCTTCACCTTCATCTGGTCGGCGTTCTGGCTCTGGAGAATTCCGAGGGGGGCAGGCGAGGCGCTGCCGGAAGCCCTCGCCGAAGCGGTGCCGCATCAAACCCTGATGCAGCGTGTTCGGGATGACATCGTGGTCGGGTCTCTCGCGGTCTGGCGATGCAGGCCGATGCGGGCGATCATCACGGCGACCTTCTTCTGGTATGTCTCGGCCGGGTTCTTCTTTGCGACGTTCACGCTGTTCATGCTGCGCGACCTTGGAATGACGCCGACGCTGATGGGTGTGATCATCTCCGTTGGCGGCGTCAGCGCGCTGGCTGGTTCACTGGCCGCACAACCGCTGTCGCGCGCGCTGGGCCATGGGCCGGCGATCGTGATCGGCTTCGGCGCAAGCGTCGCCGGCATCCTGATGCTGATCCCGGCCGCAGCCTTCAGGGAGTGGGCGGTGCTGTTCATGGTGTTCCAGCAATTGCTGGGCGATGCCGGCATCATGGTGTTCACGATCCTCGCGGTCAGCCTGCAGCAGCGCCTGCTGCCGGAGGATCAGCTGGCGCGGGCCAACGGTTTCAACCAGGTTGTGAATGGCCTGGCGATGACCGTGTCGATCCTTCTGGCCGGCTCGGTTGCCGAAACCGTGGGCGTCTCGAACACCGTGATGATCGGCGCAGGCACCTCGCTCTTCGGCGTGTTTCCGCTCCTCTCGCCGCATCTCCTCGGTGTCAGGGACGAGAGGCCGGGCGAGGTATGACGTGTTGCGAAAGCGCCGCTTGAACGGGCGCCCCGGAGGGCGCCCGTCGGGCTTTCAGACACGAGCGGTCTTTCAGCCGACCTTGTAGACCAGCGAAAGGCGAACAGCAGTGTCCGTCTTTTCGAAGCCTGCAGGCGGCGCGGTATCGTGGCGCACGTCATAGGAAACGCGGCCGCTGAGATTGCCGACGATCTCGAACGTCACCGCCAGCGTGTTGACGATCTGCGTGGACACGTCTGCATAGATAACATCGGTGTCGTTCGTCAGCGCCACTGTTTCGCTGAACGCGTGGCTGAAGCGCGAGCCGAGCGATGCGCCGATGGACTCTTCCGTCTGTCCGGTCGTCCGAATCTCGTCGATGCGGTAGCCGGGCCCGCCCAGAATGGTCCAGTTTGTTGGTTCGGAGACGATGGCCTTGTAAGAAAGGCCGGCCCCGACGAAGTAGCGGTTCTCGAAGCCCGAGAATTCATCACGCTCAAAAGTCGCGCGACCATAGGCCGAGAGCCTCTCGTCGAGAATGCGATCAACCTGTCCGGCCGCTGCGATGCGGTTCTTGGTCTCGACACTGTTGGTCTCGCCGAAATCAGCCGACACTACGCCCGACTGGGTCCACTCGCCGCTAGTGTGGGTCAGCTTGATTGCTGCGCCGAAATCACTGGTTTCGGTGTTGCCCGTCGTCATGATGGCGCCGAGCGAGCCTTCACCGGTCCATTCCGGCGTCGTCTGTCCAAATGCAGGCGCTGCTGCAGCGCAGGCTGCTGCCAGCAAGATAATTAGCCTTCTCATCGACCCGTCCTCGTTTACCCCGGCCATCCACCGGCGCTTGCGAATTGCGCCAGCAGGGCCTGCCCCGCAAGCGCCCGGATCAGTGCAGGGACGTGTTCTGTGCAATGCGGGAAGGTGTGTGCCCCGAAACCCACAGAGAACTCCCGCTCAGGGGGAATCTGGCACCGCTTCAGTCGTCTGTGTACGAACTAGGCGCGGGCGACGCTTGTGACGTCGCCGTGGCAGTTCTTGTAGCGCTTGCCCGAGCCGCACGGGCAGGGGGCGTTGCGAGGTGTGGCGGCCCATGAGACGGGAGCCTGGCCCTGGGGTGACGCCTGTTGCGGGGGCGCTGCTTGCGCTGGTGCAGCGACCGGACGGGATGCGACCTGTGTCGGTGCGCGTGCCGGGCCGGCGTCGGCGCCGGGGGGCTGTTCCGCCACGAACTGGCCGCGCATAAGGAGGCGCGTGACGTCCGAGCGAAGATCGCTCAGCAGGCGCTCGAACAGCGTGAAGGCCTCGTTCTTGAATTCGTTCAGCGGATCGCGCTGGGCGTAGCCGCGCAGGTGGATGACGGAGCGCAGCTGGTCGAGATGCCAGAGGTGTTCGCGCCAGCGCGTGTCGACGGCCTGCAGCAGGACCTGCTTCTCGATGAAGCGCATGCGATCCTCGCCGACCATCGTTGTCTTCTGGGCGTAGTAGTCGTTGGCGGCGGCGTTGAGCTTTTCTGCGATCTCCTTGCCCTCGACGCCCTCCTCGTTCGCCCACGCACGCACGGGGGCGGGGAGGCCCAGCACGTCAGCGACTTCCTCTTCCAGTTCGGTGATGTTCCACTGTTCCTGGTAGGCCTTCTCCGGCATGTGGCGCTTGCACATGTCGTTGATCAGCTCGGTGCGCATTTCCGTCGTGGTGTCGTTGACGCTGGCGGCGCGCATGAACTCGATGCGCTGTTCGAACACGGCCTTGCGCTGGTCGTTGGTGACGTCATCGTATTTCAGCAGGTTCTTGCGGATTTCGAAGTTGCGCTGTTCGACGCGCTTCTGCGAGGTCTCGAGCGCCTTGTTCATCCACTTGTGGGTGATGGCCTCGTCTTCCTTGATGCCGAGGCCGCGCATGATGGCGTCGAGGCGTTCGGCGGCGAAGATGCGCAGGAGATCGTCCTCGAGGCAGATGTAGAATTTCGAGCGGCCCGGATCGCCCTGGCGACCGGTCCGGCCGCGCAGCTGGTTGTCGATGCGGCGGCTCTCGTGACGCTCGGTCGCCAGCACGTAGAGGCCGCCGGCGGCGAGCGCCTCTGCCTTCTTCGCGGCGACGTCTGCCTCGATCCTCGCGCGGAGTTCCTTCAGCTCGTCCTCGGTGAGTTCGCGCGCGAGTTCCTTGGCGCGGGCCTCGCCCTCATCGGCGACGCGCATCTCGATATTGCCGCCGAGCTGGATGTCGGTGCCGCGACCGGCCATGTTTGTGGCGACCGTCACGGAGCCCGGCACGCCGGCCTGGGCGATGATGAAGGCTTCGCGTTCGTGGTGGCGGGCGTTCAGGACCTGGTGCGGGATGCGCTCGGCCGACAGCAGGTTGGAGAGGATTTCCGACTTCTCGATCGACACCGTGCCGACCAGCACCGGCTGCTTGCGGCGTGCGCAGTCGCGGATGTCGGCGATGATCGCCTTGTATTTTTCCTTGGCCGTCCGGTAGACGACATCGTCCTCGTCGATCCGCTTGACCGGCTTGTTGGTCGGGATTTCGGTGACTTCCAGCTTGTAGATGTCGGAGAACTCGGCCGCTTCGGTCGAGGCCGTGCCGGTCATGCCGGCGAGCTTGTCGTAGAGACGGAAATAGTTCTGGAACGTGATCGAGGCCAGAGTCTGGTTCTCGGGCTGGATCTTCGTCTGCTCCTTCGCCTCGATAGCCTGATGCAGCCCTTCGGAGAGGCGCCGGCCCTGCATCATGCGGCCGGTGAACTCGTCGATCAGCATCACCTCGCCGTTCTTGACGATGTAGTCCTTGTCCTTCTGGAACAGCTTGTGCGCGCGCAGCGCCTGGTTGGCGTGGTGGACAAGCGAGATGTTGGCAGGCTCATACAGCGAGCCCTGCAGGATGCCTGTCTGCACCATCAGCTCTTCGATCTTCTCGTTGCCGCTTTCGGAATAGACGACCGAGCGGGCCTTTTCGTCGAGCGTGTAGTCGTCGGGCGACAACAGCGGGATGATTGCATCGATCTGCTGGTAGAGCTCCGAGCGATCGTCGGTTGGGCCGGAGATGATCAGCGGCGTGCGGCTTTCGTCGACGAGGATCGAGTCGACTTCGTCCACCATGGCGAAGCGGTGGCCGCGCTGGACCATGTCGGCCAGCGAGTACTTCATGTTGTCGCGGAGATAGTCGAAGCCGAACTCGTTGTTGGTGCCGTAGGTGATGTCGCAGGCGTAGGAGGCGCGGCGCTGGGCGTCGTCGAGGCCGTGCACGATCTTGCCCACCGACATGCCGAGGAAGCGGTAGACCTTGCCCATCCACTCGGCGTCGCGCGAGGCGAGGTAGTCGTTGACGGTGATGACGTGGACGCCCCGGCCTTCGAGCGCATTGAGATAGACGGGCGCAGTGGCGACCAGCGTCTTGCCCTCGCCGGTGCGCATTTCCGAGATCCCGCCCTTGTGGAGGACGATGCCGCCGATCAGCTGGACGTCGAAATGCCGCAGACCAAGCGCACGTTTCGCGGCCTCGCGAACTGTCGCGAAGGCCTCCGGGAGGAGGTCGTCAAGCTTGGCGCCGTTGGCGACCTGCTGGCGGAAATCCTTCGTCCGCTGGCGCAGGGCGTCGTCGGAAAGGGCCTCCGTAACGGGCTCCAGCGCGTTGATCCGCTGGATGATTGGCTTGTAGGGCCTGATCTTACGGTCGTTGACGGAGCCGAATATCTTCTGGGCAATCCCGAGCATTCCGAATTTCCGCTGCCAGCCTGCGCGAACCTCAAATGGTCGCAATTTCCCTTAGATATAGTGTGTAGACGGGGGAGTTATCCGGCCTCGGCCACACACGTCCAGTTTTTGCGAATTTCCCGAAGGGAAACTCACTCGACTTGAGCGTTGCCGAGACGTAAGGACCGGCCTTCCCAGTGTCAATCGGACCACGGGAGCCCTGACTGTTGTTGATGCTGGCAAGACACCGGCTGGCAGCTTGAGGAGCCTCAGGATGGTATTTGGGACACGCTGGCTGCTTCTTGCTGTCCTTGCGGCATCGCTGCCGATGGCCGGATGCGGTGCCGAAGACCCCCCCGTTGAGGAGGCGGCCGAGGGGGATCTCTCCGCCGAGGCGGCGAGCGTCAATGGCCACATGATCTACGTCGCCGACGTCGAGATGGAAGCCAGGATGAAGGGGCTGGTGCAGCCCGGCGAGACGTTGGCGCCAGGCAGCGCCGAATTCGACGAAATCCTGGAGGAGCTGATCAAGGTCAAGCTGCTCGCCATGGCGGCGGTCGACCGGGGGCTCGACGGGGAGCCCGAGGCGCGCCACCGGCTCAACACGGCGCGCGACCAGATCCTGCTGAATATCCTGCTTGAGCGGCTCGCAGAAGAAAAGATCGACGAGGCTGCCTTGCGCAAGATGTATGAAGCGCAGGTGGAGCTGCTTGCCCCGGACATGGAAAACGAGGCGCATGTCCGCCACATCCTCGCGCCGACGAAGGATGCGATCGACCGGATTGCCGCGGAGCTCAGGACTGGCGTCGATTTCGCCGTGCTGGCCGCGCGACGGTCAACCGACGCAGAGACGCGGGAGGATGGCGGCGATCTTGGCTACCTGACCGCAGAGGCCGCATCGCCCGAACTGGCGCGCGTCATCCGTGAAGTCCCGAAGGGTGGCATCTCGCGTCCGTTCGAAGATGCGCAGGGCTGGCATATCGTGAAGGTCGAGGATGTGCGCAAGAAGCGGCCGCCCTCGATCGATGAGCTGGACGACAAGATCCGGCGTTTTCTCCAGGAGCAGCAATTCGAGAAGATCCTCAAGGAGCTTCGCGCGGATGCGGAGATTGTGAAGCGCAATCCCGCGCGGTCTTCGCGTCTTGATGCTCCGGCGGCGACGGCGCCTGCGCGCGTCGATCCGTCTCCGCCAAAACCGGCAGCCCCGGCGCCGGAGGCTTCCCAGGGCATCACGATCGTGCCGCTGGAGCCGGCCCCGGCCCCGGCCGAGTCTCGCGATCGCGCGGAGCCGGTGCCGGCCGGCGCACCACAGTAATCCGACGTCCAAAAAGGCAACCGACTTGGCCACTGCATCAGACCTGCCCGTCTCACCGCTCGCGCCGGAGCGTTTCCCCGTACTGCCGAAGGTGGCGGGCATGGAGGCGGTTACGCACTCGCTTGGCCTCTACAAGGGCAAGGTGCGCGATGACCTGCTGGTCGTGCACTTTCCCGATGGCGCCGCGGCGGGGGGCATTTTCACGATGTCCTCGACCCGCTCCGACGATGTGGACCGCTGCCGGGCCGCGCTGAAATCGGGCGGCGGCAGGGCGCGGGTGCTGGTGGTGAACACGGGCAATTCCAATGCCTTCACAGGCGCAGCGGGCGTTGCGAAGAATGCGGCGACAATCGCGTCTGCGCGCAAGCAATCCGGTTGCGGCGAGCATGAAGTCTTCCTCTCGGCGACCGGCGTGATTGGCGAGCCGCTACCGCCGCACATCGTGTCGGGCGGTGTCGCGCATGTGTGGGACAGGCTGGGCACGCCGGACTTCGAGAAGATTGCCAGCTGCATCCGGACGACGGACACGTTCGCGAAGGCGTCAGGCGAGACGGTGGATCTCGACCGGCGCAACGTGTCGATCGTGGGCGTGGCCAAGGGATCGGGCATGATCCAGCCCAACATGGCGACGACGCTGAACTATGTCTTCACCGACGCCAGCCTCGGACCCGCCGTCTGCCAGGCGCTGATCTCGCGACTGGGCGATCTCACCTACAACTGCATCACTGTTGATTCGGATACCTCGACCTCCGACACGCTGCTGTTCTTCGCGACCGGGGCGGCTGGCGGCGCGCCGATCGACGACCCCGACGATCCGCGCCTTGCCGACTTTACCGCCGCGATGCACCGCGTGCTGCTCGACCTCGCCACGCAGATCGTGCGGGACGGGGAAGGCGCGACCAAGATCATCGAGATCACTGTGGAGGGCGCAGCCAGCGACGCATCGGCCAAGACCATCGCCTGCTCGATTGCCAATTCGCCGCTGGTGAAGACGGCGATTGCAGCGGGTGACGCAAACTGGGGTCGGGTGGTGATGGCGGTCGGCAAGACGGCCGAGCCGGTCGAGCGCGACAGGCTCTCGCTGTGGTTCGGCGACCATCAGGTGGCGCATGAGGGCGCGCGTGCGGCGGACTATTCGGAGGCGAAAGCCACCAGGGCCGTCTCTGGCGAGCAGGTCTTCATTCGCGTCGACGTCGGTGTCGGGCGGGGCAGGGCGAGGGTGTGGACCTGCGATCTCACCGATGGTTACGTCAAGATAAACGGCGCCTACAGAAGTTGATCGAGCCGTCTCAACGGGATGGTTACCTCGTCATGACACAAGGAAAGCACGCGAAACCGCTGGTGCTCGTCGCCGCGGCCGCGCTTGTGCGAAGCGATGGACGGCTGCTGCTTGCGCAGCGGCCAACAGGAAAACCGATGGCTGGTCTCTGGGAATTCCCGGGCGGCAAGGTGGAAGCCGGTGAAAGCCCTCAGGGCGCGCTCGCGCGCGAACTGAAGGAGGAGCTCGGGCTGACCGTGTCCGAGGCGGACATGTCGGCCTTTTCATTCGCTGCACATGAATATGAACGGTTCCACCTGATGATGCCTGTCTTCCTGGTGCGCAGATGGAGTGGTGACGTCGAGGCTCGTGAAGGACAACAGCTTGCCTGGGTAACTGCGGCGGAGATCGGGAGCTATCCGGCCCCTGCAGCCGACATTCCCCTGTTCGCGCAATTCATCGACTGGTCGGAAGCGGGACGCGCATGAAACCCCTGAACGCATTCCTTCGCATGCTCAAGAACCGGTCGGGCGCGACCATTATCGAGTATTGCCTGATCGCCGGCATCATCTCGATCGCCATCGTTGGCTGGGCGACCATGATTGGCAACTCAACAAACAACTCGTTCAACGCCGTGCAGGTTGGCTTCAGCTAACCCGCCTTGTCGCCCGTCCCATGCTCCTTCACGCCCAGAACATCGGCGAGACGCACGGTTGCGCTGCCGGGGCGCTTTGCTTTCGGTTGATCCGGCGAGGGCGACCAGCCTGACAGGGTGATGAACTCGAACGTCGCACGGATGCGGCCATCGGGGTCCGAGAAGCGCTGCGTGTAGATCTCCATCGCACGCATCAGGATGGCGCGGGTCAGGGGCGGGGCGTTGCGATCGGCGAACGACGCTGTCTCGCCCATGCCGCGCAACTCCGCGAGCAGGCGCAGCGGATGGGCGTAGCGGACTGTGCGCGCGTCGTTGTCGGCGACGGGCATGGCGAAGCCGGCGCGTTGCAGGAGGCCAGCGCCGTCGATGACATCGAGATAGGGCGAGATGCGGTTGGCGGCGCCGCCGCGGATTTCTGATTCGGCCGACAACAAGGACTGGCGAAGTTCGGTCAGCGTGCGGCCGCCGAGGACTGCGCCGATGAACAGCCCGTCCGGCCTGAGCGCGCGGCAGATCTGGATCAGCGCGCCGGGGAGGTCGTTCACCCAGTGAAGCGAGAGGGCCGACACGACGAGGTCAAATGAGGCCTCGGCGAACGGCAGGGCTTCCTCGTCAAGCACGACGTCGGGGCGATAGGCGGCGGCAAGATCAGCGCGGACGACATGACCGAGGCGCTGCCGCACGATCTGGTCGGACTGCAGCGTTCGCGTCAGCAAGCCGTCATGAGTGCCGAGGTCGAGCACGCGGTCGAAGCGGCGGTTGATGGCCGACAACCGGAAGGCAATGTCTTCCGCCGCGAGCAGTTTCAGGAAGGAATGGTCGGCGAAGCCTGCGGCGGCGCGTGCGCGCCTGTTTGCGTGCAGGGCACGGTCGAAGATCCGCATGGGATCGTTTTGCTTCAGGGGCGAGGCGGGTGGGGACGACATCTGAGCGGTATGTAGCCTCTGGAAAGCTGCGCGGTAAGGCGCGGCGGGGTAACCGCGTGACTTAGGGGCTGGCCGGCATCATCTGGCCGCAGCGCACGCTGATTTCGCACCCGGACCGGGCAGGGGCAACATGCGTCGATCTGTTCACGCTGGCGCGTGTTGCAGGTCAGCGGTCAGCAATCATATAGTTTTTGGAACGTTTCCAGTTTCCTCCCGTAAAGCGTTAGGGAGTTGTTCTGACCCCGCGGGCACCCTTTATCTGCGGGTGAAACGATCGAATGAGGAGCTGGCCCTTGGCCGCGCGTGTCGAGATCTACACGAGAGACTTCTGCGGTTACTGCACGCGGGCGAAGAACCTGTTGGCGTCCAAGGGTATCGCTTTCAGCGAGATCCGCGCGGGCGATGATCCGGACAAGCGCCGCGAGATGATCCAGCGTAGTCAGGGCACGACCTATCCGCAGATCTTCATCAATGGCCGCCATGTCGGCGGCTCGGACGACATCCACGATCTCGACCGGGCGGGCAGGCTCGATCCCTTGCTGGCCGAGCCGGCCGTCGTCTGAGCATGAATGTGAGACAGACTTGATCCGCTATTCTCTGGGCTGCGTCGGTGAGCATGGGTTCGAGGCGTGGTTCTCGAACTCTGCGGCCTATGACACGCAGCGGAAGAAGAAGCTGGTCGAGTGCCCGGTTTGCGGATCGACCGAGATCCACAAGCAGATCATGTCGCCGATGGTGCGCTCATCCGACAAGGCCGTTCCGGCCGAGGTGGCCGCCGCGAAAGTTGCCGGTGAAATCCGAGCGCATATCGCCAGGACGCACGACTATGTCGGCGACAAGTTCGCCGAGGAGGCCCGGTCAATGTATTATGGCGAGACCGAGCATCGCCCGGTCTGGGGCGAGGTGACGCCTGACGTGGCTCAGGAACTTGCCGAAGAGGGCGTGCCGGCCATGCCGCTGCCCAAGCCGTTCGCGCCGGAGCCGCCCAAGCGCAAGGGGCGGGTGAACTAGGTTCCATGCCTTCGGGTTTCAGGCCCTGCGATTTCAGGCCCTGCGATTTCAGGCCCTGCGATTTCAGGCCTTGGGGTTCCAGGCAGTAGGATGGGTAGATCCGGCCTGTCGTCCCCCCAGGGCGGGGAGGACAGGTGGGGGCAGGCCATGCTAAGGACCGCGCGAACCAGAGGAACTGCCCCATGACCCAGGCTGGCTTCATCGACGCTGCCGAAGCGCCGCCGCGCGCCACCAACGAGATCAAGCTTTACGGGCCCGAGGGCTTTGCGGGCATGCGTCGCGCCGGGCGGCTGGCGGCGGAATGTCTCGACATGCTGGTCCCGCATGTCGTGCCGGGCGTGACCACGCAGACGATCGACGACATGGCGCGTGAGTTCGTGCTGTCGAATGGCGCCATGCCGGCCTGTCTGTTCTACAAGGGCTATCGCCACACCGTCTGCACGTCGGTGAACCATGTCGTTTGCCATGGCATCCCCGGACCCAAGACTTTGAAGGAAGGCGACATCGTCAACATCGACGTGACCGTGATCGTCGATGGGTGGCATGGCGACACCTCGCGGATGTATTCGGTCGGCGAGGTCAAGCGGAAGGCCTCGCGCCTGATGGACGTCACCTATGAGTGCATGATGAAGGGCATCGAGGCGATCAGGCCGGGAGCGCGGCTGGGCGATCTCGGCGCTGCGATCCAGGAGCATGCCGAGCGGCAGCGCTATTCCGTGGTCGAGGCGTTCTGTGGCCACGGGCTCGGTCGCGTGTTCCACGACTCACCCAACATTCTGCATTTTGGCAAGCGGGGGCAGGGCCAGCCGCTGCTGCCGGGCATGATTTTCACCGTTGAGCCGATGATCAACCTTGGTCGCTCCGACGTCGCGCTCCTTTCGGATGGCTGGACTGCCGTGACGCGCGACCGTTCCCTGTCGGCTCAGTATGAGCACGCGGTCGGTGTGACCGAGACGGGCTTCGAGATCTTCACGCAGTCGCCGACCGGCCAGCATACGCCGCACACGTCTGGCGCCGGCGCTTCCTGATCCGATGGCTGCGGGGGCCAGGGGGACCGAGGGAGGTCCGGTCGGGCATTGTCTCAGGCATTGTCAGGGTCACCTCGGTCAGGGTCACCTCGGTCAGGGTCGCCGTGAACGACTGCGCGCCCGCGTGCTGAAGGGCGATGGTGCCCGACCCTCGATCGGGCCACCCGACGCCCTCGCGCGCCGACATCGACCTGACCCGCCAGATTGCGCGCGCTCGCGCCGCTGGAGACCAAGGTGCGCGATCAGCTCGTTGTGGGGGCGAGCGAGACGGCAAGCATTGAGGCCAGGGGGCTGATCTGGCCCGGCGGTCCGCGATGGCGCCATTCGGGCCTTGCCGCCTTGTTGATCATCGCTAGGGTGGCCGCAGGCGGCGTCAGACTGCCGGGACGGTCATGCTCGCCACATTCTCCCCTGTGGCGACTGTAACGCGCGGCCTGCGATGCAGGGCGCGACGAGGGGAGAATTCATGTCGACTGGAACCATACCTGCTGGAGCCGGGGCCGCTTCAGGCGCGCCGGCTGAGGGGCAGAGCTACGGGCTCCCCAGCTACCGTCTCTACGTGCTGCTCATGCTCACGCTGGTCTACACGCTGAATTTCATCGACCGCAATCTGCTGGGGGTCGTGGCGCAGCCGATCATCGCCGAGTTCGGGTTGAGCGATACCGAGTATGGCTTCCTCAATGGCCCGCCGTTCGCGCTGTTCTACGCGCTGATGGGCATTCCGATCGCGATGGCAGCCGATCGCTTCAACCGCGTGGCGATCATCGCGCTCTGCATCGCCGTCTGGTCGCTGATGACGGCGTTGTGCGGTTTTGCGACCAGCTTTGTCTTTCTGCTGATCGCGCGCGTTGGCGTCGCGATCGGCGAGGCAGGTTCGACGCCGCCCTCCAACTCGATCATCGGCGATTATTTCAAACCGAAGAGCCGGGCCAATGCGCTGGGTATCTTCGCCATGGGCGTCACCATTGGCAGCGCGCTTGCGGCCGGGTTCGGGGGCGTGATCGTCGGACTGACTGATGAGACAGTCGTCAGCTTCTTCGCCATGTTCGGCATGCCGGACATTCACGAACAGCTTGGCTGGGGCGAGAATTTCGGCTGGCGCTTCACTTTCATCGCGCTTGGCGTGCCGGGGCTCCTCATTGCGCTGATCGTGTTCCTGACGGTGAAGGAACCGCCGCGCGGCTTCTCCGATCCGCCGGGCGCGCAGCGGGTCGAAAAGGCCAGCATCACCCAGACGCTGAAAGAGCTGGGCTCCAAGCCGACCTTCTGGACGATGGCCCTTGGAGCCGCCCTCGTGGCCTTCGTGGGCTACGGCCTGTTCGGCTTCCAGGCACCGATGATGCAGCGGCTGCATGGCATGGCGCCGGGCACGTTCCAGCTTCAGTACGGCGTGCCGCTGGCGCTGATCTCGGCGGTCGGGACATTCACGGGCGGCTACCTTACGCAAGTCCTTACCCCGCGCTCGCCAACGGCGGTCGCGTGGATACCCGCGGTCGGCGTTCTCATTGCGATCCCGCTCTACATCGCCGGTTTCTATACCGAGCCAGGCACGTTGCAGCTTGTGCTCTGGGGGACGGGCGCGATGTTCCACTATGCCTATCTCGGCGCGCAGTACACGATCGGGCAGGGCGTCGTCTCGCAACGTTCGCGCGCATCCGCGATCGCCATCCTGCTCTTCATCATCGCGCTGATCGGTAACGGGCTCGGGCCGCAGATCGTCGGCATCCTGTCGGACATGTTCATGCGGATGCAGATCGAGGCGGCCGGAATGGGCGATACGCTGACCAATGCCATCTGCCGCGCCAAGGACCTGTCTGCGCTTACCGCGGAGCAGCAGGCCGTTTGCGTCGGCGCCTATGGCGAAGGCCTTCGTCAATCGATGGCGGCGGTGGTGCTCTTCTTCATACCGGCTGCTGTATTCTACCTGCTCGCTTCGCGGACGCTGAAGAAGGACCTTGTCGCAAGGCCGGTCTGAGGGTCGCACAGACTTCACGAGCGTAGTGCGCATTACACGGCCGGGCGGCGAGAAGCTGTCCGGCCGGTTTGCGTTTGCAGCATGACGCGCTTGTCAGCGCGCGCCGCATCGCGTGCAGCAATTCAGGGTGGACCGGCACCACGCATTCCGTAAGCATGACCCCGATACGATCCGAGCGCCGCAAGCGCGCCGGCGCGATGGGGAGAGACAGATGGGTACGCAGTCCGGCGCCATCGGCGCCGAAGGCAATGCCGGCGAGGGTCATCTCACCGGGTATGGGACCAAGGCGTATCGCAGCTATGTGCTCAACGCGCTTCTGGTCGTCTACATCCTGAACTTCCTCGATCGCGGCTTGCTCGGCATCGTGGCCGAGCCGGTGATGAGCGAACTGGCCATTACCGATGGCCAGTTCGGCCTGCTGACAGGCATCGGTTTCGCGCTGTTCTACTCCATCGTCGGCATTCCGCTGGCGCGTTATGCGGAGTACGCCAACCGCACCTGGATCATGACGATCTGCATCGCGCTGTGGTCGGCGGCGACCGCGCTGTCGGGCCTTGCGGCGCCTGTCGAGATCGGTGGCGTGGTGATCAGCGGGTTCGTCATGCTGCTGATCTGCCGGGTTCTGGTGGGTGTTGGCGAGGCGGGCTGCACGCCGCCGGCCAATTCCATCATTGCCGACTACTATCCACCCCATCGCCGTTCGACGGCACTTGGCTATTATGCGATGGGCGTGACAGCGGGTACGATGTCGGCGAGCCTGATCGGCGGGCCGGTAGCCGACGCCTTTGGCTGGCGCGTCGCCTTCATCGCCATCGGCCTTGCGGGCATCGGCGTGGCGGTCGCGTTCCGCATGACCGTGAAGGAGCCGCCGCGCGGCTATTCCGATCCGCCTGGCGCCGTGCGGGCCAAGCGCGCCACGTTCGGCGAAGCCCTGAAAGAGCTTGGCTCCAAGAAATCCTTCTGGCTGATGACGGCGGGCGCGACGCTTGCGGCCTTCTGCGGCTATGGCATCTCGACCTTCCAGACATCGTTCCTGATGCGAACCCATGGCGTCACGCTGACCGAGGCGGCGCTGCAGTTCAACGTTCCGTCGGCGTTGGCAGCGTCGGTCGGCGTCCTGCTGACCGGGTGGATCGCCGAGAAGGTGGTGAAGAAGCGGCCGAATGCGATTGCCTGGCTGCCGGCGATCGGCCTGATCGCCTGCGTGCCATTCTATGTTGTGGGTTTCAGCTCGGACAACAAGTGGGTGGCGCTGATCTGCATCTGCGCAGGCGCAGGTATCAAATATGGCTATCTCGCATCGCAATACACGATCGGGCAGGGCGTCGTCGGCGCCCGCACGCGCGCGACGGCGACGGCCATCCTGCTCTTCGTCGTCAACCTGCTCGGCTATGGCGCCGGCCCGCCCTTCATCGGCTTCCTGTCGGACATCCTGTTTGCCCAGCAGGCTGCGGCTGAAGGCTTTGTCGACCTTGCCCGTGCATCCTGCAAAGGTGCGCTGCTGCAGGGCTTGCCCGAGGCGGCGCAGGCGTTCTGCAAGGCGGCCGAGGCCCAGGCCTTGCAAACGTCGCTGGTGATCACGTCGGTGCTGTATGCGCTGCCGGCTATCTTCTTCCTGATGTGTGTGAAGACGCTGCAGAAGGATCTGGTGGCGAAGTAGGCGCGCTGCACGAACATGCGCCGTCCTGATCTTCGGCCGCTCAAGAAGCTCCGGAATTTCTAGGTTCCGGTGTTCGCCAAGCTGGTCGAGCCGCCGGATGCGACGGGGGGACTCAGCGCGCCAGTCTCGCGGAGATCTTTGCGGCGGCGGAGGCGGTGGAGAAATCATCCGTGCGGCCACGTGGTTGCCGGGTCGCCTGCCTTGTTGCGGACGCCCTTCCTGTTCGGGTCCGACGTGACGCTGTTCTTTGACGAGGATTATTTCAGGACCTTCCTGCCGGCGGCGTCTGCCTCGGCCAGGCGCAGCCTTCATGATGGCGGTTGGGTTGAGGCGGGGCCAGCAGATGCGGCGGCGATCCAATCGATCGCGCCCCCGCTGCCGGACGGGCTCGGCCTTGAAGGTGGGGTATGGCTCCGGGAGTTTGAAGAGGGGCGCGGGGTGAGCGAGCGGATGACGTGGGTCTGGGCGTTCCGGTTCCGGTAAACCGAAACCGCCCCGGAGTTCGAGAACTCCGGGGCGGCGCCGTCGCGGGTAGAACTTTGAAAGTGGTTTAGCCGGCGAGGCGCTGGATGTAGTCGAACTCGCGGGCGCGGCGTTCGCGCTTCTTCGCCGGCTGGAAGGCGAGGCGGGCGTGTTCGGCGCAGTAGGGCGAACCATCGTGCGCGCCGTGGCCGCAGAAGCCGAAGGCGGCGTCGGCAGGATCGCCGATCGGCCATTTGCACATGGAGTCCTTCACCGTCAGGACGGTGACCATGTCGCCGTTCGAGAGGCGCTTGGGTTCGACATTGGCTTCTGCCTGGACGATGTGCGTGTGGGCGGGCTCCGCCCGGAGGGCGAGGGCGTTGCCGCCGCGCGCAACCGGCGCGGCCGGGGCCTGACGCGGCATGGGCGTGGGCTTGGGCCGGGCGAGGCGCGGCGGGCGCTTGACCGGGCGGGACGGTGTCGCCCGTCCGGAGAGTCCGAGACGGTGCACTTTTCCGATCACCGCATTGCGGGTGACCGAGCCAATTCGCTTGGCGATCTGGCTGGCACTGTGCCCTTCGGCCCAGAGCTTCTTGAGTTCCGAGACGCGTTCTTCGGTCCAGCCCATGAATTGTCTCTCCACAGCCTCCGGGAATCATGCAAGACACAACATATGGGCTGTGCCTGCGCGCCCGATTTCCCCGATGTCTAGGGATAGTAGCTGTCGCTGAGTTCCCCGCAATATGCTGGGGGTCTTGCTAACAGCTAAATCAATATATTGGGGTTGTACACAGCGAGGGTGAGTCACGACGCCGCGGATGCGTTTTGCGCGATCTGTGGCGCCGGGGACTCAACGTTCGGGCGAGTTCGCGGGATGGACTCGGTTAGGACTCTCAGGGGGGTAGGCCTTGGGCAACGGTTCGCGGCCCCCCAGGGGGCTGCGTCGTCGGGGCGTTTACGATGAGGCGCAGCTATCCCGGATCATGCTCCCGCATGGGGTAGGCGAGCCGAGCGCTGCGAAGGCGGGCTTTGCGAGGATGCAGGCGCTGTGGAATTCGGGGCAGCCATGGGCCCGGCGCTGGGGGCGGGGCCAACGGGCCCAGGGGCTTGGAAGTCTTCGCCCGGGACCGCCGCGATGCGGCGGGCGAGATGTAGCAATGGGCCGGTGAGGTCAGTTTCGCCCTCATCAGACGGGTCGGTGCGGGGACGGTTCGCGGCGATGGTCACCATCGCGGCGTGAACGCGGTCGGCTGCGGGATTCCGATTGTGAGTTCCGACTTGTGTCGGCGGGTCGGGGCCGCGGCAGGGCCTTGTTGCCTGGCGGAGTTTCAGTCCCTGTGGTGCCATCACACGCAGCGTGATCGCTTCCAGTAGCATCTGTACACGGATGATCCTTTCGGCCGGTTCGAGGTGCAGGACGAAGTCGCGGCGCTGCTGCAGCGTCCAGAGACGGCGGAAAGCGAGGCGCATGGCGGAGCGGGCCTTGTTCGGTGTGACCACGAACATGGCTTTCGTCCGCTCCCACAGGGTGGGGACGGCGTGGGTGGTTGGCGGCCAGGTGAGGGGCTCCATCATGTCGCGCGTCTCGTCGAGGCCTGCGCGGGAGTTTTGAACGTGATCATGCGGGCAAGCGGACGCAGGCGTTTGTTTGCGGCGCGCCTTTCTCCAGATAGTGTTGGGGCATGAACCAAGATCATCACCCCACAAGCAGATATGAGGGCGGCAAGAGCTGGCTGGATTACAAGAGAATTCTGAAGGATCGCTTTGGCATTGCCGTCGAAGATGATCCGAAAGAAAGCTGGTTTGAGTGGCGAGGGCACCAGGTTCACCTTGATACGCAGTCTCCTGCCGAGGACGTGAAGGGCACGATGATTCTGGTTCACGGTGCAGGCGGCAACGGGCGGCTGCTCGCCCCGCTCGGCAGCATTGCAGTGAGGCGCGGCTGGAAAGTCGTTGCGCCTGACCTCCCCGGATATGGGATAACGGAAACGCGAAAAAGCTGGCAGGACGATTACAGCGAGTGGCCAGCATTGATCGCTGATCTCATATCGCGCGAAAAGGGTCCCGTTGTGCTTTTGGGCCTGTCGGTTGGCGGAATGACTGCATTTCGGGCCGCACAGATGGGACCGTCATTGTCGGGGGTAGTCGCCACTACGCTCGTCGATATGACCGACCCCTCTACCTTTGTCAGCGCGGCGCGCTGGCGGTGGTTGGGCTATCTTTCGCTGCTGCTGATGCGTCTTTTGCCATCGATCATGGATCGAATGCCGCTGCCGCTGGCGCTTGTGACCCCATTGGGTGCGATGACGACAGACCCGGACCTCAAGCGCTGGTTTCGGCGTGACCCACTTATAGGCGCGCGGATTGTTCGCGGCCGCTTCTTCAGGACCTTGCACCAGTATATCCCGCCTCGACCCGACTTCGAGCTGCCGTGTCCCTTGCTGCTTGTGCATCCTGGCGCGGACGAGTGGACGCCAACCGCAATGAGCTTGCCCGTATTTGACCAAGTGCCGTCAACGAAGCGTCTCAGAGTGCTAACCAACGGGAGCCATATGCCAGCCGAGTTTCCGGCTTGGGCAGAGCTAAGTGACGAAGTCGGTCACTTTCTTGCAGACGTGGAGCGCAACGACGCGTCGACGAACGGCTGACCGCTGAAGGTCTGTCGTAAAAGCAGGCTGTCCCGATAGACTCCAAGGGCGACACTTGATTGATTGGCAGGAAGCGTCGGTTTCTTGCCCGTCCCTGCCGTTGTGCCTTGTCAACAGTGTCCGTTCTGGTGGTCGCTGAAAGAGTGCGCCGAAGTCCACAAAGTCGCCGGCAGCCGGCATTTTGAAGACATCTCCTGAACGTGCCAAAAAGCCGAGAACGATGTCATGGCGGACCAGCTGACAGGACGGCGTCCCGCGAAAAGTTCTGTTGCCTCGATCGCTATCGCATATTCGTGTCCCGATGATGCACTGCGGCCGAAGGCGGCTTCAGATCTTGCTCGCCCCTTCGAGCCGCAATTCAGAGACAGCCCTGCGCCGCCCCCAGGGATCGGTCAGAATCTGCCACGTATCGAATGCCTCATCATGCAATATGCGCCCGGGCCTGAGCGTGGGGGACGCACGTGTCCGGAGTTGGCCAGTATGGCGGGTCGCGGCGCGCTGAGACATCGGCCCCCGTCTGTCCGCCCCCCCTTTTTCAGGCGGGCGGGACCCTGTGGCGCCAGGTTGCCCTGGATGAAGAGCGTACGCGCCACAGGTCACGACAACATTTTCGTGGCATGGCGGCGCGAGAGGCGTAAGAGGCGGGCATGGATCAGACGTTGACAAAGCCGCCGCTGGATTCGGCCGTGCCGCCGCTCGGGCCGCGGCAGTATGGGGCGGTGAACTGGATTGGTCTCTGGACGCTGTGCCTGCGGGAGACGCGGCGGTTCTGGAAGGTCGGGATGCAGACGCTGTTTGCGCCTGTGGTGTCCTCCCTGCTGATGCTGTTCGTGTTCAAGCTCGCCTTTGGCCAATCTGTTGAAGATGGGGGAAATGGCGGCATGGTGGGCGGGGTGCCGTTCGAGGTGTTTCTTGCGCCCGGCGTCGTGATGATGGCCATCCTCAACAACGCATTCGCCAATACGTCGTCGTCGCTGATCATCGCAAAGGTGCAGGGCAATTCGGTCGACTTCCTGATGCCGCCGCTGTCGCCGATGGAACTGACGCTCGGCTTCCTGTCGGGCGCGGTGTCGCGCGGGGTTCTTGTCGGGCTGGTGACTTACGCTGCGGTGTGGATCATGCAGATCACGCCGTTCCAGGTCGCGAACCTGTTTGCGGTGCTGTATTTTGCGGTGATCGCGTCGCTGCTGATGGGCGCGGTGGGGCTGCTCGGCGGGATCTGGGCCGACAAGTTCGATCACATGGCGGCAGTACAGAATTTCGTCATCATGCCGCTGACCATGCTTTCGGGAACCTTCTATCCGATCGGCCGGCTGCCCGAGCCGTTCGTGACGATCAGCCATTTCAATCCGTTCTTCCAGATCATCGACGGGTTTCGCTATGGCTTCACGGGCCACGCCGAGAGCGACCTGCTTTTCGGTGGTGTGATGTGTGCGGTGATCACGCTGGCGCTTTGCGCCTGGTGCTGGGCGATGCTGAAGCGCGGGTACAAGCTGAAGGCATAAGCGCCTCGCTTTCGCAACGGACGCGACCCTCGGCTAACATGGGTTGAATTCGCATCTGGTTCCATCGCGACTGCGATTTTTATCACTGCAGATGGTGTGTGAATTTTGCGGCCGTGCTCTTGCCGGCGGACCATTTCGCGCTTTTTCCACCTGAGCACGACGCACGCAAAACTGCGCGTCAGAGCCGGGAGCGAAACATGAGATCGTTAGTTGCCGTTGCAGCGTTGGCTGCAGCGCTGGGTGCCTGTCAGCCGGATTCCGAGAAGACCAATCCTGCGGTGGTGACGGATGAATCAGCAGCGGAACGCATGCAGGGCGCGCCCGCACTGGGCGCAAATTCCTTCACGCAGGAGCAGGCGCGAGAACATGCCGTCAAGGCAGGCTACATCGATGTCGGCGCGTTGACGCAGGCCGCCGACGGCACGTGGCAGGGAGCCGCGATGCGGGATGGCGCAAGCGTCACCGTGGTCGTCGACTATCAGGGCAATGTGACGACGTCTGGCGCGACGCCGGCCGGCACCATGACGCCAGGCGCGATGTCCCCCGGAACGACCCCGACAACTCCTTCCCAACCCAATTAAGGAACGCCATCATGGCAGACACAATTGCAAGACTGTTCGATCGTCCGGCTGACGCGCTGAGCGCGGTGCGGCGGCTTGAAGCCCTCGGCATCGATCATGACGATATCAGCCTCGTCGCGAACAATCGCGAGGGTTGGTATGGAGATGACGGCGTACGTCACGATCGTCTCGGCAACGACAAGCGCGATATGACCGGCAAGAGCATGAAGGACGACGACGGCGACGGGAAAGATGACCGGGTCGAGGGCGCAGGCGGCGGCGCGATGACGGGCGGCGCGATTGGCGCTGGCGCGGGATTGCTCGCCGGGCTCGGCATGCTGGCAGTGCCGGGGCTTGGGCCTGTCGTGGCTGCGGGATGGCTGGCGGCAACGGCGACGGGTGCTGCAGCAGGCGCTGTCACTGGCGGCGTGATCGGCGGCATTCTCGGCGCGCTGACGCATGAGGGCGTCGATCGCAGGGATGCCGAGGTCTACGCCGAGAGCATCAAGCGCGGTGGCGCTGTGGTGGTTGTGCAGGAGGCAACTCATTCTATCTATGTATTTGAAATTAATAAGAAATCTTAAAACTGCGAAGAGGCATGGTGGCTGGAATTGGGAGCGGTTATACA
>Ga0163144_10006016_pt1 | contig 26883 bp, 23 predicted proteins | sample OliLak19BULKMAT1_FD_123175 | JGI IMG/M metagenome (GOLD analysis project Ga0163144, IMG submission 123175) | Freshwater microbial mat bacterial communities from Lake Vanda, McMurdo Dry Valleys, Antarctica - Oligotrophic Lake LV.19.BULKMAT1 | ecosystem: Environmental > Aquatic > Freshwater >...
AGGTTTCCATGCCGACCTCATCCCCCACGCTGCACAAAGGGTTTTGCAAGCGCATTATTCCCTGCCTCGATGTCGATTCCCACGGGCGCGTCGTCAAAGGCATCAAATTTCAGGGCCTCCGCGACATTGGCGACCCTGTCGAAATGGCCATGGAATACGAACGCCAAGGCGCGGATGAACTCGTCTTTCTCGACATCTCCGCCAGCCACGAAGGCCGAGACACGATGGCGGAAACCGTCTCCCGCATTGCTGCAAACCTGCGCATTCCCTTCACCGTCGGTGGGGGCATTTCATCGGTAGACCAAGTCATTGATCTGCTCGCTCGCGGGGCGGATAAAGTATCGGTAAACAGCGCAGCCGTGCGCAACCCTCAACTCATCAAAGACATTGCCGATCGCTGCGGGAGCCAATGCTGCGTACTCGCGATTGACGCCAAGCGCGCGGATCATTTTGTCGATGGCCGCTGGAGCTGGGATGTGCTTGTCAAAGGCGGGCGCGAAAAAACAGGGCTCGATGCCTTAAACTGGGCACGGCAAGGCGTGGCACTCGGCGCGGGGGAAATCCTGCTGACCTCCTTTGATCGCGATGGCACAGGCGATGGCTTTGATAACGATCTAAACAAACAACTTTCAGAAGCGTTGCCCGTTCCGATTATTGCGAGCGGTGGAGCTTCAGGGCCTGATAGCTTCCTGCACGCCTTCAAAGAAGGCAAGGCCGATGCAGCTCTTGCAGCCACGATTTTTCATGATGGCCATTGGGAAATCGACGCGCTCAAACATGTACTTAGTAAGAACGGCGTCCCAATGCGCCTAAATATTTTGTCATCCTGAGCGCAGCCATAGGATCTCCTCAGCGCTCACGTTTAAAAGGACTCTCACATGCTTATTCCTTCGATTGATCTCATGGGCGGGCAAGCCGTTCAGTTGCGGCAGGGCAAGGATCACGTCCTAACTGCCGATACGCCTCCTGAAGAGTTGCTCAAAGCCTTCAATCGCTATGGCGAAGTGGCGGTGATTGATCTTGATAAAGCGCTGAGTAAAGGCGACAACCTTGAACTCATCAAACGCCTCTGCCGACTCGGCGATGTTCGCGTCGGTGGCGGGATTCGTGATGTCGAACGTGGGCGTGAATTGCTTCGTGCGGGCGCGAAGAAGCTCATCATCGGGACATCGGCAACCCCTGAATTTCTCGGAAACTTTCACCCTTCGCAAATCATGGTCGCACTCGATACCAATAAATCGGGAAGCGTTCTCGATAGCGGGTGGACGCGCGATACAGGCGAAGACATCCTTGTTCGCGCGGAACGGTTGGCGCCCTATTGCAGTGGCTACTTGTGTACGTTTGTCGAAGAAGAAGGCGGACTCGGTGGATTACCTGTCGATGCCGTGAAGCGATTGCAAGCCGCGTTGCCTCATTCGGTCACGGTGGCGGGAGGGGTATCGGATACCCAAAACGCTGCTGATTTATGTCGTCTTGGTGTTGATGTGCAAGTCGGCATGGCACTCTATAAAGGATTATTGAATCCTGCGGATGTTGTGGTGGCTACCCTTGATTTTAACAAGCAGGATGGCTTGCTCCCTACGATTGTTCAGGATGCGCGTACTTTGGAAATTCTGATGCTTGCTTATTCGTCTAAGGAATCGCTAAAGTTCGCACTCGAAGAAGGCAAAGGCATTTACTGGAGCCGTTCGCGCAAAGAACTTTGGCGCAAGGGAGAAAGCTCTGGCAACATGCAGAGTCTTGTATCGATGCGCTACGATTGCGACCGCGATACATTGCTCTTTAAAGTGGATCAACAGGGTCCTGCGTGTCACACGGGAACCTCCACCTGCTTCGGTACAGGGGAGCGTCGCTTTGGCTTTGAACGCTTATTCGATGTGTTGCAGGATCGTAAGGCCAACCCGCCTGAAGGCTCATTCACCGCGACATTGTTTCAAAACCGTCACAAACTCGATAAAAAAATTATCGAAGAGGCCTTCGAGGCAACGCAGTCCCAGAGCCGTGCGGAGTACGTTTGGGAAATTGCCGATGCGATGTTTTTCTTAAGCATGCTTGCAGTTGATGAAAATATTTCGTATAGTGAGATAGAGTCAGAGTTGGCTGGAAGGCATAAATAGTCGCTTCTATTGATACAGATTGCCACGTCGCTTCGCTTCCTCGCAATGACGAAACTAATTTAAGGACACTGATTTTTATGAAACGCGCGTATTCTTACCTTCTCGGATTAGTAGCTTTGGCAGGAATCACCACGGCGATTGCTGCGGATGGTCGTATTTACAGTGATGCTTACTCTTCAAACAGTTCATCTTCCTTCGGAAAAACCACAAAGGCCTGCCCTGTGAATGGGGCTCAAGGCGATTGCTGTGATGATAAGGTTCACCAAACTGGGCATCATCACCATAATCCGCAAAACGGCCCAGCCATTTACCAGCGGCCTGATTCACATAGCCATGCGTCTCACCATTCAGACAAGCAACAACTGGCATATGATCACGCCCACGATTCTCACCACACTTACCCACCCGTTTCAGACCAGCGCCCAGATTCCAAAAGCCTCGTGATGGCGGTTGAAAGTGGAAATACGAAGGATGTCATGACCCTTCTAAATAGCGGCGCAAGTCCCAATGTGATGACCAGCGATGGAAAGCGTTCCCTTGTTCATGAAGCTGTCGTGAACAATGATGTGGAACTCGTGCGACTTTTGCTTGAGCGTGGAGCTGACCCAAATGCCCTAGATGACACAGGCCGTAGCCAGTTGCATGATGCCGTCCGTCGGGATCGTGTGGCCACGACGCAATATCTTTTAAATGCAGGGGCTAAACCAAATGTGATGGATCGCCATGATCGTACGCCCTTGTATTATGCCAAGATGCACAATCAGGCAGAAACAACACGCCTCTTGATGGAACGCGGCGCACGTTAAATCTCCATTATGTCCATACTCTTTTGTCTTACCCCCTCTCCTTTCTAAGGAGAGGGTTGGGGTGAGGTCAGCGTGGATGTTAAGCCCAACGCGTTTACCCCTCACCCGAAATCATACCCATTATATTAAGCAAGGGCGTATCGCGTCTTCGTTGTTGCCGCCTCTTTTTGTTCAACCATGTATTATGTTATACACTTATTTCACAAAAAGAGCCGTCGCCTAGAATCCATCCATCCGCCCTTACTTCCTATAAAGGGTATCACACGCTTTTCGAGGCGAAAACTCGGTGATTTCTGCCCTCTCCCCAGCGGGGAGAGGGCTTGGCTAACTTGCCAATTCGTTGATAATGACGTTTTGCTCTTCAACGGCGGCGGCAACGGTGTTGTTCACACTGCTGATGTCGCCAATCATGTGGATGATGTCATCAATCGCAGCCGTTGCTTTTTCGGTTTGATCCTGAATAGACTGAATCTGCACCTGAATGCTCTTAGCCGATTCGCCCGACTTTCCTGCCAATGCCTTGACTTCATCCGCAACGACGGCGAACCCTTTACCAAATTCGCCCGCACCTGCGGCTTCAATCGTTGCGTTTAAGGCAAGCAAGTTGGTTTGCCCTGCAATGCTTTGAATCAACCCGACAACACTATTGATTTCCTGAGCGGATTGCTTCAATTGCTGCATCACAGTGTAGGCTTGCTGGCTATTTTCTTGGGCAGAACTGGCCATATTGGCTGCCTGATTAATGCTTTGTGCGATTTCATTACTGGCTTGAGCAGCCTGCACTTGAAGTTCTTTTTTCGAGAGCTTATCAAAGGTTTGCATGATGAGCGTCTGTAGATTGTTAAGGCAATGATCCAACTTTTCAGAAGGTTTTAGGACTTCCATACTAAAGAAATCCATCGTGCCAATGAATTGACCCTGTGCGTAAATGGGGAAGCAAATTCCTGATTTTACGCCTGCTGCCAGAGCCGCTGGGGCACGACTGCAATCGACGACATCTGCTAAATCCTGAACGAAAATCATTTTATCTTCGAGCCATGCACGACCGCTGAGTCCAACGCCTTTTTTAAAGCTGGATCTAAGGGTCACATCTTTAAATTCAGAACTTACACTACCCGAATCCTGTGAAAACACCAAGGCACTTTGATTCACATCATACGACCAGTAAGATGCGTAATCCCAATTAAAGGCATTACGAATTTCAGACAGGGCAATAGAAAACACCTGATCCAGCGAGGTGGCCTTATTAATAGAATCAAAGGTATCCTTTACGGCTTTCATGCATTTTAAGCTGTACGATTCTTCTTGGGTAAATACAATACGCTCAAATACAAGCGAAACAATCTGAGCAATACTTTCAAGGGCTTGGCGTCTTCCTGCAGAAAGTTCGATGGTTTCCGTCGTGAAGAAATCCATAGTCCCGATAATGTGTCCAGTCATGCGGATAGGGAGACACACGCCAGATTTAACACCCGCACGTTGAGCGGAAATACGACGACAACAATCCTGCACTTCGCCCAAATCTGTTACGAACACAAGGCGTTCTTCTTTCCAGGTTCTGCCACTTAAGCCTACGCCTTTTTCAAAGCTGGCATTTTGCGTCACTTCTGAAAACTCTGAGTTGACAGTGCCTGATTCTGCATAAAATAGTAATTCTTTTCCCTTGGGTTCTAGTTCCCAGTAGGAGCCATAGGCCCATCCGAAACTTTGACGCACGGCATCTAAAACGGTTTTTACTGCACGATTTTTATCTTTTTTCGTCAGCAAAACCCCGAGATTACTCACCTGTGCAATCACCTGATTGATGGATTCAAGGTTATCCGACTGCTCCTTCATCAAATCAAATTGTGCATCTTTAATCGGATCGTTAAGTTGTGAACGTTTTTTAAGTAGATTAAACATAAATAATGGGATTCCTCATCAGAATGTATATGAAGCGTTAAGTATACATGTGCAGTATTAAGCATATTGGATAGCAACTTAGCGATGTAGAACAGAAAGCCTCCATTAAGGGGAACTTTGGACGAGGGTTTACGCTAAGGGGTATTCCTTGGACGTGCTAAAATGAATGCTAAATAGAGTACAGGAACTTACAGCTATGACGCACCCTTCTCCATCATCAACCTCTTCACTTTTAGAAGGAATGAATACCGCACAAGCCGAAGCGGTTGCGTATGGAGCCGGGCCGTTACTTGTTCTCGCAGGGGCGGGCAGCGGGAAAACCCGTGTGTTGACGCATCGGATTGCGCAACTTCTTCAGCCCTCTTCGCAGGGGCTCGAACCTGTTTGGCCGAGTCAGATTTTATCGGTCACGTTTACCAACAAAGCCGCTAAAGAAATGAAGAAACGCTTAGGCAACCTGATTGATCCGACTATCGCCAATGATGTCTGGATGGGAACCTTCCATAGCGTGTGCGTGCGCTTGCTGCGTCGAGATATTATCCACTATACTGCGCCAACTGGGAAGACGTGGAAGCCGAATTTTGTCATCTATGATGAAGCAGAAACTCTGGCGGTCATTAAGGATATTTTAAAAGCTAAGAACCTTGATGAGAAACTTTACCCTGCGCGAAACATCAAGTATCAAATTTCTGCCGTAAAAAGCGAAGGCCATGATGCCTATACTTATGCCAGCAACGCCAAGGATTACAAGGCCGAACGGTTATCAGAACTCTACATGGCTTATGAAGCAGGGATGTCTGAAAACAATGCACTCGATTTTGATGATCTACTGCTCGTGACGGTGAACTTGCTGAAACAACAGCCTCAACTTTTGGCCAACTATCACAACCATTTTAGACACATTCTGGTGGATGAGTTTCAGGATACCAACGAAGTGCAGTATGATCTGATTCGCATTTTGGCGACAGGTCAAATTCAAAAACCGCTTAATGATATGGATTGGCACAATCGAAGTCTCACCGTGGTGGGGGATGTCGATCAATCGATTTATTCGTGGCGTGGCGCGAACTTCCGCATTTGCTTAGGGTTTCAGGATGACTTTAAGGGTGCCGCATTAATTAAGCTTCAGGATAATTACCGTTCCACGAGCCGGATTTTGCAGGCGGCCAATGCGGTGATTGAACGCAATAGCGAACGCCTCCCGAAAGAGTTACGCGCCATTAAAGGCGAAGGCGAAAAGATTTACTGCTACGAAGCGACAGATGATCGGGATGAGGCGCAGTTTATTCTGGAGAAACTCCAGCATACCGCGACAGTGATGGGCAAAGGGCTGAAGCAGTGTTGTGTGTTGTACCGAACCAACGTGCAGTCTCGGGTGCTGGAAGATTTATTGATTGCAAGAGGAATTCCCTACACCATGATCGGCGGGATCAAGTTCTACGAACGCCGCGAGATCAAAGATATTCTGGCCTACCTCACCGTGCTCTTCAATCCTGATGATGCGTATAGTGTGAAGCGTGTACTGAATGTGCCGCGCCGAGGCATTGGCGCAAAGAGCATTGAATATGTCGAGAATTATGCGCGTGGGCAAGGCATCACGTTTTATCAGGCACTCTTTCAGATTGACCAAATCACCACAGTGAAGGGCAAGGCCAAAACAGGCATCGCTGATTTTGTTGTGGTGATGCAGCGCATACAGGAACAGTATCAATCCGAGGCGTATATTGATGACATTATGCTTTCGGTGCGTCATATGTCTGGCTACGATAAGGGGCTTGAAAAAGAAGACCCGAACGATACCGAAGGGCGCATGGCCAACCTTGATGAACTGTTGAGTGTCGCAAGGCAGTTTCATAACGATAACCCCGATAACAAACTCGGGGACTTCCTCGCACAGCTCTCGTTGATGAGTGATCTCGATAACGCGGAGGGCAAAATGGATGACCGTTTAACGTTAATGACCATGCACGCCGCGAAAGGTTTAGAGTTCCCCATTGTCGCGATTGTCGGGATGGAAGAAGGCCTCTTTCCTCATAACCGCTCACTGAATGATGACGATCAAATGGAAGAAGAGCGTCGCTTGATGTATGTGGGCGTGACTCGCGCAGAAGAGTACCTCTTCCTCAGTTATGCACGCCGTCGGATGGTGTTTGGCGAGATGAAGTATAGCGCACCGAGCCGTTTCCTAAGCGAAGTGCCGCGCGAATTGATGACAGGCGCCTACAGTCTGGATTCTGAACCAGCCGTACCCTTTGGGAATCGGGATCGGCATGATAATGGCTACGGCGGCCACGGCCGCAGCAGCCGCGTTGATGGTTCTGGGCTTAGTGCGCGCGAGTCTCGTGATACCAATCGAGGGATGCCGCCACGCATGGGAGGCTCATCCAGCCCGCCTCATCAAGACGGCAAGCTCATCGTCGGGGGGAGCCACGGCTCCCCTACACCATCATCAGAGCCTATTTCCACAGGATCCGTTTATAAAGTCGGCGATCGTGTGAACCACACGAAGTTTGGGGAGGGCAGTATCGCGCAAGTGCTTGGCAGTGGGGGCAAGGTTCTGTACAACGTAGACTTCGATCGACTTTCTGGCAAAAAACTGCTCGATCCGCGTTACGCCAAGCTTGAACTAAAATCATAGAGGACGATTGACCTGTAGGGGCAGGCCTTGTGTTTGCCCTTCGTCCAGCATTCACGTCGGGTGGACACAAGGCCCACCCCTACAAAATAGTCAAACCTGCTTCATATCGATCAAAGGCCAATCACAATGCCCATTCAACCCAGAATCACTCCACCCATGCAACGCCCTTAACAACAGGGTGGCTTTCCTTGGCAGAAAGCAGAAGAGCCAGTTGAAGAAGCCGCTGAACAGGCATCTGTTCAAATGATAAATGTAGGCCAACCTATGGCTGATGCTATTCGTAGACTGAACCAAGAAGAAGTGACTCTAAACAACAAGTTCGGACAAGGCCATGGTGGTGGAAGACAGGTAGATGGGCAAGGCGCCAAGCCGAGTTCTGATATCTCAGAACCTAAGTAGTAGCGTATACTTTAGTCTCTGCAGAAGCCAGCTCTGGCTTTTTATCACTTTGAATCTTGAGGGCGCTTAGGTATGCTGACCGCTCTTTTGGAGACATCTTGGCTACGGTGGCGTTGATTTGCTCAGGGGTTTGCGCGTCCTTCACATCGTTAGGCGTAATGCTCTTTCCTTGAGCATGGTTGGTTTCAGTGTTCGGCGTCAAGCCAAGTTTGTTCCCAACTTGATTGGCAATGTTCTGAATTTGCTCCCGAGACCCTGAATTGCTCGCGAGTAGGAAGCCAATAGCCACCGCAAAGACAAGCCCAATGGTTCCACTGTTCATGCCGTCTCGTTGTTGAGAAGCAAGAGGTGTCAATGTGGGAGATGAGCCGTAAGAACGAGTTGCCTCAGTGCGTGGTTGAGAGGGTGAAGAACGTAAGGACGATGGGGGTAGGGCGTGCAGTGTGGTCATAAGGTTCCACAGCTCCTTTTGAAATAGCGTTGGAGAGAAGGAAAATCCGTAGGTGTTTACTTAAAACAGTCTCAAGAAAACTGTGTGCGTATTTATCTTAACCAAAACAGCCATTCAATAAATGACAGATTCAGGGCAATTCATCATCAATTTCCAACCCTATAAAAAATCCCTATGGGGAATCTACAGTATTCAGGTCTTCGAAGGTTCCTAAAATAGATTTTTCCCGTGGGTTGGAAACATTGGAATTGCAGTGCTTCAACACTATTGTTAAAAGTGTCTCGATTTTAGTCAAGTCTTTGATGTGTTCGTGAAGTGCAGCATGTTTCTGTTCGATAAAGGCAGTGATTTCCTGCCATGTAGAACTCGGGTTCTCATCAAAATCAAGTAGTTGTTTTATCTCTTTAAGCGTAAATCCTGCTGTTTGACAATGCTGAATAAAGTGTAATCGCTTTGGAGTGTCTGGCTGATAAACGCGATACCCATTATCTAAGCGTGATGCCTTTTGAAGGAGGCCTAGTTTTTCGTAATATCTAAGTGTATCTGCTGAAACATCGAACTGCCGTGTAAGGGTTTTGGTTGCGTACATGAGGTCTTCTACCCAATTAAATGATAATCATTTTTTATTGTGAAGGATGGTCTATGTACAAGTGTCAAGGAAAATTTATAAATAAAGTCTACTACCCTTTAGGGTAGTAGACTTTATTTTCTGAAAACTGTGCAAATAATTCACGTATCTTCAGCTAATGTGAACAACACTTGTAGCCTTTTTTTGAGACTGCTCAATTTTAGGAAGATTCCCATTGTAAAAACTGTTGATGATAGGGCAGCGTTCAGTAGGGCCATCGTCCCCACTACAGGAAGCGAGTAACTGTGCAAGGACATCTTCAATATCGTGAAGATGCCTTACCTGCTGATGAACCTGCTGTCGTTTTTGCTCAATAAATGTAGAAACATCTTCGCACATTGATGATGGATCATCGTCTAGTTCAAGCAGCATGTGAATTTCTTTAAGCTTAAAGCCTACTTGCTGGCTTTGCTGAATAAAGCGCAAACGCTTAGGGGTGTTTGAGGGATAAAGGCGGTATCCATTTTCCTGTCTCTTGGCCTCGTGTAACAAGCCAAGTTTTTCATAATATCGTAAAGTATCCGCTGATATATTAAAGGAACGGGTAAGAGATTTGGTTGAATACATTTTAAATCCAGTATATTTATATTTAGCGAACTACTTTCGGGGAAACTCATAGTATATATTCTAGTATGCACTCAAGGGTCAATAAAAAATGTTTAATTAAGTTCCCTTAATAATGTATTACTTTTTTTACAGGAGCGAGAAAAAACACATAGGAGACAGCGTCTTGGTACTATAATGGTGGTCTCCCATTAATAGAAAGGACACGTGATGTAATGATGAGTAAACGTATTCTCTTTTATAGTAGCCAGCTCTATGACAAAACAAGTTTTAACAGCAGCAATGACAATGTAAAATATGACTTTGAGTTTTTAGACACGCATCTTGACCCAACGACTGCAGCCCTAGCCAAAGGGCATGATGCGGTGTGCGCATTTGTCAATGACGACTTAGGTGCTGAAACGCTTCAGGCGCTTCACGATGTGGGCATTAAAACCGTTGCGATGCGGTGTGCAGGATTCAATAATGTCGATGTTGATAAGGCAAACGAACTCGATATTACCATTGTCCGTGTTCCTGCTTATTCTCCCTATGCGGTTGCAGAACATGCGTTAGCCTTAATTATGACGCTGAACCGTAAAACGCACAAAGCCTATAATCGAACGCGTGAAGGCAACTTCCTCATCCAAGGGTTGGTTGGGAAAGATGTTCACGGAAAAACAGTGGGTGTTATCGGTACAGGCAAGATTGGCCAAATCTTTGCGGGCATCATGCTTGGTATGGGTTGCACTGTTATTGCCTTTGACCCCTACCCAAGTGAAGACCTGAAAAAGCGAGGCGTGACGTATTTTACACTTCATGAACTGCTGGCTCAAAGCGATATTGTCAGTTTACACTGTCCACTCATGCCTGAAACCCATCACATCATTGATGAGACAGCGGTTAAAGAAATGAAGTGCGGGACAATGATTATCAACACCAGCCGTGGTGGATTGATTGATACCCAAGCCGTCATTGATGGCTTGAAAGAGGGAACGATCGGAGCATTGGGCTTGGATGTTTACGAAGAAGAAGGTGATATCTTCTTTGAAAACCTCTCTGAAACCGTAATTCAGGATGACGTATTCAGTCGTCTTCTGACCTTGCCAAATGTCTTGATTACTGGGCACCAAGCCTTTCTTACTGAAGAAGCGTTGCATAACATCGCTGAAACCACACTAGGCAATTTGGCTCAAGTCTTTAGCAATGCCGACTGCAAGAACTTGGTAACAAGCAAGTAGGCCTTATAATAGTTTGATAATGAGGCTCTTTTTTCAAGGAGCCTCATTTTTGGTATACGACTAATCATTTTCAAGCCACTACGTTTGCATTATGATAGTTTCATAAACCCTAATAGGAGATTTTAATTATGGCTTTTGATTCTATGCTGCTGCGTCCGTTGATGATGCTGGCTCTTCCGCTTATTCTCTACATCCTTCCTTTTAAAACAGGCTATAAAGGCCTGATGTTCCTCGCCTTTCTCTTATGGGTTACAGGCGGCGTGATTCTTTCATGGCGTGGGCTTGGCTTTATTGAAACGGTGAATCCACCTCAGATGACCCTCCTCATTGGGGTGGGCGTTGCCTTGGTTATTGGCATGCTCAAAGGAAAATTGCTTCTTAACAAAAGCTCGTTGCGAAATATTCAGCGCCTTCAAACCATGCCCATGCCTCAGAAACTAATCCAGGTTTACCCGCTTCGCAGCTGGATTCTCATTGGCTTAATGGTTGGGATCAGTTTATCCCTAACCTTATTCGGGATTGATCTCTTCTGGCGCGGATTGATTAACTTAGGCATCGGCATGGCGCTTATTTCAAGCGGTACAACCTACCTTCGCTATATGAATACTGCACCTGCCGCGCTTCCTCCTTCTGAAGCTTAAGCAAATGCCAACACCACTCATTACTAAAGAAGATGTTTATGCCCAACCTGAGGCTATTGCTCAATTAGCAACGCGGTTATGCGAATTGCCTGATCTGGATGCGCTGCCTCCAGAAAGGCCGTGGCTCTTCGTTGGAGAAGGCTCCAGTTTTAACGCCGTTGCATGGATGCTTCCCCTGTTGCGGAATGCACATCCACATCGTCGCGTAATTTTACGCTATCCGTGGGCGTTTCTAAAAGAACTGGAACAATGGCCAAGTGATTCAGGCATTACCCCCTACGTCATCGCCATTTCGCAGTCGGGACGCACAGCCTCATTAATTCATGCGATGGATGAAGCACGAAAAAAATGGAAAGACTTTGATGGACACCTCATTACCAATGCGGATGACTCTTCATTAAACAAGGATAACTGGAGTCCATTAACAACATTCTTTTTGCAGGTGGGGAATGAAGCTGGTATTGCGGCCACGAAGACGTTCACCACAACGGCGTTAGCGGTATTAATGTTGGGAGATAGGGAGAGTGCGGCTATTCTGGCAAAAATGCTTCCTACCCAGCTCCCTGAATTTGTGGAATCGTTGAGAGTTCAGTCTGCATGGTCTATAGCCCTTAATCAATGCGTTACTCAATGTGAACACCCGCTGGTGCTGATTGGACATGACAACGTGATGACCATTTTAGGGGAGGCGCACCTAAAGCTCACTGAAACCTTAAGCCGTCCTGTCTTAACGTATCACCATGAAGGCTTTAAGCATGGGCCTAAATCGGTACTTCACCGAGACCGCTCCGTATGGCCACAACTCATTTACAGCGTGCCGAAAAATGATATAGACGCGAAAGCGTTTTATGCGGATGCGATGATTCATTTACAGCATATTCAGCTCGATCAAGCAACGCAATTGAATCACCTGTGGATTCGTCCCGTTGACGCGCCTCCGATTCCTGATGCCCTCAAGGCAAAAGGGCATTTTGTTGAACTCGTTTTAAATAAACCTTTACCAGAAGACTGGGCATTGCTTACCGTCGTTCAACACCTTGCACTGGATTTGGTTGAGCGCATGAATCTTCAAACCGATGGCCTCACCAAGTTTGTCTCTACCCCAATTGTATAAGATTCATCAGTCCCCCTCCCTAACCCTTCCCCTAAGGGAGAGGGAATAAAGCCGTTCTACTTTATTAGAGATTTTTACATTTAATGCTTACGCCCCTTTACTGCTCTTATGATGAAACTCCTACTCTTTCTGCCGATCTAAAACGGCAAGGCGTTATTTATGCTTTGGGTATGTTTGATGGTCTGCATATCGGACATCAAGCGGTTTTGCACCGAGCCAAAGCCATTGCCGCTAAGAACCACTGTTTATCGGGGGTTTTTACGTTTTCAACGCACCCCAAGGCGCGGTTGCACACGCACGGCATGGCAGAACTTTTAGCCTCCTCTCAAGAAAAAGAAACGCTACTTGCTGAGCAAGGGTTTGACGTGTTGATAATGCCCCCCTTCACGCAAACCATCCGCGAACTCCCTCGCGAAGCGTTCGTGCAGGTGCTTATGAAAGAACGTCTGGGAGCCACACATCTCGTAATAGGACATGACTTCCACTTTGGGTATAAACGCCTAGGCAATGCGGCATGGCTCAAGCAACATGCGGATAGTTTAGGAATCAACGTGGATGTTGTTGATCCGATTTGCCCTGAAGGCTCAAGCGAATATACGCCTGTTTCAAGTACATGGATTCGCCAATCGCTGAAAGAAGGCGATGTTGAACAGGCCAATGCACTACTGGGCAGGCCGTATTCGATTTCAGGGGTTTCCGTTTCAGGCCTGCAAAACGGACGCAAACTCGGCTTTCCTACCATTAACGTGCGCATCCCCCATACAGAACGTCTCATGCCAAAGCAGGGCGTTTATGTTGCGCGTTTGTTTGCAGAAAACCGATGGTGGCCCGCGGTGCTGAACTATGGCGTAGCCCCGACTATTTATGAAGGGGGAGCCGTGGCTCCCCAAGTCGAAATACATGTATTAGAAACATTCCCTTATTCAGACTGGATAAACAATCCTGCGACGATTCAATTTCTTAAACGTATTCGCGATGAACGTCGCTTTGATGGCTTGGATGCACTGAAAGTTCAACTCGCCCAAGATACTCGCGTTGCTCACGAATGGCATGGCATTCATTAAGCTCCTCGCCATGAGGCATTCTTTTTGCTTTAATTACCTCGTAGGTGTTAAATTTGGATAAGAGACAAAGACTATGTTGGGAATGACTCCTGCCCCTCTCAGTTTTGTGATTGAAGAAGATAACCGTCGAAAGCAGGCTTCGGCCCGACTTCGGGGCAATCGAGCCATTATTTCACTGCCCAAGAAATGGCCCCTTAAACTGAAAGACGAGGCGGCGGCTGAACTCAAATCACGCATGGCTCAACTGTATGATCGGCAGTGTAAGCAGCTCGCAAAATTCGAGGCTCAAAATGCATTACAAGATCCTGAAGGCAACCCAAAAACGCTCACCATTCAAACCCTTGATGAATTGCAACGCTACGTGCATCAATTAAACGCCCAAAGTTATCAGGTTCCACTTAAGGGCGTTCGCATGGGGTGGGCCAAATATAGCCGACTCGCGCAAGCCAATATGCGAACAGGGGTTATCACCATTTCAAAATACTGCCTTGGAAATGATATTCCTGAAGAAGCGTTTCGTTATCTCGTACTTCATGAACTGGCACACTTTATAGAAGCAAACCACAGCCCACGGTTTTGGAACCTTGTCGCGCGTTTCTGCCCTGACTATAAAGTACAACAACGCATTATGCGCCTTTACTTTCAACGGCAACAAATCAACACTGACCTTTAATAAGGTGTAAATGATACACGATTCCTTTTAACACCTTAAGGTACTCTCAAGGAGGTTGACAGACAGGCTGAAAGTTTCTAAGATGACCGTAATGGGTCAATCAACTAATATGTCTTGTACTAGCCTCCTTAATAGAAGCGAAAAGTACCTTTAATTGTTCTCGACCCTTTTTATTCAAACATGCATTACATGTATACTTACCTCACAAAAAGAACCATCGCCTAGAATCTATATTCCCGATCTCAACGAAGGGAAATAATATTAGATGATCTACAAAACACATTGAGAAGGGCAGAACACAATGTCTAAGGTATCCCGATTTTTGAAAACGACGTTAAGTCTTGTGGTGATTTTTGGTGTCGTCGCCATTTTGGTAGCCCCTGTAAACACGATGCTGGTTACGCAAGCGGCTGAAAGCCCTGATACGATCTATCAAAAAGCAAAAGAAGCCTTTGCAAGTGGGGATAAAACCGCAGCGATTGGTCTGTTTGAGCAAGCCGCTAAACAAGGGCACATTGAGGCTCAATACCAGTTAGGGATTATGTACATGAAGGGGTGGGGCGTTGCGCGTAACGTGAAACAATCTTACACATGGCTCAGTAAAGCAGAACAGGCAGGGCATCATCAAGCCTCGCGTGCGAAGAATGCGCTTGTCTCTAGTCTCGATGCCGAAACGCGCGTCCTCCTTACGCAATAGAGTATTATTAGAGACTTGTGTTAAAATAGCAAAGATATAGCTCTATATAGAGGTCTTTGCCCATATGCGCTTGCCGTCCATTTTTGTAGCTTTCTTGATGACCGCTCTCATGAGTCTGTCCATTTTAGGGATGCCACTTTCCCCTATACAGGCCAAAGACGACTTCATGGCGATTGGGAATACCATCATTATTGAAGCCAGTGAGCAAGAAGTGAATCTCGCCACCAACGTGAGTAATTTTCGCGGCGATGTCATCGTGACATCAGGGGAAACCGTCATTCGTGCGCCACGAGGCCAAGTGTTAATGAATGCCGATGCTAAACCAAGCACGGCTCGATTCGAAGGCGGCGTTGTCCTTACTCGCGGGAAAGACAAAATGACCGCGCCGACACTTGTCTTTGATTTCGATAAAGATACGTTCAAGGCATCGGGTGGTGTCAATACTCAAATTTACCCGAAGGGAAAAGCCCCTGTAAAAATAACGTCCAGTACCCAACAGTACTTGAAGAGTCGCAACCAAATGCTCGCAGAAGGTAATGTTAATGTCGTGAGTGAGGATGCCACAGCCACATCAAGTCAGGCACTGCTTGTGCTAGGGGCAGATAACGAAGCTGAACGCGTCACCTTTATTGGCAATGCACTACTGACTCAAAAAGATGCGAATGTCTCCGCAAATAAGATAATCCTGCTACCCAAACAGAATCTCTTTATGGCTGAAGGCAATGCGTATTCCCGCGTAAAGCAGGGCGATAGCCCTAATCCAATCATCCTGCGTTCTGCCTATCAACAGCTGGATCGCAACAAGGGGTTGCTTATTGCCAGCGGGTCTGTTGATCTGGATTTCGAAGACTATAACGCTAAAGGGCCTAAAGCCGTCTTTTATATGACTGAAGGCGCGAAGATGGATTTGAAAAAAGCAGTGTTCTCTGGGCGTCCTACTTTGAAAGAGGGAAGCATTCGTCAAGTAACGGCTGACACCATTGAAATCACCACGAATCCTCGCTACTTTGATGCTCGGGGCCATGTGAAAACTACGCTGGTTCAGGAAAAGAAAAAAGCTGGTACGCCCTCAAAGGCCCCTACAAAACCTAACAATACAGCCAAGACAACCACCTCTCAGGCGTCCAAAAAAGTTGCAAAGCAAGCCGTAACCGAAGAAGATGAATTTGACCTCGGTGCGTTTGATTTGAATGCTGATGGTTAATAGCGAGGGTAAGGGAGCACAACGCCATGTCTCAGGGACTCGTTGCAGAAAATATTGAGAAAAGTTATGGCCAACGGCAAGTGGTTCGTGGCGTTAGCATGACCGTGAATTCAGGCGAAGTTGTGGGATTGCTAGGCCCTAATGGTGCTGGGAAAACGACCACATTTTATTCCATAGTGGGGGTTGTCAAACCAGATGCAGGGACCATCACTATTAACGGAAAACCAGTGGGACAGCTACCTATTCATGAGCGTGCAGCAATGGGTTTGGGCTATCTCCCTCAGGAAACCTCGGTGTTTCGTGGAATGACAGTCGGTCAAAATCTGGATGTTGTACTTGAGTTTCAACCAGGATCAGCCAAAGACCATGCTAAAAAACGGGATTCCCTCCTTGACGAGTTTGGTATTTTACGCTTAAAGAATGAAGGCTCCCTAAAACTTTCGGGGGGGGAGCGTCGTCGTTTGGAAATTGCTCGTGCGCTAGCTGCCAACCCACAATTTCTTTTACTGGATGAACCTTTCACAGGAATTGACCCTATTACGATTGAAGACCTCCAACGCTTAATCATGCATTTACGAGATCGGGGGTTGGGCATTCTTATTACCGATCACAACCCAAAAGCAACCTTAAACATTGTCTCTCGTGCTTACGTTATGTTTGATGGCAGCGTCCTTTTTGAAGGCAGTAGTGAAGAAGTCGGTAAAAGCGACATTGTAAAGAAGTCATACCTCGGTGAAGGATACGCCCACTAACCCCACCTGTCCTGAAAGAGTTTCCCTTACCATGCGTACATTTAAGATCAGTCATATTGAGCGGTATATATTCGGCCCCTTAGTCTGGTCTGTGAGTGTTGGTTTACTGGTGTTTATTCTGCTATGGATGGCACCTGAGGCCTTTTTCAAAATCGTTCAAGCTGTGCAGGTAGGACAAGTATCCCTTAAAACAGGGCTTTACATGCTCGTGTTGCAAATCCCTGAGATCATTCTTTATGCGCTTCCAATGGCAGCCTTAATGGGCAGTGTCTTTGTGGTTCGTCGCCTTAATCAAGACCTTGAATGGGTGGCCTTTTTAAGCTTGGGGATTCCTTACAGTCGCATTTATCGGCCCTTTGTCGTACTGGGTATCGGGCTTTTACTGATGATGATCGTCATTCAGAACATTTTTCTTCCCTGGGCACAACCCAAGCTGATGCACCTTCAACAAGCTTACGGAATCAAGGCTAAATCCCCCACCAGTGCGCTACTGGCAATTCCACCCCGTCTTTCCAATGAAACAGAAGGCTTGCTCCTGTTAGGGAATGTGAAAACATCCACGTTGGCTGAAGATGTGGTCTGGTTACGATTCATGAAAAATCCGAATCCAGCCATGATGCCTTACATGAGTCACTGGATCAAGGCAGAACGCTTGAGGCTTATCGATTCCATGACGCAGGAAAGTGTATTTGAAGACACCATGGAGATTCAGCTTGGACCCAAAGGACGTATTCGTCAATCAGGTGATACAAATCAGACGCTCACCCATACACTAATCAACTTTGAACCGCTCTTTAGTATTTTAGAATACCCGCCTGAAGGTCAAAAACTGAATAAGCTTTTTGAAGCAATTCCAGTGCTTAAACACTACAAGCAACTTCAAACCTTAGGTGCTGTGGATAATGCTATTTGGGATCGTGTGGCATCCCCACTGGCCATCCCCATCTTGCTCCTTATGGGAATCCCTATGGCGTTGGAAGGTCCACGGAAACGCACGACGCAGCCGTTTACACTGGCTGCGCTGGCACTCTTTATTTACTTAGTAGCTCGTCCGTTAGCATCCCAGCTCGCAAGCACAGGAATGCTTTCTGGAAGTGTTGCGGCATTCATCCCACTGGTAGGCCTACTGACTTTTTATATTGTTTTACTTCAACGCCAACATTCAGGTGATTAGCTAATACGGCGCTGAACAACTTTGTTACGACCTGTTGTCTTGGCATTATAAAGTGCGTCATCTGCCTGCTTGATTAAGTCTTCATAGTGATGTAAATCACGCTGCGCATTAAGTGATCCAAAATCAGCAGTAGCAACCCCTATAGAAACTGTTGTGGAAAGATCAGGCTCGCTTGGGAAGGTTAAGCGAATAATTTCACTGCGAATAATTTCGGCAGTGGAGACGGCTTGTTCCAAGGTGAGTTGTGGCAAAATTATCGAGAATTCTTCCCCACCATAACGACAACAAAACCCTTGCTTAGGGGTTAGTTCACGCAACACGCGGGATACATGCACAAGTACTTCATCTCCAACCAAATGACCATAGGTATCGTTTACACCTTTAAAGTGATCGATATCCACCATCATGACGGTCATTTGTTGCCGTGATGCTTTTTGATCGTTAAAGGTTTCTCTTATTTTTTCTGAGAAAAAGCGACGGTTATACGCCTGTGTTAATTCATCAGTGACGACTGATGTATTTAAATGTGTGATTTCGCTTTTCAAACTTTGGCTTTGATTCATGGCAACGCGAATTTCGTCGTTCTTGGCTTTAATGGCTTCTTTAAACTTGGAATCTTTTCCTGACACATATTGACGCTCGATGATCTGGGTAACGATAAAATTACGAGTCGTAAAATAGGCATCCGTGATGACAGGGCGTAAATACATGTAGAAAATAGCCGCTGCAATAGAAGCCCATTCAAAGTATCCAGGCATCCATGTACTTGTCTCTTCCGTAAAGACGTGGGGGGGAATCCCTTGGCGTGCCCATTCAGGGAGACGATTAACAGTATCCTGAATCCATGCACCAATTCCGTTTGCAGCGGGGGTCAATGGAAAATCTTCCGTAGGATAGGCGCCTGTAATTGTTCCCACCAAATCAACAACAGCATCAATCGGAACCTGTAAAAACCCTGTGGTATTATACAAAATATCAATAGGCAGGCGCAGTACTTCGTAGATAGGAATAGGTTGAATTTGTGCGATTTCGCTTAGGGAAGGATCCATCACTTGAAGAATAAAGCGCATCGTGAATGCAATAGCCACAGTGCTTAGGATGAAATCCAAGTTGTTGTAGAAAGCCTTTTTTTCGTGGTTTACAGCAGTCATATCGGACGCTCTTTGGATGGTCATCATGAGATTAGCGAAGCTCCTTTTCGGAAGTGAGTTGGGAATAGCTATACGTCCATTGTTTGGTAGAATGACACACTTTACACGAAGCAAATCGGTTCATAAACCCTAAATCAGCGACGAATTTAATGGTTCCCTGAATCTCGATTTCGAGTTCACCGTGGGAATTAGTCATCAGCACAAGGGTGTCCTGTATACGTGGGTCTACTTCAATATGGTAATCGGATGCGCCACAGGCAGTGCATTTGAAGGCCACGATGTCCACTTTCGACAGGTTATTTAAGCTACAATACTGTTGTTAGTATAAAAGGGGTTGTTTCGTCCCTCGGTGTTTAGAGTGAATAACCCCCTGTGTGAATGAGTGAGAGGCCCCTATCATGCCGAAAAAGCGTATTAGTATCCTCGGGTCTACAGGTTCTATTGGGACTCAGTCGCTTCAAATTTGCGAGCAATACCCCGACCATTATTCGGTACACAGCCTAGCTGCTGGTAAGAACATGACGCTTCTCGCAACGCAAATCCATCAGTTTTCACCTCAGCGAGTTTCTGTAGCAGATGATGCCACGCGTCAAGCTCTTTTGGAAACGCTCAAGCAAAAAGGGATTACGCCTCCCGCTGAAATTTTAACCACAGACAAAGACGGCCTTGAGTCTCTAGCGTCAGATTCTGCCGTAGATGATGTTCTTATGGGCGTTGTCGGGATGATTGGATTGTCCCCTTCACTCTCAGCGCTTAAAGCGGGTAAACGGTTACTTACTGCCAACAAAGAGACTTTTGTCGCAGGTGGACACCTGGTACAGCCCTATCTTTCACACGTGATTCCGTTTGACTCTGAGCATAATGCGCTTTTTCAATCCTTGCACCACGAACCAACAAAGCATATTCGCACCCTATGGCTCACCGCTTCAGGTGGCCCCTTTCGCACCTGGAATGAAGATCAGTTTGAATCCATTACCAAAGCCGATGCCTTGAAGCATCCCAACTGGGTCATGGGCGCTAAAGTCACGATTGATAGCGCGACGCTTATGAATAAAGGGCTTGAAGTCATTGAGGCACATTGGCTTTTTGGCGTGCCTGCGGATCACATTAACGTGGTGGTGCATCCCGAAAGCATAGTGCATGGCTTAGTTGAATTTGTGGATGGAAGTATTCTGTCGCAGATGGGACCTGCAGATATGCGTGTCCCCATCCAAGCCGCGATGAGTTGGCCCGATCGCTGGGATGGTCAGTACATGGGAACACATATCAACTTGCTTACGTTAAAACAGCTTAATTTTGAAAAGCCAGACACGAAACGCTTTCCCTGCTTATCACTTGCGCGACAAGCTCTTGAAACAGGCCCCGCAGCCACATGCGTTCTTAATGCAGCGGACGAAATGGCTGTACAGGCGTTTCTCAATGAGCAAATTAGCTTCACAGAAATTCCACTACTCATTATGCGCGTATTGGATACATTTTCCAAAAAAGACCTGCCTAGCATCCCTCCTGATTTAGAGAGTGTACTCAACCTCGACACATGGTCACGCAAAGAAGCTTTTAATAACATAGAAAGACTATTTCACTAGGCCCTCGGCCTTCCAATCAGCAATAATACTATTAACGGCTTCACCAACATGTTCGCAGACGCGGTAAGGTTTATGTGTAAGCACTTGATATTTTCCATCAATCACGTTTTGACCGTACCCTGTTTTCAAAAGAATCCCGCGACACCCTGCATTATGGGCAAACTCTATATCTGTAGCCTTATCTCCCAAAATGTACGCATGTTCTAAATCAATATCAGGATATTGCTCTAAGGCTTGAGTAATCATCCCAATGCCTGGCTTACGACACGGGCTATCTTTCGTCAACTCAGGAACAGACCCTCGCGCATAATAAGGGCTTGAGAAAATGGCATCCAAGTGAGCCCCTGCTTCCTCATGAAGCAGGGTGTTAATTTTGTTATTCAAGTTATCCACATGTTCAAGAGAATAAAATCCACGGGCAGCGCCTGTTTGATTGGTTGTCAAACAGCAGAGCACATCCAAATCATTCAGCTTTTTAATCGCAGGGGCAGCATCAGAATAAAGCTCTAAATCGTCAAGGTTACGAATGTACCCTTTTTCGACATTAAGCGTCCCATCCCGATCAAAAAACACAGTGAGCCGTTTGGAATTGGATACCATTGAAGCACTCCTTTTTCCTAAACGCACACCGCTTGCAATGCCTTTGCTTTGCGGATAATTTCTGCGTACTGTGCACGCACTTCAATTGCTTCATGCGCGTCATGAATGTTGCCTGCAGCTCCAGCTTTTAATTCATGGTGATGGTAACCACGTTCTTCAGCACGAGCCATATCATCCGTACATGATGTAATCAAACGATCCATTTTTTCTGTCAAATCGCTTAAGTTTTGAGGCTTATAAGTACGAATAGTATCCACCATAAACGTTAAGATTTCTTCAGAAAAGCTATTTTGAGCTTTCATTGAGCCAATTAAATCCGCATAAACGTGACGATATTTTTCAAATTGATACAGACCATCACGACTCATCAATCCTAAAAGCCCTTGAAAATGTTGAGGAACATCTCGTTTAATTAGTTCTATTATTTCGGGTTCAATCGTTTTGTTCAAGTTTAATGTCGAAATATAACGTTCAACGAGAATATCAGAGACTAAACACTCAGCCAAATCGCCTGAATTTAAGGTTATCGGAGTAATTATTTTCTCATTCTGAATATCTTTCGCTAAGAATTCTACAGTATCATTAGAAAACTGTTGCAAACCAAAGGTGGAAGCAAAGGCTTTTTTTTCATCTTCTCTGGCAGTAAATTGAGGAGACAACAGGAGATCCAGCTCATACTCTTCAAGTTCAGCAAGTTTACTGGTGAAAAATATTCTGATTTCTTCTTCTGTAGAACAGGCGTAAGTATCTGTAACGGTATTAAATACTTGACCGCTCATACTGCGAGGCACTTTTAAGGCCTCAATCAGTGCCTCTCGAAATGTAGTCATTTCTTCAATTGAAGGTGTTGTAGAAGTTGCAGTGGTGGGCATGGATATATCCCTTATGGTTATTAAAACTATAGAACTAAAAACGTGGGATGCCACTTAGCATCCCACGTCCGTGTGCATTTAGAATGCTGAATTATGCTTTTGAAGCTTTAAGAGCGGCAACAAAATCTTCGTTTTCGATACCAGCGAGCTGCTGAAGCAAGCGCCAGTTATCTAAACGGTCTTCTTTTGCAACTAAAATCCCGAGATCTTTAGGCTCGCCATCTTTACCAAAGTGCTTACGGAAGCGACCTTCGGTACGCGCCCATGAAAGGAAATCGTAAGGTGTTTCATTGCCTGCTGCGTCTTTTTCTATGACCCAATCACGCTTAGGTGAAGGGTTGCCTTCAAGACTTAAACGATCACTCAAAAGAGGCCCACCGTCTGGATCAAAAATCAAGAGTGGGAACGCACGAGACTTCACAGCATTTCGTGCTTGTGTTGCGGACATATCATCAGCAACACCATGTTCAGGTTGGCAAGTCGTGAACACGTTTATCACGGCAGGACCCTTGTATTCTAACGCGCGCTCAATAACTTTATAAAAGTGCGTTGTTTGTGAACCAATGGTTTGAGCAACGTAAGTATTCGGGTGCATCATCGCGATTTGAGCGATCTCTTTACGTTTTTCCATTTTGCCAGCATGTGCCTTACCGTGAGCGCCCATCTTGGATTCCTGACCCGTGTAAGAAGCAGTTGATTGCTGTCCACCCGTGTTGGAATATACTTGCGTATCCAAGATCAGAACTTTCACATTCATTCCAGAAGCTAGCAAGCGGCTCAAGGCATTCATGCCGATATCCATCATGGCACCGTCACCACCAATGTTCCAGATAACCCAATCTTCATTGCCGCGCTGATCCCAAAGGGCACGAATACCCATTGCATCAGCAGGTCCGTTTTCAAACAGTGAGTTTGTCCAAGGTGCTGAGTAAGGGTTGTAAGGATAGGTTGAGGCGTAAACAGTGTTGCACCCAGTAGAGGCAACAATACCGTAGCGATCACCTACTTTTTCGTGAGTCATTGCGAAGACTTGACGAAGCACAGACGCTTCACCACATCCCATACAAGATCCAGCGCCACCAGAATACTGCTTGATTGCAGCAGGTTTAAGCATGATGTCGCGTCTGTCTTTTGCGTTGATGTGAGTCAACGGAGAGGCAGGTAATGAACGGTAAAATCCAAAGTCGCTCAGGTAATTAGGAAGATTGTCAGATGTTTTCTTAACCATTTTCAACGCATCGTGATCACCACAAACGACAACACATTCACCACAACCCTTACATTTAGTAGGATCAATAAAAATACCAAACAAGCCGCCTTCCGTTGGATTGTTTTCGGGGTCTTTATCATGCTTTTTCTGGTGAGCGGTATAGTATTTGCGTGTTTCACTAAACTGTGCTCTTACATGCTCACGGTATTCAAGGTCTTCAATTTTAGCGAGTTCCGCTTCAAGTGTTTCAGGCATTACAACCTTACCCAAAATAGCGGTATCGGGACAATTGGTGACGCAATCCATACAGCCAACACAGTTTTCACTGTTCAGCTCAGGAAGTTCGGGAGCAATATAGCTAAAGTCGCGACTTGCACCTGTTGAGGCAGGCAAGATGGATTTTGCAACAAATTCGTCTGCGGGCTGGCTAGAACCTGCCCCATTGTTGTATCCGTCAACGACACCCTGTGCACGATCGCCGTCGTACCAGTCAGGGAATTTTTGTTTGAGATGATCGTGAACTGCATTCATGAGTAATGCGATCTCCATTATTAAGTACTAAATTGTTTAAGAGGTTAGGTATTTATAGAGGCTATAGGGTTTAAATGAATTTGCGGAACTAGATTTGGAGGAAGGGAGGTGTACTAATAGTACATAACCCGACAGAGAATCAAAGTGACAAAGAAGTCGCTAAACCTGCTAGCCTAAATGGATGAATACTAGATGAAGAAGGCGTTGGTATCTTTACCCTTAGCATCCCACTCATCTTTACCGCGCTTTAAGTCGTCTTCCGTCATGGAATCCATAATGGTGCGAGGGATTTCGAATACTTGCTGGTATCCCTTAACAACAGCAGCCAAGTTGTCTTCAACGACTTGATCGCCTTTGGTGCCAAAGTATTTCTTAATCGGCTTGCGCACTTCATCGAAGAGTTCTTCATCGCTAAGATTGGCTTCATCTTTGAATGGAGTCAAACGTAGGAATACACCGAGAAGAACGATTCCTTGGAAGCGCTGGACGAGTGAATCATCCGCCTTACAGGCTTCGTGTGCGATACGTATGGTATCAACACCGAAAACTTTAATGTCTTCTTCGTGAATCTTATACTTTGCCCACAGCGGGAGACTATCCCAAAGTTGTTGAGGATCTTCATTTGGTGTGTGCTGAAAGAGCATTCCGCCGTGTTGAAGGCCTACAAGTGGGTTACCCATGTTCCAGGTTGTTGGATCCATGAGAGGTACAAATTCAACTTGTTGAAGTTCACTGTGTGTACCGATGCGGCCGTTTTTGGTACAGGTGAGGTAAGTGTTTGTAGGAAGACCCTTTTTCTCAGAACCGTACTTTGGAGACGCTTGCACGCTAAGTCCAAAAACATCGCCTAAAATGGTTGCGATAATTTTGTTCGTCGTGACAGACCCGTACCCACCCACAGAGTGACCCCGAATAGAGAACGATCCAGGAGGACGCACATCAGGTTCAGATTCAGGTTGTGGCAAGGCAGAGGGATGATCGATTCCCAAACTAAAGAAACGACGTCCTTCTTCAACCATATTTTCAGATACAGCCAACATATGACCAGGCGTAACATCACGACTACCCAATCCTGCGACACCGCTGTAAACCTTAGGGATACGATCGATTTCAGGATACCCGTCAGTGCCCATCATGGCGCTAGCAAAGGCGGCTTTAATTTCAGCCGTCAATGGGTTATCTGTTCCAAGAGGAATATCCAAACGCTCTAGCACGGTAAATGCCTTAACGTTCTTCAACGCTTCAACGAGTTCTGGCCCTGGGAAAGGACGGAAGCTTGTAACCGCAATAATGCCTATTTTAATGCCCTTACTACGAATATAATCAATCGTAACAGAGGCCGTTTCAGCAGTAGAGCCAATGGCAACAATCGCGTATTCTGCATCTTTCATACCGTAAGATTGAATGAAATCATACTTACGACCTGTTAAGCGGTAATATTCATCAAACGATTCGCTTAAGGCTGGCTTGACTTTGTCATAAAAGTAACGCTGAGCAATTTTACCGCTCATATATGCATCTTGGTTTTGAACAACACCAGACATTAATGGGAAATCTGGATGAAAGAGGGTTTTGAGCTTATCTTTAGGATCGCCCAAGTATTCTTTAATCAATTCAGGCTCTGGGAAAAGCACGTTTTCAATGGTGTGCGTTGTTAAGAAGCCATCTTGGATGTTCATGAAAGGGGTTTCAGAAATTTCGGCCGCACGACGTGAAATTAGAGAAAGATCGCCAGCTTCCTGAGCGTTCTGAGCAAAGAGCATTCCCCAACCAACATCGGTAACACCGAAGACATCATCGTGTCCCGCGTGGACATTCAGAGCCTGAGAGGTTAGCGCACGAGCACCAATTTCAAATACCATAGGCAAACGCTTGCCTGAAATGGTGTAAAGAACTTCTTTCATCAGAATCAAGCCTTGACCCGATGTAAAGTTGGTAACACGCCCACCAGCGACACCGTAGCCTTCACAGGCAGATGCAGCTGAGTGTTCAGATTCAGCCTGAACCCATGCGAGTTCCGTGCCCCAAACATTCTTCATCCCGTTAGAGTAGTTAACCTGAAAGGCAACACCCATTGCGGTTGAAGGTGTAATAGGGTAGGCGCATCCGCCTTCACTACCATGACTTTGTGTATGAACAACCATACTTGCACCATCAGAAGTTCCAGGAATACCAGGATACTTCACGGGATGCGCGGGCACGACGCCCATGGGTTGATCGTTGAGATTGACTTGTTGAACGGCCATAGTGGGTTCAAACCTCCGACAACTTGTGTGTATACGTAATAAAAAACTTTGTATTGAGTGGGCGCTGCGCCGTTCCAGACAGTTATATAAAATTAGACGCAGTACTTTACCTTTGCCAATCATCCCAGAAACATGGGATTTGTGCAAATCATAGCACTAATTCTCCCAAAGAACAGATGAGATTTGTCATTGTGATTTGAAATACCCACCTAAAAAGAGGGGTTTTCAGTCTTTGTAAACGACGGACTTTAATCGAGCAACTGATTCTTCAGGAGTCAAAGCATCCTCATCGTTACATGCTAGAAGAATCCCCACCGCTAACTTAAGCACTAGTAACAACGGAACAGTGAATAGTCCCAAAAGAAATAAACTCCACCAGCCTTCATACAATTCTCCTTCCAACTCATTATAGTTTGTTTATAGACAAACCCATTCTGCTGATTGGGTCGGAACCATTGATTCAACCATAGGCTATTAGGACGCGAAATTACAACAGGAATACACTTATCAAGCGTTAATTCCTGATAATACGCTGTGATGGGGCATATCATTACTCCTTATAAGGGAATACTCGCAAGTCGCCAAATGCGAATGCCATCCACTCGAGCATCATTATAGACAACGGTAGCACCTGTGGCATCCA
>Ga0163144_10006019_pt1 | contig 26868 bp, 21 predicted proteins | sample OliLak19BULKMAT1_FD_123175 | JGI IMG/M metagenome (GOLD analysis project Ga0163144, IMG submission 123175) | Freshwater microbial mat bacterial communities from Lake Vanda, McMurdo Dry Valleys, Antarctica - Oligotrophic Lake LV.19.BULKMAT1 | ecosystem: Environmental > Aquatic > Freshwater >...
GAAAAGGGTATAGAGAAGGGTATGGAAAAGGGTATGGAAAAGGGTATGGAAAAGGGTATGGAAAAGGGTATGGAAAAGGGTATGGAAAAGGGTATGGAGAAAAAGCAACTAGATATTGCCAAAAATGCCATTTTAGAAGGTGCTACCAATTCATTTATCGCAAAAATAACGGGTCTCTCAATAGAAAGAATTGAACAATTGCGAAAAGAATTATAAAAAAAGGGCATTCATTGCAACTTGCTTTGAACGCCCTTAAAAAAATGGATGCAATAACTATGAATCAAGTGACTTTAAGGCTTTTTTTAGTTCCTCGGCAGAACTCAATTCCTTGAATTCTATTTTAACCGATTTATCTTTTCCTATCGTTACATTTAGTATTGACAAACGAGGTTTGCCTGCTACGCTATAGTCGATAGTAACTAAACTAGCCTCCTCTCCTTTTGGTAAATCGTTAAAAGAAACCTTACCGTTGCTGTATGTTCCATTCAACACACTATTTCGATATTTGAAAACTAGTTTTGTATCTAATATTTTTACTTCTTTTGGCAGTTCAAAAGTTAGTACCTCGTCTGCTACCATATCCCCAAAAGCATCACAGTTGATTGTGCCCATTTTTCGGCTGCTGAATACATAAAAATTCATTGCCTCTATCGTCATTTTACCATCATCAAAAGCACGTTCAAATATTTCCATTTTGGATTTTTCCAAAGCTTCACGCATCTTTTGTGGACTATTGCCATAACGGCGCAGCATTTCGTTATTCAATTCTAATAAATCGCGTTCGACTAAATCATTATTCAATCCATTTCCAGCAATAAAGCTTTTTAAACAAGTTTCATAATCTTGCGCTAACTTTCTTGAGTATGCTTTTGGTGTAAATACTTTTTCAAGGCGACACCAAAAAAGCGGACAAAATTCGGTCGAATTACACAATAGGTTAGAATTCACTCCCATTCCATTTATCATTGCTTGGTTTATACATAAAATATTACTCTTAGGGTTGATGATACGGCGACTGCGACTGAGCCCCAAATTGTCAAAATAATTTCCATTCGCGGTTTCATCCAATTCAGCTTCTGCCAAATAACCCTCATAGTCTTTAATACTACGTTTAGCCAAAGTCCAATCAAGATTGCCATTTACATCATTTTCTCCAAAAAATAAATCCATATCGCTGCGCATATCAGCAGTTGGGAAAAAGAAGGTCAAATCGTGCTGCAATGGCATTATATATTCTTTACCCCCATCAAAAGCTGTGATATTTACCATTCCGCCCGATTCTAAGATGCTACCATTAGCACTCGTACTGAAATTACTCAAAATCATATCAGATTTTTTATAAACTTCGTTTATAGCTATCCTAATATTCTCCTTGTTGTGTGTAGGTAAAAAAGTATTGGCTTGAATATAAATAGCTGTGCCATATTTACAAACCAACAAGGTATCTGAAAGTGGGTCTATATCGTAGAACTGCATCAACGCTTTCAGTTCCGATTTTGCAATATCTAAGACAGCACTATGCAATTCCAATGCGTCTGGCGACATTTTTTCGATATTATTGATGGTCTTATTTTTTGTAAAATCGACAATGCGCGTTTCTTGTTTTTCATAAAACACTAAAACATCTACTCGGCGGTTTTCCTTACGGCCATTATCACTTATGTTGCTGGCTTTAGGAGCCTCTTCGCCATAAGTAAAATCTTTTATTTTCTGTGCATCAAAACCTTGACTGCAAAGATAATCGGCAATAGCCTTGGCTCTGCATTCCGATAGTTTTCGGTTTTCATCAAAAGTTCCTACATTATCGGTATGTGCGTGAATTTCAATATGATAATTCCCTTTTTCTTGTGCTAATTCTCGGCGTAAGTTGTACAAACTGAGCTGTACTTCCTCTTGTAAAGACGCAGAGCTTGGCGCAAAATAAACACTGTGCAGCTCGTTGGCATTTTGAGCACTTAGAATGTTTCCGATTGCCAAGAAGGCAAGTATGAGTGTGCGACTGATAATTTTGATGTAGCTCATAGTATTGGGTTTTAATTAAAAATAAATACCAGATTTACTGGCTTTATTGATAATTCCCAATACTTTAAAAGGTAATCAGTCTTTTTATAAAAAATATTTTTATTGTAACAACACAAACTGACGATTAGCTATAAGTACTTAATTATCAGTAAAAAGACTATTCTATCAATACAAATCCGGCCCAATAAAAAGCACTATAACCCTTTTTTATCATTTTTTGTTGTGCCAAGCGAAATGCCTGTCGAGCAGGCATACCCGAAAGATAATTTTGATAAAAAGCGTACATTAGTTCTGAAGTTTCAACATCGGGCACTCGCCAAAGGCTGATGAGTAATTGTTTAACTCCTGATGTTTTAAAAGCCCTTTGCAAGCCCAAAACACCCTCGTTGTTGTGCAAATCGCCACGTCCTGTATCGCAAGCCGATAAAACAGCCAAATCCACTCCAAATAAATCAAGATTGGCAACCTCATAAGACATCATCACCCCATCTTCTACACCTACTGGAGGCAAAATGCCTTTCCATGTGTAGTTTGCGCCCGAAAAAATGAGCCCTGAACGCCAAAGTGGATTGGCAGCATAACGCATCCGCTCTTTGAAAGTCTGTTTTTGCAAAATTGTACTATCTACGACCGCTGCCAAAGGGTAAAAATACCCGTGTGTTGCAATATGTAAAATTTTAGGTTTTTGAGTCTGCGATATCTGCTGCATTTTTTCTTCCAATACCTCTGCTCCCAAATAAACTGTTGTTTTGAGTTTTAGGCTGTCTAATAGTTTTTGTATCTGCAACACTTCCATTCTTGTACCATGCAAATCACTAAAATAACCCGATAGATCACTTTTAGCCCCAGTATTCATAAGGTTTATTGGAAAACTTATTTTTAGAGGCTCTTCTTTTTTACCCTCTTCTTTTTCATTTTTTTCATTTGTGCGTGGATGTAACAACCCCAAAGCTGTGTTGAACTCAGGGTCGCCCATCAGCAAAGCACTATTATTGTTTTCAGAGCTAGTTGTATTTTCTAGGCCTTGTATAAATGTACGCAAATTGCTATGATAAGCCAATTCATACTTATCAATCAGATAACTACTATCGGGCATCAAGGCAGCAAAAGAAATTTTATTTAGCAAGCCAGCGGGAGAAAGATGTATTTTTTCGATATTACCTAAAAAAGCCTCTAATGGAGCCCAAACCTGCTTATAAAGCTGATAAGAAACCTGAGTACTACTTGTATAATTATTTATTTGTGGAGACACATTTCTATCTATAATTTTTTTCAACTGCGCCTCATCTCCCAATCGAATCCACTCTGGTTGTTTGGCAGTAGCATTAATAAGTACCCCATAATAACGGATTTCGTTGGTATAGGTTCTCCCATTAAAATAACGAAAACAGAAAAAATCGATAATCAGCTCTTTTTTTTTCAAGCTATTTTTTAAACTAAAAAAATCGACTTTTAATTTGCTACTTAAAATCCTTTGTCCAAAATAATTGGAAGCCTTACTTAGCTTACTTTCTAAACTATTGGCCGTATGGAGCAAAGAATCTAAGCCAGCTGTATTTTGGTCAGCTAAAGACGCACTATAAACCTTGGAGATTCTATCGCGCACAGCCATCCACTCTCTCAGTAAAGAGGTTAAGCTATCATCTTTGCTGTTCAGGGCAATATTTCTATTATTAATTGTCATTTCTAAAGCCAAGCCTTTCACTGCAATATGTATATTTTCTAGTTCAGTAGCCAAGCTTGGAAATTCGGACATACAATCGGTAGCAAAACTATAAAAGGCTTCTAATCGAGGTTCTTGTTTACTATAAAAGCGTAGCCGCTCTTGTTCGCTGAGTATAGGATAAATAGTATAAAATTGCTTTAATAAAATTTCGTTAGAAGCTATAAAAAGCCGATAAGCTTCTTTTTTATTCCCCATATAATGATGCAATTGTGCATACTCGTTCAAGGTAATTGCATAGTCGGGGTGTTTTGCGCCTAATATTTCGAGGCGCAAATTTTTAGCTTGTTCATAATAATTGCCTGCTTTTTTTGTATCTCCCTTTATTTTATACAAACCTGCCATGCGATTGAGTGTAGTTGCATAGTCGGGGTGTTTTGCGCCTACTTTTTTTCTTTGCAAAGCCAATACTTGTTCAAATAAAATTTCAGCTTTATTGTATTGTTGCATAAGTACATAAAGCATCGCATGATTGGACAAGGTACGTATATAATTTGGGTGCATATTGCCCAATGCTGCCATCAAAATCGCCTCTGCATCTTTGTAGTGTTTTTCTGCTTTTGCGTAGTTTTGCAAAGAAGTATAGAGATTGGCTAAATTATTTAGGGTAGCTGCATAATCTGGATGTTCTTGGCCTACAGTTAGTTCATCCATTTGTTTAGCCTTGAGGTATAGTTTTTCAGCATCTACGTATTTTCCCAATAATTCATAAAGCCCTGCCAAATTGCTGAGTAAATCGGCATAAGCCTGTTGGTCGAGTTGTATCTGAGACTGCATTTCGAACAACTTTTTCGATTCTAAATAATAAACTTCGGCCTCTGGATAATTTCCCATCGCCTCGTTTAGCAACCCTAAATTGTTTTTGTTTCTAGCCAACTGCTGATTATCATTAATCAAAGAACTCATTTTTTTATAAATCTGTTCCGCAGTTTTATAATCGCCAATTGTTTCATGAAAAGCTGCCAAATCCTCTAAAAAATAGCGATAGTTATTGTCAGCTGTTTTGCTTTTTCCTGAGCTTTCATATATACTATTTGCTTGGAAAAATTTTTTCTTGGCAATTGCATACTCTCCTATCTGCTCTTGTGCTCTCGCCTGCCCTGCTATTGCCAAAACCAAAAAACTTGTTGAACCAAGACTCCAAGATGAATTTTTTTTTGTGTTACTGATATCTAAATTTTCGCAACGCTCATAAGCTTTCAAGGCATCGGAATAACGACCCAATAACTCATAATTATATCCAAGGTCGATGAGTAAACTCTTAAAAAGAAAGGCATCTAATTCTTTTTCATAGCGTTTTCCAATCTGTTCTAAAATTTGAATGGCATTATTAAATTCACCCGTTTCGCTGTACAAATCTGCTCTATAAATAAGGCAAATAGCATATTCTTTGTGTTTTTTACCTTTTAGTTCAACAATAATATTGGTAGCTTCTTGCAAAAGAGAATCTGCTACTTCAAAACTTCGAAAATTTTGGTAAAACTTTCCAAGATGCCGAATTAAGATTGCATAATCGAGCGTCTGAGTTTTTGCTGTTTTCTCAAAAAGTGCTTTAGTTTTCAAATAAGTACTCTCGGCACTTTTAAAATTATTTTCAGCTTCATAAAGACGCGCCAAATAAAAAATAGAGGTTCGGTATTCGGGGCTTTCTGTAGTATAAGTCTCCTTTGCCCTATCGAGGTTGTAAAAAACAAGTTCTCGTACAGTTGTATATTTTCCCCTATCGAAAGCATCTTCAATCTGATCCTGATTTTGAGACCAAGTAACATACACAGTATCAGTCTCCTCATTTTTTTGCGAAAAGGACGAACTGGCAAAGCAAACCCAACATAGCAATAAAAGAATATGTTTCTTATTCATGTAAAGTCGTATTTTGTCTATATATACTTTGTGCCAATGATTATTTCAACTCTGCTAATAAAGCAGTTGCTTTTTTGCTATATTTTTCGGTTGATACTAAATTTTTCAACAAGATTTTGGCGGCCTCTTCTTTGTTTACTTGGCTATAGGCCAAGGCCAAATACCAATCGGCATCTAATTTTTGTTCTGAAACCAATACATTTGTTTGTAACCCTGAGAGTAAAGGAATTGCTTTTTCGGGCTCTTTTTCTGCCAGGTAAGCTATAGACAAATATAGTTGTGTTTGCGGAATTAAATCGGTAGAAGGGTTGTTTTTCAAATACTCCCCGAGCAACAATACCGTTTCTGCATAGTTCTTTCTTTGGTAAGCCGACATCCCCAGTTTCAACTTTTCTAAAGATGTTTTTACTTCTCCCCCAAAACCTTTTTCAGATAATTCATTTTTGACAACAATACTTAGTTTATCGTCTAGTGGACTAAAATATGCCTGATAAGGAATTTTTTTGCTGCCAATAGGCAAATCCACAAAAGTAATTGTGAGGATGAGTGCCACAACTGCTGCCGCAGCAACAATAGCATAATATAAGGTTTGAACTGTTTTTTTCTTTTTAATTGGGGATTTTAATTCTTTAGCAACTGTCGGAATCTGTTTATTGACATCAAAGAACCCATCTTTTTCCAATGCATCAGAGAGCTTCAATATTTGTTTTTTCAACGATTGATTTCCATTTTTAGCAATCGCATTCAATAAAATTTTATAATCTTCGATTCGCTGTTTTAGTTTAGGATTATTTGAAGCCCATTTCGTTATTTTTATTTGCGTTGCCACAGGTAATTGCTCTTCAATATAGGCTTCCAATTCCTCATCTGTAACAAAGAAACCCATTTCCTCCAATTCATCGGCCACTTCAACTATTTTGTTCTGCAACAAATTTTGCCCTGTTGTTTTTATTGCCATCAACAACTGAGCATGCGTTTCAACTTCTTCTCGCAGTGCTACATCTTGCTGCATTGCTACTTCAAAGGTCTCTTTTTCCGATTGAGTTAACCTTCCATCAAGATAATCCTCTATATAGTCGTCTGTGTAATTATTCATGAGTTAATTCTTTCCAAGTTCTTTAAATACCTTTTCTCTTAGCGTATCCATACAACGCTTCTTTTTTACCTTCACGAAACTGTCTGTATAACCAAGCATTTCAGCTATTTCCTTGAGTGACATTTTGTGAAAATAATACGACATTATTACCTTTTTGCAATCTTCCGAAATATGCATGATTGCTTCTTCTATTTTGGTATGACGCAATTCATTTTCTTTTTTATCTTCAATTGCTGTATCATTTTCATCAAAAGGTAGTTGAAAAGCCTCATCGGGTTCATCCACTACCAAAAGCAAACCTTTTTTGCCCTGATTTCGTAAATGTTTTAGCCATAAATTGCGCACAATAGCATATATGTATGTTTTAATACTTGCTGTGAGTACAAAACTAGGCTCTTTCAATTTTTGAATGAAGACCAATAAAGCCTCTTGAAAAATATCCTTACTATCTTCTTTTGTACCTTGGTTATATATAATTAAATTGAAACAAATAGGATAAGCCTGCTCATAAACTGCTTTTATAGCTTGGGTATCACCCCTCCGAAGTGCCACCAAAAAAGCAGTTTCTGTATTATGTTTATCGTTTATCATTGGTTACTGCACTTTGTATTTTCCCATTATAAAATCTAAAAATAGAAAAAAATGTGCGTTTAGTGATAACCATGCCTTATATATTAGTATCAATATATAAACAATAATACCTACAGGCCAAATAGGTAATCAGCTATCGTGATAAAAAAAAAAATTATGCGCAACACATTCTATCTTTTACTTACTTTTCTTTTTGCAACAGCGAGCATAGGTAAGGCACAAAAAATAATTCCAGAAACAGACCCTATGTATAAAAATGCAGTTGCAGTTTATAAAAAACTCTGTGAAGCTGCTGGCGATTTTAGACGTGGCTTGCCGCATTTGGTCATCATGGAGCGAGTTTCTCGCGTTGCCTCTTACCGGAGTAGCGATAATACTTTGGTTTTGGAACAAAAAGCATATAATATTTGCAGTAGTTTTGGCAAAGATGCCGATGCTGCTTTAGCTTTTTTATTGGGGCATGAGCTCACTCATTTTTATCAGGAACATGACTGGGGTGAGCCTGGTTTTGGTACTACCTTTTTGGCAGAACAAAATTTATTTTCGAGTCATCAGCACGAGGAAGAAGAGGCTGATGTGTATGGCGCTTTTATAGCACATACTGCTGGTTATAGTAGCCTAAAAATAATTCCAAGTTTATTGGATAAACTTTATGAAGGCTACAAACTAAATGTTAACCTAAAAAATTATCCCTCTCTAAAAGAGCGCAAAGAAGTGGTAGGAAAGGTAAGTACTAAAGTAGAAGAGCTGATTACTATTTACGACAATGCCAATTATTTTGTTGCTATAGGTTGGCAAGTACCTGCTGTTCAATGTTATGAGTATTTATTGAAATTTGTAAAAACTAAAGAACTTTACCAAAATTTAGGCACTGCAGTTTTGGCTACTGTGTTGCAACAACAACCTACATCTTATTGGTATCCTATCCAAATTGAAATAAGTAGTATCCTACGCGACCCCTTAGATAAACCAGTCAATGAACTTATTGATTTGGCAGAAGTACACTTAAAAACAGCCCTAAAATTGGATGCGAACTATAGTGCTGCGCACAATAATTTAGCTATTTTGTATAGTATAAAAAATGAATACACTGTGGCTGAGGCTCATTTGAAAAAAGCATTGCAGTGTGGCGAATCCGTGGCCGATAAATCAAAAACCTCTATTATAAAAGGGATTATTTTGGCTCAAAAACAGCAAAAAGCTGAAGCTGAAGCCGAATTTCAAATTGCTTACAACTACACAGTAAACAATTCTTTGCGACAAATAATAGTATATAATAAAAAAGTACTAGCTGGGGAGCATCACAAAAAAGACCCCATTCAAATGTCTAAAATTGAGGATTTGATAGATGGTGTGCCATTGTTAGAATCGGCTCCAAGCATTTTTAAGCATAATCTTATCTTCAACTCAACACTTGTTTCCAATGCTACATTCAGATATAGCAACTATTCTAATTCCCTATTAGTTTGTTTTGAACAAAAAGCAGCAACAGATTTATTTTTAAGTCATTTTGCCTTACAAAGAACAAAAAAAACAACTACTTCGAAGAGAATAGGAATAGGCACAGCTGTAACAATGTTGAGAAAGATATACGATGCAAAGCATACCTGCCAAACAGTGCAAGCGAGCAATGGCTATTTCCTTATCTATCACTCCTTGGGTCTTATCTTCAAGATAAACAAAGATGAACGATTAGAAGAGTGGGGAATATTTACATCCTATTGACTATAAGTCTGATATTAACTTATCAGCCTGAACAAAGCTTTCCGCAGCGTATTTCATAATAAACTGTAGATTTTGAACTAAGCTGTCCGTTAACGTATTTTCTACTTTTGCGCTACGTTCTACATTTTCCGATATTTCAAATAAATCATTCATTCCCAGCATTTTAAATGCAGATTTACTACGATGTACTAAAAAACTGATTCGTTTTAAGTCCTGCTGTTCCAAGGCTAGGCTCAACGCATCCATATCTTTAGATGTTTCTTCTATGTATGTTTGCAACATTTCTACTACAAATTCCACATCTCCACCCCCCAATTCATTGAGGTATTCTAAATTTATTTTACTCATACGCTTAGTTTTTTGTGTTCTCTATGTGTTAATTTTATTGGTTGTTGGACAATTTTTGTAGAAGTTGGCTACTTTGTGCTATATCAAAAGCGTCGGCAACCTGCAAAGCTCCGTTGCATTGACACCTTTGCATCATCCTTTTTTTTAGTTTCACAAAAATTACTATCGTGAAACGAAGTTACTTGCGTGAACGATATTTCATGTAAATAACTTAGTTTGTCAAAGAATCATTTTATTTTTTTGCAGCATTCTATAGATTGTTGATTTTCCTATATTTAATTTTTTTGCGACAGCCGCAACATCATTGTCATATTTGTCTAAAAATGCTACAATTATTTTTTCGGTATATTTCTCCAAAGTAAGCTCTTCTATTTGCCAATGGTCTATCATTGGTTTTTGTTGGAATATCAAATCTTCTTTGGCAATTTCTGTTGCATTTGCAATTAGTGCAGAGGTTTCAACAATTATTTTTAGCTCTTGCAAATTGCCAGGATAAGCATATTGCAGCAGGCTATCTTTTGCTCCTTGTGTGAATATAAGTGATTTTAATTTATTTAAGCGTGTAAATTCCCTCAAAAAATTATTGGCTGAGTTCAAAATATCTTGTCCCCGATTCCTCAATGCGGGTATTTGTATAGGAAACCCTGAAGTAAAGTAGTACAAATCTTCTCGGAAAATACCTTTTTGTACAGCTTTGTAGAGATTTGTTCTAGAAGAAATAAATAATCGTGCATTCCAAAAAACAATATTTGGCCCACCTGGTTTTATAAACTTCTTTTCGCGCAAGGCTCTCAAAAATCGGCTTTGTAAATTTATAGACATAGCTTCTATATTGTCTATATACAAAGCACCCCCACTGGCCGTTTCTATTGCTCCAATTTTTCTTTTCAATATCCCAGAAAAAGTATCCTTTTCTCGACCAAAAAGTTCAAAATCAAGACTTTCTACTGGGTATGCCAACACATCGAATACCTGAAAAGCCCCATGTTGTTTTTTAGAAAGCTTATGAACAGTTTTAGCAACTAATTCGTGCTCACAACCCGTTTCACCCACTATAAACACCGTATTATCGGCTTTAGCAGCATCGTCTATCAGGTTATAGAGCTTTCGCATACTGCGCCCTGTTCCCCAAAAGCCCAAGGCTCTAAATTTATCAAGAATATCGGGCTTTGTTTTATTTTCACTATCCCATTTTTCGCCAGAAAGTGCTTCTAAAAGCGTTGTAATATAAGGTATAGTAAAAAAGGTATGCGCTATATAATCTTTAGCTCCTGATTTTATAAATAAAACAGCTTCAATTACTTGTGGATTATTTTTAACAAAAACACAATGACAATTGGGCGCTAATTCTTGAATTTTTTGCAAAAAAGCCAAGTCTGAAACCTCTAATTTGGCAGTTTCCAAGATAAAAATAAAATCGGGTTGCAAATGAATATGCGCCAATGTGCTATACACACTAGAAAAGGAATAAATATCGAGTTTTTCAAAAATTTTAGCAATAGCATTTGCTTGTTCTGGAATGTGCTCTGACACAAAAAATAATCTATAGGGGTTGTTTTCCGATTCCATTTTCTTAGTGCTTGTTGCAATGAAAGCAAAAAAGGCAATACACAATTGCGTGAAACAATAGTGAATTGCCTTTACTCGACCATATTTTTTTGAAATACTGAGAGCTTCTGTTTATTTTACTTTTGGTAAAAAGTCATCGTTCATAAAGTAAACATAAGCCCATAACATCATAAAAATGATGAGAAAAAGGGCCAATCCTATGAGAAAATGTTCTGTACCCCAAACTTTTTGGTGCTGGCTCATGATATATAAATTTTTTATTTGTTACAAATTCTTATAAAATTCGGCGACAAGTTATAAAATATTGTTTGAACCGCCGCCAACTTTTTAAGTTTTTTTCAAATGCTATTCAGGTGTCCATATCAAAAGGTCTTGCAATGTGGCACTACTATTAGCTGTGAGTAAAGACATAAGCTCCTGAGCTACAACCTTAGCGTCATAAGTATTTTCTCTACCAGCCAATATTTCGGCCATTACCCAAGCTCTTACATTTTCCCAAGCCTCTACAATTTTAGTTGTTGTTGTTGATTTTGAACCATAAATTCCGATAAAATATTCCAATAAAAGTTGTCCTCTTTTTTTTATTGAGCCCGTTTTTTCTTGTATATCTAATCCTATTTTTGCATAATGTGCAGCCTTTTTGCAATGCGCTTCAAAATCGGCCTGTTGATCCTCACTGTAAGCCAACATCAAAATAGTTTGAGCCAAATTGTGTAAAGCAATCGGAGCTTGGTCTGCATCGCCAATTGCAAGTTTTATTTCGGCACCTTGCAACCCATAAAAAATAGCCTCATCTAGTTGTTTTGTCTGCCGCAATGCAATGCCTCTATTCACAAAAAGATTGCTCAATTGAGCCTGTGACACCCCTGGAATTTGCATCGCTTTTTCATAATTGGCAATTGCACCACTTGGCCGACCTTCCCACTCTTCAAAATTGGCCGAAACATTGTACGACCTGATTATTTGTTCGCTATTTCTTATTTTATCAAAATCGGCATGAAGGTATTTCTGCGCGTCATTCAACAGTTTTTTACCCAAGGCTCGATAGTTTTCCAAACGCCCACTCACAATAGCCCAAGCTATATTCAGATTCAAATCGACAATAGATTCGGTACCTAATTGAATGTCTTTATTTTCCAAAATTTCGAGCATTGCTGCAACCGCATCGGCAAAACGCCCTTGGCGCTCGGCAATACGTGCTTTATTTATCTTGCCCCTATAAGGATAAACCGTTTCTATATATTCCGATGCCTGGTAGCCATATTCATACATAGCTGCTTTTTCAAAAATAGTAGCTAAATCAATCAATAAAGGCACGCCCAATATTCGGTATATACCTTTATTACTTTTTTTACCCAAATTATCATTATCTACTGTTAATAAATCCCAGTAGCATTTCAATATTTTGTACTGTTCAGAATCGCGAATAATTTTTACAAAAACCCGAATTGCCTGCAAACGGTCATGATTATAAATACTTGTATTGTGTTGCACACTGTTCAAGACCAACGCAGCAGCAGGGTCTTCGACATGTATAGCCAATTCCTCGATATTTACTTGCAAATAAGCATAAACAAAACGCATATCATTTTGAATACTACTCAACTCAGCTGCCACAATTTTGTCTGCGATAGTCCATACATCATTATTATATTGCAAACAAGGAGTCAAAATACCAAAATCATTGATGCAGCGCCCAGCAAAAGCATCAGTAGATATCAGCAAAGCTCTATCTGTTTCCGAAAAAAGACGTTCTTTAAATTTATTGATGATAAAATTGGCCAAACGAAGTGAAACTGCATTGTGTAATTTTCCTTCTGTATCTACATCAAAATCTTTCCATTTGCTCAGCATATTGGCCGTAGAAGCAAACACATAAACAGCCAATAGGCGTTTTTCCCAACTCTCTAAGTACCCCATCGAAATAGGTTTTACCTCTTCTTCGCTATGCTCCTTATAGCTTTCTTCCCATAGCAAATTTTGCGACTCAGTTTGTGTAGCAATATATTGCTCTACAACGTTTCGCTCATCAATTTTTATTTGTAGCACGATGCATAATTTCGATTCTACAAGCGCAGGCAACAAGCTACGTTGTACCCAATCTTGCCCTGCTTCACCAAAAGTTGGATTCCAAACCACTACTTGTTTTATAATTCCTCTATTTTTTAGAAAATTAAAAATGCGGCGCAATCGTTTTTTTACGACTCTTCTATTCGAAAAACGTTCATTGAGTCCTTGTGCCACTGTATCGTGGTCACCCGTAAAAAATACAGGGAAAAATCCCAAAATAAAGACGGCTACAAAGGCATATAAAATCAATGAAAATCGTCGACTAAGTCCCAAGATAGTTCCTTCATCAGGATTCATAAAAGCCCAATCTATAACCAAATCGCCCCAAACTGTGAGAAAAGCAAAAACAAGAAGGGTAATCATTGCTGGAAAAATGAACAATAAGGAAGGGAGTCTCTTGCTCAGGTTAAAAAGGAAATAGTGCCAAGTACTTTTTTCTCTGACCAACTCCAGTAAAGCATCGCGCAATTGCAGCACCTCATCTGTTGGCTGCAAATAAACCGATAAAGTATTATCGGCATTTGATAGTGTTATCAAATTATTTTTTTCTGAGCGCTCTTTGGCTTTCCATAAATTGCCACCTTCTACCACAATGCGATGCTCTTTATTTTGTATAGAAAAGTTTCTTTCTTTCATAGTTCGCTATTTTTTGTATTGCAAGAGCACCGATTCTAAATCTGCTAGGGGCTTGAGCCAATCTTTGTAATAATCGACCAATAACGTTTTACCATCAGCCAAAAAAGTAGTAGCATCATACATCTTCCCAAAGGCTTCTCCGATACGATAAGCACCTACCCTTGCATATACTATATCGCGCCAAAGTGGCAATAATTTTGAGCAGTCTCTCTGTAACCAAGTTGCATCGGGTGGCGACTCATACACATGACAAATTCCTAATTCTTGTTTGGAATAAAAATCGAAATAAGGTATAGACGAACGCTTGTAATAACGCTCTCTTTTATCCAAATTTTCCAAATCGGCAGCATCAGCCTCAAAACAAAGTCCATTGAACGCTGCGCCTTCTGATGCTTCTATATTGGCCGCTCCTTTCTCTCGATTATCCTGAAATAGGCGGTTATCGGCCACATAATGGTCTGGTAATAAATTAAAAAGTCTTTTGTAATTTTTAATAATAATGGGCTTATATTTTTTGGCCTCAGCACCATCCCTGCCTATTGTATTTCCTAATGACTCTTGCAAGAGTAAGGTGCCGTAGCCTGTCAGTATTACTTTATTCTCTGTCATAAATTTATGCTATTCGGTTTAGAATTCTTCCCAAGATAATGAATTGTTTTCTATTGATTCTACTGCAATTTTACCTGAAATATTTTAAAATATGTATCTTTAAGCCCTATACCCATAAAAAATTATGTACTTATGAGAATATATATACTTCAAATTTTACTGCTGACCATTCTGTTGAATACAGTAAAAAGCCAGACAAGATTAGACTTTGCAGTAGAATTGGCTGCATTTGACCAATCGGTTCCGCTTAGTTATTTCAAAAACATAGATGGCGTTTACGAAACAATAGATGTAAATCTCATTTATCGCTATCATATTGCTGCTACAACACAAGAAGATGCCGCCCAAACCCTGACTGTTGTAAAACAGAAGGGTTTTCCTAATGCTCGTATTATCGATTTTAATTATATAAAATCTGTTTGCGAAGCACAATGTGGTTATGTTCCACCACGTAAAACTGCTACAAGTGGCTTGTCATCGGCCAATAATACAAAGGCAATTGCAGCAAAAGCTGACCCTCGAAAAACTTTTTCGCTGAATGCTACCGACTTGCTTGGCGCAAATGCTGTTGTATTACCCGATAATTTTGAGGACAACGCCGATATGGATTGGCTCGATTTTCTTAATAAAAATAAAGGTTTAGGTTTGACAAATGAAGAGCTAGAGGATGTTTATAAAAAACATGGTAATATTAAAATAGAACAAGCCGATTGGTTTAGGTTCAAAAAGCTAAATGCTGATTTGGGTGCTTCAAATGCAGAACTGATGGAGTTTTATATCAAACATGGCAATATAAAAATAGAACAAGCCGATTGGTTTAGGTTCAAATCAGAAAAAGATGCTGCTTGGCTTTCTTTTAAAAATAAAAATACCGATTTGGGTGCTACAGATGATGATCTTTTGGCCTTATTTAAACTGCATGGCGATATTAAAATCAGTCGAGCTATCTGGGAAAATTATGTAGCTAATAAAGCTAAAACAGCTGTATCGCCAGCTATTTCCAATAATAATACCCTATCAAAAACAAGCAATGCAACTACTCCAAATACCAAAGTGACTACCATTGGGTTTGTCATGTTTGAGTTTGGTGGTATTATCTTTAGTTCTGATAATAAAATAGAATTGGATAAACTTGCTGCCGCTTTGGTAAAAAACAAAAACCTAAATATAAAACTAATAGGACATGCCGATGCTATTGGTAATGATATACATAATCAAGCACTTTCGCTTCGTCGCGCCAGTGCTGTAAATCAGTATTTGACACAATATGGCGTATCTGCTAAACAAATATCAATACAAGGCAAAGGTGAATCAACCCCAATTGCTATCAATAGCAACAATGATGGAAGCGATAGCCCCGAAGGCCGCAAGTACAACCGCCGTGTCGATTTATTGGTTTTAGACCCCGATGGAAACCCTGTGCAAATTGTTTCTGCCATTTTGATACCAGCACATTTACTTGCAAAATAACATAAAATCCTTACACAGTCTTCTGCACACAAAAACAGGAGTCATCCTTTTTTATGGAATGACTCCTGTTTTGCAAATAAAAAAATATTTATAAATTCTATATATGAAAAGACAAATCTTTGGCCAAGGCCGTTGTTAATTTTGGCAACTTGGTACGTGGCATGAGGTAGGTTGCCAAACCTGCAAGTTCAGCAAAAATTTGATGTTTCTCCATTGCTCCTTGCAAATATCCTGCTCCAGAAGAACCTCCAGTTCCAGAACGCATTCCAATCATTCGACGCACCATGATAATGTGTTTGTAACGCCAAGTTGCCATAAGCTGATCTAGTTCCAAAACCAAACTCAACAACCTATATGGCTGCTGTAGCATTGGGTACTCTCTATACAAATTAATAAAAAGTGCGGCCCGACTAGCTTCTGCGCTCAATCGAACGGAACGTTTCTCAGATGCGAAGAACATTTCGTCGAAGGCATTCATACTGATTGCTTCCACTTCACTGCCTCGAAGCCCAGCCTGAAAAGTATGACGGTAAGTAGCCCAAAACGGATGAAGACCAGTTTTTGCACCCTCAGACACTTTAAAGTCTGACCAATATTTTTGCTCATCCCAAAAAGGCATACGACTCAGCCATCCGTCCAACAATTCAAAGAAGGATGGTTCTTTTTCGGAATCTTCAATACCATGAATATGCTCTTCTCTGAGTTGTTTTTGGTAATATTTTTGTTCGTAACGATGTTCCATTTTTAGGCCCAACTTGGTTTCAAGTAATCGGAACTGAAAGCTTTGAAATCCAGACGCAGGAGTAAGCAGGTCTCGAAAATCGAGGAAGTCCATAGGTGTCATCGTGTCCAAAATATCGACTTGAGCAACCAACAGTTTCCAAATTTCGACAACTCGACCCAAGCGATGCGTGACCACCTGCATAGCTTCTGAATTGTCATTAATGGTATCATTCTTGAAAATATCCATGATTGAAACCATATCGTGGCTGATTTGCTTGAACCAAAGTTCATAAGCCTGATGAATAATAATAAAGAGCATCTCATCATGTGCCTCTACTCCTTTTGCATCGCTTTCTGGAAATTGCGCATCCAAAATTTTGTCCAAAGCCAAATAGTCGCCATAATATTGTTCGCGACCTGTGTAAGAGTTTTTCATTGCTTTAAATTTTTAATATACAGTAATTCTAAACCGATATTCCGACTCAATATCCATTCTGAATAAATTTCTGATAATCAATAAAGTAGTACCTTTAACCATTGCTTCAAAATAAATAGTGGTTTGAGCTGCATCGGCACCAGTAATTCCAGGTTCGTTCATGCGTTCAGGTTGTTCGTATATAGTTTCGCTTCCCTTATGTCTCACAACAGATTCATCCTCAATATCAAAATCGGCCATATAGCCCACCGATATATGTTCATAATAAACATAGGCCAACTCATCCCCTACTTCAGCTTTGATGTCGGTGACTGAAGGTAACAATTTAATTTTTTTCATAATTTCGTATTGATCTGCTTTGGCTTTTGGAAGCTCGAAGATAGAAATTATCAATTTGTTTTTAGTTTAGTATCCTACATTATTTCTTTTTTTTTAATAAAAAACTAGTCTCGTTCAGATGACAAAGAAGCTAATTAGCTGTTGAAATTGAAATATTTTATCCTTATCTTGCAGTAATTTTTCAAAGCTTTTCATTATCTGCAATGAATTTACAAGAATATTTAGACGAAGCATACACTGCTATTTACCAACAATTGCCCGAGGCTTTTCCTGAATTTGCCTTCGAGCCCTTGCCCGACGGCAAAGGCTACAAAAGTAGCAATTATCTAAAAATTGATGGCAAAGAAGGTGATAAAAGAGGGGCTGTATATGTTTATGCCGATAATTTTTTTGGCCTAAAGGACTACACTCGGGGGTTTATTTCTATTTACCATTACATACAACAACGAGATAATTTGGAACACGATGCTGTTTTGAAAGAAATTGCTCGTATTTCTGCTATCCCACTGCCAAGTAAATCTTATCAGGAACTAGAAAATAAGGCTTATCAGCAAGCAATGCTTATTTCTGAGTTATTGGAGGCCACCAACAGTTTTTTTATAGATTGTCTATCACATCCCGATAACGTATTTGCACAAAGTTCTAAAGCAAAAGAACTTAGAAATTATCTTTTGCAAGTGCGTGGCTATTACCTAGGGCATCTGCGTTTACCCGAAAAAGGATACAATCATCAAAAACCTACAATGGAGTTGGGCTTTATGCCTGGAATTGCTGTACTAAAAAGCTATTTATCTACACAAGGTTTTGATAATGAGCTGATAGAAAGTACCCTTAAAATTCCGCAAGCTGCTGAACATGCACATATACTTACTATACCCTATCGCAATAAAGTTGGAATTATAAAAGGCTTTACTTTTCGCTGTACACAGAACCTTGAAAATATGCCTAAGTACCTTTACTCTTCGGGCTTAGAGCGTGGGTCTATACTGTTCAATCTACGTCGGTCTTTTGGCAAGGTGCAAGACCTCATTATCACCGAAGGTATTTTGGATGCTATGAATGCGGCAGCTCATGGACTGTTGCATACAGTAGCAATTGGTGGAGCTGACTTGACAAATGCACAAGTAAAAGAATTGCTTGCCTTGAATCCGCAACGTGTTACTTTATTTTTGGATAATGATGAGGCTGGGCGAATTGGCACTTCCCGTGCTATTCAAAAACTATTGCCTTATAGCAAAAATTTAAGTATCTATGTTGCCGAATTACCTGTGGGTATAAAGGATTTGGATGAGTTGCTTCACAAAGATGGGGCAGAAAAAGCGCGTGAAATTATAAAAACAGCAATTTCTTTGGGTAAATACCTCAGTAAAACTATCCGTCAAGATTTTTATGTAAAAATACAAGGGTTAGATAGTGTTCCAGATAAGGCTTTAGATGAATTGTTGCACAAAACCATCGAAACTGAAATCTCGCTCAAAAATCCAATAGATGCCGCTATTTTCAGACAAGTAATGTCTGAGTTGTTACAATCCTATGCTATCAATGCTGAAATTTTGCAGCAAAAGACGGTAGCACTGCAAGAAACCCAGCGACAAAAAAGCTATTTGGATAGCCTACATAAATTGCAATTGCGTATAGCCAAAGCTTTGCAAGGTGAACAAATTGCTGAGGTTGAAAAATTGTTCGATACAGAGTTTCGGCAAATTAAAACAACTTCAAAGGTTAATCAATTTGATTATTTATTACAATCGCAGAGTGAAGAAGCCTTGCGCGAGGCCATCAAAAAAATACCTCAGGGGTTTTATAGTGGCTACGACGTAGTTTTGGATAGTCAACGAATTCCAGTTCCTTTGCCCAATGGTGCAATTTCTTTTTTCTGTGCACCCACCTCACATGGTAAAACAACGATGCTCATCAATTTGGCTTTGAATGTAGCCTTGCTTTATCCCGATAAACAGGTGCATGTTTTTAGTTATGAGGAAGCCCAAGAACCAATTACGCTGAAAGCATTGAATGCTTTTGCCGATAAAGAATTGGGAAGTAATAACTTTCAAGCCTTGGAACAGTATTTTGCTGCGGATGATTCGGCAGGTATTGACCCTAAAAATTTATTGGATTTTGAAAATTCAAAACAAAACTTTTTTAAAGATTTATTGGGTACTGGCCGATTAAATATTCATTATATAGATTACAGTAGTGAAAATTTGATTGAAGCTATCTATTTTTTGCATAGCAAACAAAAAGCCGACGTTGTTTTTATTGATTATATGCAGCTTTTACAAATTGGAGCAGAACAAAAAATTCGCCTTTCTCGTCAAGAGGAATTGAAAAAAATATGTATCGACCTCAAAGATTGTGCTGTCAAAACAGGACTTCCATTGGTATTGGGCGCTCAATTTAACCGCGAGGTGGTAAACCCCTTTCGCATACATGCCACCAAAATAGGTGAAGCGGGCGATATTGAACGTATAGCATCGGTCGTTGTGGGGATGTGGAACAATAGCTTTGAACCTGCAAACCTGACAGCAGATGAGGAAATGCGGTTGGATGATATTTATAAGCCCAATACAATTTGGGTAAAACTCCTGAAAAATAGAAATGGACGCGTAGGCGGACATGCTTTGTTGGACTATAATGGCAACAGGGGTAAAATTTATTCCAATACAAAAGTACAAACAACTAATAATCAAGTAAGCAACCGTGGTGTTATTAAATTTTGATGCATGAATCCTGCTTTTAGAATCTATATCCTCCCAACATGAAATTACCTAACCAAAAATTAGCCCAAATCAATAGCCTTTTGTCAGGGTTAGACCAATTCAAATCTTTGGTTTTTTCGCTTTCGCAAAATGATACCATAGATGCTGCCGACCGCCAAAAATTGGCCGAATATTTTGAATGGCTACGCCATGCTCCTATCAAAAGTTTTGATTTTGACTGGGATAGCGGTAAAACAAAAATAGTTGCTGAATCGACCGTAGAATATGGCAATAAAAAAGAAAACAAGGACAAACTCTTTGAACTTTGGGAATATGTGTCGGAATATCTACCAAACAAATATTTTAATGATGGTGCCTACCGCACTGCTGGGCATTTTATAGACCAAAAATTGAACCAAGCAAAAGTTTACAGCCAAGAAAAAGAGGGACAATTACTTGAAAATCAAAATCAAGACCAAATTGATTTTCAAGTGCACAAACATGACTTTACTTATATCAAACTCAGCCCGCCCGAAGATAAGCTCATGAAAGCCATACTTATGTTGCTGCATGTAAAAAGTAACCTGAATTTGGAAAGTGAAAATTATTATACAGGCAATGGCGATTTGCTTTTAGCCGAAGATGGTTATCGTCTGCCACATCTAAAGTTGAAACCTATTGACCTCTATCGTGCATATACTGGCAAAGATGTATCAAAAGACATTAGTGGTGCCGAGATTGCCCACGTAAAAAAGGTTTTATTTGAACTAGAAAAACAAATGTTTAGGGTTACTTATCGTCGAGTTATCAAAAAAGAAGAAAAAGGAAAGGAAAAAGAAGTGGTTCAGTTGGTAACAATGAATAAACCACTTTTCAAGGTTATCAGCTTTTTGGAATTGACAAAAGAAGAAGAGCAATTATTGGAAGCTGGGCAATATTCAATCCGCGATTTGAAAGAAGAACTTATCTTGGCACTAAACCCTATTTTTATAGACCAAATAAAAACCAAGTACATCGAGTTCCCTTTTAATATCACAAAACGCATAGAAGATGCCGCAGGAGGCCCTAAAAAGGTAACTGAGGCAATTAGCCTGCTCATTGATTATTTATTGCGTGAGAAGAGCTCTAAACGCTTCCGCTGTGAAATCGACTATGACAACCTCATGCTTACCCTAGGTTTGCAGCGATTAGTTGACCGTGGCGAGAAGTCGCGTGCACGTACAAAAGTGGAAGAAGGTATAAAAGTAGCCGAAACAATTGGCCTTTTGGAGCAGACAGAGTATATGGAAGGCTCTAAAAAGCAAGAAAAACTGATTTTTCATATCAATCCGAAGTTCAAATAACAAAATTAACTCCCCTTTGCGCTGCGCATTTGTTTAGCACAAAAAACCTTCCCCCTCGTCTTACGGTAAAAACGTATTGATTTTACCGTAAGACGAGGGGGATTTACCGTAAGACGAGGGGGATTTAGGGCTGTTTTACCGTAAGACGAGGGGGATTTACCGTAAGACGAGGGGGAAGGCATCGGCTGAAAAGCCCTGATAACCTACTTTACAGCCGATTTTTTTTCGAGTAAGAATTAATAAGAATTCCTTATAAGAATTCTTAAGAGAAAAAAACTAAAAAAGGGGCTTTAAAGACCCCTTTTTTGTTTTTTGAAAAAGACACAAAACACATACAAAGGAACTTGTTCAAATTATTTCTAATCCGCGCCAAAGATGAACTTCCTTAATCTGAGATAAAAAAAAAATAGAAACCTTTGTGCATTTAAAAAGGAAATATTGAATGAGTAAAATTTTTATATACATTATAGAACGTGAAGCGTTTCATGTGTAACGTGTTATATTTTAAATATTAAAAATAAATGATAATAATATTGTTAATCAATAGGAATTTGTGTTGAATACTTTAGGTCATTCATTACAAAATCTGTTTGTACATGTGCTATATTATCAAGCGTAGCCAATCGATGAAAGGTAAACTCGTGATAGTCTTGCATATCCTTTACCAATATTTTTAATAAGAAGTCATATTGCCCAGCAATATGATAACATTCAATCACCTTTGGGAACTTTAGTATTTCATATTCAAAACTCAACAATGCTTTTTGAGAATGTTCCTTGAGCGAGATAAATAAAAAAGCCATCAAGCTTTTATCTACCTTTTTTCTATCGACCAAGGCTACATATCCACTAATGTATTTTAGTTTTTCTAGTCGTTTTATTCGTTCGTAAACAGGAGTTACCGATAAACCCAATTTATCGGCAATTTCCTTAGTAGTTAATTTTGCGTTTTCTTGCAAAAGTATAAGTATTTTTCTATCGCTATCGTCTATTGCCATTGTGTTTTAGATGTTTTTTCTGTTTACGAGGCTATTCATAGCACTAAAAAGATAAAATTTGTAAAAAAGTGTATTAAAATAGATTTATAATCTATAATTATAACAAAGATAGATTATTTTTCTAAAATAAGCAGAGTTGGATATATTTTTGCACTACCAAATATAGACAAAAAAACACAAAGACAAATTTTAATTTTTATGAACGAGAATATCGCTTTTGCCTTATTGGCATTCACCTCTTATTTTTCTATAGTAAACCCATTGAGTACCATGCCCATCTTCATGACAATGACGGGCGAATTAACTCCAAAGGCACAAAAAGCGACAGCAAGAAAAGCTGTCATTGCTGCATTTATCACAATGTTAGCCTTTGCTTTTTCGGGGCAGCTATTGTTTTCTTTCTTTGGCATTTCAGCCAATGCCTTTAGAATCGTGGGAGGTATTATCTTCTTTAAGATGGGGTCTGAGATGCTTCAAGCGCGTTTGAGTAGAGTAAAAGTACAAGAAGAAGAGGTAAAATCTTATGTAACAGATATTTCCATTACACCACTGGCAATTCCGCTTATTTGTGGCCCTGGTGCAATCACCAATTCTATTGTAATGATGCAAGATGCAGACACAATAGCAAAGAAACTAATACTTGTGGGCATGATGGCAGTCGTACTCATCATTACGTATATCGTTTTGGCTATGTCTGCTACCCTATCCAAAATTTTGGGAGAAACGGGCAATAAAGTTTTACTGCGCTTGATGGGCTTGATTGTGATGGTGATTGCCGTTGAGTTTTTCTTGAGTGGATTGAAACCCATTTTGGCAGATATCTTACCTGGCTTAGCTATTCCTCCTACAACAACCAACACAACATCTTTGTTACAACCATAAATTATTAGTTGCACGTAAAACGTTGCACGTGTCACGTGCAACGTTTTACGTGCAACTAATTACCTCACTTTCTTTTCAAAAAGTTTTAGAAAAACCTCTTTTAAGTCTTTGTCTTGCAAAGGGCGAACGACTTTAAAAAAATGCTCAATAGCCTGATTGAGCAGGTCAGCCACATTTTCTTTTCCTTCGTGAGCAGCTGCTTCCAACAACGCGCGATTTTCGGGTGTAAGTGCGGTTGTAAAGGGAATACGCTTGCTTTTATTTTCTGTGATGTTCTCTACTACAAGGTTTTCTTTGGCAAGCGTTTTCGCTTCTATCTTACTATCAGTTACTTTGGCAATATTCGCTTCAATTTCTTCTGGAGTGGGCAATGTCCCATTGTTTTGTGTATTCAGCTCTAAGCTAAAATTTCCAGTTCTCGATCTTTTCTTAGTCATCTTTCAATATTTTTACAAATTCATTTAACCATACCGTAAAGTTCAATTCGGCTTTGTCTAAGGAGTTGACATTATAGACACTATTGAGGGTATTAATATCCTCGAACAAGGTGTAATTTCGCAAACGGGTACTCATAAATTTAACGCCCATTGTTTTTAGGTTATCAATTTCCGAAATTAGCTCATTGCCTATTTTAGAACGTTCGCGAAACATATTGACGAAACCATAAAACCGAAGAGGTCTTGCAGCATCTTTTCTGAGCTGCGAAATTTTCGTAGCCATCTTTAAATATTCCAAAGTGGCATCTAAATTAAAATTGCCTGCCCTGAAAGGGATAAAAAGATAATCGGCATACATCAGGGCTTTGGTTATTTCCTGTTGTTGAATATCTAAGTTGGTATCCAATCGGCCAGCAGTATCAATAAAAATGAGGTCATATTTTTTGTCAAAATTATTAATTTCTTTTTGCAGCGTCTGCAAATCCATAGCCAAGACCTCATAAGGCAAGTTGCCCTTAAAATCTACTGCATCAAAAGCACGAGCTTCTGAGATACTTTTTTGACGGTCGGCATCAACAATGCAAACTTTTAGGTTGAATGGGTCTTGCGAAAGTGCGTTGGCGCAAAGTGTGGCAATTGTACTTTTGCCTACCCCTCCTTTTTGGTTTCCAAAAATAATAATTTTACTCATGCGTTATTTTCAAGCTTAGTTAATTCTTGCACGTTTCACGTTAAACATTTAACGTTGCACGTGCAACGTGTTAGGTGAAGCGTTTCGCTTTAAACGTTTAAAATGCAGCCAAAAATAAAAAAAATGTCCTGTTTGTCAAAGTTTTTGACTAAAAATGAGTCCACAAAAAATAAAAAACGTTACACGTGTCACGTGTAACGTTGAATGTATTATTTCTTTAGCAGATTATTTATTTCTTATCAATCATTCATACTTGCTTTTTTTAGTATAGCATTTGGGTAGTTTTTTAGAAATTCTTCGCTAGCATTATTTTTATTTTCTGATGTGTAGAGCTTATAATATTGGGCCCAAAGGCTTTCTATTTTTGGATGTGTCGTAAAACTCCGAACAAAATAATCATATAGTTCATAATCTGTAGATTCCATTGTGAGTCGGTAAATATTCTCAATGGCCAATTTTGAAAAGGGGCTTTTAGGGAAGCCCATTAAAAACTTTTTGTAGTCATTTATATTATTGCTTAGCGCAATTGGTATATACTGAGAAGCTGCTGCAGAATCGCGTACATAGATATTATTGGGATAAGTAGCCGAAAAGGTATGAAAATCATTCCAATTTCTTTCCCTCATATAAGCTTCAAACATGAGCACTTGTGCTTGTGTATCAACTTCGGGAGATACTTTCTTACAGCTTTCAGCATGTTTTTTATAAAAGCTCTCAAAGGCATTCCAAGTGTTTATTTTGGCAGCTTCTTGCAATCCTTTCTGATTGCGCCAAATCAATATTTTTTCATCCTGAACTAAAGTAGGTCCATCAAAATTTCGCAGAAAATACTCATAAGCCTTGTAGTTGTCTTCAGCTCGTGCAGCATTATAAGCAGCATTCAGAATTTGTCTTTTGTAGTTTTCAATTGTTAGTTTGCCCAATCCTTTTTTCTGTATTCGACTTGTTTCGTCGGTTTTGAGCTTTTCATGGCGTTTGAGCGCACTTTTCGCATATTGATACGATTTTTCTAGATTGTAGTCTTCATAACTTTTTGTAAAATAGATTTTTGCCAAATTATACTCAGCTTCTACACCAACATCTCCCTTTGCGTTGAATACATCTATTTCAAAAGCTTGTATAGCTAACTCATAATTTCCTTTTTTTAGGAGTTTATAGCCTTTTTTCAATTGAGCACTAACTGGAGTAAGGTAGGCAAAAAGTAAAAACAATAAAAGTGGCAGTTGTAGTTGACTTTTCATAATGAAATACAAACTTATGATATTTTGAGAAAATGAACTAAATTGAAGTCAAGACTTAGAGCTGCAGGGAATAAATATGGGAAAATTTCGTTTACGAATCATTTTTACCGAATAATAATCGGCACACAATGTCTAAAAACGAAATTAGGCTTTTTTGTGTTAAAAAGCAAAAAACGACTGAATTTGTTGCATATTATTTCGTATACATATTCATTTTTACAAAAAAAACCCCGAAAGAGCTGCTCAACTCAATCGGGATTTATATTTTTAAGTATATTGTTTAAATCTATTTCATCGGTCATATTTGTTCAAGTCTAATTTTTCAATAATAGCAATGAGTGTTTCTGCATATTTTTGATTAGTAGCATAGCCAGCTTTTTGCAATCCATGAGCCCAACCTTTATAATCGGAAGGTTTTAGTTTTAGCAAATGCTTGTATCTGTCGCCCATTAGCAATTTGCTGTGTTCTCGGAAGCTATGCCATGCAGAATCGAAAATGCGAAACATGTCGTATTTGTCGTCATCGGTATAGTTGGCACAGCGACAACCCAAACACTTTGAGCGGCATTTAATTCCAAAATGATTATTTTCTTTGCGAGAGAGTTGGCTATCACCTGCATTACTTTCTACCAATCCCTGTGCTAATGTAATACTAGGAGGAATTCCAAAAATATCTAGTTCTTCTTTGGCTATTTTTTCGTATGCTAGTATATAATTTAGACATTTTTGTCTTTTAAAAGCAACAACTTCGTCAGATACTTTTAATTTTTTTGCTAAAGCGGGATTTAAAACAAAACCTAGGTTGGAGTATTTTGCAGCTTCCTTTTTTTGTGCTGCCGTAAGTGCCGCACCTACGGCTGTTGCAGGGTTTGCTAAATTTAATTCTTGCTCAATTTTCGATTGATCTTGTTTCACCTCATCCCACCATTTTAGGTTAGTAGGAATAATCGACGCGTTCTGTGTTGTAGATGCAGTAGTTGAGCTTAAATTTTTAAGCCAGCTGGGCACGCCTATTTTAAATTGAAAGGATAATTCCCGTTGCATCAACAGTAAGATAAAACAGCCTAATACAAGCAAATTTAAAACAATTTGCTTTCTTTTTGGGCGAATTTTGAACCAAGCTGCTTGCAGCCCAGATTTGACGAGTGTAAGGCTTTTGTTGAGCATAGTTTTGTTTTTTAATGTGTTGATATAATAATTTTCGCAGCTGAGTTCTGATATGTAAATGCAAATTTAAAACAATTTGTTTCAAAAGTGCAAGAAATTTAAAAACAATTTGTTTTAAATTTTTAAAACAAAAGCTAAATCTTTGAAAATCAAACCACATAAAAAGAAAACTCCCGTTTAAGAAATTCAAAAC
>Ga0163144_10006020_pt1 | contig 26867 bp, 22 predicted proteins | sample OliLak19BULKMAT1_FD_123175 | JGI IMG/M metagenome (GOLD analysis project Ga0163144, IMG submission 123175) | Freshwater microbial mat bacterial communities from Lake Vanda, McMurdo Dry Valleys, Antarctica - Oligotrophic Lake LV.19.BULKMAT1 | ecosystem: Environmental > Aquatic > Freshwater >...
CAGGATGGGCTTGACCACCTCCACCGTGGTGCCGGGCCAGGTGGTGCTCTCGAGCACCACCAGCGAACCGGGCCGCAGGTGGGGCGCGATCGCCTCGACGGTCCGCACGATGAAGCCCAGGTCAGGCTGCAGGTGGTGGTCAAGCGGCGTGGGCACGCAGATGATCAGCGCATCGCAGGCCGCTGCGTCAGCGAAGTCCGCGGTGGCAATGAAGCGTCCGCCGTCCACCGCCCGGGCGATGCGCTCGTTGCCCAAGTGCTTGATATAGCTCTCACGCCGGCCCAGGGCCGCTACCTTGGCCCGATCCACATCGAACCCGGTCACCGGGAAGCCGGCTTCGCTGAACACCATCGCCAACGGCAGCCCCACGTACCCGAGGCCAAGGATGCCCACGCGGGCCTGGCGGTCGTTGATGGCGGGGATGGTCAAGGGCATGGAGGGCTCCGCAGCGAAGGCAGCCGGGAAGACGGGACCGCGCCCCGTCGGCAGGGGCGGGATCCTCGCGGCGGCAGCCAGGGCCACAAGGGTTCCCAGGCCTGCCAGCTCCTATTTCCCGTGACGCCTCCGGCGAGAGAGTGAAATCCCATTCCCCCCGATCACAAAGCTCGAGTACCCGGTGTCGGCACGGTCGACAGACGCACACGTGCTCGACCTCTTCGAGATACGGACATGGTAGGTGCGTCTTGATGTCCTTATGTTGCCCAACACAGTGCCGCTAGCCGCGAGTGGCGAGGGGGTCTATTGAATGCCGTCGCTGCGGTGGCCGCATGGCGTGCCGGATTGGACCACATGTCGGCAGCGGACCCTCGCCGCTGGGGCCTTCGCCTGCTGACACTGGGCACTATGGCGATGATCGTGGCCCCGCTGTTAACGCCCCCGTGGGCGAGCATCGGTCTGATCGTCGCTGTCGTCGGAGTGCTCCAGGCTGGATTTCCTATTCGAAAGGCGATGAGCCTGCCTTGGCTGTGGTGCGGGGCCGCTTTTTCGCTGTGGATCATCATCGCCACCGCCATCGCCTGGCAGCAGGGGCTTGAGGGTTCGCGGCTGCGGCCCCCGGGACCAGCCTGGACCTGGCTCGTGGCCCCGCTGGTCGCCCTGGGGTTTGCCGGTCTGCGGGCCAGGGCCCGGATCCTGCCAATGGTCACGATCATCCTGGTCTGTTCTGTCGCCTTGGCGACGGTGCAGTTTGTCGTCGGTTTGGGCAATGGGCCGTTGCAGATCAATCCGACCGGCACGCGCTTCAGCAAGGCCCGCGGCTTTGCCGAACTGCAACTGACCTTTGGGCTCGCTTGCGCCGTGCTGCTGGTGTTGTCACTTCAGCCGCTGCGGCAGCCGGGCCTCCTGGGCTGGCGGCGCTGGCTTGGCGGGCTGGCGGGATTGGGATTGCTGCTGTGCGGATCACGGTCAGCGTTGCTGGGGGCGGCAGCTGGGGTCTGGACATCGCTAACTACCCGCGGTGCCAGGGTAAGTCTCGTGGCGATGATACTGGTGGCGGCGGGCCTTGGGGTGGTTGGCCTGCGTTTTGCCATCGCTCAACCCGAACTAGCCGAAGCCACGCTCCAGATGAAAGATGGTCGTTGGCCGATCTGGCGTACCGCGGTGCAACTGGCCAGTGAGCGACCATTGACCGGCTGGGGTGGTCAAAACGCTTTCAAGGCCGCATTCCGCGACACCTTCGCGCAGGTCAACCCCGGTCAGAAACCCGAGTTCATCAATGGGGCCCCCCACGCTCACTCCTCGCTGCTGGCGCTGGCGGCGGAGTTCGGCCTGCCGGCGGTGGGCTTGCACATCGCCTTCTGGCTGATCGCCCTTGGCTGGTTGTGGCGGCAGCGCCGGCGTGCGCCAGCGGCTTGGGGACTGGGGGTTGGCGTGGCCATGGTGGCGTTGACCGGCGGCTTGTTCGAGGCGTATGCGACCCGGGTGCTGCAGGCCGTAGCCATCTATGGTGGCCTGGGGCTTGCCTTGGCCTTGGCCCTCGATCCGGATTCTACCGAAAGCACTCAATCTGCTTCTGACCCGGCCCTACCGCAAAAGCCGCCGACAGGCACCGTGGCTTGACCACCGGTCCTGGCTGCGAGCCGGTCAACGGCCGGCCATGCTGGTGGCGTTGGGGAGAGGGCACCAAATCAATGAACGCCATAGATTGAACAGCGGGCTCAATGACGCAGTTCCATCCATCAGTACGGCGATAGCGAGACGCCGGCTCCGCTGCGGCGAGTCGCGCCCGGGCGTCGTGGCTCGCTTATCATTCCAGCCTTCGGTATCGCGCCCAAGTCCAGGCCTGGGTTCCGCCCTTTTTCTTATGGAAACCATTGACCTAGGTAAGCCGGCCCGCTAGCCTTCAAATGATATCGTCAGCGGCCGGTCTGCGGAATCTAGGCAGGAGCAAACATCTGTGATAAGCTTCGTCGGCCTCATCCCCTCTTACGACGCGACTCATCGATGAAAGTCCTTCTCGTCCACGACCGTCTGATGACCCCCGGGGGGTCTGAGCAGGTCCTAGCCGCCATGGCTGCAATCTGGCCCAACGCCCCGATTGCCGTGCCGATCAATGGCTGGGCCCGACGCCCGCCATCCGAAGCAACCGGCCTGGAAGGACGCGAGATCCGCTCCTCCTTCCTTGACCGCATCCCGTTCCTGCGTGACCGTACGCGGGCCGTGCTTCCCTTTCTGCCGTTCGCCATCGAGCAGTTGTCGACTGCCGGCTTCGACGTCATCGTCAGCAGCAGCCACGCCGTCGCCAAGGGCGTCATCACCGGACCTGACCAGTTGCACGTCTGCTACTGCCACAGCCCCATGCGCTATGCCTGGGACATGCAAGACGCCTATCTGCGCGGTAGCGGGATCGGCTGGGGGCCGCTTGGCTTGGCGGTGCGCTGGCAATTGCATCGTTTGCGCGCCTGGGATGTACGCAGCTCGTACGGGGTCGACCACTTCGTCGCCAACTCGCGCTACATCGGCAGACGGATCGCCAAGTACTACCGCCGCACCTCGACTGTGGTGCATCCTCCGGTGCAGATCGCGGACTGTCCGCTCGGTGCTGAACGTGAGGAGGTCTGGGTCACCGCCGGACGACTGGTCCCCTACAAGCGCGTGGACCTGCTCATCGAGGCCTTCCGCCGCACGCCAAGCCGACGGCTCGACATCATTGGCGATGGTCCGGATGCCGGCCGGCTCAAGCGTCAGGCGCAAGGCGCCGACAACATCCGCTTCCTCGGACGCCTCCCACGGCCAGACATGCTCAAGCGCATCGCCCGGGCCCGCGGCTTCGCCTTTGCAGCGCTGGAAGACTTTGGCATCGCTCCGGTCGAGGCCCTCGCCTGCGGCACCCCGGTCGCCGCCTATGGGCAGGGCGGCGTGCTCGACAGCCAGATAGACGGGGTGACCGGCCGCCTCTTCCCAGAACAGACGCCAGAAGCGGTCCTCTCCGCGGTCGAGGCGGTGGAAGCGTCCTCTTGGGATCCCGCCGTCCTGCGCCGGCATGCCGCTCGTTTCTCGCCCGAGCGATTCGCCCATGAGATGCGCTCGCTGGTCGAGTCTTCCTGGGCTGCCAGGCATGAAGGGGTGCAAGCGGACAATGCCCCGACGGCATCGCCCTGATCCCTGATCGGCGGACTGACTGACATAGGATAGTGTTGCACTGTCCAGCAGGTGGATCGCGCTTGACCTGGGCAGTGCATGCCGGAAAGCGGCCTGTTCGACCTTCGCCCATGCCATGCGCGACCCTGAAAACAGCAATCACCGGAGCGCACTGACCATGGCCGCCCACCGGCCACCACGCCTCCGAAAAGTACAAAGGACACTTTTTCTGGACAGTCAATGACTTGTCGGTCTACTCTTGTCTTCATGCGCGACCACCGGACGCCACTAACACCACCGCCAGCTGCCTCGACCCCGCGGCCAATGCTACGCGTCCTGCACATCAGCGGTCGCAGCGACCATGGCGGCGGCCCCGAGCATATTTTCCAGGTTGTGTCGGCCCGCCTGCAGGACATCGAGCACTACATCGCCTGCCCCGACGACGGCATCTATTGGAAGCGATACCGCAATCTTCTAGGCGAAACCCGCCTGTGCCCGCTGCCCCATCGTAGCGCTTCTGCCCGCGCCTTCTGGCGCCTGCGCCGCTTCGCCAAGGAGGCTGACATCCAGGTCATCCACAGCCACGGCACCTGCGCTGGAGCTTATGGCCGGGTCCTCGGCTTGACCCTCGGCCTGCCGGTGGTGCACTCCTTCCATGGGGTGCCGGTGACGCTCAGCTTCAAGCATGCCTTCTACGACCTGGCAGAGCGCCTGCTTGGCCAGGCGACGCGGTGCGCGGTCGCAGTTTCCGCCGGCGAGGCTGACTTGGTGCACGCGCGTTGGCGTCACTACCGCGGCAAGCTGGCGGTGGTGCCCAACGGCATCGACATCGGCAAGGCCACCCCAGAATGGGCCCCGTGGCCGGATGTCGGCCCCTTACGCATCGTCAGCTTCACCCGCCGCAACCACCAGAAGCATCCCGAACTGCTGATCGAAATCGCCCGCATCCTGCATCTGCAGGGGGTGCCCTTCCGCATCGACGCCTATGGCGAGGGGCTGACTCATCCCTCGCTGGGCGCCGAGGCAGCGCGCCGCGGCGTCGCCGACCGATTGCGTTTCCATCCCTGCACCGACACCCCGGTTGCCGCGCTGGCCGGCAGCCATGTGTACCTGTCAACCTCACGCTGGGAGGGCATGCCCCTGGCCGTTCTAGAGGCATGCCGGGCCGGTCTGGTCGTGGTCGCCAGCGACGTGGTCGGGAATCGCGATCTGGTGCAGGATGGGCGGACGGGGCGACTCTTTCCGGTGGGGGATGGGCGTGGTGCGGCCCGAATCATCCGCGATCTGCAGGCCGATGCCCATACCGCCGAGCGTCTCCGCTTGCGGGCGTCGCGCCAGGCGCGGGTTGGGCACTGTCGTAATCTGATGGCGATGCGGTTGGAATGGTTGTATCGGCATATGGCCAAGGGGGGATCGGTCGATAGGCTTGAGAACCTGACGATGTGGCCCAGACATTCTCAACTTGCCGTGGAAGCCAGCGACAAGCGCCTGCACGCAGCGAATGCGTAATCAGTCGACGCCTCACTATCCTGGGCTGCCGGCGCGATGACCTCCCTCCACGCCGGCACGCCACGCCGGATCCGGACGCTGCTGAACCCGATCACCCTCATCCGTGATCTCTGGCAACACCGGGACCTGATTCGGCAATTCACCCGACGCGAGATCGAAGGCCGCTACAAGGGCAGCTACCTGGGGCTGCTGTGGAGCTTCATCACCCCCGTGATCATGCTGCTGGTCTTCACCTTTGTGTTCGGCGTGGTGTTCAAGGCCCGCTGGCCGCATGCGCGTGGCGGTGACAGCCTGGCCGAGTTCGCCCTGGTGATGTTCGCCGGGCAACTGGCCTTCCAGGCCTTCAGCGAGCCCGTGTCCCGCGCCCCGGGTCTGATCACCGGCGTGCCGAACTTCGTCAAGAAGGTGGTCTTCCCCCTGCAGATCCTGCCCGTAACGGTCGTCGGGGCGGCGCTTTACCATGTCAGCGTCGGGCTACTTATCGCCCTGGTGGCGTCCCTGTTCGTCTACGGCGCCGTCCCCTGGACGGTGCTGCTGCTGCCTTTCTCCCTCCTGCCCCTGGCCATGCTCGGTCTGGGCTGTGCTTGGTTCCTGTCCGCCCTGGGGGTCTATCTGCGTGATGTGGGCTACATCGTCGGCGTGGCTCTGCAGGCGCTGTTTTTTGCCACCCCGATCTTCTACCCCGTCTCTGCCATCCCGGAGGCCTATCGCGGCTGGATGATGCTCAACCCGCTGACGCCTATGATCGACCTAGTGCGCGGCCACCTGATCATCGGCACGCCCGGCGATCCGACCACCTGGGCCTGCGCACTTGCCATCGGCCTCGTCGCCATGGCACTGGGCTACGCCTGGTTTATGGTCACGCGCAAAGGGTTCGCGGATGTGCTCTGAGCGGTGCCGGGCGGAGATGCGGTGCAGACCGTGGTGCAAGCGGCTGGGGATGACCCAAGAGGTGGGTGAGTTGGTGGTGCGGGCATGAGTAACAACGGCGTTGCCATCCAGGTTAAAAGCCTTGGTAAGATGTACCGCATCTACGACAAGCCGGTGGACCGTTTGAAGCAGATGCTGTGGGGGCGGCATTTGGCCGCCGGATATGGGCGGGAGTTCTGGGCTTTGCGAGACTTCTCCTGCACCGTCCGCAAAGGCGAGATGCTCGGGGTCATCGGGCGCAACGGCAGTGGAAAAAGCACCCTACTGCAGATGGTGGCTGGAACCCTGGAGCCATCGACAGGCTCCGTGCAGATGCGTGGGCGGGTTTCGGCGTTGCTGGAGCTAGGCAGCGGGTTCAATCCCGACTATTCGGGGCGGGACAACGTCTTCCTCGCAGGAGCGATTCTTGGTATCGGAGCAGAGGAGATGGCTCGCCGTTACGACGGCATCGTGGCCTTCGCTGGCATTGGTAATTTCATCGATCAGCCAGTCAAAACCTATTCAAGCGGCATGACCGTCCGCTTGGCCTTTGCCGTGGCCTCAAGCATCGACCCAGACATCCTCATCGTCGACGAGGCCCTGGCGGTGGGCGATCTGGTCTTTCAACAGCGCTGCTTCCACCGGTTCAAGGAGATCCGAGCGCGCGGGACAAGCGTCCTCTTCGTCTCGCATGATCTCAGTTCGGTGGTGCAGTATTGCGATCGAGCCATCCTTCTTAGAGATGGCGGCGTCCTTGGCGAAGGCTCGGCGAAGGACATGGTTGACCTGTACAAGCGTTCGCTGGCCGCGGACTTGGCGTGCGATGAGCCTGCCTCCGTGCCCACCGAGCAACGGGCCGCCCCCCAGGGCCTGCTCAGCAGCTATTTCACCCGTTCGGAGAACTGCCAGGAGTACGGCGACGGCAAGGCCGCCATCATCGACTGGGGGATGCTTGACTCCGCGGGGCTCCCCCTGCGCATCAACGACGGGGTAACCTCAATTCTTGTGCGCATCGTGGTGCGCTTCGACCACGCTTGTGCTGATCCGATTGTCGCATTCACATTCCGCGGGCTTCAGGGCAACGAGCTCTGCGGGACGAACACCTTGTACGAAGAGCGACCAATCGGCCCGGTCGCAGCTGGGAAGGTTGTGACCGTCGATTTTTCCTTCGTTATGCCGCTTGCAGCCGGCCCAGCCTCGCTCTGCATCGCCTGCACCGAGTTCCTCGAAGGCGGCCTGGCGGTGCACCACAGGTTGTATGATGTCTGCCTACTTGAAACCGTGCACACACGTCGTATCGTCGGCCTCTTTGACCTCAGATCACGCATCGAGATCGTCCGTCATGTCTGAGCCTTGGTTTATCGACGCGACCGGCGAAGGTCGCATGGTCCGCCACGAATCGGGCATCCTCGCTGACCGTCAGGCCGAGGGAGATTATGCAGACCTATGTGGCGACGAAGAGCGCACTGTCTTGGCGTTCCTTGCTGCGCGGCCCTGGCGCGAGGGCCTGCGCGAGCACTTTGCCGACCGTCCCTGGCTGCGTGACATCATCACCGATCCGCGGCGTGCCGCCGCCATCCTGCAGGTGCCGCTCGCCCCAGGTTCGCGCGTCCTCGACGTCGGCTCCGGCTGGGGCCAGCTCGCGGTCCCGCTGGCGCAGCGCGGCCATGAGGTGGTCTGCCTCGATCAGACGCCGTCGCGCCTGCTGCTGCTGCAGGCCATCGCCCGCCAGGAGGGGGTCGCGCCGCACCTGGTCCACGGCGACATCGAGACGCTACCCCTGGCGGGCGGCGCCTTTGACCTCATCGTGCTCAACGGGGTGCTGGAGTGGACCGTCCGTGGGCGCGCCGCTGAGGCCGCCCCAGCGGCGCACCAGGCGGCCGTGCTGCGGCGCTGCGCCGGCTTGCTCCGTCCGGGGGGGTGCATCTTCCTGGCGATCGAGAACGCCCTGGGTCTCAAGTACCTCATGGGGTCGCGAGACGACCACTGCGGTTTGCCCTGGGTAACCTTGGCCGGTGACGACGATGCCGAACGGCGTTGGCGGCAGGCGGGAGTAGGACTCCTGCGGGCACGCACGCACGACCTTGCTGGCTATCGCACCATCTTTGCGGATGCCGGTCTCGGAGAGGAGCTTGCCTGGGCCTGCTTCCCAGACTACAAGCTGCCGCGCCATGTAGTGCCACTGCACACCGTCGATAACTTCCTGTTGAACGTACCATCAATGCCCGAACACCACGGTGATAACGGAGAGGCCCTGCCAACGGAATGGCCGCTGCTCGACGCCTACCGTCGGCTAGCCTGCAACGGCGCAGGCGGCCTATTCGCGCCCTCCTACGCCTTCCTGCTCTCGCCCAAAAAGGGTAGCATGGTACACTGTGCACACTCCTGAATCAATCGGATCAGATCCACTGGCGTCCTTGGCAGCGGTGCTCGCCGACAGCGGGCTCGGCATCGCAGCAATTGCCGACCAGCATATGCCGAGCGGCCGCAACCCGTGTGCGACGGGACGACGCTTCTTCGCCAACCTGGCCGATGGCACCCCGATCACCGCAAAACTTCTACCGGTGGCCTGGCCCTTTGATCTTCCCTCCGTCATTCGGATCCAGCAACGGTTCGCAGCCGAGACCGCGTTCGCGACGCCACGGATCCTAGCCCAGGGTCGAACTGACTCCTGGCTGGTAGTGGTCGAGGAGCAGGTGGTCGGGGCGCGCACCTTGCGCGAACTGGTTGACGATGGCACTTGCAGCAGAGCAGAGGCCGCGCAGCTGGTCAGCGGAGCTGTGCTCGCGGCACGACCGGCGGTCGGCAGCGCCGACGTACGCTGTGCCGGCGAACGCCTTCAGGTGTTCGAGGCGCTCGAACGTGCCCCCCTGCTGAACCGCCATCGCATGCGCATCCGCTGCTGGCTTGAAGCCAACTACAACTTGGTAAGCCATGCCCCAGTCGACGCGCACGGCGACTGCGCTCCTGACAACCTAATGCGCCGTCCTGGTGATGACCGCTGGTGGCTGATTGATTTCGACCTCGCCCGGACCACCTCGCTGCTGTGGCAGCAATTCCTGCGCATTGGCCGCCTCACCAGCTGGGATCTGCCCGGCTGGGAACCATCCTGGGGTCATCCACACAGCCTGGCACTGTCCTTTCTTAGCCGCCTCCTTGAGTGGAATCTTCAGGTGCAGGTTACAGCCAATGGCGCGGGTGCCGGCGAACACGCTATCGTCCTGGCCCAGGCGGCGGAATGCTGGGCCGACACGCTGGGGCCGCCAAGCCGTCAAGCGCCAAGCCCCAACGACCCGCCTCGATCAAGCTCCGCGGATGGGATCCAGGTATTCTGGCCTCAAGCTGGCGTGATCAGCGAATCGGACTCGTGGAGCGGCACCTGGCCCGTCGATGGGGTCGAACGCGCTCTCGATATTGACGCCCCGGCACCAGTGCGTGGATACCTGCGCATCGATCCTGCGGATGCGCCGTGTTGTCTGCATCTACACCGCATCGAGATCAACGATTCGGCAACCGGTTGGCAGACGTTGCCCTTGAATAAAGTCACTGTTGCAGGAGATGCGTTGACATTGGCCGACGAGGATGGGTCAAGTTGGTTTTGCAGCCTAGGCTCCGATCCGCAGCTGCTACTCAACCTGCCCAAAGACGTCAACTGCATTGGGGTCAGGCTTGCCGGCAGCAAGCATCCCGGCTTGGATCCGGCCCTGGCTGAACGCCTGAGCGCCTTGACCGGTTGCGATCCGAGCCGGCTGGCACCACTCATTCGTGCTGGGGTACGCCGGGAGCAGCAGCTGATCGCCCAACTGCGTGCTGATCTGCGTGAAGCCCAGGCCCGCCTAGCCGCCCCGAATGCGGCTGTTGAGCGGGTCCTGGCCTGTTCCAATGTCTCAGTGCCTGCTATCCAAGCTGCCGTCGGAGACGGTCTGCGCCGCGCCGACCGTCTGGAGGCTGACATGCTGGTGACACTGGCCGAGGCTCGCGCAGCCAGCGAGCGCTGGGCGTATCGGCTCAGTGAAGCCAACGCAGCGCTAGAACACAATGCCACCGCATTGGTTGAATCCCAGGCACAGGCTGCCAGGGCGCTCATTGAAGTCCGTCAGGTTGGAACTGAACTGACCCGGCAAGTCGCTGAATTGACTGCCGACCGCAGTGCGACCGAACGCCGCCTCGCCGAACAGCACACACGGTTAGGCGAGTACGAACGCACAGGCACCGCATTGGTTGAATCCCAGGCCCAGACAGCCAGGGCGCTTATCGATGCTCGTCAGGCTGGAGTTGAACTGACCCAGCAATTCGCCGAGTTGACTGCTGACCGCAGCGCGACCGAACGCCGCCTCGCCGAACAGCAAGCACGGTTGAGCGAGTATGAACGTACAGACACCGACCTACATCTACGTCTGAACGAGTCCTTGGGTGAAATAACCGCGGCCAAGACAGCGATCCAAGAACTGCATGCACGGATTCAGGTCCTCACCGATGAGCATCGTGCCACGTCGCAACTCGGTGAACGACTGGCCCAGGAGCGTGATCTGGTCCGGACGCAGGCGCGTGAGACGACCGAGACGCTTACCAAAACCAATGAGGCACTTACCAAGTTGCGCGGCAACCGCCTCGTCCGCTGGATGCACTTGGCATGATTCCCATCACGCCATTGCATCACGTTGAGTCCATTCCCGGTGAAGCTGGACATTGGAACGCGACTGGCATCGATCCATACTTCTCCGTACCACTTCCGCCAGCGTCGACGAAGGGCTGGCAGCAGATCCGTCTGATCGGCTCATCCGAAACACCACGCAGTCTCAAGTTGTACATTGACACTGGGGCAGGCTACTCGGAACGAGAGACCTTGGTTTTCGGCTGCATCAATGGCTCTCCGCGAACCTTGGTGCAGTATCTCCATTTGCCGACCACTGTCCGAGCCCTGCGTCTGGATGCCGGCGAGATCTCAGGCCGTTTCACCATCAGGCTGATATCATTCCGCCCCATCAGCCCGGCATGGGTCAATGTGCATGTACTGGGCAAGGCCATCTATCGCGGGTGGCGCATTAGATCGTCGATTCTGCCGAAGGCCCGCGGCCTGCTGCGTCACGGTCTGCGAAAGGGCTGGAGCGATCTGAGGCAGCAGGCCCTATATAGCAATGCGACCATTGAGCGTGAACGCCAAGCATATCATCCCGAGACGCACACTCAGATCCTGGCGCGGGCAGAGGCGATGCTGTCCGAAATGGACACGTGGACTGGTCCACCGATCATTTCGCTGCTCGTACCGGTCTTTAATCCAGATCCTGGGCACTTGCAGGCCTGCATCGACTCGGTGCGGTCGCAGATCTACCCACACTGGCAACTGTGTCTGGCCGATGACAAGTCGACAGATCCACGCATCCATGAAATTCTGAAACGCAGTGCGGCGGCAGATCGCCGCATCACCGTGACTTGGCGACCACAGAACGGCCACATCTGCCGAGCCACAAACAGCGCCCTGGAGCTTGCCACCGGCACTTACATCGGCCTGCTCGACAACGATGACTTGCTGACCCCACATGCCCTCTTCGAAATGGCCAAGGTGATGGTAGCGGATCCGCTCGTGGACTACCTGTACTCCGACGAGGACAAGATTGATGATGCAGGTACGCGGTTTGAGCCGTATTACAAGCCAGGATGGTCGCCTGACCTGCTTTGCGGATTCATGTACACCTGCCACCTCTCAGTATACCGCACCAGCCTGATCCGCGACCTCGGCGGATTCCGTCCAGGTTTCGAGGGCAGTCAGGATCATGATCTCTGTTTTCGCGCGACCGAAAGAACGAGCCGAATCCGACACATTGATGACGTGCTCTATCATTGGCGCGTGCATTCTGGGTCGACAGCTGCTTCTGCTTCGGTGAAGAGCTACGCTAGCGACACGGGACTGCGCGCTGTACAGGATCACCTCGACCGTCGCGGAGAGGGCGGCCGGGCCAGCCCAGTGCCCGGTCACGCCGGCCGTTACTACACGCGCTATCCAGCGCGCGGCACGCCCTTGATTAGCATCATCATTCCGACCAGGGACGGGGCGGATGTGCTGTCGACTTGCCTAGATTCAGTGTTCGGCAAAACAGCGTGGGAACATTTCGAAATCATCGTCATCGACAACGGTAGCGTTTTGCCGGAAACCTTCGCCCTCTTTTCGCACTGGCGTGAACGGCAACCAGCCCGGTTTCGTGTCGAGCGTCATGACATCCCATTCAACTTCAGTCGAATCAACAATTTGGGAGCAGCTGCGGCGCGTGGTGACATCTTGCTGCTGCTTAATAACGACACCGAAGTGATTGCACCAACCTGGCTGGAAGAGATGCTCAGCTGGACGCAACGCCCATCCATCGGTGTCGTCGGCGCGATGTTGCTCTACCCTGACAATACGATCCAGCATGCTGGCGTTATCCTCGGTATCGGTGGCGTGGCTGGGCACAGCCACAAGTATTTGCCCGCCGGGACCAGTGGCCACTTCGGGCGTCTGTTGATACCGGCAACATACTCGGCCGTCACGGCCGCATGCCTGATGGTCAGGAAGCAGGTATTCTACCAAGTCGGGGGACTTGACGAAGAACTCCAGGTAGCCTTCAACGATATTGACTTCTGCTGTAAAGTCGCCGCGCTTGGGTTGCGTGGCGTGGTCCCTCCGGAAGTAAAGCTCTATCATTTCGAATCCAAATCCCGCGGTGCTGAAGACACACCGGCCAAACAGGCTCGCTTCATCAAAGAGGTTACCTACATGCAGGACAAATGGAATGTTGTGCTGCAGCGGGATCCTCAGTATAATCCCAATCTATCGCGCACCCACGAAGACTTCCGTCTCGCTGGCACAGAACCCACATGAGTAGACCGGTCGGCAGCGCCATGGTCATAGGTGGAGGCTTTTATGGCTGCTGTCTGGCCCTGTACCTCAACGCCGCTGGCCATGAGGTAGTCATCCTTGAACAGGGTCAGCATCTGCTGGGTCGGGCATCGCTGGTCAACCAGGCACGAATCCACTATGGTTACCATTATCCGCGCAGTTTCGTGACCGCAGTTCGGAGTGCGATCAACTTTCCACGCTTTACAGTCGACTTCCGCCACGCCGTACTGGACGGATTCGACAAAGTGTACGCCATCGCCCGCAATGGCAGCAAAGTTAGCGCCAGTCAATTCCATGCATTCTGCACCAAGGTCGGAGCGCCCATCGCCGAGGCGCCACACCACCACAGCCAGTTGTTCGAACGCGATCTCGTCGAGGCCGTCTTCTCTGTCAAAGAACTGGCCTTTGATGCGGTCAAGCTCCGCGACATCCTTGGCCGACGTTTACACGAAGCCGGCGTCACCGTCCACCTTGGCATCCAGGCCCAGCGGCTGAGTCCCTGCGCTGGCGGTATTGATGTTGTTTTGGCGGACGGAACGATCCGCCATGCTGATCAGGTTTTTGTCGCCACGTATTCTCGCATAAACACCTTGCTGGGGGCCTCTGAACTGCCGCAGTTGCCGTTGAAACACGAGATTACTGAAATCGCGCTGGTCCGGCATCCTCTCCCGCTCGCCAACATGGGTGTCACTGTAATGGATGGGGCGTTTTTCTCGACCATGCCGTTCCCCTCACGGGATGCTCATAGTTTCACCCACGTCCGTTACACGCCGCACGGCAGCTGGAGCGACCTGGATGCCCCCGCCGATCCAGATCTTGTTTTGGCCGAACGCCGTCGCCAAAGCACCTATCCATTGATGGTCAAGGATGCCGCCCGCTTCCTCCCGACCGTCAGCAAGGCAACCTACCTTGAGTCGCTGTTTGAGGTCAAGACTGTCCTATTGCAAAACGAAGGCAATGATGGCCGCCCCATCCTGTTCCGCCGGGATTACGCCGGAATACCTGGACTATCGGTGGTCATGGGCGGCAAGATCGACAACATCTACGATATTTTTGCTGCCATTGGCACCCTGCGGGATGAAGCCTGTGAAGGGGCAGAGGACGGCTGGATGTCACGCATACTTCAGGGTATTTTCCACCGATGAGCAATCCGCCCCCCGCCGACTTCATGCTCAGCATACTTGTCGTTACCGGCGATGATTGCAGCTCCATTGAATCCAGCTTGTCATCCCTACACAGCCTGCTGACCAGCACCTATCGGCAGTTTGAGATTGTCTGTGTCGACAACGGCTCAACCGATGGCAGCCAACAGACATTGCTTGCTGCGGTCGGCAGTCTGCCCAATCTGCGTTATCTGAGACTCACTCGCTACCACGCCCCCGAAATTGCCGCAACATGCGCCCTTGAGCACGCTGTTGGCGACGTCGCCGTGACGTTCGATCCGGTGACCGACGCTCCTGAGGCGCTCATCCCACTGGTGCAGATTGCCTTAACCGGGTCAGTCGGCATCGCCAAGAGTCCCCGTCACCGTGGGGCCGTCCGCACCTTTGCCGCCCAGACCTTCTATTTCGTGGCCCGGCGGGTCCTAGGCGTCGAACTGGCCCTGGACGAAGGTCGTCAGCGCGCCTATCCCCGCGTCGTGCTGACGGCGCTCAGCAAGATTAAGAACCGCCGGCGCAACCTGCGTCTGTTCAATGCCGTCATCGGCTTCAAACAGGAGTTGGTGGAAGTGCCTGACGGCATTGGCCATCGACACGAACATTTCAGCGACGCTGTTCGGCGCAGCCTCGACTTGCTGTTCTCGAACTCCCTGCGCCCGCTACGCTGGGTCAGTTGGCTCGGCTGTATCGCGGCCCTTGCAAATGTGTTCTATCTCGGCTACGTCGCCGCGGTGAACCTCACTAAGGCACACGTCGCCGAAGGCTGGACTACGCTATCGGCTACCAACAGTGTCATGTTTTTGCTGCTGTTTATGATCCTGACAGTACTGGCGGAATACGTCGGACGAATCCTCGAGGAGGTCCAGGAGCGGCCACTATATTTCATCGAGTTTGAGCGCGACGGCAGCGTCCAAATCGGCGAACGGGTAGTCAATGTTGTTTAAGCTTTATCACGACCGAACCCTCCACGAGAGCAATTGGTGACCGCCATGGCCAACGCACTCATCGGTTACACCGGTTTCGTCGGTTCGACCCTGCTCCGCCAATCTGAGGAATTCTCGCACCATTATCGTTCCACCAACATCAGCGATATCCGCGGCCAAGACTTTGACCTCATTGTCTGCGCTGGCGCGCCAGCCCAGAAATGGAAGGCGAACAAGGATCCTGAAGCTGACCAGTCAGCGATCCAGGGCCTGATCGATCATTTGCAGTCGGTTACATGCCGCTGCTTCGTGCTGATTAGCACAGTGGATGTCTATTCGACCTCAATTGAAGTTGACGAGACCTCATCCATCGATGAAAGTGTCCTTCAGCCATACGGCCGACACCGCCGGATGCTAGAGAACTTTGTCGCTCGGCACTTTGCCAATCACCATATCGTTCGGTTACCCGGTCTGGTAGGTCCAGGCTTACGAAAGAACGTCTTGTTTGATTTTCGTCACAACAACAATCTTCACCAGATCGAATCGCGCGGCGTGTTCCAATTTTACCCCATGGTCAACCTGTGGCATGATCTCAGCATCATCCGTGGTCACAGCCTGCGTCTGGTGAACCTGACCGCCGAACCGGTTGGCGTGGCCGACATCGCCCGCGAGGCTTTCGGCCGCAAGTTCACCCAGGAACTGCCAGGGATGCCGGGATTCTATGACATGCGCAGTCGCTACGCAGACATCTTCGGCGGCCACGGCGCCTACCAGTACACGCGGCGCGAAGCCCTGCTTGCGATCCGTGCCTACGCCCAGGGTGAACCGGGCCTGACGACGCCATGATTCCGCGTATAAGTTTCTCGAACATCGCCTGGGAACTATCCGACGAGGAAGCCGTCGCCGACCTTCTTGGTCGCGCCGGACTAGACGCGGTGGATATCGCCCCTGGTAAATACTTTTCTGATCTGTCCGTTGCCAGCCGTGCCGACGCCGAGCGAGTCCGCGACTGGTGGCGCACTCGCGACTTCGAGATCCTGGGTATGCAGGCCCTGTTGTTCGGTACCCAGGGCCTGAATCTGTTTAGCAACGAGACCGTCCGCGCCGCTATGCTCGACCGCCTGACTGCCGTAGCGCGTGTCGCCGGTTGGATGGGCGCCCGCCGCCTCGTATTCGGATCGCCCAAGAACCGAGACCGCAGTGGGCTTACCGACGACCAAGCGGCAGAGATCGCCATTCCATTCTTCCGTACCTTAGGCGACCGGGCCATGGAACACGGAGTGAGGTTCTGTCTGGAACCCAACCCCCCGCGCTATGCATGCAATTTCATGACTACCACCGACGAGGGCGCCGCGTTCGTGCGCACCGTCGACCATCCTGGCGTACGCCTTCACGTTGACGCCGGCACACTCTCCATAAATCATGAGGATGCCAACCTCATGATCTCAGCATACCGCGATCTTGTCGGCTACATTCACATCTGTGAGCCCGATCTATTGCCGATTGCCACCAGAAATCCCATCCATTCCGAATTGGCAATAGCGCTGTCGCAATGGCTGCCCCACATGCCGTTGAGCATTGAAATGAAAGCGATCCCAATCGCTGGACTTTCAAGTATCGTCAGCGCGGTTCGCGCGCTATATGGGTCTGGCTCAAGAACACAGGAGGGTGAATCGTGAAATTTATTTTTACGTCACCGCCGTATTGGATCATCGCATTGCTAATTGTTGCCGCACCGACCGCGATTTCGGTGCCCGGTTTATTTCTGCACGACCCTGTTGCCAGTTGGCTCACCATCAATGGCGGCACTAAGAATTTTGACGTGTTGTTGTATTTATCACTTATAGGCATTGCTGTTGGGGCTTCGCTGTTTGCCCAAGGGGCAAAACCAAATCCGACAGCAAAGGTGTCGTTGGAGGACCGTCCCCAGGGGCCTTCGCCTCTACTAGTGCTTTCTCTGATCACAACGGTTACACTTACTCCGATGCTGACCGCTTCGGCCCCCTCGATAATTGCCGGCCATAAAGTCATCGTTCACTGGCTTGCTATTCTTGTTCCCCTCTGGGTCTATTTCGGCATTGCCCGGCGATCCTTCTGGCGAGGCCCTGGATACAGGATCGCAGCAGCGACCACTCTGCTTGGCCTCCTAATCAGCGGTATCGGGTTTCATCTAGCGTTCACCAAACTTGGGTTACCATCACAAATAACTATAATTATTGGCTGCACGTCCCTGATCGGCATCATTTTTCTTGAAATCCAAGCGAGAACAACAGATCCCGCGCTACGGCTATCGCGACTTTCCAGATTTAGCATATTCAGTCACATCGGGTACCCATTTCTACTGCTTCATCTGCTGCCAGGATCTTACTTCGTCGCCGAACAGTCCGCCTACTGGCCAGAAGTGCTAATCAGCTTTGTCGCGCTCGCGTGTGCAGCAATTATTTATATTGGATTCAGGCGCAAAATAGACTTGCGCGGACCAATTCTTCCGGCGGTGATCTGCGTCGCAGTATTCTTTCAAGGAACTCCAGTTGGTCCTGGAAACACGACCCCTGGTGACGATTTTCATTTTGGCGAGGAGGTCCTCCCCTTTGATCAACTTTGGAATCACGGGAAAATTCCATTTGTAGATATAGCGCCAATTCATGGTCTCTCGTCGCTAGCTAATGGATCCGTCAACTCAGTTGTGTTTCAGGGAAACACGGCCACGTATCAAACTGCACAGGCCATTACCAGTGCATGTCTCGGAATAGTTTTGGGACTTCTTTGCTACTTTAGCATAGGAGGCTGGGCGGCTATCGCCGTTGCCTGTATTCCGATCATTGGTGGTCATGGTTGGGCAATTGCTCTATCCATACCGACGATCGTGCTTGTCGCACGATCGAACAACAATGAACTAAAACTGCTAACCCTGTTATTCTTGCCCATTTTCGGAGTTTTATGGAATCCGACCTTGGGGGTTGGGATTTCATTCGGATGCGCGGCGCTCTATTTTGGACTCTGGTCGACATGGCTAAACAACAAGACCGACATCGCAACGTTGCGCCGCGCACACCTGCGCGCCTTGCTCCCCGCAATTGCGGTCCTCCTTCCCGGTCTTTCGATTCTCGTTGGCCTGTTTCGCTTCTTACACGAGAATGGATTGACAAACCTTTGGGCTCACGGGCTTCCACTTTCGCTGGATGGGCAAATGGTACCCAGAGACCCAGCGGGGATTTTTGATAGCCCGGTAGTATTTCAAGCGGTCCGCTGGTCATGGATGGCGTTCTTTGCATTTACCGTTGCGGCACTAAGCATTAAACTAAAAACTGGTATCATAAAGGGAAGGGCGACGTTAGAGCTCTTTCGTGTCCAAGTCGGCCTACTTTTATTTCTTGCCTTCTCAATTCCCGCCTGGGGCTACTGGACTATTGGCAGGATTGATCCCGGTGACGCCTCGCGCGCTGGATCGATCAGCCTCGTTACAATCGGTGTCGCAGCCACTTTTGTAATTACCCTTGTCTTTCATGCTTCTGCCAAAACGCTTGTTCCATTGGCCGCCATTGTCGCACTAGTTCTGGGCGCTAAGTCTCGGGGGGACTGGGCGTATTTCCTTCCCGAAGGCAATGTCATCCAGAGTAGAATTCAACATCCCGTAAAGCCCGGGGAAGTACTCGACCTTCGACTGGAAGCCAACGCCCAGGACAAAATCCCCACTGATCCCAACGTCACCTGCCTTGTCGATGGCCACATGATCGGACTTCCGGGGCTTGGCATTGGGCTTATCGCAAGCGGGCGGCTGCGAGAATTGCAGGCATTTTCTTCAGCACTTCGCACGCTTATTCCTCAGGGCACCCCATGGCTTGACCTTACCAATATGCAGGCCCGGTACGCCTATCTTGGCGATCCGGCTCCGACGCTATATCCCGCACTGTTCAACGCAGTGAACGGCACTCAACAGCGTCGCATTATCAAACAATTGGAAGCATCAACTCCCCTCGTTGTTGACATTACGACACCAAAGGGCATTGCCTTCGACGGTGCTTTAGTTTCCCTGCGCTCATATTTTATCTATTCTTGGTGCATGCGCCAATACGAACCCATCCAGGTCGGCGACTATTCCTTCCTCGTCCTTCCAGGCGTCGCCCCTCAAGTCCCCCGGATTGCCAACAATCAGCGCGCCGCCTGGTTCGGTCGGCTTTTCAACAATGGGTGGAATGGCACCTGTTACGATCTCAAGCACCTGCCTGAAACCTGGGGCAGGTCCGATTCACTGATGTCGCACCATACCACCGGTCTTGCAAATTTTAGCGGCGTCGAGTGGGCTGCCATTCAAGCAGCAACGCAATCCGGCCAAAGCACTTTCTCGGTCGCCGACGAATCTACTTTTGTCGAGGTCGAATACCTGCGCCTATATCCCGATGTCGCACAAGCCCTGCGCGAGGGGAAATTTAAGTCCGGTCGCGAACACTACGATTTATTCGGCCATGACGAAGGCAGGACAGGGGGGACGCAACGGGTTTTCCCCGCTCTTGAGATGAAATTACCCATTCCCATCGAGGGCCGAGATGCAGACGTTCTCAGCTTCGAAATTCAGATACCCGACAACACGAACCCTGAGGCGATGTTTGATCTTCGTTGGACTTCCTCTGCTGGCATGCAAAGCACACCGATACGGTTCAACGCTGGTCACGGGCGAGTGGTAATCCCGCTTGGTGCATTCCCAGAGTGGTCGTTGAGCAGCAATATTACCGCGATCTCACTCTGGATTCCACTTGGCTCGAAACCATATCCGAAGACCGTCGTTGTTACGGCTGGCCACATCGGCAATTTAATCCCTTAGATAATTAACTTAACCTTTTAAAGGTACCATGTCACGCACAGAACACGTCATGAAGTTTGTGGACCGCTCCCGGTTTGGCATTGAGATTGGCCCGTCTCACAATCCAATCGCGCCTAAATCCAGCGGCTATAATGTACATATCATTGATCACTGTAGTCAGGCTGATCTACGCGCGAAGTACAAGGCGCATGGCGTAAATATCGACGCCATTGAACCAGTGGATTTCATCTGGTCAGGCCAGGATTATTGTCAGCTAACCGGCAAGGAGCATTTCTACGGCTGGATCATCGCGTCGCACGTCATTGAGCACACCCCGGACCTGATTTCATTCATCAACCAATGCGATTCGGTAATGGCCGAAGATGGCATCCTGTCACTAGTCATACCCGATAAGAGGTACTGTTTCGATCACTTCCGGGGCACAACGAACCTCGCCCAAGTGATCGACGCGCACTTCGAATCACGCAAACGACATAGCGCTGGCGCGGCTGTCGAGTACTACCTCAATGTCGTAAAGCGTGGCGGAAATATCGCCTGGGGCCAGGGCATTGAGGGGGAATACTCCTTTGTGCATGGCCTGTCGGATGCCAAGGCAGCGATCGATCGCATTCGTTTAGCCAATGCGTTTATAGATTTGCACGGCTGGTGTTTTACCCCGACAAGCTTCAGGCTGTTAATACAAGACCTCAACGACCTCGGATTCATTAAAATGAAAGAACTTTATTCCTCGCCAACCGAAGGATGTGAGTTCTACGTCACCCTCAGCAGCAAAGGGTCCGCGCAAACTTGTAGTCGCCTTAACTTGGTCTCAAGGGCCTTGGCTGAGTTAAGCGAAGGTCTGTGACACGTCCATGCGTCCAGTGTACAAGCCAAGCACTTTTTGTTGCTCAATTTCAACTTTGACCCTGTATTAATACTAACGAGCCCAAGCACATGTCCTGGTTGATCATAGCCGTCAGCATCGGTGCTAATGCCGCCGCCAGCATGCTGGTCAAAGTGGGCATGACCGCCCTGCCTGAAGGCGGCTCGCGATTGCACGCGGCCATGTATAATCCTTGGCTTTGGGCAGGCGTCATCCTGTACGCGGTCGCCTTCTTCACCTATGCCCTGGCCCTGCGCGTCTTCCCGCTCAATCTGGCTCATCCCGTCCTGACCGCCGGAGCCATCGGTGTGGTCGCCATTGGTTCCGTCGTATTGTTTCACGAAACCCTGCCCGTATCCGCCATTCTGGGACTCGTCCTATTGATCGCCGGGGTCACCCTGCTTTCCCTACGCCCCTTTTAAATTCATGACTACCGACCCCATCCGCGATGTCCCCGCCCACACCGTCACGTGGTGGTCCGATCGTCGCCACTCTGCCTGCGTTCTGATCCCGGTCATCAATGAGGGTGAGCGCATACGTTCATTGCTGCGGCGGATGCACGACCTCCACATCTCAGACTTTGCCGACATCATTCTTGTCGACGGTGGTAGTACTGACGGCAGCCTAGCTCAGGATGCTGTTGCCCCCCTGGGCATCCGTGGTATCGTGCTGAAAAATGGCCTCGGCAAACTGAGCGCTCAATTGCGCTGCGGCTATGCAGTGGCGCTTGACGCTGGATACGAAGAGATGGTGACCATTGATGGTAATGATAAGGACGATCCAGCTGCGATCCCTGCCTTCGTCGCCAAGCTACGTGAGGGCTATGATTTCATCCAGGCGTCACGATTCGTGCCCGGCGGCCTCGCCGAAAATACGCCATGGATCCGCGATCTTGCCATCCGAGCCATCCACGCCCCGGTCCTCAGTTGGGCCTCTGGCTTCCATTGGACTGATACTACCCAGGGTTTCCGGGGCTATAGTCGCAAGATGCTGGCCGACGATCGCATGCACATATTTCGTCCGATCTTCGACCGCTATGAACTGCTGGCCTATATCAGCTATCGCGCCCCGCGTCTAGGATTCCGCTGCATTGAGCTGCCAACCTGCCGGCGCTATCCAGGCAGCGGCAAGACGCCTACCAAAATCAGTGCAATTCGCGGAAACTGGTCCCTACTGACAACCTTGTGGAAGGCCTGTACTGGACAGTACAATCCCCCTAAATGCACCGCCGCGGCATCGTAAATATGATCTATCATGCCAACTGCCGCTCGCTTACTTGTCAGCATAGCATCTGATTGCTTCGCTTCTCGAAGCCACCATTCTGGAACACCCATGAAAGCCATCATCCTCGCCGGCGGCGCCGGTACCCGCCTCCACCCGTGCACCAAGGTGGTCAGCAAGCAGCTGATGCCGGTCTACGACAAGCCGATGATCTACTATCCGCTGTCGGTCCTGATGCTGGCCGGCATCCGCGAGGTGTTGCTGATCTCGACTCCGCACGACCTGCCGCGCTTCCGTGAACTGCTTGGCGACGGCGCCCGCCTGGGCATGCGCTTCAGCTACGCCGAACAGGCTGTGCCCAACGGCCTGGCCCAGGCCTTCGTCATCGGGCGGGACTTCCTTGCCGGCGGGCCGGGCTGCCTGATCCTGGGCGACAATATCTTCTACGGGTCTGGTTTGACCGAGACGATGAAAAAAGCCACTCAGCTCAAGCAGGGCGGGTTGGTCTTTGCGTATTGGGTCAAGGATCCGACCGCCTATGGGGTGGTGCAGTTCGACACCCAGGGCACGGCGATCAGCTTGGAAGAGAAGCCTAAGCTGCCCAAGTCCAATTACGCGGTGCCCGGGCTGTATTTCTACGGACCCGAGGTCTGCGCCGAGGCGGCGCGGCTGACGCCGTCGGCGCGCGGCGAATACGAGATCACGGATCTCAACCGGGTCTTCCTTGAGCGGGGCCAGTTGCAGGTCGACATCCTTGGCCGGGGTACGGCCTGGCTGGACACGGGCACCCACCAGAGCCTACTGGAAGCCGGCAACTTCGTCGAGGCCATCGAGTCGCGTCAGGGCCTTAAGATCGCCTGTTTAGAAGAGATCGCCTGGCACCACGGCTGGATCGGCGCAGCCGAGGTCAAGGCCGAGGCCAACGCCATGGGCAAGAGCGCCTACGCTGCCTACCTGCACGACCTTCTGGCCCAGGCTGGACACGGTTGATCCGCAGCATGTACTGATTTTTCATCATTAGGTTGAGCGGGGAACTGATACGACATCGGCCGAAAGGCTTACAATGTTGGGCAGTTCAGCGAAGCGGCCCGCTCAACTTATTGGTGAAACCTGCATAGCCGGCCACCACTTCCCTCGCGACGCCCCGAGACCATGCCCTTCACCACGCTAGCCTCCCCGTTCACCGGCCTGCTGTACCTTGAGCCGAAGGTTTTTGGCGACGAGCGGGGCTTCTTCTTCGAGTCCTACAGCCAGCGCGACTTCGCGGTTTTGGGCGCAGATCTGCCCTGGGTGCAGGACAACCACAGCCGCTCAACGCGCGGCGTGCTGCGCGGGCTGCACTTTCAGCGTGGGGCGATGGCCCAAGACAAGCTGGTGCGGGTGACCGCCGGTCGGGTCTTCGACGTGGTGGTGGATCTGCGGCGCTCCAGCCCGACTTTTGGTCGGGCGGCCAGCTTCGAACTGAGTGCGGCCAACAAGCGCCTGCTGCTGGTGCCGAAGGGCTTTGCGCACGGCTTCCTGGCGTTGGAGGACGGCACAGAGTTTCTTTACAAGTGCTCGAACTTCTACACTCCGACCAGCGAGAGTGGGGTGGCCTGGAATGATCCCGCCTTGGGCATCGCCTGGCCGCTGGACGGTCTGACGCCGCAGCTGTCGGGGCGTGACCTGACCTGGCCCAGCCTGGCCCAGGTGCCGGCAGCGGACCTGTTTCCATGAGAGTCCTGATCACCGGTGCCAAGGGGATGCTGGGCCGCACGCTGAGCCGCCGTTGGAGCGGACTGCATGACCTGATCGCCACCGACCGCGAGAACCTCGACATCACCGACGCGCGGGCCTGCACCGCTGCCGTTGCCGGGTTGCGCCTCGACTGCGTGGTGCATTGCGCCGCTTACACCGCCGTTGACCGCTGCGAGGCTGAGGTCGAAGCCGCCTTCCGCCTGAACGCGGTCGGCTCGGCCAACATCGCCATCGCCTGCCAGCGCGCCGGGGTTCGGCTGATCGCCATCAGCACCGACTACGTCTTCGGCGGCGACCTGCAGCGGCCTTACCACGAGTGGGATGCTACCGGGCCGCGCACGGTGTACGGCCGCAGCAAACTGGCCGGCGAGGAAGCCGTGCGCACGCATTGCCCGGATCACGTCATCGCCCGCATCGCCTGGCTGTATGGGCCGGGCGGACCAAGCTTCGTCCACACCATGCTGAAGCTGGGACGCCAGGGCGGGGCACCACTGCGCGTGGTCGACGATCAGATCGGCAATCCCACCAGCACCGATGCCGTGGCCGGTACGTTAGTGCCGCTGCTGGGCCGCGACGGACCGGTCGGCACCATGCATGCCACCTGCGGCGGTGAGGCCACCTGGCATGGCTTCACCCAGGCGATCTTCGCCCGGACGGGCCTCACCCGTGGCGTCGAACCCTGCACCACGGCAGCGTATCCCCGCCCGGCGCCACGGCCGGCCAACTCGCGTCTCGACACCATGGCCTTGCGCTTGCACGGCCTGCCCGCGACGCCGCCTTGGCAAGAGGCGCTGGACCGTTTCTTACACGACTTTCCCGAAGGATGACCATGCCGCCTACGACCCACACCCCGCGCGCCATGCTGGTCACCGGCGGGGCCGGCTTCATCGGTTCGAACCTCGTCCGACATGTCCTGGCCGCCCATGCCGACCTGACGGTGGTGAACCTCGACGCCCTGACTTACGCCGGCAATCGCCGCAGCCTAGCCGATGTCGAGGCGGCACACGGCGCACGCCACCGCTTCGTCCACGGCGACATCTGCGATGCGGCCCTGGTTGGGCGGCTCATCGCCGAGCATGCCATCGACACCGTCGTCCACCTCGCGGCCGAGAGCCACGTCGACCGTTCGATCGACGCCCCGATGGCTTTCATCCAGACCAACGTGGTCGGCACCGCGACCCTGTTGCACGCCGCCCGCCAGGCCTGGGGGAAACGTCAGGATGTGCGCTTCCACCATGTCAGCACCGATGAAGTGTACGGCAGCCTGGGCGACAGCGGCCTGTTCACCGAGAGCACCGCCTACGACCCGAGCAGCCCCTACAGTGCAAGCAAGGCAGGCAGCGACCACCTAGTGCGCGCCTGGGGCCGGACCTACGGGATGCCGGTGACGATCACCAACTGCTCGAACAACTACGGCCCGTACCATTTCCCCGAAAAACTCATCCCGCTGGTGATCAGCAACGCCCTGGACGGCAAGCCGCTGCCGGTCTACGGCAAGGGCCTGAACGTGCGTGACTGGCTGTACGTCGAGGACCATGCCCGCGCCATCGACGCAGTGGTGCGGAGCGGAGCTTCTGGCCACACCTATAACGTCGGCGGCCATAATGAGCACACCAACATCGACATTGTACAGCGCATCTGCGACCTGCTGGACGAACTGCGCCCCGATCCCGCTGGGCCGCACCGCCGGCTGATCACCTACGTCGCCGACCGTCCCGGCCACGATCTGCGCTATGCTATCGACGCCGGCCGCATCGGACGCGAACTCGACTGGAAGCCGCTAGAGACCTTCGCCACTGGCCTGCGCAAAACGGTGCTGTGGTACCTGGGCAACCGCGCCTGGGTGCAGGCGGTTCGCGACGGGACCTATCGCGGCGAACGGCTCGGCCTTGGGCTTGGCTGAACCCCGGATCACCATCGCCCTGGCAACCTGGAACGGCGCCCGCTGGCTGCCCGAGCAGTTGGCGTCTCTGGCGTCGCAGACCATGTCAGCCCACGTCGTGGCCGGTGACGACGGCTCGACCGACGGCACCCTGGAGGTGCTGAGTGCGTGGCGCGACCGCCTGCCTGGTGGCCTGACCGTGCTGCCACCGGCCGCCCGGCGATTGGGTGCGGCGGCAAACTTCGGGCGCATCCTGGCGGCCTGCGACGGCGACTGGGTGGCGTGCTGTGATCAGGACGATGTCTGGGCCGCCGATCATCTGGCGATCCTGCTGGCTGCAGGTTCGGACATCCCGGCCGACCGCCCGCGGCTGGTCGTCGGTGATCTTGCCGTCGTGAACGCGGCGTTGCAGCCCGTGCATTCCTCGTTCCGGGCTATGCAGGCCTTTGATGGACAGGTCGGCGCCGAGCTGCGCTCGCTGGCGGTGATGAACTGCTTCCCGGGCTGCGCCATGCTTGCCGACCGCGCTTTGCTGCGGGCGGCGCTGCCCCTGCCCGAGACCGTGGTGATGCACGACTGGTGGCTGGCGCTGACCGCTGCCGCGCTCGGCCAGGTGGTGCCGGTAACGCACCCCGTTGGTCGCTATCGCATCCATGAAGGTAACGCCCTAGGTGCCCAGCGGTTCTCGTTGCTCGGTCGACTGCGCGCAATGCTGGCTGGCCGCAGCCAGGTGCGGAACAGCGTCATTGCCGCGGCCCGGCAAGCGCAAGCGCTCCTGGACCGCCACCAAGGAATGATGGACGGCCGGACCAAGCGCATCTTGACCACAACAGCTGCCCTCGCCTCGGCTGGCTGGATCAGACGCCGCTGGCTGCTCTCCCGTGGGATCGTTCGTCGGCATCCGTGGGCGCGTCAGGCGCAACTGTTTATTCGGGGGTGAAATCCCCCCTCGGTAAGGGGTTCCTCCACCGGCGCTCAGCCAAGCTGATCGCGGCCTTCCTTAGCGATGTCGACAGGCAGTTCGCCGCTGGCGATACAGTCATCCGGTTCGACCTGAGCGGCAGCGACGGTGAGCAAGCCCTTGGCAACCAGATGGTGCAGGGTGAAGATCTTGCCGCGGGCTTCACCACGGGCTCCGGCGTGGGCTTCAATCCCAGCTAGTACATTGTCCATGGTCGGCTCCTCGCGCAGGGGGTGGCGGAAGGTCCGGTCTTCGGCTTCGGTCATTCTATTAAGCGTCGCGGCGTCCTACCCGAACACGCCTTCAACCGCCGCGGCGACGCTGGTCACCACCAATCGTCCGCGGCCTTGGCCGGGGCCGGGGCCGACCAGGCGTTGGAAGCCGAGGCGGCGGGCTTCGGCGGCGCGCAGGTCGTAACGGGTGGTGGG
>Ga0163144_10006022_pt1 | contig 26865 bp, 24 predicted proteins | sample OliLak19BULKMAT1_FD_123175 | JGI IMG/M metagenome (GOLD analysis project Ga0163144, IMG submission 123175) | Freshwater microbial mat bacterial communities from Lake Vanda, McMurdo Dry Valleys, Antarctica - Oligotrophic Lake LV.19.BULKMAT1 | ecosystem: Environmental > Aquatic > Freshwater >...
GTCAGCAGCACGCCGGCCTCGGCAACCAGAAAGCGACCGGGTTCGACGATCAGCTCGACACCGGCATCTCCGAACGTATCGCGCAGGACACGGGCGAAACCCTCGAGGTCTGCCACCGGTTCGAAGTCGCTGTACGCCACCGGAAAACCGCCGCCGACATCGATGATGCGAACGGTATCGATGCCGGAATCTCGCACCGCATTCAGCAGGCCGCGCAGACGCTGTTGCGCATCGGCGAATGCGGCGACCTCGGCGATCTGCGAGCCGATGTGCATGTCGAGGCCGACCAGCGCGATTCCGGGCAGTGACGCTGCCCGCTGCGCCGCGGCCAGCCCACGCCCGATCGGAATTCCGAACTTCGAGCCTTCCTCACCGGTCGCGATGTAGGCGTGCCCCGCGGTGACATTCAGGACACCTGGGTTGATGCGCAGCGAAACCGGAGCCACGGCCCCGCGGGCCGACGCCACCTCCGACAACAGCTCGAGTTCTTCTTCACTCTCGACGTTGACACACTGAACGTCCGCATCCAGCGCGTATTCGAGGTCGAGGCGCGTCTTGCCGACACCGGCGAAGACGATCTGCGCTCCCGGAAAACCCGCCAGCCGCGCGCGATGCAGTTCGCCGGCCGAAACGACATCGACGCCGGCACCGCACTCGCGCACGACCTGCAGCAGCGCGAGATTCGAGTTCGCCTTCATCGCAAAGTGGATATGCGTCGGCGTTCCCTCGAGCGCCGCTGCCAGGCGTGCATATGCCGCTCGCACTGAAGCGGCCGAGTAGACGTAGGTCGGCGTGCCGACGACATCGGCAATCGTCGTCAGCGGTATCTCATCGCACACCAGCTCGCCGGCTCGCCGCCGAAGCCCCGAGGTCAGTACGCCTTCGCCCATATCACCTCGTACTTCGCTGGATCTCCCGTCACCATGCACTTCGTCGGAGCGACGGGCGAACGGAACTCGGGATCGGGAATGCAGCGAATGGTCGCCTTCGTCTCTTCCTTGACCTGTGCCTCGACGGCCGGATCACCGTTCCACCCGGCATACACGAATCCACCCGGGCCTTCGATGATCTCCTTGAACCGGTCGTAGGAGATCTCCCCGCGATGCGAGTTCGCCTCGCGACGGGCGATGGCCGCCGCGAACATGTCGGCCTGCATCGTATCCAGCATCTGATGAATCGTCGCGAGGACACCGTCGAGCGACACCGGATGCTTCCCCTTGACGTCGCGCCGCACCAGCACGCACTGATTGGCGGCAACATCGCGCGGCCCGATCTCCATCCGGAGCGGAATGCCGCGCAATTCCCAATGGTAGTACTTCGCGCCCGGCTTGATCCCGACCCGGTCGTCGACGTGGGCCGTCACCCGACCGACCAGTCCGCGCTCGCGCCCGCTGATTTCGGCCTTCACCTTGTGGGCCATCTCGAAGACCATCGATCTCTCCTCGTCCGTCTTCCAGATCGGTACGATCACGACCTCGATCGGTGCCAGCCGTGGTGGTATCTGCAACCCGTTGTCGTCGCCATGTGTCATCACCAGTCCGCCGATCATGCGCGTGCTGACACCCCAGCTCGTGTTCCAGGCGTGCTCGATCCCGCCGGCTTCGGTCTGAAACGTCAGGTCGAACGCCCTGGAGAAATTCTGGCCCAGGTTGTGGGACGTTCCCGCCTGCAGCGCCCGATTGTCCTGCATCATCGCTTCGCATGAGTACGTGCGCAGCGCACCGGCAAATCGTTCGCTGTCGGTCTTGAGCCCGGTGATGACCGGCATCGCCATCCACTCCTCCATGAACGTGCGATAGACGCCCAGCATCTGGCGCGTCTCGATCTCCGCCTCGTCATGGGTCGCATGCGCCGTGTGGCCTTCCTGCCAGAGGAACTCCGTCGTGCGCAGGAACAGTCGCGTCCGCATTTCCCAGCGAACGACGTTCGCCCACTGGTTGTAGAGAAACGGCAGATCCCGATAGCTCTGCAACCACTTCGCGAACATGTGATAGATGATCGTCTCGGACGTCGGACGCACCACCAGTGGTTCCTCGAGCTTCGAGCCGCCGCCGTGTGTGACGACCGCCAGTTCCGGCGCAAAGCCTTCGACGTGGCTGGCTTCCTTCCTGAGGAAGCTCTCAGGAATGAAGAGTGGGAAGTATGCGTTCCGATGGCCGGTGGCCTTGAACATCTGATCGAGCGCGAGTTGCATCCGTTCCCAGATGCCGTAGCCGTCGGGACGAATCACCATGCAGCCACGCACCGGCGAGTAGTCCGCCAGTTCGGCCTTCAGCACCAGTTCGTTGTACCACGCGCTGAAATCCTCGGCGCGGGTCGGAAGCTTCTTGTCGTCGCTCATGCTGCTCCGTCAGTGCAGGTGTGCACCGGCTGTGGGGAATCCTGGCATCTCACCGCTGATCGGCGAGCCACGTCGCCAGAATCACCGCGGTTTCCGTTCCGCTCGTCAAGTCGCGCAGCGTCGCAATGTCCGGGGCGTCGCCGCGCAGAATCACCGCGAACGCAGCGCCAGCGCTGACGGCGGCCTTGAGCTGCTTTCCAATCTGCTGTGAGCGCAGCGCGTACTCCACCCGCCGACCGGCACGACGCAGCGTGCCAGCCACACTCCGCAGCGTCGCGGCGTCCACGTCCTCGCCACCGGCGATCCAATACTCGAGCGACGCCGGCGCTGAGGGCAGCAATCCTCGATCGCGCAACAACTCACCGAGGACCACGTCGCCCCAGCCAAAGCCCGCTGCCGGCATGTCGACGCCCCCGAGCGCGCTGAGCAGGCCGTCGTAGCGCCCACCGCCACACACGGCACGCAGCTCGCCCTTGGCGTCAAAGACCTCGAAGACCATACCGGTGTAATAGGCGAGCCCGCGCACGATCGTCAGATCCACGTGGATCCACGGCGCTGCCGATGTGCCGATCAGCGCCTCCACCATCGCGATCGTTTCCGTCGTCGCACGCAGACGTGCAGCACCAACGTCATCCTGCATCATCGGCACGAGCGCCGCGATGCCTTCCGTATTCGTCGTCTCGATCAGGGCAAACAGCGCAACGACCTGTGCCTCGGTGCACCCCGCGCCAAGCAACTTCTCCTCGGAGAGTTCACGCGGCTGGCGATCGTACTTGTCCAGCACACCATAGATATCGGGAATACGCGCATCCGGATGGCCCATCGCCCGCAGCAGCGCGTCGAGCAGCCGACGATCCGAGAGGCGCACGCGAACATCGTCGCTGGTCAGACCGAACTCTCGCAGCATGTCGATCACCAGCGCCAGCAGCTCGGCGTCGGTCGCGTCGCCGCCGTCACCGAAGATGTCGGCATTCAGCTGAAAGTGCTCGCGCAGGCGACCGCGGCCTGGACGCTCGTAGCGAAAGAGCTGGGGGATCGAGAACCATCGCACAGGCTTGCGCAGGGCGTTCGCCTGCGCCGCCACCATCCGCGCGACCGTTGGTGTCATCTCCGGCCGCAGCGCGACTTCGCGACCACCTTTGTCCACGAAGTTGTACAACTGATCGACAATTTCCGCGCCACTTTTCTTCGTGTAGAGTTCGAGGGGCTCGAGCGGCGGCCCATCGTACTCCACGAACCCGTACCGTGCCGCCACCCGGCGCCAGATCGCGAAAATGTGGGCACGCTCAGCGAACGACGACGGATAGAAGTCGCGGAAACCGTTCAGGGGTCGAATCGAAGCCATTCGCCAAGCTTACCCGGCGAGGGGATCGATCTGCAACCGTTGCATCGCGTCGCCGACCGTGTGAAAAGAACCCGTCACGAGCACCGTCGAGGCGCCAGCGTGAGCGCGCCCCAGCGCGGTATGAAAATCCGGCTCGAACTCCACACCGCACGTGGCGCCGGCGCGCTGTAGGGCGTACGCTGCGGCCTCGTGCACCGGCCAGCGCCGGTTGGCCGGTGCGGTGGGTGCCTCGGTCAACCACAATGCGTCAACGACCGGCAGCAGCATATCGATCATCGCACGCCAATCCTTGTCCGAGAGCACGCAGAGCACGGCCGCGAGCGGACGAGGCAGCGTGACCGCGCGGAGTGATTGCGCAACCGTCTGCATGCCATCGGGATTGTGTGCCACATCGAAGAGCCAGCGCCCTACCCGCTGAAAGCGACCGGCCAGGCGGGTAGCGCGAACTCCCCTCTGTAACGCCTCAGCGGAGGGAATCCATGCCCCTCCCGCGGCACGAAGCGCGGAGACCGCCGTCGCGACATTCTGCGCCTGGTGCACCCCCATAAGCGAACTCGTCAATGAGAGGTGCGCTGCTCCATCGCCGAATTCAATGGCTGTACCCGTCTCTGACAGCCACACCTGCCGCACCGGAAGCAGATCGGCCGCAAGAACGATTTCTGACGCCCCGGCACGCACCGCGGCGTCGCTCAATGTCACCACCAGATCGGGATCCCGTTCGCCGATGACCGCCGGTACACCGCGCTTGAAGATCCCTGCCTTCTCCACGGCAATCTCCGCCACCGTATTGCCGAGGAACTCACGGTGGTCGAGCCCGATCGCTGTCACCGCCGCCACCAGGGGCATCAGGACATTCGTCGAATCGAGTCGCCCGCCCAAGCCGACCTCGATCACGGCGACATCCACACCGGCCGAGGCCAGCAGATCGAAGGCCATCGCCGTGGTAGCCTCAAAGAACGTCGCGCCGAGTTGATCGATGTCCGATTGGTGCGCCGTGAGCCACGACATCACGCGCGCTTCTTCCACCGCGACACCGTTGACCAGGACACGTTCCCGAAAGTCGATCAGATGGGGCGACGAGTACCGGCCAACCGTGAATCCCATCTGCTGAAGCACCGCGTCGAGCGTGGCGCAGGTGCTGCCCTTGCCGTTGGTACCGGCAACGTGGAAGGCCTTCAGGCTCTCATGCGGGTTGCCGCACCGCTCGAGCAACGCGCGGGTACGATCGAGACCAAGGCGGACGCCGTGCGTCGTGCGTGCGGCGAGAGCCGCGATGGCCGCGCGGTAGTCCGAAGACGCCGCGAAGCCATCCGTGATCCCGCTCAGGCCGCCGACCAGCCTGAAGCGGCAGGCTTGCCGGTCATGTGCCGCAACAGGCGCCCGACCGTCGCCTTCAACTCATGACGGTGCACGACGGCATCGAGCATCCCGTGCTCCATCAGGAACTCGGCGGTCTGGAATCCATCCGGGAGCTCCTGCCCGATGGTCTGCTTGATCACCCGAGGGCCGGCGAAGCCGATCACGGCGCCTGGTTCGGCGATGATCGCGTCGCCCAACATGGCAAAGCTCGCGCTCACCCCGCCGGTCGTCGGATTCGTGAGAATCGAGACATAGGGAATCCGACGCTCTGAGAGCATCGACAACATGGCCGACACTTTCGCCATCTGCATCAGCGAGAGCACTCCTTCCTGCATGCGTGCCCCGCCCGACGCTGAGACGATCACCAATGGGACCTTCTTCTCCAGCGAATGCTGCCCGAGGCGGGACAACTTCTCGCCGACGACCGACCCCATTGAACCACCCATGAACGCGAAATCCATCGCCCCAACGTTCAGCGGCATGCCCGCGATGCGTCCGGTCGCGGTGATGACCGCGTCCTGATCACCGGCGTTCGCGATCGACTTCTTCAGCCGGGCCGGATAGTCGGGGAAGCTGAGCGGATCTGTCGATCGCAAATCAGTCTCGGTCTCATCGATGGTCTCCTCGTCGAGGAGGATCGACAGATAATCGCCCGCCCGGATGCGACGGTGGTAGTCGCAGTTCGGGCAGACGTTGAGATTCCGCTCGAAATTGTCGCGAATGTCAGTGTGGCCGCACGCCTCACACTTGACCCACGTGTCACGCGGAATCTCGAGCTTCTCGCGCCGGGGCTGCCGGGGCTTCTTTTCCTTGCGGAACCATGCCATTCGACAATCTCGCTATTCAGGGGGAGCCGGGCAATGCTTCGGGTTGCCACACCCCACCCTGGCGGTGGTCAGATCGCGGCCAGATCGCCGCGGCCCCGACCTTCCTGTGAGATCCGCATCAGCACCCCGACCGACAACCAGGACGCCAGCATGAAACTGCCTCCATAGCTGAAGAACGGCAGCGGAATCCCGGTGATCGGCATCAGGTTCAGCGTCATCCCCACGTTTTCGATCACATGGACCAGCCAGCTTGCCAAGAGGCCGAACGCGATCAGGCTGGCGTAGGGGTCATTGGCCCGACTCGAAATTCGGATCGCCCTCATGAACAGGGCAAGGAAGAGGGTCAATGCGAGGGTCACCCCGATGAATCCGAGTTCCTCGCCAACCACGGCAAAGATGAAGTCCGTCTGCTGCTCAGGGACGAAATTCAGGCGCTTCTGCGTGCCAAGCGTGAAACCTTTGCCGAACCACCCCCCCGATCCGATCGCGACCTGCGACTGGATCACGTGGTATCCCGACGCCTTCGCGTCGATGCTCGGATCAAGGAAGACCAGCAGGCGTTTCTGCTGATACGGGGCGAGCTTTTCCCACAAGATCGGCGCCACGACGCCCGTCACGACATTGATGCAGACGAGCACGATCCCTTCCAGCAGGTATGGTCGATAGAACCAGACCAGCAGCAACAATGCCAGAAACCACGCGCCCCAGAGTCGCGTGCTGAATGCCAGCACCAGGCTGATCGCAGGACTCGCGATCAACAGCAGCAATCGACCGTTCACGCCGGACCAGAACAGCATTGCGAAGAAGATGCCGATGAACACGATGCCGGTGCCAAGATCCGGCTGCAGCATGATGAGCACCCACGGGATGCCCACCACCAACGCCGGATGCCACAACTCCAGCAACGACTCCGGTGGTTCGCGCCGATTGGCGAGCACCCGCGCCAGCATCAGCACGACCGTCAGCTTCGCCAGTTCAGCGGGCTGTCCAATGCGCACGCCGGCGATCATCAGCCAACTCTTCGAGCTGGCCGCCGTTCCGGCGCCGCCCCCGATTGCAAGCGTCAGCAGCAGCATCACCAGCGTCAGCACATACGCAAACGGTGTGACCCAATCCAGAAATCTGACCGAGGCCCGGCTGGCCGCGAACGCCGCACACATCGCCACCACGAACCAGACACTCTGCGTCTTCCAGAGATTCGCAATGAACGTCATCGTGTCCGTCTGGCCCGCCGAGTAGACCATGGAAATGCCAAAGACACTCAGCGCGAACGCAATCAGGACCAGTGGGATATCGGGAATACGGCGGGTCATTCGGTCGTCACCAGCGGTGCAGTCGTGGCCTTCAGGTATCGCGCCATCACCTTGGTGGCGATGCGCGCGGCGACATAACCGTGTTCACCGTATTCCACGAACACCCCAACGACGATTCTTGGCTTTTCAGCCGGTGCAAACCCCATGAACCAGGCATGGTCGGGGTTCGGTGGATTCTGCGCCGTCCCGGTCTTTCCCGCCACCGTGATCCCTTCAACACGTGCGCTGTTCGCTGTCCCACGACTGCTGACCACACCAGCCATCGCCAGACGCAAGCCGACCATCTGGGCCTCCGTCAGGTTCATGATCTGCACGCGCTCAGGCTTCCGCGAGACAATCTCCGGTCTCGCCGCCCTGCCGTCCGTGGCCAACGCGGTGTAGAAGCGCGCCATGTTGATCAGCGTCTGTGCGTTTTCACCCTGACCGATCGAAAGGTTGAGCGACACCGATCCCGGTACCCACCCGCGTGCGCCGTATCGTTCATTGAAGTAATTCTGCGCATCCGGCGGAAACTGCGGTTGCGTCTCGTTTGGCAGGTCGACGCCGGAACGCTCACGCATCTTCAACTTCAGGCCGCCCGCCACCATGCGCGACAGGCCCAGCTTCAGGCCCACCTGGTAGAAGTACACATCGCAACTCTGCTCAATCGCCTGGCGCAGATTGATGTCGCCGTGCCCCTTCTTGTTCCAGCACTTGAAGTAGCGACCGTACCGATAGCCGCCGGTACACGGCACTGGCATGTGATCGTCAAGCTGGACGAGTCCGGCCTCCATTGCCATCGCCGACGTCGCCAGCTTCCAGGTCGAGGCAGGCGGATATCGTCCCTGGATCACCTTGTTGTAAAGCGGACGACGTGGATCGCTGTTCAGCTCGCGCCAGTAGTCCGCCGGAATGCCGCCCACAAATCGATTCGGGTCAAACGTCGGCGCGCTGTGCAACGCGAGCACCGCGCCGTCGTTCGGATCAATCGCGACCACACCGGCGCGCAGCGAATCACCTAGCAGCGACATCACATACAGCTGCAGATCCATGTCGATGTTGGTCTTCAGCGGCTCGGCCGCCACCGGGGCCTGCTCGGCGCGCGCGCCGGCGTCGCGCACCACTCGGCCTCGCGCATCGACTTCCACGTAGCGCACACCTTCCCTTCCGCGCAGCTCCTTCTCGTACGAACGCTCGAGCCCGCCCTTGCCAATCTGCTGGCCCGGCTTGTAGTCGGAATGCGTCGTGTCAGCCAGCTCGCGCTCGGTCACTTCTCCCGTGTAGCCAACGAACGATGCGACGGCCGGCCCATCCGGGTAATAGCGCTTCGGTGTGCTCTGAATGATCAAGCTCGGATTCTCGACCCGGCGCTCCTCCAGGACGGCGACGACATCGAAGGGTGCGTCGGGAAGAATCACGGCCGGTCGCGTCGGGTTCTTCCGCCAGCGGCGCACCGCCGCCTCCACCTGGTCGTCCGTGATCGGAATGATGTTCGACAATCGACGCATCGCACTGCGGAGCGAATCAGCGCTCGGGCTCAGCAGCGACACGGCATACCCCGGCAGATTCTCCGCGATGATGCGACCGTTGCGATCGTAAATGATGCCGCGCGGTGCAGCCAGCGGCACTTCACGAAAACGATTCTGCTCGGCCTGCGCCAGGTATTCCTTGTTGCGCATCACCTGCGCACGAAAGAATGCGGAGGTGAGCGCGAGAAAACCAACCCCCAGCAGCACGCGCGCCACCGTGGCACGTCGTGAGACATCGTTCGGATGGTAGCTCACGCCGCCGCCGGCTTCAGCAATGGACGAAGCACGGCGAAGAGAACCGCACCTGTGATCGCCGTTGCACCAGCGGACAGCGGTGCCCATACCAGCGCTGATACGGCACCGCCCGCCTCGAATCCACGACCGGAAAGGAAGAGTCGCAACAGGATGACCCCCCACGCACTGGCAAAGATGACTATGCCGTCCAGAATGGCGTTCGCAGCAAAGAAGGCGGCCTTCAGCCAGCTCGTGACGTACCCCACCAGCGTCAACGCGAGCATGCCACTGCCGAATCCGGCAGGCGCCGCGGCATCGGACGCTGCACCCATCAGCAGTCCGAGCAACGCTCCCACACCCGGGCGGACACGGATCGACAACAACAGAAGTGCCAGCACCAGGAAATCGATCTCGATCCGATCACCGAGCAACGGACGCAGGATGAAGTGCGCCACCACGAGAATTGATACTGCGACCATCAGGCGAATCCAGTCGTACACGCCGCTCACTCATGCTCTCCCGCAGGCGGCAACCGGAACGGATTCTCCGGGGCCTTGGTCGTATCGCGCTTGTTCCCGGCCGCGGCGGAGTCCTTCCGAGGGCGCGATCGGATTCGCGCCGCGGCAGAATCACGTTGGACCGCTGGTGTCGTGCGAACTGGCGGCGACGACGGACCTGCAGGACGAGGAATGCTCCGCGCAACTGCCGGAGCCACTGTCGCGGCAGGTACCGGCGACCGGGGTGTGGTCACCGGCTTCGGTGCCGTGCCGGGTAGCGCGCGTACCATGGGGGGCGGCGCTGTTACCAGCGGCATCTGCGCTCCAGCGGCTGCCGGTGCCACAGCGGGCGGACGAACCACCGCAGGGGCCGCCGAGGGCGTTGACAGGTTGCCCCCCGCTGCCGGTGTACGCACGGCCGGTACGACGGCGGAAGGGATTGGCGGCGCGCGTACCGCTGACGGCAACGGAACAGGCGACGACGTCACGGGCGCGGTAACGGGTGCAGGCGACACCGGCGACGCTGGACGCGTCGCGGCGGAATCCGATTCCACGCGAATTCCGCTGTCGCCGCGGTAGATCGCGGCACGGCGCAAGGAATCGAGCAGGGCGAGTTTCTGCTGCACTTTCAGCACGGAATCGCTGAGAATCGAATCGCCCGCAGCGGCGATGGCTTTCTGCGTTCCCTCGGAAGCCGCCGCACTGCTCCACGCTCCGGTCACGCCCGCTGCGCCACGGGCCGCAAGCAGCACCATCGCCGCCGTCGATGCGTCCGGCGAGACAATCGGTCGGATCAGGTACGTGCGCGCCCATCCTTCGATCGTCTTGGTCTCTCGCAATACGACACCGATCGGAATACCTCGCGGGAAGACGTTGCCGAGGCCCGAGCTGACGATCATGGTCCCCGGCTTCAGTTCACTGCGAAACGGTACGCCGCGCATCTCGAGCAGATAACGGTCCGCCCCCGAGCCGAGGTGTGCGGCGACGATCCCGAACGCTACACCGTCCGTCGTCGTTGCACTCGCGCGAAAGTCCGGGTGCGTCCAGAGAATCGCCGTGCTCGAGCTGGCATCGACCGCGGAGACCATGCCGATCAGTCCTTCCGGCACCACCAATGGATCGAAGGGCCGCACACCGGCTGCGCTGCCAGCGGCAAGCAACACCATGTGCTCGTCCCCCCCCCGCGGCGGATGCATGACTTCGGTCGCCACGAAACCCCACTGCAGGCGCTGCCCAAGACCGAGCAGGCTGCGCAATCTTTCATTTTCGGCCCTCAGCGGCGCGGTCGACTGGACGCCCATGGCGAGACTGTCCACGCGATTCACAAGACGGCCATGATCACCGATCGCGGAACGGCCTCGTTCGGCCCAGGCCTGCGCTGACACCAACGGTGCCGCAATCGTCGAGCGAAGTGATCCCTGCACCTTTCCGCGAACCGCCGTCGGCAGGATCAATGATTCCAGCGCCACCGCGAGCGCCGCGCCGAGCAGCGCCAGGTCCGTGCGCGTTCCCGTGCGAGACGTGCGCGCCATGCTTACCTCAGGAGCTCAGGACAGAGCGATACTTCTCTTCGTCATCCAGAATACGGCCGCAGCCGCGGACCACACAGGTCAGCGGGTCCTCGTCCACATGAATCGGCAGGTTCGTTTCCTGGCTGAGCAGCAGGTCAAGTCCGCGGATGAGTGCGCCACCGCCGGTCATCACGATGCCACGATCAACGATGTCGCTCGCAAGCTCTGGCGGCGTGATCTCGAGCGCACGCCGCACGGCATCGACGATCTGCTGAATCGGCTCCTGAATCGCCTCGCGAATTTCAGACGAATGCACGCGCACCGTCTTCGGAATGCCGCTCACGAGGTCACGTCCCTTCACTTCCATGTCGCGCTCTTCGCCAACCGGATAGGCACTGCCAATCTGGATCTTGATCTGTTCGGCCGTCGGTTCACCGATCAGCAGATTGTAGTTCTTCCGCATGAACTGCACGATCGACGTATCGAGTTCGTCACCGCCGGTTCGGATCGACGTATCGCTCACGATGCCGCTCAGCGCAATGACCGCAATCTCGGTCGTGCCGCCGCCAATGTCGATCACCATGTTGCCGGTCGGCGTCTCGACCGGCAGACCGACGCCGATCGCTGCCGCCATCGGTTCGGCAACCATGAAGACTTCCTTCGCGCCGGCACCGAGCGCGCTGTCACGCACTGCGCGCTTCTCCACTTCAGTGATTCCGCTTGGCACACAGACAATTACACGCGGCTTCACCTTGAACACATGGTTCTCGATGATGAGCGTGAGAAAGTAGCGCAGCATCTTCTCCGTCACATCGAAGTCGGCGATCACGCCGTCCTTGAGCGGCCGCACCGCGATCACGCCGTCCGGTGTGCGGCCAAGCATTCGCTTCGCCTCGAGCCCGACGCCCTTGATCTTTTTCGTGTCGCGGTCGATGGCGACCACGGAGGGCTCGTTCAACACGATCCCCTCACCCTTCACATAGATGAGAGTGTTCGCGGTTCCGAGGTCTACGGCGATCGCGTTGGCCGGGAACAGTGATCCCGGCTTGAAGGGCCAGCGAAACGGCATCTGTCGGAGCGGAAAGGGCCCGGACGGCGGGCGGAAACAGGCGACGTGGAAGAACCAACGGCTTGTCGTACAACAACATACCACGATGTGCCAGAGCCGGTGCAGGGATCCGTGGAGCCATCCGTTCACGCGACCGCACACCCTGTAACGACGCACGCGACGATACCGTAACTGCGGTACCGCCGCCTCCGAGTATCGGCCGCCCGAGCTGTGGCCTGTCAGCCCACGAACTGGGCCGGCTCGCTGAACGGGAGTCCGAACGACTCGGCAACCGCGCGATACGTCGTCTGGCCCGCGGTCATGTTCAGTCCCTTCAGCAGGGCCCCATTGGCCGCCAGCGCCTTCCGCCAACCGTTGTTGGCCAGCAGCATCACGTACGGGAAGGTCGCATTCGTGAGCGCCAGCGTCGACGTCCGCGGCACGCCGCCAGGCATGTTGGCCACCGCGTAGTGAATCACGCCGTCCACCGTGTACGTAGGATTCTCGTGGGTGGTCGCGTGAATCGTCTCCACGCAGCCCCCCTGGTCCACTGCCACATCGACGATCACCGATCCTGGACGCATCCGCTTGAGATCCTCCCTCCGAATCAGCTTCGGTGCCTTGGCACCGGGAATCAGCACGCCACCGATCACGAGGTCCGCCGTCGAAATCTGATCGAGGATGTTGTGGCGGTTCGAATGAATCAGCGAGACATTGGCCGGCATCACATCGCTCAGGTAGCGGAGTCGCTCGAGCGACAGGTCCAGAATCGTGACCTTCGCTCCCATGCCGGCGGCGATCTTCGCCGCGTTCGACCCCACCACGCCACCGCCGAGAATCACGACCTTGGCCGCCGGCACACCGGGCACCCCACCCAACAACACGCCGCGCCCGCCATAGAGCTTCTCCAGATACTTGGCGCCCTCCTGCACGGCCATCCGCCCCGCCACTTCGGACATCGGGGTCAGCAACGGCAGTTCCCGGGACGGCAACTCCACGGTTTCGTAGGCGATGCAGGTGGCGCCGCTGGCGAGGTGGGCCCGGGTGAGCGCTTCGTCGGCGGCGAAGTGGAGATAGGTGAACAGCGTCAGGTCCGCACGGAGATGCGGCCACTCCGTCACGATCGGCTCCTTCACCTTCAACAGCAGCTCGGCGCTCGCCCAGGTGGAGGCGGCGTCGGGCATGATGGTCGCGCCCACGTCGGAGTAGTCGCTATCCGCGAATCCACTGCCGATGCCAGCACCGGTCTCGACGTGCACCACATGACCGGCCGCGACCAGCGCCTCTGCACCTGCCGGGACGAGCGCCACCCGGTTCTCGTTGGTCTTGATCTCTTTCGGAACGCCGATTTTCATGGCTCGTTGGATGACGGTGATGGAATCGACCGGTGCGCTTACGCAGCTGCTGCCGGCCCGAGACTGAGCACACTGCATTGCGCCGGGTCGAGATAAGCGGCACAGGCGGCACGAACCTGCGCCGGCGTCACGGCATCCAACTCAGCCAGCAACGCGTCAATCGGACGGTACGGCTCATCGTATAGCGCAACTTCCGCCGCGCGGTACAATCGCGACGACACCCCCTCCAGCGACAGCACCAGCTGCCCCTTCAACTGACTGACGCCAGTCGCAATCTCGTCATCCGACATCGCGCCGGCTGCCACGCTGGCCATCGACCGACAAACCACATCGTACGCGTCACGCGCCTGCTCCGGCGCCGTCGCGAGATACACGCCGTGCTGCCCGTTGTCATGAAACGTGTTGTAGAACGAATACACGCTGTACGCCAAACCGAGTTCCTCGCGTACTTCCTGAAAGAGCCGTGAACTCATGCCGCCGCCGAGGAGCGCAGAAGCCACGGCCAGTGCGTTTCGCTCGGCCGACGAATGCTTCGGCGCCTCGCACGCCATCACGATGTGCGTCTGCGCGATGTCCTTCCGCTTCACGTGGGAGTACCCACGTGCGACGACGGCCGGCGCGTCCGGCGCGGGAAGCCAATCCGCGATGCCGCTCGGCTGCGCCACCCAGCCGGTGCGCTCGAGCACTTCGAGCAGGTGCTCGTGCGTGACGTTCCCGGCGGCGGCCAGCACGATCTGCGGCGGGTGGTACACACGTTCATGCCATTCGCGCAGTGACGCGACCGACAGCCGCCTGACGGTTGCAGGCGTACCGAGGATCGCGTGTCCGTAGGGATGTCCGGGGTACATGCGATCGCCGTGCAGTTCGAACACCACATCGTCCGGGGTGTCATCGACCATGGCGATCTCTTCGAGGATCACCTTCCGCTCGAGGCGAAGGTCCTCCTCACGCAGCAGTGGCCGGAAACAGAGTTCGAAGAGCACATCGGCGGCTTCGCTGGTGTGCTCGTCCAGCACTCGGGCCTGAAACGAAGTGTGCTCGCGTGTGGTGTAGGCGTCGAGCGATCCACCCAGCACTTCGAGCGACAGCGCGAGTGCCTTGGCGCTGTACTTCTCGGTGCCCTTGAAGACCATGTGTTCAAGCAGATGCGCCATCCCCATCTGATCCGCGCGCTCGTGCATCGAACCGGAGCGCACCCAGGCCCCGATGGCAACAGACCGCACTCCCGGAACGAATTCCGAGAGCACGGTCAGGCCATTCGGCAGCACCGTGCGCGAGACGCCCGTCTCAGGCGGCGTCGCAAGGGCGATCATTACCGACGGCGCGGGCCGCCGCGGGAACCACCACGATCGCCGCGATCCTCACCACCAGACGACTCGCGCGGAGCTGAGGGCTCACGCTCCACGTATCCCTCCGGCTTCGGCAGCAGTGCCTTCATGGACAGGCGCAGACGGCCACGCTCGTCGCGATCGACCAGCTTGACCGTGACACGCTCGCCCTTCTTCAGCACATCCTCCGTCTTGTCGACTCGCTCCCACTTGATCTCGGAGACGTGCAACAGCGCTTCCGTGCCTGGCATGATTTCAACGAAGGCACCGAACGCCGTGATGCTCTTCACCGTGCCTTCGTAGGTGTCGCCGACCACGGGCTCCGCCGTGATGGCCTTCACCATCTGCTTGGCGCGCTCCATCGCCTCGGCACCGACCGCAGCGATCGTGACCATGCCGGAATCATCAACCGCCAGCTCGGCTCCCGTCTCGTCCTGAATGCCGCGGATCGTCTTGCCCTTCGGGCCGATCAGTTCACCGATCTTCTCGGGGCTGATCATGATCGTCACGATACGCGGCGCATACTGCGACAGATCGGCGTTCGGGGCCGACATCGCCTTCGCCATCTCGCCCAGAATGTGCAGGCGACCTTCCTTGGCCTGCGCCAGCGCCTCGGTCATGATCTTCAGATCAAGGCCGTCGATCTTGATGTCCATCTGGATCGACGTGATACCGTGCTCCGTGCCAGCCACCTTGAAGTCCATGTCGCCGAGGTGGTCTTCGGTGCCGAGGATGTCGGTCAGGATGGCGTACTTTTTCCCTTCCTTGATGAGGCCCATCGCCACGCCCGCCACGGCCGCCTTGATCGGCACGCCGGCATCGTACAGCGACAACGAACTGCCACAGACCGACGCCATCGAGCTCGACCCATTCGACTCCAGAATTTCAGAGACGATGCGAACGGTGTACGGGAACTCCTCGAACGGCGGCAGAACGGCCTGAATCGCGCGCTCAGCCAGATTCCCGTGACCGATTTCGCGACGGCTCGTGCCGCGCATGGGCTTCGCTTCGCCGGTGCTGAACGGCGGGAAGTTGTAGTGCAGCATGAACGACTTCGTCTGTTCCTGCGCTTCATCGATCGAGTCGAGGCGCTGCACGTCGCTTGCGGTGCCGAGCGTCACGGCAACCAGTGCCTGGGTCTGACCACGCGTGAAGAGCGACGAGCCGTGGACACGTGGCAACAGGCCGGTCTCGATGCTGATCTGGCGCACTTCATTCACCGCACGACCGTCCACGCGCTTTTTGGTGTCGAGCACCTGTGCGCGCAGCGCGTCGTACTCCATGCCGTCGAGAATGCTGCCGGCGTCCTTGCCCATGTCCGGCGTCTCGGCGACGATCTGCGCGGCGACTTCGCGCTTGACCATCTCGATCGCGCGCACACGACTCGCCTTGTCAGCCTGATTCAGCGCCTTGGCAATCTTCTCCGACGCCAGATCACCGACACGCTTGACGAGCTCCGCCGCCGGCTCGTGCCTGGCCCACGCCATCTGCTCCTTCTTGTCCGACTTCGCGAGCAGCTCTTCCTGCATCACGATGAGTTCCTTGATGCCCTTGTGCGCGACGGTGATGGCCTCGACAACGTCATCCTCGCTCACTTCCAGTGCTCCACCCTCGACCATCATGATCGAATCGGCCGAGCCGGCGACCATCATGTCGATATCGCTGTACTCGAGCTGCTGGAATGTCGGGTTGAGCACCCACTTCTCCTGGATCCGACCAACGCGCACGCCGGCGATCGGCTTGTTCCACGGCGCCTGCGACGCAGCCAGCGCATAGCTGGTGGCAAGCAGTGCCAGCGTGTCCGGCTTGTTTTCCTGGTCGGCCGAGATGACGTAGATCACGACCTGCACTTCGTTCTGGAACCCTTCCGGAAAGAGCGGTCGAATCGAGCGATCGACGATACGGCAGGTCAGGATTTCGTTGTCGGACGGGCGGCCTTCGCGCTTGATGTAACCGCCGGGAATCTTGCCGGCTGCGTACGTCTTCTCCTTGTACTCGACCGTCAAGGGGAAGAACGGCAAGGAGCTCTTGTTGTCGCTCACGGTGACGGCGGCCAGCACCATCGTTTCGCCGTAGGTGACCAGTGCAGACCCAGCGGCCTGCTTCGCCATGCGGCCCGTCTCGATGACGAGCTTGCGGCCGGCGAACATCTTTTCAATGCGTTGCATCACGTGTGGGAATCGGCTGCGGGAAACGCAAAACGCGCGGGACGTCCGATGACGCCCGCGCGATTGCCATTGAGGCCCGGATTAATACCGGAGGCCAAGGTCTGCGATGATCTTCCGATATCCGGCCAGATCGGTCCGCTTCAGATAGTCGAGGAGCCGACGGCGTCGGCCAACCATCTTGAGGAGGCCTTGACGACCGTGATGATCCTTCTTGTGCGTGCGGAAGTGACCAGTGAGATAATTGATCCGTTCCGTAAGAATTGAGACTTGCACGTGCGTTGAGCCGGTATCGGTCTCGTGCTGACGGTGCTTCTCAATTGCTGGAGCCTTTTCGAATGCCATGCGTCCTGGGTCTGCGCGGAAACCGCGCGTCCGAATATCCTGAATGATCGTAAGCCCTGAAGAATACAGACCCTACGCGCGGATGTAAAGCGCCCACGTCACACCAGCTCAGCGAGGCGGCGGGTTACCCACGGAAATGCCCGAGGACCTGGGCCCCAACCCGGGCCAGATCATTGAACGTCGTCGTGATCAGGAGCAACAGCACCAGCCCCACGCCGGCATACATGATCACGCCCTTGGCACGCTCGCCAAGCGGCTTGCCACGAGCAGACTCGAGGAGCGCCAAGAGCACCTGCCCGCCATCCAGAACCGGCACTGGCAGCAGGTTCAGCACTGCAATGTTGACGCTGATCAGCGCCATCAACATCAGCACCCCCGCAAAGCCGCCCACCTTGGCCGTCTCGAACGACGCCTGCGCAATCATGATCGGCCCTCCGAGCTGCTTCGGCGAAACGTTCCCCGAGAGCAAACCGCCCAGCACCTGCACCGTCGACACGATGGTCGTCCACGTATAGTCGAGTCCGTCTCCCACCGCCGCGATCGGACCAACGGACACCCGGGAAGATGCCGCGCCAATCCGGCCGATTGAACGCACGGCACCGGTCGTGGGGTTGGTATCAACGGTCGCCACGGGGGCAATCGTCAGCGATCGCGTCGCGCCGCCGCGCACCACCTCGAATGACAACGGCGTCGCCGCCTTGGCGCTCACCGCGGCAACCAACTCGGTCCACTCCGAGATGCTCGCCCCGTCGATCGCCGTGATACTGTCTCCCACCAGCAGCCCCGCTGCTGCGGCTGGCGACGCCGGCAACACGGTGCCGATCACCGGCCGCGGGTTCGGGGCACCGTTCGCGAGCCGAAGCCCCGCCACGACCAGAATCGCGAGCAGGAAGTTCATCGTCACGCCAGCCAGCATGACCACCAGCCTGGCCCAGAGTGGCTTCGACTCGAACCAGCGATCTGATGGCACGGGTTTCGGACCGAAAGGCACCATCGCCGTCTCGTCCCACGGAATTCCCGGTTCACCTTTCGGTGATCCGTCGGCGGGCCCCTCCAGCGCACCACGCGTGGCGCCGCCCTCGAACACCGCCATCGACTCGTCTTCGCGCGACGCCATGCGGACGTAGCCACCGATCGGAAAGAGCGCGAGCCGATAATCCGTCTCACCGCGTCGCACGCCAAACACCCGTCGCCCCCACCCGAGCGCAAACACCGGCGCATAGATCCCGACCGCCTTCGCAGCCAGAAAATGGCCGAGCTCGTGAACGAACACGACCAGACCAAAGACCAGCAACGGTGCGAGCAACGGTAACAGTCTCATGCAAACTCCCGCACGTGCGCGCGCGCCGAAGCATCGGCGGCGACGAGTGCCTCGAGGGTTTCACCTGCCAGATCGCCAACGGCATCCAGTGCACCACCAATCGCGCGCGCAATATCACCAAACGAGATGGCACCGGCCAGAAACATGGCAACGGCCTCCTCGTTGGCCGCATTGAAGACCGCCGGCGCCGCACCACCGCGTTTCCCGGCCGCAATGCCGAGCCCCAGCGCAGGAAAGGCGTCGTGTCGCACAGGCTCGTACGTCAGCGGCGAGAGTGCCACCGGATCGAACGCTGGTACACCCGAGTCAGGAATCCGATCGGGGTGCGTGAGCGCGTACAGCACCGGAAGCTCCATGCTCGGGACACCCAGCTGGGCCAGCACGCTGCCGTCCACGAACTCCACGAACGAGTGGACCACACTCTGCGGGTGCACGACGACGTCGATGCGATCGTACGGAATTCCGAACAGATGGTGCGCCTCGATCACTTCGAGCGCCTTGTTCGCGAGCGTCGCGCTGTCAATGGTGATCTTGCGTCCCATCGACCAGGTGGGATGCTTGAGCGCGTCACCGACTGCGGCCGCCTGTACGCGCGCGGTGTCCCAGGTCCGGAACGGTCCGCCCGACGCCGTGATGATGAGGCGCCGCACCTCGCCCATCGGCCGACCGGCGATGCACTGCAGAATCGCCGAGTGTTCGCTGTCGACCGGCACCAGCTCGCCGCCGCCCTCCCGGGCGGCCGCCGTCACCAGCGCGCCAGCCATCACCAACGTCTCCTTGTTGGCGAGCGCCACGCGCTTGCCTGCATGCAGCGCGGCCAGGGTGGCACGCATGCCGGCGGCGCCAACGACTGCATTGATGACCGTCTGCACATCGTCACGCGTTGCCGCCGCGACGAGACATTCCGCCCCCGTCGACCAGCTGGCATCCGCAGCAGCCGAGGCCTGCACCAGACCGACAAACGTGGGGCTGTGCTCCGCAGTCTGCGCGCGAAGCAAGGGCGCATTGCTGAAGGCGGTCAGTGCGCGCACCTGAAACCCTGCGCGCTGGCGCGCCAGAACACGCAAGGCCGTGGTACCGACTGAGCCGGTCGACCCGAGGATCGCAACTCCGCGGGGATGTGTCACTGCGGTGCCGGAATGAGCAGCAGATTCAGCAGCAATTCAGCCACTGGGAGCACGAACAGCACGCTGTCCACACGATCAAGAAACCCACCGTGGCCCGGCAGAAGCCCCGAGCTGTCCTTGACGCCTGCCTCGCGCTTGAGCAGCGACTCGAAGAGGTCGCCGAGTTGCGCCGCAATCGCTATCACGACCCCGAAGAGCACAATTCCCACCGGCGAGAGACCGAGCTGCCCCTGTGGAACGAGGAGATATCGCACATACACCCAGCCCACGGCCACACTGAGCGCGATGCCGCCGAGCGATCCCTCGACGGTCTTGGCCGGACTGACCGAGGGCATGAGTTTCGTACGGCCGATGAGGCGACCGGTGAAGTACGCTCCAACATCCGACGCCCACGTCAGCAGCACTGGAAAAATCAGCAGCAGGCTCTGCGACGTCCGTCCAACCGCATAGTTGTGATACCGCAGCGCGTACGCAAAGCTGAGCATGCCGCCCGTGTACAGCACAGCAAACAGGCTGACTGACGCAGCCGCCAGCGGGCGCTGGTCCAGACTTCGGCGAAAGATCGTGGCCGTCATCAGGACCAGCAGCGCTGCGGCGAACACGGCGGCCGGCAGTCGCAGCACGCCGAGTCGCGTGGCATGCGACAGCAGCGGAACCGCTGCGGCCGCGGCGATCGTGAGGCCGTCCAGCGTGTCGATCCCGTTGCGGCGCGCCATGCGACACAGTTCCCATGCCGCGACACCGGAGACCACGCTCAACAATGTGGCCAGCGCCGCGTCACCAAACCACGCCGCAGCAATCGCAATGGGGGCAATGATCAGCGCGACGACGGCGCGCTTGGCGAGCTCCGACATGCCTGCGCTCAGACGGAAACCTTTCCGTATCGACGCTCGCGCCGCTTGTAGTCGAGGATGGCGGCAAACAGATCACGGCGGCCGAAATCAGGCCAGAGCACCCCCGAGATGTAGAACTCGGTATATGCGAGCTGCCAAAGGAGAAAGTTCGACACGCGCTGCTCGCCAGACGTCCGGATCAGCAGATCAGGATCCGGCATCCCCGCGGTCATCAATCGACCGCTGATGGCATCTTCATCAATCTCGGACGGCGCGATCAGACCCAGCGCCACGTCACGCGCCAGCGACTGGGCCGCCTGAACCAGTTCGGTGCGACTGCCGTAGGAGATGAAGATATTGAGATGCAACGTGTCGTTGTGCGCGGTGGTGCGCTCCACCAACTCCACGGCCTGCCGCGCGCCACCGGTGAGCCGCTCGCGCTCGCCGATGATGCGCACGCGCACACCGCGTTCAGACAGCTCCGCCACTTCCTTTGCGATGTAGTCCTCGAGGAGGGACATCAACGCTGAAACTTCCGTGGTCGGCCGCTGCCAATTCTCCTGCGAGAACGCAAACAGCGACAGATGTTCGACACCGGCTTCGATCGACCCGTGCACCACCTCGCGCACCGCCTTCATGCCTTCCCGGTGGCCCAGCGGGCGCGGCATGAAGTGCTTGCGCGCCCAGCGACCGTTGCCATCCATGATGATGGCAACGTGTCGCGGTGGCGTGCCGGCCAGCCGCACCTGCTCGAGCAGGTCAGGAGTGGAGAGTGTCGACGTCGAAGCCACTGAGGAGTCTCAGACTTCCATGATCTCGGCTTCCTTCGCCTTCACGGCCAATTCGATCCTGGCGATGAAGTCGTCGTGAAGCTTCTGCAGATCCTTCTCCGCGTGCTTGACTTCGTCTTCCGAGACACCTTTCAGCTTCTTCAGCTTGTCGCGCCCATCCGTGCGGGCATGCCGGATCGCGACACGACCATCTTCCGCCAGGGTGTACAGCACCTTCACCAGCTCCTTGCGGCGCTGCTCAGTCATCGAGGGCAAGGGCACGCGAATGACGTTCCCCTGATGCGCGGGATCAAGACCGAGATCCGATTCGCGAATTGCCTTCTCGATCGCCTTCACCTGCCCCTTGTCGAACGGGGTGACCAGCAGGGTGCGCGCCTCGGGAGCGGAAATCGACGCGACCTGATTGAGGGGCACCCAGGAGCCGTAGGCTTCGACCTGAATAGTGTCCAGCATGTTCGGCGATGCCTTGCCGGTCCGCACGGTCGAGAACTCGCGCTTGGCGTTCTCGATGCCCTTCTCCATGCCGGACTTCGCGACCTTCAGAATGTCAGGGATCATGAGACGAAGGTGCCGATGCGTTCACCACGCACTGCGCGGGCAATTGCACCGGGAGTGTGAGTATTGAGGACGATCAGTGGCAGCGAGTTCTCCTTGCAGAGCGTGATGGCCGTCTGGTCCATCACCCCGAGCTCGCCGAGCATCACGTCGCGGAAACTGACCGTTTCGTACTTGACTGCATTCGGATCCTTCTTCGGATCCGCGGAATACACGCCATCAACGCTGGTCGCCTTGATGATCACGTCGGCCTTCATCTGGATACCGCGCAACACGGCTGCCGTATCCGTCGAGAAGTATGGATTCCCGGTGCCGGCGGCAAACAGCACCAGGCGTCCCTGCTCGAGATGACGCATCGCCCGCCGGCGAATGTAGGGCTCCGCCAGTTCTTCCATCCGGATCGCCGTCATGACTCGGGTATCGACGCCACGCTTCTCAAGCTGGTCCTGCAAGGCGAGCGCATTGATTACCGTGCCCAGCATACCCATGTAGTCAGCACCGACGCGATCCATGCCCATCTTGGCGAGTTGCGCACCGCGCACGATGTTGCCGCCGCCGATGACCAAGCCCACGCGCGCCCCCAGATCGACCACTTCCTTGATCTGCTCGCAAAAGAACGAGAGTCGGTCGAAATCGAATCCAAATCCCTTGTCACCCGCGAGCGCCTCACCGGAGAGCTTGAGCAGCACGCGCGGGTACCTCAGGCCGTCACCGACCTCCCGGGCGACCGCGACCGACGGCGTGTCGGGCATGCCGTCGGATACGAGTGGCGCCGCGCTCTCGCTCACGCGTCGCCGAGCGCAAAACGCAGGAACCGTGTCAGCGCGATCTCCGTGCCCGCCGTCTTCCCCGTTTCCTTGATCAGATCAGCGATCGTCTTCTTCGGGTCACGAACCCAGGGTTGCGAGATCAGTGACATGTCCTTGAAGAAGGCTTCCAGCTTGCCGGCAGCGATCTTCTCGATCATCGCTTCCTTCTTGCCGCTCTGCCGTGCCTGATCCTCAGCGATCCGCTTCTCCTTCTCCACCAGTTCCGGCGCAATCCCTGTGCGATCCAACGCGAGCGGGTTCATCGCCGCGGCGTGTTCAGCGATCGCTTTCAGCATGGCCTGCACCGGCTCCGTCGCCGCAACGGCGGCGTTAGCCAGCGAGGCCTCGACCAGAACGCCGACCTTGGCATTGTGATGCGCGTACATGCCAACCGCGCCGGCGGACGTCGCGTAGCGCACCACTCGGCGTACATTGACCACCTCACCAAGCTTGGCCGACCGCTCCTTCACGACCACGTCGAGCGTCTTGCCGCCCTCGGCCGCAACGGGCGTCGCCAGCAGCTCCTCGACGTCGGCGGTCGGCGTGATCATGGCGTGGGCCAGCACAACCTCCACGAGCGCCTTGAAGTCATCGGTGCGCGCGACGAAGTCCGTCTCACAATTCACCTCGGCGATCACGCCGACGGTGCCATCTGGCGACACCGTGCTGCCGATCATGCCTTCGCTGGTCGTGCGGCCCGAGCGGGACTCGGCCTTGGCGATGCCCTTGGTGCGGAGGTACTCGATCGCGGCGCCGAGGTCGCCGTTCGACTCGGTGAGTGCCTTCTTGCAGTCCATCATTCCGGCGCCAGTGCGCTGCCGCAGCTCCTGGACGTCCTTGGCCGTAAAGTTCATAGTCGTCATGGTCAGAAGACCGGTCCAATCGGGATTGTGGAAACGCTGCCGGCTGGAAGCCGGCGGCGTTGGGAAGCATACTCCGAACGCATGAGCGCGGGTAGCCGCGCTCCTCGCACGTGCCAGCCGGTTACGACGCGTCGTCGGTCGCTTCGACTGCGGCGGTCGCGTCAGGACCACGGAGGCGTGCCTGAATCGCCTCCGGCTTTGCGCGGCGACGACGGCGCTGGCCACCCTGGGCGCCCGCACCACCCGCTCCCTGCCCACCGGCTGCCCCAGCACCCTGGCCGCCGCCGCGACGTCCACGGTCATCACCGCGACCCGCCGATTCCATTCCGCGATCAGAGCTGTACGTGCTCTCCTCCGACTCTTCCTCGACCATGCGGGTCGGGGCTTCACGGCGCGCTTCGAGAATGACGTCGGCAATTGCGCCGGCGATCAGCTCGACGGAGCGGATCGCGTCATCGTTGCCAGCCACGGGCACCGTCAGCAGGTCCGGGTCCGCATTGGTATCAGCGATGGCGATGATCGGAATACCGAGCTTGTTGGCTTCGCTGACCGCGATGTTTTCCTTCTTCGCGTCGACGACGAACATCAGGCCCGGGAGCCGCGTCATGCTGGCGATGCCGGAGAGGTTCTTCGACAGCTTGTCGCGCTGACGACGCATCATCAGCTGTTCCTTCTTGGTGTAGTTCGAGAAACCGCCACCCTCTTCGCTGCCGACTTCGAGTTCCTTGAGTTTCTTGAGCTGCTTCTTGACCGTCCCGAAGTTGGTCAGCAAGCCACCCAGCCAGCGCTCGGTGATGAACATGGCGCCGCAGCGATTTGCTTCCTGGGCGACTATGGCCTGCAACTGCTGCTTGGTGCAGACGAACAGCACCTGCTCGCCGCGAAGGACGACCTCGCGCGCCAGCTTCTGCGCGAGCTCGAGCTGCTTGAGCGTCTTCTGCAGGTCGATGATGTGAATGCCGTTGCGCTCCGCGAAGATGAACTTGCGCATCTTCGGGTTCCAGCGGCGCGTCTGGTGGCCGAAGTGTACACCGGCCTCCAGGAGTTGTTCGATCGTAGGCTGCGACATGAGTGAGCAATCAGAGGGTTGGGTCCGCCGCGTTCGTCGTCGTACATCGCAACCGGCAGGGCCGGCACCAGCGAGCACTCAGAACGCGTGAGAGATACGAGCGATGTGGTGGAACGGCGCCCGTGGCGCCGTTCCACCACCACTACGACTAGCGCTTGCTGAACTGGAACTTCTTGCGGGCGCCGGGCTGACCCGGCTTCTTGCGCTCGACCGACCGCGCGTCACGCGTCAGCAGGCCGAACTCGCGAAGCTTCTTCTTGTGATCTTCGTTCATCTTGACCAACACACGAGCGATGGCGAGACGCAACGCGCCGGCCTGGCCGGCCTGGCCGCCACCGCTCAGGTTGGCCTTCACGTCAAAATTGCCGATCGTGTCAGTGACCGTGAACGGCTGTTGAATCGAGGTGACGAGCGACGGGCGCGGGAAGTAGTCGCCGAGCGTCCGGCCACCATTGATTTCCCACTTTCCCGTTCCCGCCGTGATGTACACGCGGCACACCGCTTCCTTGCGGCGGCCAACGGCATGAACCTGTTCGGTCGCCATTACTTGGTCGCTCCCTTGGCGGCGGTCAACGTGAGCTGCTGCGGCTTCTGCGCAGCGTGATCATGCGTCGGGCCGGCGAAGACGCGCAGCTTGCGACGCAGGTGCGTGCGCGCGAGTGCGGTCTTCGGCAGCATGCCGTACACCGCCTTCTCGATCACCCGCTCCGGGTGCTTCTCGATCATGTCGGCAAAGGCCGTGTACTTCTCGTGACCCATGTAGCCGGTGTGACGGAAGTAGGTCTTCTGCTCGGCCTTGCGGCCGGTGACGCGCACTTTGCTGGCATTGATCACGACGACGAAATCGCCGGTATCCGCGTGCGGGGTGAACATCGGCTTGTGCTTGCCGCGAATCACTTTCGCGACTTCGGCGGCCAGACGACCGAGGATCATGCCTTCGGCGTCGACCACCCACCAGGCATGACTCAGATCGGCTGGCTTCGGGCTGTACGTCTTCTGCGTCGGATGCATCAGGACTACGGACGAAATTGAGACAGCGCCGCACCGGTGCAGGATGCAACCCGGGTCTTGGCCCCCTCAGGGAGGGTGTTTTGGACAGACGTGAACGATAGCCAACCCATGAAGTCCCGTCAACACAACGGGTTAGGCCAGTTCGGCCGCCGCCCGAGACACCCTCGCGAAACCCGATGGAACCGTCACGACATGGGGGAGTCGACGCGCCACGCCCCACCTGGCGCCTCATCGTCCGCACAGCCGATCCCGATGCAGCGCCCCGCACTGCTCCTTCAGCTCGACCTCGCGCCGAACACCGCAGTCGTGCCCGGCGGGAATTTCAGGAGGCCGAACCGGAATGACGGAGGCGGGCCTCGCGATGGCAGCACAGTACCGCCCGTCACGGACACAGCGGGCGCCGCAGATCGCTGGTCGCGCGAACGACGTCCTCTGCGGACCGCGACCGCCATCCCTGATTTCCGACAGGTCGATCCGGCCGAGGACCGGCAGCCGACGCCGAGCACGGAAACGACGATCGCGTATGACCCGGGTATCCGTTCGTCCTCGTCCGACGCTTTGACACGCGGCTCGACAGCATGTTGGCAGTCCTTCAGTGCCGCGATGGGCAGGCGCTCTCGGACGACATCATCATCGGAATCGATTCCTGCCACGACAAGCGTACCGAGTACTTCTTCCGACTCACGGCCGCCGGCTCGATGGCGGACGGATACATCTTCAATGACGGCGAGTGCACCGGAGTTGTTCTACGCGCGGCGAATCGGCCGCGCACCACCACTCAGCGTGCAGTTCGGCGTCGCCGAGTACCCCGATCGGGATGCACGCGGTGGACTCGCGGTGTTTCAGCCGCGCGAGATGCGGATGTGGACCGCTGACGACGGCGACAGCCGAACAGCCATTGCCCCGAGTATCTTTGCGCACGGCGCCCGTCGTTTCGACGGACGCGACAGCAGCTGGAACCTCAGCACTGGCACACGATTCCGCGTTGACAGCCATTTCAACGGCAGTCACAACATCGGAGACGGCCGCAACATCGACGATCAGCAATGGGCAGAAACTTCGTCGACTCCGGTGCGACGTCATACTCCTTCGCGCGCTTGTATCAGTCGACGAGTTCCCTGACGAGGCGTGTGAACGAGACACGATCACGCCAACGCTCAGCTTCGAGAGTTATCTGCAACCGCTCGTCAGCGTCCACGCGACACCCGTGGCCTGCACGAGCACGCCTCGTTTCGTCCTCGTCCTCCGCGATTCGGCGCACCCGCTCAGGACAGCTCGCTCAGGACAGCTCGCTCAGGACAGCTCGCTCA
>Ga0163144_10006024_pt1 | contig 26858 bp, 25 predicted proteins | sample OliLak19BULKMAT1_FD_123175 | JGI IMG/M metagenome (GOLD analysis project Ga0163144, IMG submission 123175) | Freshwater microbial mat bacterial communities from Lake Vanda, McMurdo Dry Valleys, Antarctica - Oligotrophic Lake LV.19.BULKMAT1 | ecosystem: Environmental > Aquatic > Freshwater >...
CGGATGTTCTTGCTCATGCGCGGGCGGCGCAGGTCGAGGTAACGGTATTTCATCCGCATGTCCTCGTTGGACAATTCCTTGTCGAGCTGGAACGGCAGCACATCGGCCTTGTTCACGATCGTCAGCCCGCTGGCGACGATCTCGATCGCACCGGTGGACATTTTCGCATTGTCCGCACCCTCGAGGCGCTTCGCGACCTTTCCGGTGACCTGAACAACATCCTCCTCGCGGAGCGTGTGGGAAAGTTTTGCAATCTCCGCGTCTTCCTCAGGGCGGAAGACACACTGGGTCAGCCCCTCGCGGTCGCGCAGGTCGATGAAAATGACGCCGCCGTGGTCGCGCGCGGAATTCACCCAGCCGATCAAGGTGACGGTTTGGCCGATGTGGGATTCCTGGAGTTCGTTGCAATGGTGTGTGCGCATGATGGAGAATATTGAAGAATGCTTTAACCGCAGATGGACGCAGATGGACGTTAATTAAGACTTTGGTCAATCCTGTTTGCGGCGGATGAAATTTTGATTGGAGGCAATGACCCGACGGAATTCGAGTTTGGGTTGTTTGAAGTTGAGGATAAGCCCGACGGGCAATCCCGTGGTTTTCAGATAATTCAGCATCTGGCCAATTTCGGAATCGGTGATGCGCTCGATGACTTTGGTATCAATGATCACCTTGTTGAAGGCAATCAGGTCAGGAATGTATTCCGCAACCTGTTTGTCACGGTAGATGATTGGAAAGCGAGGCTGCTGAAGATACGGGATACCACGATAATCAAACTCCACAGCAAGGGAATTTTCATAGGGTTTTTCGTGATACCCGTGGCCAATTTCATTCAAAACGGCAAAAGCACAGCCAATGATGGCGTCTGTTTCTTCCTTGCATGGGTAATCTGCGTCCATCTGCGGTTAATTTCCTCTTCAAGCAAGCAGCGGCCCGTCTGGTTCGGTGAGGCGCTGGAGCATCCATCCGACGAGGGCGCTCGCGTCGCATTCCTCCTCGGTGCGGCTGGAGAGGTTTTTGATTTTCACGCGCGGAAACTCCTCGCCGATGATGATGGCGAACCTGGCCCCGCATTTCTCGGCGGCTTGGAATTGCTTGGCGACCTTGGCGTTGGAAAGCGGCAGATCCACGGAAATGCCCGCACGGCGGAGGTCGGTGACGAGTTTGAGGGCTTCCCCGCGCATCGCCTCGTCCGGGACGACCATGTAGGCTTCGCATCCCGCCGCGTTGCGCTGGAGCCAGACTTCCATCTGCATGGCGGTGTGGGTGGTTTCCTCGATGAGATTGCGGATGACGTAGTCGCCCATCGCGAAACCGGTTGCGGGCATGTCCACCGCGCCGTCGGAAATGGTTTTCACCAAGGTGTCGTAGCGCCCGCCACCGGCCACGGCGCGCATGGATTTCTTCGAATCGAAGACCTCGAAAACAACGCCTGTATAGTAAGCGAGGCCACGGACGATGGAGAGGTCTAGCTCCACAAAGCCGCCAAATCCGCGCGCCTTCAGGTCGGCGAGGATCTCATTGAAAGTCCCTTCCGCGTTCTGCGGGTTCGCGACGAAGTCCTTCACTTCCCCGAGCGTCGTTCCGAATGCCGCGAGCTTCTGTGCGAGCACTTCGGGCTTCTCGCGATCAAGCTTGTCCACGAGGTTGAGGAAATCAGGCATCTTTTCTTCGCTGACGCCCCGCGCCTCGGCGAATTTCACCCAGGCATTCCGATCCGATACCCGCACCACGAAATCACCCTCCGCGAAACCGAACGCGAGCATCGTCTCAACCGCAAGCGCGATCAGTTCCGCATCCGCGCCCGGCCCGGCCTCGCCGAGGATATCGACGTTGAACTGGTGGAACTCGCGCCCGCGGCCTTTCTGCGGCTTTTCATAGCGGAAGCACTGGCCGATCTCGAACCATTTGAGCGGCTTCGGATACTGGCGCTGCTCGGCGGCCACGATCCGAGCCAGCGATGCGGTCACCTCCGGGCGCAGCGTCACGTCCCGCCCTCCCTGGTCCTCGAAACGGAAAAGCTGGGATGAAAGCTCGCCGCCGGACTTTTTCAGATACAGCCCGGTGTCCTCAAGGATGGGCGTCTCATACTCCACATACCCGCAGCGCCGGGCGACACGGCGCCAGGTCTCGAACAGGTAATTCCGCACCGCACACTCGCGTGGGGTGAAATCTCGGAATCCTGGAAGTGCTTGGAATGTGGGGCCAGCCATTGCGCGGGGCGCGACAATGCACGGCCTCCCCGACATATCAAGCCAAACCCACCCCCGCGCCAGCCAGGGCGGCTACACCAGGCAGAGAATTCCCAAAAAGCCCGTCGCTAGTGGAAAACATTGAACCGCCAAGACGCCAAGGAAGACCAAAATGATCTCAAAAACATTAGCAAATCCCAACTGGCTAGGAACCAGTCTGCATGGCCTTGGCGAACTTGGCGGCTTGGCGGTGAAATTCTCTTTGCTGGCAAATGCCGGGACACAATTTCCCCAAACGCAGGCACCCTGCCGTTCCAGTCCCCGTTCACTGGCGAGGGGCATGGCGACCGAAGGTCACCACTACAATCCCCTGCACCAGCCCTCCCTTCGTCGGATGGCACGAGTGAGATTTTTCCCGCGCCGCATAAAATAACCTTGCAAGCGATCCGGCGCTCCGCTTTCTTGCCCCCCGCACCGCGACCAACGACCCGTTCGTCTATCGGTTAGGACTCCAGGTTTTCATCCTGGCAAGAAGGGTTCGACTCCCTTACGGGTCGCCATTGTTTTTCAGGAAACGCCGGCATTTCGTGGAAATCAGCCTCCGGTCAGAGCTCAGCTCCCCGGAGGCTTTTTCATTCCCCAAACCAACCACTTCGTGACTCCCCAGGAAAAAGCCGCCGCCATTACAGCCAACAAGGGCCCAGGCTCCATTGCCGCCCTCACCTGCTACGATTACCCGATGACCCGTCTCCTCGATGGGGCGGGCACGGATATCCTGCTCGTCGGCGACTCCCTCGGGATGGTTGTCCTCGGCTTTCCGGACACCACCCATGTCACCCTCGCCCACATCCTCCATCATCTTGAAGCGGTCTCTCGCGCGAAGCCGAAGGCGCTGGTGATCGCGGATCTGCCCATAAATACCTACGACACCCCGTCACAAGCCCTTGGAACCGCCCGAGCCCTTGTTGCCGCCGGAGCCGATGCGGTGAAACTTGAAGGAGGCATCCGCCAGGCTGAGAAAGTCCGTGCCATCACCCAAGCCGGCATTCCCGTCTGCGGCCACCTAGGCATGTTGCCTCAGCGCGTCCTTGAGGAAGGCGGCTACCACAAGAAAGGCAAGACCCCGGAACAGACCCGCGAGATCCTCGCCGGAGCAAAAGCCCTCATTGATGCCGGAGTCTTCGCCATCGTCCTGGAATCGGTCACCCCGTCCGCCGCAGCGGAAATCACCGCAGCCATCCCAGTCCCCACCATCGGCATCGGCTGCGGCGAAGGCACCTGCGATGGGGAAATCGCCGTCGTCACCGACCTCCTTGGCTCCTTCCCATGGTTCGTCCCACCCTTCGCGAAACCGGAAACCAACCTGGCATCATCGACCACCGAGGCCGCAAAAAAATACATCGCCCGGGTCCGATCACAGAGCCGCAAATAGCGCTCTTCCTTGAGGTTTGAATTTTGAGATTTGAATTTTGCTCCTCTACCTGCACATCCCCTTCTGCCACCGGATCTGCCCGTATTGCTCCTTCTACAAGCACACACCGGGTGGCACCCCCATCGGCGAATTCATCGCAGCGCTCGCAAAGGAGGCATCGCAAAGGGGCGCGGAATACAGGCCAACCACGCTCTACCTGGGTGGAGGCACGCCATCGATGCTTTCCCCGAAGCACCTCACCGACCTCTTCGCCTCGCTGCGCGAAACCTTCGATTTCCAATCCCTCACCGAGATCACCCTTGAGGCGAACCCCGCCACCTTCGACCTGGAAAAAGCCCGCCTGTTCAAATCGCTCGGCGTCACCCGCGTATCCCTCGGCATCCAGTCCTTCGCCCCACACGTCCTCGAAACCCTCGGCCGCGAGCACTCCCCGGAAGAAGCCTCGGAATCCGTCCGCATCCTCCGCGGAGCCGGGATCCCCTCGGTCAACATCGACCTGATGTTCTCCATCCCCGGCCAGTCTCTCGCCGATTGGGAAAGCACCCTCCGCCATGCCGTCTCGCTGGAGCCCGATCACATCTCCGCCTACAACCTCACCTACGAGGAGGACACCGCCTTCTTCGAGTCCCTGAGTAACGGCACTTACCAGGAGAACGAGGATCACGACGCCGACCACTATCACCTCGCCGGCAAGATCCTCACCGCCGCTGGATTCGACCACTACGAAACCTCCAACTACGCCCGCCCCGGCCACCACTCGAAGCACAACCAGGGCTATTGGGAAGGAGCGGATTATCTCGGCCTTGGCCCATCCGCCGTCTCAACCATCGCCGGAGTCCGCAACCGGAACATCCCGGACACCGCCGCCTACATCAGGCAGGTCAACGCCATCGGCAACGCGATCCACGAAACCGAAAACCTTACGCCCGCCCAACGCCGCATCGAACTCATCGCTCTCGGCCTGCGGACCACGAAAGGGATTCCGCTGTCGCTGTTAGATGAGGCATCGTTGGGAAAAGCCAATACATTGGCATTGGAGCGTCTCCTAACCCTCGGTGAAACCCACCTCCGCCTCACCCAGCTCGGGCGCCCGCTCGTCGATCCGATCGCTGCGGAGCTGATCTGAATTTCCGGAAAAGTAAAAAACCTTCCCCGGCATAACGCTGAGGAAGGTTTTGGGTTGAAATTGCGGCGATTACATCCAGCGGCTGCGGCTGAACGTGATGTTGTCGCGGAAGCCCCAACCGCTGCGGGTGTTCTCCCAGAGGTTCAGCTCTGGAAAGGCATACCCATCGAAAGCCACCTTGTTTCCCGTCCTGATCACATTCAACTTCGTGGCACGACCAAAGACCGTGCCCGCATTGGTGGTCATCAGCACGCTGCCGCTGCTCGCTCCGTAGTACGGCATAGCCCACAGCTCGAAGCTCAGGCTTCCGGAGCCGAAGCTGGAGTAGTTACGGATGCCATCCACAGCTATGGTTGTCCGGCGGTAGTATCCCGCACCCAGATTCCGGTAACGCCCGTCCTGCGTCGCGCCGTAGCGCGAATATGCCTCGTAGGGGCTTTCGTTTACCGACCCATATCCTCTGAGTTCGAGGTCGGCGGCCTTCGCCCCCGAAATGCCACCGAACATGGAAACCATCGCCACGAAGACGATGCCGAACCGAACTTTTGCTGTTTTCATTTTGATTGGGACCCACAACTGAGGGGTCATCAACTCAGACGCTGCATGTGGAAACCTATTCACACAGAAAATGAAAAATTTCCACAAAGTTCGTTTGCCGCAGGGATTCACTGCTGCTCCGGCATTTTACCCACGAGATCCGCTGCGGTTTTTAAATTTCCCGGCGGCAAGGAAGCCTTCCATTTTGCGAAGCCATCAGGATCTTTCCGGAAATAATTCATCGAGATGTCGGACGCGGCCTGCTCGCCGAGGTTGATGGTATTTTGCTCCGCCGCCCACTTCGCGGCATCCCCGGCACCGGACGCGGACCACTCTGCGGCAAAGACATTCCCTGCCGCATCCCTTTCATCACCTGCGTTAAGTTTTTCGAGAAATCCCAGACCGTCCAGCGGGCTTTGCTGCGCAAAAATCGCCCCCAGCTCCGCCGCCGCGAGCGTCCGGCCTTTCCCCTCATCCACATTCCGGATCAACCATTCCGAGCTTTTTTCCAAATCAACCGTCGCCCAGTTCGCAAGGGTGTTGGCGAATTGGTCGGGATCGTTCTCTATCTTGCTGATTTCAAAGCTCGCCGCGACCGCCGCCTCCGGATCGCTCTTCGACCAACCGGCCAGCGAGGCGCGGCGCAGGGTGGATGCGAAATCCGCGAGATCCCCGCGTTCACCCACGAAGGCGAGCGCGGCGTTCGGCTCATTCGTCGCCCATACGAACATCATGTTCTCCACCGCCGCATCCCGCTCCCGCGTGTCCGGCAGTGCAAGGAACCATTCCGCAGCCTCGCGCCCATTCTGCCGCGCCCATTCGTTGGCGATTGCGATCAGGCTGTTGTTAAGCTCTCCGCCTTGCAGGTTTTCTAGCGCCCATTGTGCCGCCCCCCTGCCGTCCGTCTCCGAAAACTGCTTCAGGGCCAGGCGGATGAGTTCCTGTCTCCGGTAGCTCGGGGGTTGGGAAGCAAGCCAGTTCAAAGCACCGACCGGATCCTTTGCCATCCACCGCCCAAGGTTTTCCTGGGCGATCCTGAATCGCCCGAGCTGGCTTTCCTCCGCATCGATTTCCCGTTTCAACACAGCAGAATCGAAGCCTTTGAGGCGTGTCTCCCGCAATGACTTGGAATTCGCCGCCGCACCTCCCACTGCCACCGATGAAGCATTGCGAACCGCCTGCCGGAGACCCAACGCATATCCCCCCCATCCGCAAACAACCGCGAGAAGCAAGGCTCCCCCTATCCGATAAATCAAAGGTCTTTTCATAAGTGACGATCCCACAGGGCAAACGCTACGGCATTTCGGACGCGCATGGCTCGGGTTTATTCAGAAGTGTTTTTGGAAATGTTCGCGGTCTCCACCAAGACCTCGCCTCGTGGATCCGATTGCGGGAGAGCTGATCTGACTCCACGGCTGCATCCCCCCACATCGATTTTCGCATGGTAAAACCATACGGTTACGGGCAAAAGGTATGTAATTCAGCCAGACACCGATGAACGACCACGAATCCAGCGTCCGGACAGCCGCAAGACAAGTCCTCGCATTGCTTTTTGCCATCGCAGCCCTCATCGGTGCGGCTTTTAACGGATTGCTCCTGTTGCTGGCATCGCTGAACATGAGGCCATCTAACAACGTTCACCTTTTCATTTGCGCCTTGGGAGGCCTGTCCATCCTGATTTGCCTGGCAGCGGTCTTCGCCCAAACCAGTCGTTCGATGACAAAGCGAATTGCATGGTTCCTAACCGCACTCGTTTCTGTAGCCCTTCACACCTTCTCCTACCGCTTACCAGGTGCAAGCGGACTCTTTCACTGATTCCCCTCCACCCACTCCTGCAGCACCACCATCGCGCTGCCGGAGAATTTCCCACTCCAGAGAACCTTTGAGTGTTAGGGTTGCGTTCATCTGCATTCATCTGATCTGAAAGTGGCTTGGGCGTCCCGCCTCCCGCGCTCAGAACTCCAGCCCCGAATAGATGTCTTTCATCCGTAGCTCCGCCGAAACCTCAGGCAACGGAATCACCTGATCCAGCGCGGTGTAAAACTCCGTATTGAAACCGCCGTTCTCCCTGCGCCGGTCCACGGTCACATGCGGCCTTTCCGGATCGACGAAGAGGAGCACGCGCAAAGTGGAAATCGCGCGGTAGGCAGCCCGTTTCTCACCCATATCCACCCGCTTGGTCGATTCGCTGAGAACCTCCACAACGACGACCGGCTTGTCCTGGTAGGAATCATCATCGCCGAGCGAATCGCAGACCACCATCACATCCGGATAGTAGAAACGCGTCTGCTCCGGCAACTCGATCCTCACCTTCATATCACTCCCAAACGGCTCGCAAGGCTTGCCATCCAGCGAATTTCCCAAAGACCGAAAGACATTTCCAGCGGCCCTGTTGTGTCCAACCTTCGCCCCCGCCATCGCATGCACCGCCCCGCCGAGATATTCGTGCTTCGTTTCCGCAATCAGCTCCCCGGAAAGATATTCCTCCACTGAGATCATTTCGTCCGTTTGCAAAAGCGCCATGGATGCAGGATACCCGAAAACGCCTCCCCATCAAGCAGTGAAAACCGCTAACAACCTTCCCCAAGCACCTTCTCCAGCAGCCCCACCATCACGCTTCCGGCGGCTTTTCCGGTTTCGAGAACCTCCTCGTGATTGAGATTTTCCTGCATCCCCGCGGCCCAGTTCGTGAGGCAGGAGAAACCGGCGACGCGCATGCCCAGCGCGCGCGCCTGGATTGCTTCGAGAACCGTGCTCATCCCGACCGCATCCGCGCCGAGAGTGCGCAGCATCCGTATCTCGGCGGGCGTCTCATACTGCGGCCCACGCAATCCCGCATAGACCCCCTCGTGGAGCTTCACGCCGGAGTCCGATGCCGCTTTCAGGAACTCACCGCGCCACGCCTTGTCATAAACCTCGCTCATGTCGATGAAGCTGGCACCTACGAGAGGCGTAGTAGCGGTGAGGTTCAGGTGATCGGAAAGCGCCATCCATCCGCCGGGCTGGAAATCGCGGTTCACGGTTCCGGCGGCGTTGGTAAGGATGATCGAATCCACGCCCTGCTGCCCCATCCAGCGCACGCCCGCCGTCACCGCCTGCGCGGGGTGGCCTTCGTAAAGATGGACGCGGCCTTTCATCAGCACGACTTCGGTGCCGCCGAGTTTCCCGAAAACGAACTTGCCCTCATGGCCGGGGACGGTGGATGCGGCGAGCCCTGCGACCTTGAAGCCCACCTCGCTGGACACGCTGACCTGATCCGCCAAAACCCCCAACCCAGACCCGAGAACAATACCTATCATCTTCCGAGCCAATACGAACCTTCCCATGGCTGCAAGCGGCAAGCCGACCAAATCGGTCCGACGGAAAATCGCTCCTACCCGCAACAATGCTTTGCATAACTGAAACAATCCTTCATGTTTTCCGGGATGCGTCTCGTCGCCCGCACACTGGCACCCCTTCTGTTTGTCCCGCTTTTCACACAATGCGGGCCCGGAGCCGCGCCTCAGGCGAACGCGGTCACGGGCCCTTTCGATAGCCGCGGCAACTACATTGAGGAGTGGGCGGATCAGCCTGACAGGTGGTTCAAGCCGCCGGCCTCGAGCGATAAGCCGAAACAGAAACCCGTCTTCGCAAAAAAGGATACGCCGCCACAGAATCTGCCTGAGATTGCGGTTGTGGAGCCGCGCCCGGAAATGACCCAGCCCAAGCCAAAGCCTGTGGTTGTTAAGCCAAAACCCAAACCGAAGCCGAAGGTCGTGAAATACTTGGTCAAGAAGGGGGATAGCCTCTCGAAAGTAGCCAGCAGGCACGGGGTTTCACTCAGCGCGCTACGGCGTGCGAACGGGATTTCCGGAGACCTGATCCGCCCCGGCCAGGCGCTGACGATCCCGCGCTGAGCGTATCCGGGCCGCCGATTTCCGTTTGGCAAGTGCTGCTCCCACGCCTATATCCCCGTGCCCGGAAGTCTCCCCGGGCATGAACGCAAAACCATGAAACACCCGCGCCCTTCGATCCACGCCGCACTTCTCCTCGCATTCGCGCCCCCCTGCGCCGGCGCAGCTTTCGAATCCTTCGAAGGAGATGGCTTCGGCGACTGGCAAACGGAAGGCACCGCGTTCGGCCTCTCGCCTGTCCACGGCAAGCTCGATGGTATGAAATCATCCTTCAACGCATACTCCAACGAGGCTTTCGCGGTCTCGGCACATGGAGGAGGCGCTGCGACCGGCACGCTCACTTCCCCGGAATTCACCATCAAGGATCCCTACATCGCTTTCCTCATCGCGGGTGGCAACGAGTCCGGGAAAACCGCCGCCCAGATCCTCATTGATGGAAAAGTCGTGATGGAGGCCACTGGCAAAAAAAGCATGACGTTCAGTTCCGCGCAGTTCGATGTGTCCGCACTGAAAGGGAAAAAAGCCCGCTTCAGGATCGTCGATGACGCGACAGGCGAGTGGGGTTTCATCGCGGTGGATGAGATCATTTTCACGGATTATCCGAATACGAAGTTTCCGGTCTCCACGAAAAACGGCAAACCTTTCATCGAAGGTCTCGTCTCTTCTCCGGTAATCGCCGGCTCAACAATCCCCGATGGCAGCACGCTCAAGATAGAGGCGACCTACAAGGGACAGAAAATCATGTCCCCCACCGCGCTCACCTTCGACGAGCAGGGCAACGTCTATGTGGCGGAGACCCACCGTTTCCGCCGTGGCATTGAGGACGACAGGAACCATCTCTACTGGTATCTCGATGATCTACAGTCCATGAAAACGGAAGATCGCCGCGCCCTGCACAAAAAATGGGAAAGCAAGCTTTCGCATGGGTACATGACCAAGGAAACCGAGGTGATACGCCGCCTCTCCGATAGCAACGGCGACGGCACGCTCGATGAATCAAAGGTTTTCTCCGACAGTTACAAAGACACCCTCGATGGCACCGCCGCAGGTGTATTTTACTACGACGGCTCCCTCTACTTCGCCTGCATCCCGAAAATCTACAAGCTGCGCGACACAAATGGCGATGGCACGGCCGATGAGAAAAAGGTGATCCAGGATGGCTTCGGGGTGCGCATCTCCCTTTCCGGCCACGACCTCAACGGTTTCGCCCTCGGCCCGGACGGGCGCATCTACGGCACAGTCGGCGACCGCGGATATTCGTTCATCACTATGGAGGGCAAGGAATACAATCATCCTAACGAGGGCGCGGTGTTCCGTTTCGAGCCGGACGGCACAGGCTTCGAGATCGTTCACACCGGCCTGCGCAACCCGAAGGAGATCGCCTTCGATGAATATGGAAACGCGATCAGCGTCGATAACAACTCAGACCAGGGAGACCGCGCAAGGGTCGTCTATATCGTCGAGGGTGGGGATTCCGGATGGCAGATGGAGCACCAGACGATGCACACCTTCCACCGCCAGATCGGCCTTGAGAAACGCCCGCCCAGCCGCTGGATGGATGAGAAGATGTGGGAGCTGCGCAACAACACCCAGCCCGCCTATATCCTGCCGCCCTCCGATTTCCTCACCGCCGGCCCATCGGGACTGACTTACCACCCGGGCACCGGTTTCCTCGAAAGCGAGAAAGGCCGTTTCCTCATCTGCGACTACAAGGGCGGAGCGGCCACCTCCGGCATCTGGTCTTTTGCGATGGAGCCCGACGGAGGCGGGATGAAAATGACCGGCTCCCGCCAATTCAATTGGGGCGTCGCCGCAACCGATGTCGAATATTCCTTCGACGGCCGCGTGTTCATCACGGATTTCGTCACCGGATGGGAAACCCACGAGGAAGGCCGGCTGCTCTCCCTCAATGCAGGAGAGAACATGTATCTGCCTGCGGAATCGAAACAGGCGGCGGAGCTGATCCGCGATGGCTTCGACCAGCGCAGCCCGGAGGAGCTTGCGAAACTTCTCTCCCACGCCGATTCCCGGGTCCGCCTCCGTGCGCAGATCGCCCTGACCCGCAAGCCGGAGGCGATCAAGATCTTCACGAAAGCCGCATCATCGGCGGACCGCATCGAACGCATCCACGGCATCTGGGGCCTCGGTATCGTCGCCAGGCGCGGCTCCGTCCCCTCGCCCTCCGGTGATTTCACCAGCCTCCCGGAAAAGGGTGTGCGCGAAGCGGCGGCGATGGCGATCGCACAGTTCCTCAGTGATCCCGATCCGGAAATCCGCGTCCAGGCGCTGCGCTCCATCGCAGTAGCCTCCATTTCAGGGGATTTGCTGCCTCTCGGCGGGCTACTTTCGGACGAGTCTCCGCGAGTCCGTTTCGCCGCAGGCATCGCCATCGGGAAAATGAAGGCGATGGGCCACTATACCGCCGTGCTCGATTTCCTGAGGAGTAACAACGACCGCGACGTGTATCTCCGCCACGCCGGAATCTACGCGCTGGAACACATCGTGACAGACCCCCATCAGATCAGCACCCTCACCTCGGAAAATTCCACCGCAGTGAGGCTTGCCGCCGTCGTCGCACTCCGCAGGCTCAACAGCGTAGAGGTCGCAGGTTTCATCAACGATCCCGACCCAAAGGTCCAGGACGAGGTGATCCGCGCAATCCAAGACAAGGACATGACCGAAATGCGCCCGCTGGCCGCAGCCATGCTCGACAACCTCGGCGCGCGCGACTGGTCGCCCTTCATGCTCCGCCGCCTCATCCATAACGCATACCGCGTCGGCGCTGCGGAAAACGCTGCGCGCATCCTCAAGGTTGCCGCAAACGAATCGCTGCCGGAGGAGGTCAGGCATGAGGCTCTTCGCCTCATCGCGAACTGGGAAAAACCTTTCCCCGCCGATCAGCTCACCGGCCACTGGCGCCCTCTCGCCGCCCGCCCTCTCGATACCCTCAAGCCCACTCTCACCGAAGCACTTCCCGGCCTGCTAAAGGGCGATGCCCTTGTGCTCACGGCGGCACTCGGGTTTGTGGAAAAATTCAGGATCGACGTCGCCTCGTTGGATGGGGAATCACTCAGCGCAATCGTCTCCAACGACACACTTCCGGATGAGGCGCGCACCATGGCCATGACGCTCTACAGCGAGCGCAAACCAGAGGGACTTGCCGGATTCCTCGCGAAACTCGCCGGTGACAAATCCGACGCCATAGCCATCGCGGCGCTCGGCTCCCTCGCAAAACTGGATGCCAAGGCCGCGACCACTGCGCTCGAAGCTGCCGTTGATTCCGACAACGCATGGCGCGCCCAGAAGGCATGGCCCATCATCGCATCGATACCGGGCGAGGAGACGGAAAAGTTCATCGCCATCCATATGCAGGCACTGACCAAGCAGAACGGGATTTCCCCGGGCGCGATCGAACTCATCGCCGCTGCGGATTCCCGCAAGGAGCCCGCCGTTGTCACCGCCCTCGCAGCCTACCGGAAAGCGATTGAAGCGAGCGGCGATCCGCTGGCTAAATACAACGTTGCGCTCGAGGGCGGCAATGCGGCGAACGGGGCAACCCTTTTCGCCTCCCATCCGGTCGGCCAATGCATGCGCTGCCACAAGGCGGAGGACAAAGGCCACTCGGCGGGCGGCGAGGCCGGCCCGAACCTCGCGGGAATTTCCAAGCGCCACGACCACCGCTATCTGCTCGAGGCCATGGTCAATCCAGGCGCGGTGGTTGCCCCCGGTTATGGCATCACCTCGGTCACTTTCAAGAACGGCGCAGCCCTCGGAGGTAGCCTCGTCGAGGAAACGCCCGACCATCTCGACATCTCGACTCCCGGCAAACTGCTGCGCGTGAAACGCAGTGACATAGCATCCTTCACCCCGCCTGTCTCGGCGATGCCGCCCATGGGCCAGCTCCTAAAGCCGGACGAGATGCGCGACCTCGTGGCATGGCTGGCCTCACTCACGAATGAACAGAAAAAACCAAAAGCGAAGATGCCGGAGGCAGTCGATCCGTCAAAGCTACCCGGTGCGAAAAACTGAGCGGCATCACCTCACGAGATCTTCTTCATACATCAGCCTGAACCCGCTGCGGTTCAGCACCGAGATTGCGAATTCGTAATCCTCCACATGCATTGCCAGCAATGCCTTGCCATCGGGTCCCGGAAGCAGTGCGTATGCGAAATCAAGGTTCGTTTCCGCAACCATGAGGATGTCCAGACACTGCAGCAGCCCTGGGCCCGCCTCCTTGAGCGCGATCACCACCAGCTCGCAGGTGGTGTGCGGAATTCCTTTCTCGCAGAAAATCGCCTCCGCCGTATCGGGATCGGAAAGCACTAGCCGGGCGACCGTGGCATCACGCGAATCCTGGACGCTCAGCCCGATCACCTCGATCGAAGAGGCGCGCAGCAATTTCACCAGCGAGGCGAGGGCGCCGACACGGTTCGGCAGCATCACGGAAAACTGGCGCACGGGGGATCCGTTCTCCGCCACCAAAGCTGCGTCCCTTTCGAGTTCCTGATCCATATCCGTCGGTGAAAAGCATCCTAACCACGCGGCCCGCGCAAACGCAAGGTGCGAACCTCGCCGCTTGCCGCGTCCTCGATGACGAGCTGCGCAGGGCGGACATCGTTGACGATGAACTCGCGGCCGTCCTCGGAATGGAATCTCTGGCCGGGCTTCGCCAAATACCGTTGGCCGGTCGCCGCATCCTCGACCAATGCCACCGGATCATGCCCGGAGGCCGGACGGCCTTCCAGCCACTCCCGTTTCAGCCCGCTGTCCTTGTCCTCCACCTCGACGACGCCGACCTCTATCGGCTGGCCTGCGTTGAGCTTCCCGTGTTCCGTGCGGCTGAAAACCCTGACAACAACCAGATCCGAGCCGGGTATCGTCTCGCCCTGTTTGACCTGGACTTCCCGCGGCTGCGAACCCGCAAGATGCAGCGAAGCCACCCCGCCCGAAACCTTTTTCACCTCCACCGGAAGTTCCCGCTGGCGGTAGTGGCGCATCACGAGGGGAAGCCCTTCCACGGGAGCGCTAACTTGCCCTTCGGACTTATCCGCGGATCCTGTCTTGCCTGTTATCGTTACCTCACGACCATCAGGAAGTTCCACTTTCGCGCGTTTCCCGGCTTTGCTAACCGTCGCGCCCCCAAGGCTCTGCACCGTCTCCTTCCGTCCTACGATCGCACCCGCCGCAGCCCCTACCAGCGCCCCGTCCAAGGTACGGGATGGCTCTGTCCTTATTTTCCCCGTCTGCTGTCCGGTAACATCTCCCTCCACAGCATGATCATTACGGGGAAGCATGCCGAACTGACCTCCACCCTGTCCGGCCACGGGATTGTTCCAAGGGGCGGTACCCGCATTTTCCGGATCATTTGCAGAAGGGGCATCGCCGCCGTTTTCGGCAAGCGTGCCATCAGCGGCAGGCTCCTCGGGCTCGGCCTGGTTTTCAACCACGTATTCCCCCATCTGCTCGGCGACCTCATCGTCCGATTCCAGCGCTAGCACATCCCCGGAAAAGCCTTTCTCGATCAGCTCCGCGAGTTCCACATGCCCTGCGGCAACGGCGAGGCTCTGCGCGGTGTCGCCGTTTTCCAGGGTGGCAAAACGGCTCGCACCGATATCGATAAGCATCGCTGCGGCTTCCTTGTGACCGTTCTGCGCCGCGAGCATGAGCGGCGTCCTGCCATCTTCCATCCGTGCATAGACGGAAGCCCCGTAGTTGGTAAGCGTATCGATGACTTCCGCCTGCCCGACAAGCGAAGCCAAGAGAAGGGCGGAATCAAGATCCTCGCGATGATACGGCGCAAGCTCTTCCACAGCCTTCTCCCCGCCACCCGTCGCCGCGAGCATGAGGGCCATGAAACCATCGTCATCCTTCAGCTTCGGATCCGCACCCTGCCGCAGCAGCCATTGCACCATCTGGGCTTTCCCAGCCACCACTGCGGACATCAGGGGCGTGCGTCCCTTCGCGCCTTTTGCGTCGATGGCAAAACCCTTGTTGAGGAGGAACTCCGCCGCATCTCTTGCCCCTGCGGCAGCCGCGATGTGTAACGCGGAATTCCCCTCGGCATCAAGGCTCTTCGTGTCGAAGCCACCCTCCGCCATTTTCCGCATCACCGCGACGTCATTGGCTCCCACCGCTCCGAACCAACCCTCAGGCGTCATCGCATAACCCGCCTCGCGGATTTCCTTCTCCGCCGTCTCCGATTTCTTCCGGCAATTCGTCAAACCTAGCACCAGCGCACCGACAAAGAGAATCCTGAGAAATGCCATGCCATCTAAATACTTCAGATAACTTAATCATTCAATCCCAAAATCGGAAGGCTCGCGAGGATTTTTCGGGGCGCAATTCCCCGCTCGCATTTTCCGGGAATGCTGGCTAGTTTTGGAAACCATGAAAACGTTCCTCGCACTTGCAGCAATTGCATTCGCCACACCAACCGCCTTCGCCCAATCCGCCGCGCAGAAAGCGGAGGATCATTACCGTCAGGGCCTTGCTGCGGAAAAAGCGGGCGATCCCACCACTGCCCGCGCCTCCTACGATGCGGCGCTTGAATTATTTCCCGGCCATGTGAACGCGCGCTACCGTGCAGGGCAGGTGAAAATCAATGCGGTTTCCATCAAGTCCGCCGCCAGCGAAGCCAAGATCGGCTCCGTACAAATCCCTGCCTATCAACTCGAGGATGCAACCGTACAGGAGGCCATCGAGGCGCTCAGCCTTGCCATGGACAAAGCCACGGAGGGAAAAATCGCCCCGAACTTCGTCATCGAGGATCCGAAAGGGAAACTAACCGAAACCCGGATCACCCTGCGGCTCAAGAACATCCCGGTAAAGGCCGTGCTCAACTACATCCACAGCCTGGCGAACACGAAAGCACGCTACGACGAGCATGCCGTAGTGATCTATACGCGCTGAGCGGATGCCCCACAAAAAAGAACGCCCGGCGGGCGCAATGGCCAACCGGACGTCATTGAAAGCGAATGGTGAGAGGGTTATTTTGCTTTCACAGTCATCACGCCTTGCATGATCGCGAAGTGACCCGGGAAGCTGCAGATAAATGGATATTCGCCGGCTGCCGGAGCGGTGAAGGTGATTTCATCCGACTCACCGCCCCCGAGGAGCTTGGTGTGGGCTATCAATTCCTTTTTCGATTCCTCGTCCTGCGGGATGTATCCTGTGTCCTTGGCGGGGGCGCATTTCGTCGCGTAAGCCGGAACGGCGGTGCCTGCGGCTAGGATCACCACATTGTGGCCCATCGCCACGGCGGGAAGCTGGCCGATGTGCTTGAACGAAAGGACGACCTTCTGGCCTTCCGTCACTTCAAACGCCTTGATGTTGTATTGCATCTGGTCGTTCCCGGTGATCTCGATCTTGGCATCCTGAGCGGAAGCTTGTTGGAACATGGCGGCGGAAATCAGTGCGATTAGGATTCTCTTCATAATGGTAGGTGTTGGTTCTGTTACGCGGCGAAGCTGGCGCACCTTTCACACATCCGCAATATGATCCGACGAATTTTTTACCTCATGCCGGGCAATTCCACTGGCATGCCGGTATGGGAACTGCTAAAAATCCCCTGTTGCAAAGTTCCCTCCACACAGGAACTTGGCACGCCTCTTGCTCATATCGACCTACCAATCCGCCGAATCATGAAAAAAATCGAAGCCATCATCAAACCATTCAAGCTTGAAGAAGTCAAAGAAGCCCTCGCAGAGGTCGGAGTCCAAGGGATGACCGTCACCGAAGTCAAAGGCTTCGGACGCCAGAAAGGCCACACCGAAATCTACCGCGGCTCCGAATACACCGTGGATTTCCTCCCCAAGGTGAAAATCGAGATCGTTGTGGACGACGCCCAGGCGGACGGAGTCGCAGAGGCCATCGTCAAGAGCGCGAACACCGGAAAGATCGGAGATGGCAAGGTCTTCATCTCCAACGTCGAGGAAGCCATCCGCATCCGCACTGGCGAAACCGGCTCTTCCGCTGTCGCGGTGAACTGAACCGTAACCCGGGATACAATTTCAATGACCGCCATATCCGGAAACGGTGTGGCGGTTTTTTTGGTTTTGCTGGGGAGCGCGAATCGAGCAAAGCGAGATATTCGCACTGAAATCCGGATTGCCGGCAATTTTTCAACCCGCCTTCCCAATCCCGCTGAATCCCATGCCAGCGGGCAACCCTGAATACGGAGCGGGACATCAGAACGCACCGTACAAGCGGGATCCTGCGCCCCCAGAGCCTCAGCCCCCCCTGCGGAAGCTCTGCACGCCTTCGGCGATGCCACGGGCGATCGCATCACGGAACCATGCTGTCTTCATGCGGCTGCGCTCGTTGGAGTTGCTCACGAATCCACCTTCGACGAGAACCGATGGGATTTCACAATGGCGGATCACATAGTAGCGTGCGTATTTCACTCCACGGTCGACGACCTTGACCCGGCTCATCACGCCGCGGTGCACATCCTTCGCCAGCTTGTGGCTCTCCTGGGTGTGGTAGAATGTCTCGATGCCGCTGACCTGCTGCTTCCAGGTGTAGTTGTAATGGATGCTGATGAAGATCGCATTCCGGTATTTGTTGGCGACGGTCATGCGCCCGGGGAGGGAAATGAAATAGTCGCTGCGGCGGGTCTGAACCGTATTGTAGCCCATTTTCTTCAAATGTGACTCAAGCCGGATCGAGGTATCCAGAGCAAGGTGCTTCTCATAGACGCGCCCCCACTGGCCGCCCTTGTCATGGCCACCGTGACCCGCATCTATGATTACGGTGCGGAAGTTATACGCGCTGGCGGACACGGAGAACACCAGTCCAAGGAATACTGCGGCGAAAAACGTCTTCATAATTAATTCGGTTTCAAAGATTATTAAGATTTATTGATAAATTTTGAAAAACTGTAAAGGAAAATCGTTAAGTTTTATGGGAATGGATCCAATCCCGCTCACTCATAGGAAATGGCCGGGCGATCCGTGGCTTTCCGGATCTTGGATCTCTCCTCCTCGGCGACCTTGGGATCGTAGATGATGCTGTTCACCACTCTCACGGAACCGTCGCCATACGCCATGAGGACGGGATCACCCTGCGCTGCCCGCTGGTGGATATCGCGCGAGACAAGCTTCGCGTCGGCGCTTACCTCGCAATGCACCCACATGGATGGGGTTGCAAGGAACATCACATGCATCCGCTGGTTGCCGTCGAGCGTGACCATCGGCTTGCGCAACATGAGCGCATCGCCGAGCAGGAAAGTCCGCATGGGCACCCCCGTGCTCCCGTCGATGACCTGCGCGTAAAGCTGGGATTTCTCGCCGCCGGAAAAAGTCAGAAGCTTGATTTCCCTTGTTCCATTCCCCAGATCGTTTTTCACCCCGATCTTCTGCGACCAATAGGTGCGGCCCGGATTGAGGTTGAACAACATGCGGTTGGTGGAGGAACCTTGGATCCCTCCGCTGGGATCCCTGACGACTGCGGATACCGCGTAGTTCCCCTGGCTGTTGAGAAGAAAGAATTCGGTGAGATCCACCTGCTTTGCGAGGGACTCGCCGGCCTTGATCCTCATTGCGCCGAAGGCGTTGAGCTTGCGGGTGGTGACGGGATTACCGTTGGACTTGGTGACCACAAAGGCCAGCCACGGCAGCTCGCGGGTGGATGCCAGGGTGAGTTCCTGCCCGCTGTGGTTTGTCACGATGATCTCGGCGATCACCGTCTCGCCGGCAACGTAGGTTTTCTTGTCCAGGCTCAGCGAAGTTGCCAGTTGCGCCCGCACGGCCACGAATGGGCAGAGGAAAATCGCGGCGAAAGTCAGGAATCGGATCATTTGAGGCGGAACGATACCCAACCCGCAGAGGGCGTCAACCTAACGGAACGATTTCCTGCAGGCCACCGGGAAATCAGTTTCCCTGATCCCTTACGCCAAGGGGACGCACCCAAAAATTCCGGTATTCCACGGGATCGCCGTGGAACTGGAGCCGGATCGGTCCGGTTTCGGGGTGTTCCGCCGGGTATTCGGAGAGTTTCCTGTAGCCGGAAGGACCCGTGAAGGGCTCCCGGTTCTGCACGATAACCCCGTTGTGGACGACCGTAACCAAGGCAGGTGTCTTGAATTTCCCGTCCTCGTAAACGGGCGGTTCGAAGGTGATGTCGAAGCTGTTCCACTCGCCTTGTGGCGAAGTGGCGTTCACAAGCGGCGGCTGCATGCCGTAGAGCGCGGCGGCCTGCCCGTCCGGATAGGTCTTGTTGGAATTGCTCTGGAGGATCTGGACCTCATACAAGCCCATCAGGAAGCAGCCGCTGTTGCCGCCGCCCTGCCCGCTGACTTTCCGTCCTGCTGGGATTTTCCACTCGAAATGGAGCTGGATCGCACCGAATTCATCTTTCGTGACGATGTCGGTGCCCTTGGCAACCATCGCCCCGTCCTTGATTTCCCATGTCGGGCCGCCCTTGCTGGAAGTCCATGCGTCGAGGTTGCTACCGTCGAAAAGCACCTTGGCATCCGATGGCGGTTTGACAACAACCGCCCCGGCGGTCTCGATGATCCTCGGCTGCGGCCTCTCGCCGTCGTGGACGTGGTAGGGGGTGCCGGGTATGATCGGCGTGTCCTTGAACCCGAGACCTTTTTCCGCGCGAACGGTGCCCGCGACGATTAACGCGCCGCCCAAAACAGCCAATGTATGGTTTTTCATGTCGGGATTTATAACCGCCCCGGAGGCGTGAAATTTCAAGGGAAATCCATACCGGCACGAATGCGGGTTGCCGCACCGGCATATCCGTGGAAACATTTCACCGCCCATGGCCACCTTCACCGCCACATCGCCGAACAACAGCCAATTCCCATTCGAGCTTGTCCGTCCGGATCTGGAGAAAGTCGAGGTGGCAATTCGCGCACAGGTGCGCGATTTCGACTCTGCGGTGGAACCCTACATCTCCTACATCTGCAACACCTCCGGGAAACGCATCCGCCCCGCCCTGTCCATCCTCGTCGGTGGTGCCTCCGGCGGGGTCCGTGAGGATCACTGCAAAATTGGCGTGATCCTGGAGCTGATCCACATGGCAACCCTCGTTCACGATGACATCATCGACGGAGCGACCGCCCGCCGCTCCATGCCAACGGCGAACGCGAAATGGGGCAACGCCCTCGCTGTCCTGCTTGGCGATGCGATTTTCTCCCACGCCCTCACTCTCGCTACGGATTTCAACTCAATCGAGATCTGCCGCAAGGTTGGAAAAGCGGCCAAGGAAGTGTGCCAAGGCGAGATACTCCAGACGCAGCGGCGCTTCGACCTGACTCTCTCCAAAGAGGATTATTTCAAAGTCATCGAGATGAAAACCGGCGCCCTGTTCGCGGCTGCAACGGGCCTTGCCGCCGCCGTATCCGGCCTCGGGGAAAGCGCTCAGGCCGCCCTCTCCGCCTACGGCATGAAGCTCGGAACCGCCTACCAGATCTATGATGACTGCCTTGACCTCGTCGGCTCCGAGGAAATCGTCGGAAAAACCCTTGGCACCGACCTCGCCAAAGGCAAGCTCACCCTGCCAATCCTCAACCTCCTCGAATCCGCCTCGGAACCGCAGCGGGAAATGATCAACCGCCGCATCATCGAGCAGAAGGAGATTGATCTCCCTACCCTCGTCGGCATCGCCCAATACGAAGGTGCCATCGACCGGGCGGTCGGGACCGCACTTGGGCTGCTATCCGGCTGCCGCAATGATCTCGAAGTGCTCGCCCCTTCGGAATACAGGGACGCCCTCACGCAGATCACCCGTTTCCTGGAAACACTGCTGAGGAAATGCCGCGACTGATCAGGCGGACTTGAGCGAGGCCTTCTTATCGTGATGGAGGAAGTGCTCCCAGCTATCGTCGCCAAGGCCGTTTTCCCGCAACCCGTAAAGCGGTCTCCAGCGCGGGGCGAAGGGTTTTCCCGCCGGATGCATGTTCGCCTCGTGCGGCAGCTTGTTGGACTTGCGCGTGTTGCACTTCACGCACGAGGTGACGATGTTTTCCCACGTGGTCTTGCCGCCCTTGTCGCGCGGGATCACGTGGTCGAGGTTGAGCTTCGTTTCCGGCAGGACTTTCACGCAGTATTGGCAGGTGAACTTGTCGCGGAGGAAAACGTTGCGGCGGGTGAACTTCACCTCAAGGCGCGGCAGGCGGTCGTAGATCGACAGCACAATGATCTTGGGCACCCCGAGAGCAAGCCGGACACTGTGGATCATTTCCTCCCCCGGCATACGATTCGAGTAGCCGATCCATGAGCCAAGGTCGTGGGTGGTGAACTTTTCCTCTCCCTCCACCTGCACCACCTGGGCATGGCCGAGGCAGAGAAGATGCACCGCCCGCCTGGCGGAGCAGGTATGCACCGGCTGCCAGTAGCGGTTCAGAACAAGCACAGGCAATTCAAGAGGGGCACTCATATCCTTTCCCAGCAGACGGAAGGAAGCTAACAAACCAACGCCTCCGGGCAACCGAAAAGGTGCGGAAATCCCGACTATCCATAAAAAAGCCGGTGCCCTTGCGGGCACCGGCTTGATGATTGCTTGGCATGGCGGATGCAATCCGCAGCCACGTTACGCTAGCGGCGTGGTGACTTCCTCGACGGGGCTGTTGGCTTGCGCCTCGCGAGCCTTCTCTTCGCGGAGCCAGGCGCGGCGTGACATTTTCACGCGGCCTTTCTCGTCAACGCCGAGGCATTTCGCGGTGAGCATGTCGCCCTTCCTGACGACGTCCTCGACGTTTTCGACGCGGCCTTCGGCCAGCTCGGAGACGTGGACGAGGCCGTCCTTGCCGGGAAGCACTTCCATGAATGCGCCGAACTGGGTGATCGAAACGACGCGGCCCGTGTAGGTCTTGCCGACTTCGATTTCCTGGAACATGCGGTCGATCATTTGCTTCGCACGCTCTAACCCTTCCTGCTTGGAGGCGTAAATGTGGACGGTGCCGTCATCCTCGATGTTCAGCTCGGCACCGGACTCGGCCTGGATGGCCTTGATGTTCTTGCCGCCCGGCCCGATGAGCTCGCCGATGCGGTCCTGCGGGATTTTGACGGAAACGATGCGCGGCGCGTGGGCGCTGAGTTCTTTCGGCTCGCTGATGGACTCGGCCATTTTCTCAAGGATGGCGGTGCGGCCGGCCTTGGCGATGTGGATGGCTTCCTCAAGCATTGCCAACGGAAGGCCGGCGAGCTTGAGGTCGAGCTGGTAGCCGGTGACACCTTCGCTGGTGCCGCAGAGCTTGAAATCCATGTCGCCGTAGAAGTCTTCCGAACCGATGATGTCGAGCAGCATCTTGTAGGACTTCATCGAGTCGTCGGCGTTGTTTTCCGTGACGAGGCCGACGGAGATACCGCCGACAGGGCGGATCAGCGGGACACCGGCGTCGAGTAGAGCCATGGTGCCTGCGCAGACGGATGCCATCGAGGTGGAGCCGTTGGACTCCATGACCTCGGAGGAAACGCGGATCGCGTATGGGAAAACATCTTCGGCAGGGATCACCGGCTCGATCGAACGCTCGGCAAGGGAGCCGTGGCCGATCTCGCGGCGGTTGATGCCGCCCATGCGTCCGCACTCACCGACGGAGAACGGAGGGAAGTTGTAATGGAGGATGAAACGCTTCTCGTCCTCGCCGCCGGCGTAGTTGTCGAAGTGTTGTTTTTCGTCAGCCGGTGCGAGCGTGGTGATCGCGAGGGCTTGCGTCTCGCCACGCGCGAAAATGGCGGAGCCGTGGACGCGTGGAAGCGTGCCGACCTCGCCGTAAAGCTCGCGGAGATCGCCGATCTGGCGACCGTCGGCGCGGACGCCTTTTTCCATGATGGAGATGCGGAACGCCTTTTTCTGAAGGTATTCGAAGGCTTGCTCGACATCGAATTCGGTGGCCTCCGGAGCACGCTCCTTGATGGCTTTCTCGACTTCGTCGCGGAGTGCGCCGACTTTCTTGGAGCGCTCGGTTTTCGAAGGCGCGTAGATGGCGGCCTCGATGCGGTCACCGGCGATTTCGTAGGCGATCTCAAGAAGGTTATCCTTGGCAACGGTGAGTTGGTATTCGCGCTTGGTTTTGCCGCACTTGGCGACGAGTTCCTCCTGAGCTTCTACAAGTTTGAGGACTGCCGCTTGGGCGAAATGCAGGGCTTTGATGAATTCATCCTCGGGGAGCTCGTCGGCCTGGCCTTCGATCATGATGACATCGGTCTTGTTGCCGACATAGATGAGGTCGAGATCGCTCTCCTCACGCTCTTCGTGGGTCGGGTTGATGACGAAATTCCCATCGACACGGCCAACACGCACCGCACCGATCGGGCCGGCGAAGGGGATGTCGGAAATCGCGAGTGCGGCGGATGCGCCGTTCATCGAGAGGATGTCGGAATCGTTGATGCCGTCCGCGCTGAGGAGGATGGCGACGATCTGCGTTTCATAGAGGTAGCCTTTCGGGAAAAGCGGACGCAGCGGGCGGTCCGTCATGCGGCAGGTGAGGATTTCCTTTTCGGTGGGGCGGCCTTCGCGCTTGAAGTAGCCTCCCGGGAAGACACCGGCGGCGGTGGCTTTTTCCTTATACTCAACGGAGAGCGGGAACCAGGTCTGGCCCGATTTCACTTTGGTTGCGGAGACGGCGGTGACGAGGATGATGGTTTCCCCGCAACGGACGGTGACTGCACCGTCCGCAAGTTTGGCAAGTTTGCCGGTTTCGATCGTCATCGGATTCGTCCCGACGTCGATGGTTACTGAATTGATGTTCATTTTCTTGTGTGTTCTTCTTTTTGTTTGCGTCAAAGCCAAGCCGCCATGTGCGGCCGGGCTATCAGGGTTTTCCGGGACTATCCCGAGGATGCCGCCAAAAGACGAACACCCCTTTTGCAAGACAGCCACGGGATCTTCTCCCGTGGCTGCGTTTGCGAAACTGGTTTTGTTAGCGGCGGAGTCCGAGGTCTCCGATGAGCTTCAGGTAGTTCTCCTCGCTCTTACCCTTGATGTAATCAAGCAGCTTGCGGCGCTGGGAGACCATTTTCAGGAGTCCGCGGCGTGAGGCGAAATCCTTCTTGTGGATCAGGAGATGCTCGGTGAGTTCGAAGATCCGCTTGGTAAGCAACGCCACCTGGTAGGGTGAGCTGCCGGTGTCGTTTTCGTTGATTTTATACGACTTGAGGTCGATTTCCTTTTGTTCTGCTTTTACGCTCATTTTTGGTAAGGGATGGAGCCAGCGTTCATCGCCAGCCCGTCCTAGGTGCGCGGAATGAAGCGGGGAAAGGTTTGGATTGCAAGGATTTTCCGGAATGATCCAAATCGGCTTTGGTTAGTGGGATATCAACCAAATCCCACTTGATCGTTTTCCCACATCGAGGTAGCCTACGTCCATGCAGAGCACGATCAGTATCCGCCCCGACGCAAAAGGGCGCATCGCCTTGGGTGCCCTTGCGCGTGGAGTGAGCAGCTTCCAGGCAACGGTGGATCCCGATGGACGCATCATCCTGGAGCCTTTTGCGGAAATCCCCGCCCGTGAGAAATGGTTCTTTGAGAACAAGGACGCCATGAACGCGGTGCGTGAAGGCATCGCGCAGTCGGCGGCTGGGAAAACCCGTTCGCGTGGCAGTTTCGCCAAGTTCGCGGATGACCAAATCGACTGAACGTGGCTTTCGACCTGTTATTTACCGACCGTGCTTGCGCAGACCTCGACCGGCTGGAAGCGGATTCCGGTCTGGCGAAACGTCTCAAGGCGGTGCGCAAAGCACTCGGTTATCTCGAAACCAACCCCCGCCATCCCGGCCTCAACACGCACAAATACGACTCCATCAAAGGCCCGGCCAACGAGGAGGTGTTCGAAGCCTACGCAGAAAACAAAACCCCCGCCGCCTGGCGCATCTTCTGGCACTACGGACCGGGCAGGAAAAGCATCACGATCCTGGCGATCACGCCGCATCCTTAAACACCGCCTCAGATCCTTGCCGCATCGAAGCCGAAGGGTTCCTCCCAGGCCGGAGGCTCACCTTCCCAGCCGACGAGGAAATGCAGGCCGCCGAATTCCCTCCCTTTCAGCCCGTCCATGGCTGCGGGGGATCCTTTTCCGAAAGTCCGACCGAGAGCAGTTTTCCACCGAGCCGCGGAAATACCGCAGCAAGGAGCGAGCGGAGGACTGCGGGATCGTCGTTGGCACAGGCGATGGCGCTGGCTTTGACCATGGGGATCGCATTCCCCGGCGCGGGAAAAGTTGCACCTCCGCGCAGACGGGCGTGGAAATTCAAAAATGGGCGCGCCACCGCGAAGCCCGCCGAGTAGCCATCCACCCGCAGCCGCTGGAATTTTCCCTGATCCCAGAGCGCCATCATCCCAATCATTTCCCCGGCATCCTCTGCGACCAGGAAATCATCCACTGTTAGGCCGTTCAGGTATGCATCACCGAGGTTTTTGAGATCGATCACGGGGGAGAAACTCCGCCGCCGCGAGGATTCGTCGAGCAGGAGCTGCATGGCGGGGAGGTCACCGGGACAGGCCGTGCGGACACGATGAGCAGGTGCAGGCATTTTCTGTGCAGGCAGAATCCAATTCCGGTAGCGACCCGCCTCGCGGTATTCGGGCAGTCCGGCGCGGCTGCTGCGGAGAAACCCAAGGGCGGGGAGATTCTGGCCCAGCACCAGGGTTTGTGCCCACTCGCCATTTTCGAAAACGTTTTCCCGCATCATCCGGAAGCCCTTCGCCAGCATGGTGCCCTTCCTCCAATCCGGATGGATGCGGAGGTCGGAGAGATAGCGCATGGGCTTTTTCTGCTGATTCAGCCAGACCATGCGCCTGCCCATGGAGAAGACCCCGACCGCTCTGCCCTCGCCCGTAAAAACTCCCCACACGCAGGGTTCCTCCGCCTGCACCCGCGAGGCCGCGAAAAAATCCGGCGAGCGATCCGAGCCGAGCCGGATCGCCCCAGCCATCGAGGTTTCCCGGAAAAGCCTTTCGAGCGCCGTGTGATCCCCGGGCAGCGCCTCGCGGAAGCTTAGCCCAGCCATTCCGCCACCTCCCCCGGTTGATCCTGTTTCAATAACACCGGGATCTTCACATCTCCGATCCTGCAGCCTTGCCTCCGGGCGAGCGCTACCGAAAGCGCCGTCGCCCAGCCATCCCGCAGACGCCGTATCCCGATAGGTGCCAGCTGCCCCAATTCCATGGCCTGCCGGAAATACGGATTCTCACGCAAACGCCTGAGCACCCCGGCGGCCAGTTCCGTTTCCTCGATCCAAAGCTCGTATCCCGGCACAGTGGCATCGGCGGCTAGGAAACCCCGCGCTCCCGCGAACGCTTCCGCCACGGATTCCTCGGAAAGCTTTTCCCCTACCAGATCGCACACCATCCCTTTCCTCCCGAGAAATATCATCTGCGGAATCCCGCCCGAATCGAACCCGGTGATCCTCACCCTATCCCCGCTGCGATACCGCATCAGTCCGCCGGATGTGGTGAGCAGCACCTCGCACTCCATCCCGGCTCTCAGGTTTTCCTGCGGCAGATGATTTCCCTCCATATCGAGAAATTCGTGATAGTGACATTCATGGGCGAGCCTTGCATTTCCGGCGATGGGAATGGACGTGATTCCCTCGGTGGCGAGCAGACCCTTCGGCTCGATGCGGATTCCCCCGAGCCGCTCCTCCACGAGAGGGATCCAACGAGCGCTCGAAGCATCCGCCCAGCAGCTCACGAGAGCCAGCTTGGGCCACAGCTCCCGCCATGTTTTCCCG
>Ga0163144_10006025_pt1 | contig 26853 bp, 19 predicted proteins | sample OliLak19BULKMAT1_FD_123175 | JGI IMG/M metagenome (GOLD analysis project Ga0163144, IMG submission 123175) | Freshwater microbial mat bacterial communities from Lake Vanda, McMurdo Dry Valleys, Antarctica - Oligotrophic Lake LV.19.BULKMAT1 | ecosystem: Environmental > Aquatic > Freshwater >...
AGACGCTCACGGGCCGCAGCGGTGCAGAGCCATGCTCCGCTCCGCTGCGCATGGCTCTGCACCGTCAGCACGACATCCAATCAGGGACATAGACTTTGGTACTAACCGTGGGGGCAGGTCATCCCCTCCCCCTCGGGCGATGCCCTCCGCCTCATCATCGCGGTGTCCGACGACCAATACGAAAAAGTCATGGCATCTTTCGTCCGCACCCTCGCCACAACGCTCGTCTTGGGAGTTTTCGCCACGCTCATCGCCACCTGGCTCATCGCTGGCATCGCCCTGCGCCCCTTGCGACAGTTGTCCGATCTGGTCTCATCCTTCACTCCCCAGGTCATCAGAGACGAGGTGGCTGTGAAACCCATGCCCGCAGTACTGGCGGGCTTCCAGCAGGAACTCGCCTCCGTCCGCACCAAACTTCGTGAGTCCATTCGATCCCAGGATCGACTGATCGCCAACCTCTCACACGAACTCAAGACGCCCATCGCGATCCTGCTGACCGAAGCCCAGATTCTCAACACCTCCGCCACGACCCCGGAAATCGCCGAATTCGTGCACAGCGTCCGACAGGAAATGCGCCGTCTGGGCTCCAGCATCTCCACCTTCGCCCAACTCGCCAAACTCCAGGGCGAGCATTCCCTTCCCGCCCCGGCTACTCACCCCGTCAACGACCTGGTCATCAATGCCGTCACCGATTGCAGCGTCCTCGCCACCAGAAAAAGTATCACACTCCGCATGGAGATTTCCGAGGACATCCAGACACCCGTCGTCCTGGGCAATGGCAAACTGCTCGAAGCGATGTATGGACACATCCTGCAGCATTGCATCCGCATGAGCGCCAAAGGCGACGAAGTGGTTGTGACCGTCGTCGCAAAGGGTGATCGCTGCCTTGTCACCATCGTCGATCGCGGTCCTCCCATCGCGTCCGCCTTCCTCGCCTCGATCTTCGAGCACTTTCAAGAGAGCCCCGCCGAGTGCTCGGATCGGCGCGAACTGCGTCTTTCCATCGCCAAGGGCATCGCCGAACTGCACGCCGGTTCCATCCAGGTGAGCAACACAAACGCCACCGGGTGCCTCTTCACCATCGACCTGCCCCGGTTCGTCCCCGCTATCAAACCGCCCCAATAACTTTGCGGTCTCAAGCCAGGTCGTCAAGTGATATTACTGAGACTTGTTTCATGCTCGATTCACACGATTGCAATAGTGCGTGTACACCTCCACCTGTTGTGGAGCACGCCGCTCCCGCGTGGAGAACGAACTGATGTCTCTCAAGACCCTTAACGACCTCTTGATTCACGAACTCCAGGACCTGTGCAGTGCCGAATCGCAGTTGTCCCAAGCCATGCCCAAGATGCAAAAAGCGGCAACTTCCCCCGAACTCATCGAGGCCCTTGAAAGCCACCTCGCAGAAACCTTGCTGCACCTGGAGAAGATCGAGGCCATTCTCGAAGACCTCCAGTCTGGCCCGGCAAAAATCAAGTGTGTCGCGATGGCCGGAATCATCAAGGAAGCCACGGACCTCATGGCAGAAGTGAGCGATCCAGCCATCAAGGATGCCGCCCTGATCGCCTCGGCGCAGCGAGTTGAGCACTATGAGTGTGCGGCCTATGAATCCACCATCGCAATAGCGCGTGCGCTCGCGCTCGACGATGTAGTCGCACAACTCGAACAGATTCTCGATGAAGAGGAAGCAGCCAGCGCCGCGATTGCTGTCATAAGCGAGTCCATAAACAGTGCGGCCCTCGAAGTAACCGATGCTTGACGATGCGTGTATTGGACGCAAACTATTCGTACCAGTAGTTTCGAGCCAAGTTTCAGCGTCGGCACTCCAAGAGTGAATAGGCCTCCAACTGGAACGAATATCGTGAGCAGTCAGTGAGTACTCAGGGCGCGTCAAGGAATGAACGCACATGGAGATCTGCAAACTCACGACTCAAAGCGTTACATCCAGCCGTCTGTCAAGCGCCTATGCAGCCGTCATCGTCTGCACGCTTCTTTCAGTCGGCTTTGCATCAGTCATCATCAATGACTTGACAGTCGCCGCCATCTGGCACGTCGGATTCATCATCGCCTCGATAGGACTCCTCGCATCGCTGCTCTATCTCGTCGTCCATGATGCTGGAGTGAGCATCACCGCAATCAGCGATCACAGCAGCATCCGCCGCCTCTGCAAAGTCCTCTTCTCCCAGCATCAGACCAACTCACCAAACCAATTCGCAGCCAATCAACTCGATTGTAATCAGTACGACTTCGCGACAAGCCCCTGTCCCGCCGCATGGATGAATCAAACAATGAAAGGAACCGAAACTATGAAAGATCAGATGACAACCCCGAGCATGGATGGTGATGTGCGTGATTCAATGGATGCCCTCCGCAGCGATGTGGCCGCATTGAAGGCAGACCTCAAGAACCTGGGCCGTCATGGCGCCGCCGAAGTCTCCCGCAGCACCAGCAATCTCTTGAACAGCGCCAGTCAAAGCGCCCATAAACTGACCGACGAAGCCAAGGCCAAGGCCGAACTTGCCCAGCAGCGCGTCGGCGAGTTTGCCAGTGAGCGTCCCCTCACGACCATCATCCTCGCCCTTCTGGCCGGCGCAATCATCGGTAAGATCATCACCTGGTCCAGCCGTTCGCGCTAGCACCAACGTGCCATACTACCAAGTCGAGAGCACATGAACACATTGATCGTCCACGCTGCCAGAAAGGTGCTGCAATGTATTGCCATTGCAGTGGCCCTTCTGGCCGCTCTGGTTGTAGTAACCACACTGGTCCAGCAAGCCGCCGGCTGGCCCGCTGCCCTGCTCGCTCTGTCAGCGGTATGCATCCTTGCTTCTCTCATTGTCTTATACGCCCTGCAGCAGATTGCACGTCGCGAGCAGCGGGCAGCCAAAGCCGCAGCGGGATCGGGGGCGGGATCGGGATCGGGATCGGGGGCGGGATCAAGGTCGACGTCAGACACGGACAAGTCTTCGACTCAGCACCGATCAAAGCTCTTCCCACCCGGTTTCCAACCACCATGGCTCAGCGATCGTCTCGCCCTCGTGATCGCCTTTGTCGTTGGTGCAGCACTGACCTTCGGCCCATTCCGACTCTTGAACTTCCTCTCCAGGTCCTACGCCGCCTGGACCACCATCGCAACACTCGGCCGCGCCGTCTCACGCGGCATAGCCAACGCAGGTCTTGGCAGCACCGAAGTTTCGCGTCGCCCCTGATGGTCACGGAGACTTAGTAGTGTCCGATCACTGTGCCCACCATTGCAACACGTCGACCTTATGGCAGAGTTCGGGACTGCAGCACTATCCCGCCCTGTCATCGCACACAACTTGTGAGATATGCATCGTCGGAGGTGGTATCACAGGCCTCGCATCTGCGTTTGAACTGAACCTACGCGGACGTGATGTCTTGATTATTGAGGCTGGTGCGCTTGCTGCGGGACAAACATCCCGCTCCACAGCACACCTTGTGACAGCCCTCGACGAGCGATACTTTACGCTTGATGCGAACTTCGGGCCCAAGATTGCCAGAGCAGCCGCAAGACAGCATACTAATGCTATCAAATGGATTCGTGAAATCGTGAAGAACGACCAGATCAATTGCGACCTTGCAATTAGGAACAGTCTGCTCGTTGTTGATCCTTCCATCGCCTCTAGATGCGACTATCTCATAGCTCGTGAGTTCGAGGCAGCGACACGTGCCGGTGTAGAGTGTCATCGCACCACTAGTGATTCTGTCATGGTCGGTGGATTCTGCTCGCCCGCGTTGCTCTTCCCAGACCAGGCCCAGCTCGACCCGGTGCGTCTCGTCCACGGCTTGGCCGCAGGAATTATTCGTCGGAGCGGTCGCATTCACTGTGATACCGCTGCCTGCGCCATCAAACCACACGGCGATTGCATACACGTTGTCGTCCACACGGGTCACACTATCCGTGCAAAGCACGTCTTGCTCGCCACCCATCGCCCGCCCGATCCCATCGTGACAATGCTCCGTCCACTGAGCGCTAGCGTGTCCTTTGTGGTCGCATTTCAAGCCCCGCCAGCCCTTCATGAGCGTGATGAACTGTTGCTTTGGGACGGATACTGGGATAACAGCATCCCCTATCACTATGCTCGCGTCGCACACGCTCCCAAGCAGCGAGGGTCAGCCAATACATCGGCAGATCGTTGGTTCATAGTGGGTGGCGAGGACCGCGGGATTGACAAGCCCTGCGATTCCCTCGATCGCTACGACGCCATCGAGCGATGGACCAGGCTCCACCTGCCTTACGCCGGGCCGCGTCGGGCCCAGTGGAAAGGTACCATTTTGGAGCCCAAGGGTGAATTTGCGATCATCGATCAAGTGCCCACGCTCGAGAACGTCTATGTTGTCACAGGCGACTCGGGCAATGGCCTGACATATGCCGCTATTGCCGCTCGACGGATCGCCGACATGATCGAAGGCCTGCCTAGTAATCCCCTCGAGGATGCAATGTTTGCGGCCACTTGACCGTCACGTCCACTGTGTTATGACCGAATCTATCACTAGTCTGTAAACATTGGCAGCAAGACCTTTCGGTTGGTGGCCTCCATCCCCAATCTCCTACCACCACATTGAGTGCAGAATGAAGAGCGCCTGACTCACCCACCAACTCCCCCGACCTGACGAACAGCGAGCGATTTTACTTCATGCACGACTATCGCCGGCGGATTCTCACGACGTTCAGCAACCAAGACGCGAACATCAAGGAATCGTTCATCTCCCACGCATCTGGTCGAGGGCCAGATTACACCACCCTCCTTGCAAAAAAACCGCGACGGGAACTTCGCAAAGTTCCCGTCGCAGATGATGTGCAATTGACAGTCTGCCCGTGCCGATCAGCCCAGCAACGAACTACGGCCCATGCCCATCTCAACATTAGGCATGACCCCGGTCTTCACCTCGGGCCTGACCTCAGGCTTCACCTCGGTCTTCACATCAGGCTTGCGCTCGCTCGCACTGCTGATGTCCTCAGCACCCTCTTCCTTCAACACTTCGCGAGCACGCTTTTCCTCATCGCTCGTGTCCGTATGCACGGAGATAAGCACGTTCCCCTCCAGGATCTTGCCCTCATACCGCTTCGCCTCATACTCGGGAATGCCCATCCCGATCAGTCCGCCCGTCAATCCACCCACCGCCGCACCAACCGCGGCGCCGCTCAGGAATGCCATGATGGGCCCAGCCGCGATGAACGGACCAATCCCGGGGATCGCCAGCGCGCCAATGCCCGCAAGCAATCCCAGCGTGCCGCCGATGACGCCCCCCGTGCCCGCCCCCGTCACTGCTCCCTCTGGTGCCTTGGTGTGCTGCTCGTGCGCGAAGTCGCGGGTGCCCGACTTGTCGGGCATGAGCACGGAAATATCATTGACGCTAAAGCCGCTGTTCTTCAGACGAACAACGATGCGCTCTGCCTGCTGAGAGGTCTTGGTAATGCCAAAGACTGCTGTTGCCATGATGCTGACTCCTTCTGAACCACTGAAAAAAAAACAGGAAACGACAAAGGGATCACCAGGAAAATGACATATTGATGTATCATCTCCTGATAAAATAACCAAGTGTTACTTGGGGGTGACTTCAAGCTCATTCACGACCGATGTCACGCCCGCGATCGCCTTGGCCCGCGTTTCAATGACATCTCGCTCCGTGCTGCTGCTCACAGGACCACGCAGTGTCACAATGCCATTACGGGTGATGATCTTGCAGTTCTGTGCGTTCACCGAAAATCCCTTTTCCGCCAGCACCGCCTTGCGGATGTCCGCCGTGATACGCAGATCAATTGCAGATTCGCCCTGATCGATCGGCGTCGGATTGGCCATATTCCGATCCCGTTCATTGCGAGCAGTGTTGTCGGGGGCGGGGGCGGGGGTGGTAGTGGTGGGAGTGGTGGCCGCGGGCGGTGTCACCGCAGGCGTGCCTGATGGAGCCGGCGTGCGCGTTGTGCCATTGGTTGCCCGCGAACTTTCCTTTGCCACGGTGCCGTCCCGACGATCACATGCGTTGAGTGACAGCCCCGAGACGACCGTTGCCAATGAAATCACACCCAGGCCATTGAATCCGAAACAATTGAACTTGAACTTTGTTTGCATCCCAAATCTCCTTTGCAACCGGCACTGTGCCGACGCTCTGAGATCAGGTGCATGACGTCACCCTCCGCCGTGTGAATGGTGCATGAAACCGGCGTTACCGTCCGCCCCGCCCGAGTCAGAGCCTTGCCTCCCCAGCACTGGCCGCCCGTCGCACCGATGCGATCGTGTCGGCCTGATCCGCACGCTTGTCCTCGCGCATCCTCGAAATCCGCGGGAATCGCAGCGCGATCCCCGCCTTGTGCCGTGACGATGCCTGCAATCCCTCAAAGGCCAGTTCAAACACCATCGTCGGACTCACGCTCCGCACCGGCCCATGCCGCGCGGTCGTCGCGCGACGCACGAACGCATCGACGCGATCTATCTCCGCATCCGTCAGGCCCGAATACGCCTTGGCGATCGTCACCAATTCCCCCTGCCCAGGCTCATCCCCGCTCCATACCCCAAACGTGTAATCCGTGAACACCGACGCCCGACGCCCAGACCCCGGCTGCGCCGCCGTCAGCACCGCATCGATCGTGAAGGGATTCACCTTCCACTTCCACCATGCCCCACGCTGGCGCCCCGTGCCATACGGGCTGTCCAGTCGCTTGAGCATCAGGCCCTCGACGCCACGGGCCCGTGCCGACTGCCGCAGCGCAGCCAATTCCGCCCAGTTCGCCGCCTCAATGCGCTCCGATGTCGTGACCGCTCGCTCCCCACGCAAGACCTTCGCAATCAGTGCATCCAACGCGCCTCGTCGCTCCGACATTGCACGCGAACGGACGTCCTCCCCATCGACTTCCAGCAAGTCGTACGCGACCAGACGCACCGGCGTGTCCACAAACAGAAGTTCCTCGGTTCGTACCTGGCTCGTTCGCCCGATCCGTCGCTGCAACTCCCCGAACGCAAGCGGCACGTCCGCTGCGTAGTCCCACGCCAGTATCTCCCCGTCAACCACAGATCCCTCGGGCAGCGAATCCATCGCAGCTCGCAACTCCGGGAAGCGATCGGTGATCACTTCCTCCCCCCGAGACCAAATAACTGTGCGACCCGCCCGCCGGATGACCTGGGCCCGAATCCCATCCCACTTCCACTCCGCCTGCCACAGCCGGACATCCCCAAGCACGTCGGCCATTGCTGCAATCCCACACTCAAGTGGCGACGCAAGGTAGAACGGATAGGGTCGAAGCTGACTGGCCCTGCTGTCCGCAGGCGACATCAACTCCTCGAAGCCGCGCGACGTTGGCTTCCAGTCGCCCATCACGCGATGCGACATCTCCGCCTGCTCCACGCCCGCGACCTGTGCCAGAGCACGCACCGCCAGGGTCCGCGACACGCCCACGCGAAACGTTCCGCTCATCAACTTCTGAAACACAAAGCGATGCGACGTGGGCAGTTGCTTCCACGCTTCCTCCAACGCCCGCACCCGCTCCGGGCCAGTCATGCTCCGCATCGGCACAACCATGCCCTCCAGCACTTCAGCCAGCGAAAGTCCCCCCTCCTGCGTGCTCATGTCGCTTCCCCGCACAAGCAACGCAATCGTCTCGCTCAGGTCGCCCACCGCCCCATAGCACTCCTCGATCATCCACGCCGGCAGATTGGTCGCGCGAGCCAGTGCCTCGCGCAGTTCCTTATGCCCCACGCTCCTCTTGATCCGCCCCCCGCACAGAATCCACGCCGCCCAGCCCGCATCCCGCGCCGGCGCATCCCGGAAGTACGCCACCATCGCGCCCACCTTCTCAAGCGTGCTGGTCGAAGCATCAAGCGATTCATAGAGCGCAACGAAACGCTTCATTTCGCCGCATCCTCCTCACCCTCCGCGCCGTCGGTCTCGCCAAAATGCTCACCAGCAAGTTCACCCGCATACTCGGTCCGCAGTGCCCACGCCTCCAGCCCCCGTTCCCGTAACCAGCGAGACAGCACACCCGTGTACCCATGCGTCACGCCCACGCGCGTGGCCCCAGTCGCCTCCACCACGCTCAACAGTCCAGGCCAGTCCGCGTGGTCGCTGAGCACGAAGCCCCTCTCTACGCCCCGCCGCCTCCGCTTGCCTCGAATCTGCATCCACCCCGACGCGAACGCCTCCGCGCAGTTCCCAAACTTCCGCACCCACGCAGAATTGTCCGCAGATGGCGGCGCCACGATCATGCCCCGCCCGCGTGCCGCCTTCACGTTCGCCTTGTCCGCCAGCAGACAGACCGGCATGTCAACCCCCGCCCGCGCATAGATCGGGAGGAACCGCTCGACAGCCCCATGCACAAATATCGGACCAATCGACCGGTCCAGCATTGCCAGCACGCTCTGCGCCTTCCCCAGCGCATACGCATACACGATCGATGTCGTCCCCTCCGCTGCGTTGGCCCTCCACCACGCGTTGATCTCCTCCGCGATCCGCTCCCGTGCCTGCCAGCGAAAGACCGGCAGTCCAAACGTGCTCTCCGTGATGAACGTATTACACCGCACCGGCTCCACCACTTCTCCGCAGCAATCCGGCACCACCTTGTAATCCCCGCTCACCAGCCACACCTCCCCCAGCCGCTCCACGCGCACCATCGCAGAGCCAAGCACATGCCCCGCCGGATGCAGCGACACCGTGGTATCGCCCAAAACCACGCGCTCGCCGAATTCAATACCAGTGATCTTCGCCTCTTGCCCGATCCGCGCGCGCAGCACCTCAACGCCCGATCGGGCCGTCAGATACTCCCCTGCTCCAGCCCGAGCATGGTCGCTATGCGCGTGCGTGATGATCGCCCGATCCGTGCCCGATGGCCTCCATGGATCGATGTGAAACCCGCCCGCCTCGCAAGCAAGCCCGCGCGAAGTGGTGCTGAGCAACTCGGTCAAGTCGTTTCCTGTATATGCACGAACGTCCGCCCGCAGGGTACGTTCAAGTGCGTCCAACCATCACGCTCAACGATGCAGCACAGTCATGCGGCTCAGTCATCTTCACCAGCGAGTCCATACCCCTTCGAGTCTGATTCGCTCCCTGCGGACAACAGGCTTTCACAGCCCGTGACTACTTGCTCTGCAAAGGCTTCGTCTCCACCTTGGTCTCCACCTTCGGCTCGACTTTCATCTCCACCTTTGCCCCGCCCTTCGCAACAGCAGCCGCCCGCCACCCCTCCGCCTTCGTTGCATGCCCCCCGCCCGCCTGCGCCTTCTCCCATGCTTCATACAACTTGGCAAGGTCCTCCATGCACTTGGCATGCTGACTCGCCGTCACACCATTGGCAATCCCCATCACGCGCTCCGCCTCCACCATTTCCGTCTCTGCCTCCGCGTATCGCGCCTGCGCGATCAGCACCCGCCCCAGGCTGATCCGTGCCGTCGCCGTCCGCGCACGCTCCTTGCCCAGTTCGCGTTCCATCCTCGTCACCGCTTCTCGGCACAACGACTCGGACTCATCCAGTTTCCCATTGACCATCAAAACATTCGCCAGGTTCGTATAGGCGTTGAGCGTGTTGGGATGGTTGTCCCCTTGCAACCGACGAAACCGCGACAGCACATCGCGGAACATCGCCTCCGCCTCAACCGTCTTCATCTGCAGTTCCAGCAGTCGCGCCATGTTGCTCAGAGCGATCAGCGTTTCTGGATGGTCGGGCCCAAACACCCGCTCGCGTATTTCAAGGCATTCGACGATGAGCGGTGCTGCCTCTTCCATCCGCCCTTCCTTCATCAGCAGGCTCCCCAGGTTGACCAGGTCCACCAGACGATTGGGATTTTCCTTGCCCACCACGCGCGTCGAAACTTCCAGAGACTCACGATACAGCGACTCGCCCTCCGCCACCTTACCCTGATCAACGCACAGCCGCGCCAGCGCCCCCACGCCCACCAGCGTGGACGGGTGTTCCATTCCCAGTGTCCGCCGCTTTCCCTCCAGCGATTCCCGAAGATACACCTCAGCCTCAGCATACTTCACCTGCGCACGCAAGGCGTTCCCAAGCTTCCACATGCTCTCCAGTGTGTCGCGATGGTCTTTCCCCAGCGTGCGCTCTCGCACCGCTAGTGCCTCCCGAAAGTACGCCTCCGCATCGCCAAACCGCCCTAGAGATACCAGCACATTGCCGTAACTCATTACGCACCCAATAGAGTTGGGATGTTCGAGCCCATGCACGCGCCGCGTTCCCTCCATCGCCTTGCGGTAGTATGGCTCCGATTCCCCGTGCCGCCCCAGCGATCCCAGCAGGCCGCCCATGTTGTTCGTCCACACCAGCACATCGCGATCATCAGCCCCAAACTCACGGCTGCCAATCTCGTACGCCTCCCGCCAGTAAGGCTCCGCTTCCTTCACCTTGCCCGTGTCAATCAGCAGAAACCCATACGTGTTCATCGCAATCAGCGTGTCCCGATGTGCCGGCCCCATCACGCGACGCATCCCGTCAAGCGACTGTCGAAGCAGAGGCTCGGCTTCATCAAACTTCCGCTGGTCACGCAGCAGATTTCCAAGGTTGCCCATCGACGACAGTGTGTCATGGTGGTCCATACCCAGGACTTTTTTTCTTTTCTCCACTGCCTCGCGATACAGGACCTCAGCCTCGCTCTCCCTCCCCTGTTGCTCCAGGATGCTCGCCATGTTGTTGATCGACATCATCGTGTCGGCATGCATCTCGCCCAGAACCCGCCGGCGTGTCTCGAGCGCAAGTACCTGTTGCCGCTCCGCCTCGCCATACTGCCCCAGATTCTGATACAACTCAGCCAGCGTGTGCCGCAGCGTCGCGTCCACCGACGGCTGACCCTTGAACTTCTCGTCAATCGCCTTGATCGAAGGCAGCAGAATCGTTCGATCAATCATCGCCGCCGCCGCGTCCGTCGCGTTCACTTCCGCCAGTTCTCCCGCAAGCACCGCCGCTCGCGTCGCCCGCTGCTCCGTGCCAACCTCCATCTTCACCAGCGCCTTGTCAAACCGCTCCCGAATATCCGCCACAAGGTCCTCGCCCGCCTGCGTCGCGTCGATCTGGCTCAGCATCGTCGCCTGGAAGTCCGACACCTGCTGCAATTCCTCGGCGCGCTGCTTGGTCTGCCCCTCCGCCGCCACCGCGCGGTCCCGCTGGCCTCGTGCAATGCTTGCCTGCCACGCCGCCGTGACCAGCCCAGCCAGCAGCGATGCCGCCACCGCGCTCCCGGCAAGCACCGCAACCTTGTTCCGCTGCACCAGTTTCCGCAGGCGATAACTCGTGCTGGGCGGCGCTGCCAGCACCGCCTCGCCCAGCAGGTATCGCTGAATGTCCATCCCCAGCCCGTTGGCCGTCTCATACCGGCGCTGCCGATCCTTCTCCAGCGCCTTCATCACGATCCAATCCAACTCCCCGCGAATCGTTGACCCCAACTTGCGAGGTTCCGTCCGGCGCTTCGCCGCGATCCCTGCAATCGTCTCCGAGTTGCGCGACAGCCGCGTGCTGGGCACGGGCGGCTCCACTTCCCGAATGATCCGCTGAATCTCGCCATACGCCGCCGAACGCAACTCCTTGCCACTGAAGGGTGTCGTTCCAGTCAAAAGTTCGTACAGCAGCACGCCCAGCGAGTAGACGTCGGTTCGCGTGTCAATATCCAGCGATCCCTCCGCCTGCTCAGGACTCATGTACTCGGGCGTCCCGATCAGTTGCCGATGCTCCGTAAACAGCGTCCGCTCCGTCAACTTGCTGCTCGTTGCCTTCGCGATTCCAAAGTCAATCACCTTCGCGCTGGGCCGTCCATCCTGAAGCGAAACCAGAATGTTGCTGGGCTTGATGTCGCGATGGATGATTCCCTTGGTGTGAGCGTGCTGCACCGCCGTGCATACTTGCGCGAACAGTTCCAACCGCTGCTCAATCGTCAGGTTGTTCTTGTCGCAGTACCCCGCGATCGGCTCACCCTTGACCATCTCCATCACGAAGTAGGGCCGGCCCGTGTCCGTCGCGCCGGCATCCAGCACCCGCGCAATATTCGGATGGTCCATCATCGCCAGGGCCTGCCGCTCCTGCTCGAAGCGGGCGACAACCTGACGCGTATCCATCCCCAACTTGATGATCTTCAGCGCCACCACCCGTTGGACCGGCTGCTCCTGCTGGGCCATGAACACAAACCCAAAGCCGCCCTCGCCGATCAGTTGGATCAACTTGTACACCCCGATGCGAGAACCAGGCCCCTCGCGCAGCGGACTCTCCGTCCCCGATCGATCCGCCAACCCGCCCATATCCGCCGTCGCATCGCTGCCTTGGTGTGTCAAGAGAATCATTAGTTGAAAGGATAGCGGACTCCGCTTGCGCCCGTGCCTTTTCCGCCCAATCACCCAGCAGCGCGCGCAACCTCGCGGTCCTCGCCCCTTTCCCCGCAACCCTCACCACCACTCCGGCATATCACTCCCCGGTGTCGCGGCCAAAACGCGGCGAGGAATCAGTGCGAGCGTGGAAAAGGGACAAGTTCACCAACGGTGCGGACCTCAAAGAGCTGGCTGCTCCCGAGACCATCCTTCCGAACGTGTACATTGCCCGGACGACCCCGCCCGCACCCGATGCCACGCCACGCCACAGTCACAACGCCACGGTCGGCAGGGAAGTGTGCCCAGAGCCAGTTGAAGGCAAGACACAAAGTGAAGCCCGAGCATGCGTCGAGTCTGGTCATCACCAGGCTTTGCCCATGCCCGTGTGCCCAACCGCGCTGTCCCCTTCTTCCTGTTCACACTTGGGAGACCATGATCCTGAAGGGCGTGCTCTGAAAGCGCTGCTCCACCCCCCGCCCGTCAAGCCTCGGCGTGCCCATCCAGACTCACTCGAGCAATCGAGTGAGCCCAGTCGTCCCACGCCCCGAGTTTGACAGTCTATAAAAAGAGCCCAGGTGCAAAGGCACTTTGGTTTCCTCGACTGCCCCATGGCGCAAGCCCTGGGCCTCTATAGCAGCGCGCCCACACGCACCTACTTACTTAGGCACTTACTCACGCCCTCACGTATTCCCCGAAGCAATTGCCTCGCGCAAGGGCACCAGCACTCCCGGCACCACCCGGTGCTCCACGAGGTCTTGCCCGGTCTTCGCCAGTTTCTGCAGAATCAGCGGCAGGTCCTTGATGTCGCCGATGGGCCCGAACTTTCGCAGCGTCACATACACGCTGATCGGCTCGCCGTCGCTCGGTTGGCCATACGCAGGTCCGGAAGTCGAGTCTGAGACAGCCCCAGTCGACTGTCCAGACGAATGTCCCGACCCCGATGCCTCGCGCAAGCGCGGATCGGTCGGACGTGTCTTGACCTCGAAGTAGACTTCAAAGTTGCCGCCCGGATGCGCGAGGCCCGCCACCGGTCCCTTGCCCAGCGACAAGCCCACCGCGGGTTGGAAGTCCGTCACGTTCGCGGATGTGATGTCTACCAACTCATGCAGCGCCGACTTGTCCAGCAGCGCGTCCAGCACGATCGCGTCGTGATTCCCGCTCGCCAGCAGGTCAAAGCCAAACAGCAACTCGACATAATCGATATCGAGCGGCGAGATCGACAGATACGACGGAGCCGTCGCGAGCAGCATCTCGTGCAGCCCGATCGCGTCCTCCATCGACTCGGCGTTGACAACGCCGCTGCGGAGGTGTGTGCCCTTGATCGCCATCCAGCGGTGGGGCATCTCGTTCTGTATTGATTCCAGCGCCAACTCATCGCGATACCGGCGGAAGTTGCTCATGCTGGGAAACTTGCGCCGTACCCGCTCGAACATGTCCAGCACGGTTTCCCGCCCACGAGGCAGCTCCATCTTGAGCTGAAGCTTGTGGTTCACATAAAAGTCGGCGCACAGGGCTCGAAAACTTTCCGACATCACGTCGTTCCTCCGGCGCATCCTGCGCCACAAACGTTTCCCCGATCGTCGCACGCCCGCGACGCCCCCCAATTTTCTATGTCCCGCGCACAAGCCAATGCGGTCCAAACAATCCGATCAGGAACAGGATAGCGGGGCAGGGCCAAAACTCACGCGAACTCATGGTGATTTTGCGTGTTGACAGGATTCTCAGACCCACGCAGCCGGTTTGCTCGGCATGTGCTTGTGCCGAGAACCTGCAAACGCGTGTTTCCGGATCTTCGCTCACTTGCGAATTACAAACCCCGTCTCCTGCTCGACCAGACTCACCGGCATGCGTGCCGCCTGCTGGATGTATCGCGCCATGGTTGCGTCAATCGCACGCAGGAAAACTTCCACGCTTGCCGCGTCGCCCTGCGCTTCGAGCAGCACCGAGCCGTCCGCATGGTTGCGGACCCAGCCCGAGACGGGATGGCCGCGAGCGATGTCCTTGCAGGTAGCGCGGAATCCGACTCCCTGCACCCGCCCGACATATCGCACCTGTAATCTCGTCGCTTCGATTCGTGCCATGTCTGTCATGTTTGACATACTTGTGCAGTTTACGCCGGGTTGATTTGCTGCACGTGTCCAGCGGTGATGGTCTGAGAACATCGTGCGACCGCAGGTTTTGTGATTTCGGGTGGCGTGTCGCCCGGATTGGTGTACGTTACCCTTGCCGAAGGGTCAGGTTCGCAGATGGGTGTGGTTTTCCCGAGGGCTGGAGTCTCCGGGACGTACGCTTCCTCTGCGCAGGTTCAGTTGTCTCGACATGCGCACTGACGCGCAGGTGTACCCGTGATGGTCCATGATCCATGGTGATCGGGCCGGCATCGGGCCAAAGGCAGGAAGACTTGGCACAGGAGTATCGCTCAAACCGCAGCATGTTCAGCGCCCAGAGCGGCGGACAGCCTCGTCGCGCGCCGGCCAAAGGGGGCGGCGGGGGCGGGGGCAAGTTGCTTGGTGATCGTTCCGACATCGAGAAGGTCAAGGACGCGACCGATCTGGTGCGATTGATCGGCGAGCACATCGCGCTGCGCCCCAAGGGACGCGAGTATGTCTGCCTCTGCCCGTTCCACGACGATCACGCGCCCAGCATGTATGTGGTTCCCGAGAAGCAGTTTTACAAGTGCTTTTCCTGTGGGGCTTCTGGAGACTGCCTGGGGTTTGTGCAGAACTTCCTGAAGATGGACTTCCGCGATGCTCTTGAGTATCTCGCGGACCGCGCGGGTATCCAACTTACTCCACTTCGCAAGTCTCTGGATGTGCCCACGGGAGATTCCCAGTCTGACCCATCGGATAAAAAAGCCCTGCTCAGCGCCAGCAGCATGGCCAACGGTTTCTTCCGCGCGGTGCTCAAGCATGAGGAACATGGCGCGACGGCCCGTGCGGTGATTGCCCAGCGCGGCATCAGCGCCGAGATGGTGGAATTGTTCCAACTCGGCGCGGCCCCTGATCGCTGGGACGGCCTGCTGATGACTGCTCACAAACAGGGTGTCTCGGTGGCATCGCTGCTGGGTGCTGGCTTGATCAAGTCCCGCGATTCTGCCCGTGATTCAGGTAGCGGGGGCGGGGGCGGGGGCGGCGGGGCTGGGCACTACGACGCGTTCCGCAATCGTCTGATGTTCCCGATCCACGACCGGGGCGGGCGCGTGATCGCTTTCGGAGCGCGCAAACTCGACCCCGACGATGAGCCCAAGTATCTCAACAGCCCCGAGACGCGACTGTTCAACAAGAGCGCAACCCTGTATGCGCTGCCCATGGCTCTCAAAGAAATTCAGCAGACGCGTACGGCCATCATCTGCGAGGGGTACACCGACGTGATTGCCTGCCACCAGGGCGGCTTTCGCAACGCCGTGGCAACGCTGGGTACGGCTCTCACGCGCGAGCATGCCAGGCAGTTGCGATTGGCCTGCGATAAAATCGTGCTGCTCTTTGATGGAGATGAAGCCGGCCAGCGCGCGACGGATCGCGCGGCGGAGGTTTTCTTCGCTGAGCCCGTGGATGTCGCGGTCGTCACGCTCAGTCGCGTGACTGATGCCAAGGATCCCGATGAACTGCTCAAGCGTGAGGGTGGGGTCGAGACATTCCGCGCCGCGCTCGCGAAGGCGCAGGACGTGCTTGAGTATCGCTTCGAGCGGATCCGCGAGCGGCTTGCCGGCGCGGGGATGGCGGCGCTGGCGAAGGCGATGAATGAGGAATTGCAAAGACTCGTTGAGCTTGGGCTTCCTTTGGTCGAGCCGCTGCGACAGGCGCTGATCGTGCGTCGCCTCGCGAGCATCGCGGGCGTGAGCGAACAATCGGTGCGAGCCGCGATTCCTGCGGGTCGTTCAGGCCAGCGGATCATGGAGCGTGCAACGCGCGAGCAGGATGAGGTGCAGGATGCCGGGGTCGCAGAGTTGGCCCAGGCTCGGGCGCTGCGGAAGCGGACCTTGACACACGCCGAGAGTTTGCTGGGATGCTTGCTGTGCGACGGGCGGTTGTGGATGACACTGGGGGAAGCCGACAAGGACACGATCGCGCCGGTTTCCTATGATGTTGGCGTGCTACAGCGCGTTGCGCAAGCCGTGCATGACCTTGGGGAAGATGGCCAGTCTCCTTCGATGCACGCGGTCCTGACGCAGTTGAGCGATGATGGACCAGCGAGCGAGGCGACCGTCGGTCTGGCGAGCCGCATCGACGAGCAAACCGAACGCACTGCTGATCGCCTGCATGCCTATTGGCACTTTAGTCTTTCGCAGGCAAGGCGGGACATCGCGGCGACCCGTCCCGCTTCCAGCGTCCATCTCCATCCGGCGACCGACATCGAAGCCAAGCCATCGAGCCAACATTCGTCGAGTCCGTCGTCTTCATCGTCTTCATCATCTTCATCATCTGCATCACCTTCATCATCAAGTTGGGAACAACGGACCAGGCAATTGGCGGAGTTGCACCGGACCATGGGGCCGGACCGACGCAAGGTGCCCAGGCCCGGTGGGTAGTGATTGATGTCAGCAGGGTTGTTGGCGTTTGGATTATCGTTCTTCCGCTCTTTCGTTTTTCCTCGTCTATGTTCCAGTGGATCTTCCTGGTTCATAATTAGGAGCCGCCCCGTGACAGGTGACCTGCATCCCGCGATTGAACAGTTGTTCGCTGTCGCTCGTCGGCGCGGCTGGCTCAGTTATGAAGAACTGAATAACACGCTTCCCGATGAGATGGTTGATCACGCGCACGTCGATCAGATGCTGTGCTTGATCGATCGCAGCGAGTTGGAGTTGGTGGACGAACTGGAGTATCGCGCCCGTATGCACCGCCTCGCGCTGGACCAGGGCACGACGGGAGCGACGACTTCGAATAGCAGGGTTGGTAGCATGGTTGGCGGCATAGTTGGTGGGATCACTGGCGTGATGGTGCCAGCACTCAGCCGGGCCATGAGCGTGTCGGGCGGGGAGCGGAGTGCCGAGGCGGCGACGCTGCGCCGGACGCTGCAGAAAGGCAAGGGCCAAGCATCGCAGCACGATCGTGATCGCGAGGATGAAGAACTGCGGCGCGACATTCAGCAACTGGTGGAGGAGACGGGCGAGAAGCGCCTCGACGACCCGGTGCGGATGTATCTGTCGCAGATGGGCAACATCCCGCTGCTGGCCCGCGAGGAAGAGGTGCGACTAGCGAAGAAGATCGAAGTCACGCGGATGATTTTTCGTCGGCGCTGCATGGAGAGCGACTACATCGTGCATCACGCGGTGGAGGTGCTGCGTGGTGTGATGCGTGGCGAGGTGCCATTTGACCGCACGATGCGAATCTCGACGGCGGAGGATCAGGCCAAGCAGAAGATCGCGCAGCGCCTTCCCAGCAACATTCCAACGATCGAGCGGCTGCTTGACTTGAACCGTGCGGATTGGGAGCGGCTGCAGGATGCGCGGCGCGAGAAGCGGATTGAGGATGCCCAGCAGATCAAGACGCGGCTGGCAGCGCGGCGGCGGCGAATGGCGCGACTCGCGGAAGAATGCTGCCTGCGGACGGGGCGGATCATCCCGCTGATGCGCAAACTGCGGGCGATTGCCAAGAAGATGATGGACCTGGATCAGGAACTGCGACTGGCGACAACGCCGGTGGAGAAACTGCCGCCCCGCCTGCGCGGGAAAGCGCGCAAGCCCCACGACGCGGAAGACCTGGCGGTCATGCGCGAGGAACTGGACGGACTTCGCAATCTCGTGATGGAAGAGCCGCTGGAACTGCAGCGCAGGGTGCGTGATCTGGCGACTGTGCTGTGGGAATATGAGCAGGCCAAGCGGGACTTGTCGGGTGGGAACCTGCGGCTGGTGGTCAGCGTCGCGAAGAAGTATCGCAATCGCGGGCTAGTTTTCCTGGACATCATTCAGGAGGGAAACACCGGGCTCATGCGCGCAGTTGATAAGTATGAGTACAAGCGCGGGTATAAGTTCAGCACCTACGCGACGTGGTGGATCCGTCAGGCCATCACTCGCGCAATCGCAGACCATTCGCGGACCATTCGTATTCCCGTCCACATGATCGAATCGATCGGCAAGATCAACACCGCCCAGAAGATGCTGATGCAGGAGACGGGGATTGAGCCGACGGTCGATGAGATTGGGGAACGCTGCAACATGAACAGCGCGGAGGTGCGCAAGGCCCTGCGCGTCGGGCGCAGCCCGGTGTCGCTGGATCGCCCCGTGGGCGACAGCGACGACGCGAGCCTGGGCGACTTTGTTCCAGACGACGCGACGGGCGAGCCTGCGGACCAGGCGGCTCAGGAAATGCTCAAGCAGCGAATCGAGGCGGTGCTCAAGACGCTGACCTATCGCGAGCGGGAGATCATCAAACTGCGGTACGGGATTGGCGATGGGTACACGTACACGCTGGAGGAAGTGGGGCGGATCTTCAAGGTGACGCGAGAGCGGGTTCGACAGGTTGAGGCCAAGGCGATCCGTAAGTTGCAGCACCCGGTGCGGGCGCGGAAGTTGCAGGGCTTTGTCGATGGCAGCGCGTATAAAGACCTGCGCAGCGGCGCTGGCGAAGCACCCATGGCCGGTGGCGTTGGTCCGATCGGCTCGGCCAACAGAGCTCGCAGCATGGCAAACCTGGCGAGCGACAGCGCGACGATGCACGCCGACAACGCGGATGGTGCTGGTGAGGGTCTTGATGAGGGCGAGGACGTGCTGGCGCTTGAGCCGTTGTCCGCCGATGCGGGTGACACAGGTGACACAGGTGACACAGGTGACACAGGTGACACAGGTGACACTGGTGACATTGGATGGGACACGCAGGATCGCGAGGGGGTCGAGCCGATGGTTTCGCAGGCCTCAGACGGGCAGGCTAGTGGCAAGTTGGCGGAGGCGTCTAGAGATCAATTGGCAGATCAGTTGGCAGATCGAATGGCAGATCAACTGTCCGATGAGCGTGAAGGGCTTGGTCGCCCGTTTGGTCATAACGGCGGCGAGAAGTAGATGGTGCGAAGCGATTCGATGGCGCGAAGCGGCGTCGTTGCGGATTTGATGATACGGGTGTCTGTTGAAATGCTCTGAATTCCATGTAAAATAGGGCCACTTTTCCGCCTCGGTAGTGGACGCTAAGTCGAAGTTTGGTACGATTGAGATCTTGGTCGTCTGATCGATTGGGGAGTAGCTGCCGAGCGTTGGTCGCTCGGGCGTGCGAGTCGTCAAGACGGATCACGTTCGCACTGGTGGTTTGCACTGGGCGTTTCGAGGTCCCGGCTCCATGAGCTTTCGCTTTTCTGGCGAGGGCGTTGCAAGACCAGTCACAACTTCGTAGCCGCGCATATTCGTAGCCGCACATACAGGTAGCTCTGCAAGGTAGTCGCTTTGTCATTTGCTAGCCCAGCAAGTGACGTGGACCACAAATGACGAGTCCCATAGGGGGCCAGGGCTGGTATAGCGCGATCGAAGCCGCTTGTTGCGGTCTGGCTCTGCCGGTCCGTTGTGCGGGCGTTGGTGTGGGCGAGTGTCGTGCTGGCATGCAGCTCAGACTTGGAACGCGAGAGCCAGAATGATTTGGGAAGGAACGTGCGTGATGGACTTGTTCATGTTGGCCCAGACGGTTTCGGATATTGCAACGCCGGTCACTGCGTCGGGCGCGGACCTCAAGGTGTGGGCGTATGTCGGCTTCATCGGTCTGGTGATTGTTTTTCTGGCGCTGGATCTGGGCGTCTTTCATCGCGAGGCGCACGAGGTCTCGATGAAGGAGTCGATCATCTGGTCGATCGTCTGGCTGACCTGCGGCGTCTCATTCAGCGCGTTTGTCTACTTCGCGTACGAGCAGCACTGGCTGGGCCTGGGCCTGGACACGCCTTACTACAGCGACGGCGGCATCGTGGTGGGGGAGGTGCGCGGGCTTGAGGCCGCGAAGCAGTACCTCACCGGATATGTCGTCGAGAAGTCGCTGGCGATGGACAACATCTTCGTGATCGCGATGATCTTCGGCTACTTCGCGATTCCCGGCAAGTATCAGCATCGCGTGCTCTTCTGGGGCATCATCGGCGCGCTGATCATGCGAGGCGGCATGATCGCCATTGGCGGGGCGCTGGTGGCCAACTACATGTGGGTGCTGATTATCTTCGGCCTCTTCCTGCTTTTGACGAGCCTCAAGATGGCGCTCATCAAGAGCGAGAGCGATCCGTCTAGAAATCCGATTCTCCGCATCGTTCAGAAAGTGTTTCCGGTTGTCAACTTCTTTGATGGCCAGCGATTCTTCACCAAGCGCACGGTTGCGCCGACGTACAGCGTCGATGTCGGCGGCAGGCAGGTCATGAATCCCGCCCAGCCGGGCACGCTTTCCGCGAAGTGGGCCATCACACCCTTGTTCCTAGCCCTGGTGATGGTCGAGATCACCGACCTGATCTTTGCGGTGGACTCGATCCCGGCCATCTTCGCCATTACGCCCGATCCGTTCATCGTGTTCACCAGCAACATCTTCGCGATTCTGGGTCTGCGTGCGCTGTACTTCTGCCTCGCGGCCCTGATCGCCAAGTTCCGATTCCTCAAGCCCGCGCTGATCCTGATCCTGGCCTTTGTGGGCGTGAAGTTGATGCTGCTGGCGACACCGCCTTATATCGACGATATCGGCAAGTGGTTCGGGTTTGTCTGGGAAGAGGGCAAGAGCATCAAGATCGATACCACGCTCTCGCTGATTACAGTGCTGGCCACGCTCGCGCTGGCAGTGGTGCTCTCGATCATGATGCCAGAAAACAGCAAGCCCTTGCAGGCAGCAAAGTAGGCCAGACGCGTGTGGGTCTGGTTCGCGAATACTACTGGGCGGGCTTGATGTCGGTCGCGGACTCCACCTGGAACGCGATGGGAAGCAGGTATCGGTTGCCGCGATATTCGTAGACGCGACCCGTCAGCGTGAAGGCGGTATTGTCGCCCAATTGTGCGACGGCATCCTCGATCTGTTCGAGTTGGCGGCTGGGCAAGAGCAGCAACGGCTCGGGCGCGGCCGCGGGGTTGGGGCTATTGGGATCATTGTCCAGGGCGAAGGCGAAACGGCCCTCTGCCTCCGCAAGGCGAACCAGACGCCCGCGCACCTGGCTGAGAACGGTGCGCTCGGGGAGCAGCATGGGGCGGGGAGCGTCGGAACCGTCGTCGTTGGCGGGCGAGTTCAGGAGTTCGCGGTCGGAGTCGTTGCGTTGTGGGCGAGAGAGTGTGCGGCGCGTCGACCAGGCTTGTTCGAGGTCTTTGATGACAACAGCGATGTCCTCGCTGGGTGCCTTGGCATTGATCATGGGCGCTGTTGGCGCAGCCGCGCTGGTCATGGTCTTGTTGTTGTCGGGCTTGGCTCCATCGTGTGATGCACCACGTGCTGCATCATCCGCAGGCTCATCCGCAAAGGCGATGGCGGTTGGTAGTAGGAATGCACGCCCTCGGTACGAGTACAACAGGCCAGAGACCCAGGCCTGTGCAGTCATGGGCGGTGTCCCGTCGTCCAGGTCACGGGCACGTCCGCCGCCACCTACGCCCCCGGCCCCGGTCCCACCCCCGGCCCCGCCGCGACTTTGCACACCCGAAGCCACCTGCGCCAATCGTTGACAGGGAAGCAAGACCATGGGCGGTGCGGGGGGAGAGAGTGGAGCATCTTCCAGGGTTTGTGTGCCGCCACCATCGGGGATGAAGATGTAGTCGTCGCTGGTGGTGCGACGGATGGTGCCCAGCAGGCGCGAGACGACTTGCCCCTCGCGGAAGGAGCCAACATCGGGGCGGCGGAGGTCGAATCCTTCGGGGAGGCCCGAGATGGAGAGTCGCATGGAGGGCTCGACCTTGCTGCGAAGCGGCGAGGATTGTGAAGGGTCGAGGGGGGGAAGTTCGCCACGGCCATCGCGCTGGGTTCGAGTGGCTTGGGCAAGGGCGTGTCCCTGAGCCATGAATATCGTGATGATGCCAAGCGCAAGGCCGCAGGACCAGTGGGCAAGGAGGGTGGTTGGGCGGGTGCGGTCCATACTGAATGATCGGCTCGGTGGTGTGCGGAGGCTGTGGAAAAATGACGGGAGGGAGGCAAACAGCCGGGCTGTTGACGGGACGAACGTGCCCCTATAGTTGGCTTCATTGGCCGGATACCAAAGTGGTCTAATGGGGCGGATTGCAAATCCGTTGTTCGTGGGTTCGAATCCCACTCCGGCCTTTCTGGGATTGTTGATCGGGTGATCGCGTGATCGAGTAATACTGGTTTCCCGACGTATCTCAAAGGGTTGCGGTCCATCGGTGGGTTTTTCGATGCGAACGGGACCGGGAGTCATAAAAAAGTAAATTAGGGATCAAGCGTTGGTCACCAGTTGCTGGTGTCGATGGCTGCGCGGCTTGGTTCGATCTGCCAGGGCGCGATTGCTCGGGGCCAACTGCTGCGGATGCCCTGGGGATTGATGCGACACAGGCCAAGCCGCATGAGGCCGTCTTTTTCGATTGACCCAATTGGGAGCGGGACGCGGGCGGTCCAGCGGTCGGCGAAGGTGGCGACCTGAGCGCGTTGCGCGAAGCCCAACTCGTTTTCGACCTGGGCGGCCTTTGGTAAAAGGCTGGTGATGGTGCCGTCGCGGGCGATGCGGAGCGCGGCGGTGGGGGCGCCGGGTGGGCCGGCATACAGGAAAATTGCATCGGTCGCGAGGTCAAAGGGTTGCGTGCGAGCGGCGCTGGGCACTCGCAACTCGATGAAAATCTCCCAAGCGCGTTCGGGGAGGAGGCCGGCCTGGGGCGTGTGGACGCGCTGAATCAGCGCGGCGGTGGCCCAATTGGCATCGGGCGGTGCGGCGGCAAAGTCGCCCAGCCATTCGCGCATGGTGAGGTCAGCCTGGAAGGGACCTGTGGCGAGGCCCGGCGGTTGAGCGCGGAGAATGCCATCGAGGACAACCAACTGTGAGGACCAGGGACCGATGGATACGTCGAGTTCGGTGAGGCGATCGACACCAGTGGGCGCGAGCGAGGGCGGCTGGAGCGCGCGGGGAGTAGTAACGCGTGCGAGATCGCTGGTGTCGTTGTCATCACTCTGGGCGGGAATGAGCGGAGCGGTCCAGAGGATGACTTGGCCCGGATCGATGGCGCGAGGCTCGGGCGCGATGGCGTCGGACAGGGCGAGGATGGTGCAGGAGGTGGGGCGATTGAGCAGGTTGGCGAGGGCGACGCTGGCCCAGGGCTCGCGCGGCAAGTCATCGGCCTTGCCCTGACGTTGGCTCTGATTTTGAGTTTGGGTGCGGCTTTGGCGCTGCACGAGCAACCCGCCATCGTCGGTGATCCAAGCAACTCCTGCGGGCTGCTGCGTCAAGAAAGCCTCGGCGTATTCGGCGCGGCGCTGCGGGGCCAGACGGGGATCGAGCAGGTCGTCCAAGAGTTGTTCGAGCGTGGCAAGGTCCTGCTCCCACGCCGGGACGGGCAGGTTGCCATCGATCAGCACGAACATGGCCAGACGAGCACGCAGGCGCTCGCAGAGGTCAGGGTTGTAAATATGCAGGCGAGTGAGTGCGGATTGCCAGCGCTGGTCTTGCTGGTTGGCGAGCAGTTCGAGCGGGGAGTCGTGTGCGGAATCTGGCGAAGGATTTGGCAAAGCAAGTGGCGAAAGAGTACTTGCTGATGCAAGTGCCAGGCCATCAATTGCAAGCCGCGAGCGCCATCGGGTCAGCGGGTTGGCAGCCTTTTCGCGCAAGAGGTTTTGCGCGACGGCGGAGCCGAAGGCCTTGGCGGGCAATGTGGGGAGAAAGGTTGCTGCGGGGTTGGCTGCTGCTAGTGCTGGCGCGGAGGGGAGCCATTGCACTGGGACGCGACGATCACCCAGCCAGAGCGCAGCGCTGCTGGAGCCCAGCGGAGGCTCGATGACAAGCAGGCCGGCCTGGGGTGGTTGCGATGTTGGCTGGGTCGAAGGTGTGGCCGCGTCCCATTCGCGCACCGACCAGGCCCAACGCGGACCCAACCATCTTGCGAGGCGTGCGGCATCTGGGTCGGCGGGTTCGAGGTTACTCGCGGGCGCGGGAGTGATGAAGACATCGAAGGTGCGAGAGCGCAGACGGGTGCCGTCGTCGAGGAGGATGGTGAGGGGTTTGGCACGTTGGTGCGCAGCACGAAACTCGGCGTGAAGTTCGGGCGGGAGGAGGACCAGGATCGGTTGGCCCGTGATGGCATCGATGCGCGGCAGCAGTTCTATAAGCGGATCGCGGGCGCGATCGGGCGTGGTGCTTGCATCCTGGGTAGTTTGCGCGACGGTGCGCTTGACGATGGGGCCTTGGCGCGGGGCGGCGCAGGCGATACATAACAACGCGAGCGAGGCAAGTGCGAGCGGGGAAAGTAGGAGATAGACGCGGGGGGAGTGCATCGAATGAGGTACTTGGTCGAGGTTTTTTATAGGCGTTGTCGCCTCACGGAGTTACGTGCCTTCGCTGGGCAGGGTTTGCACCAGGTTTGACACCACGCTGTCGGGCGTCACACCTTCGGCGTGGCTTTCAAAGTTCATGATCAGGCGGTGACGCAGCGCAGGGGCGGCGGCTGCGCGCACATCGTCGATGCTGGCCGCGAAGCGGCCTTCGATCAGCGCCCGGCACTTCGCGGCCAGCACCAGGGTCTGTGCCCCGCGCGGCGAAGAACCCAGGCGGACATAGCGCTCGACCATGGGCGTGCTGAATCCGGCGCCGTCGCCGGCGGGCTGCACGGCTTTGGGCTGGGTTGAGAGGACCAGGCGCACGGCGTAGTCGGTGACGCTTGGCGCGATGGCGACCTGGCGGACGAGGTGCTGGTGGGTGATGAGTTGCGTTGCCGAGAGGACGGACCTAGCCTGGGGCTGCATGCTTGTGGTGGTGCGTTGGAGAATGGTGGCGAGGTCGCTGCGACCCGGCGCGAGGCTGAGGAGTTTGAAGAAGAAGCGGTCAAGTTGCGCTTCGGGCAGCGGATAGGTTCCTTCCTGTTCGACCGGGTTCTGGGTTGCGAGCACCAGGAACGGCTCGGGCAGGCGATGGGTCTCGCCCGCGACGGTCACGCTGCGTTCCTGCATGGCTTCGAGCATGGCGGATTGCGTCTTGGGCGTGGCGCGATTTACTTCGTCGGCGAGAACAATCTGGGCAAAGATAGGTCCGGGCTGGAACTTAAAGAGGCGTTCGCGGCCCTTGGCGGTTTCAAGTTCGCTGACGATGGTTGTGCCCGTGATGTCGGCGGGCATGAGGTCGGGCGTGAACTGGATGCGTGAAAAGGAAAGATCGAGGGCGCGGGCGAGGGTGCGGACGAGCAGAGTTTTACCCACGCCCGGCACGCCTTCGAGGAGGATGTGGCCAGAACAGAAGAGGGCAATGAGGACGCCCTCGACGATCTCACGCTGGCCGACGATGACCATGGCCACCTGCTCGCGCAGGGCTTCAAAGTCCTTGCGAAAGAGATCGGCGGCAGCGCGGGCCTGGTCGGGAGTGAGAGGAGCTGGGGGCGGTTGGTCGGACATGTGGGCGAGGGTAGTGGGGGGAGGGGGTATGGGGTGAGGAAGTGAGGGAGCGGGCTTGGGGGGCGCGGTGCTCCAACAATTGGGTTGTCCTTGACGTTCCTTACTCCCATTCCGGCGATGGTGGCGGCGGCGATTTCGCTGCCGATTTTGCTGGCGTTGTACTTGCTCAAGTTGCGCCGCCGGCCTCTGCGCGTGGGGAGCACGATGTTCTGGCCCAAGGCCAGTGAGGACGCGCAGGTGAATGTGCCGCTGCGGTGGCTGCGGCCTTCGTGGTTGTTGTTGCTGCATGTGCTGGCGCTGGTGTGCTTGCTGCTGGCGTTTGCGCGGCCTGTGATGGAGGGGTCAGGGGAGGGCGTGGCGTCGCGGGTGGTTTTACTGTTGGATGTGTCGGCTTCTATGGACGCGCGCGATAGCGGTGAAGTCGGGGTGGATGGCGTGGTGCGGACGCGGTTGGATCGGGCGCGGGAGCGGGCCAAGGTGTTGGTGCGGGAGTTGCAAGGCAGCGAGCGACGGACGATGGCCGTAGTCTCGTTTGGTGCGGCACCCCAGCCTTTGTCGGGGTTTACTGGCTCGCGGTCGATGCTGGACGCGGCGATTGAGAGTGCGCAGCAGACGGATCAGGGGGCCGATCTGGACGCGGCGTTGATGTTTGTCGAGTCGCTGCTGGCGACGAACGCGGAGGGCGATGGGGCAGGAGCTGATGTGGGTAGTGGTGCGGCGCCGACGGTGATTCTTCTGAGCGATGGTAGTTTTGCGGGCAGTGAGGAGCCACTGACGAGCACGATTCGTGTGCGGTTTGAACGCATAGGGCCGGCGCTGTCAAGTGTGGCGCTGTCAAGTCCGGATGGGTCGCAGGCCAGGCCCGATGTGATACCCAGAGGTGCGAATATTGGGATCGTCGGGTTCGCGGCCAGGCGTGATGATGTGAACCCGGCTTTGGTGCGGGTCTTCGCGCGATTGCTGAACACTTCGATTGAGCCGGTGGATGTGCCGCTGACGTTGGCGATTGTGGGGTCGAGTGGAGGGGCTGGTACCGGTGGCGGGGCGGGGCCAAGACAGGTGCTGACGCGGCGTGCGG
>Ga0163144_10006028_pt1 | contig 26847 bp, 15 predicted proteins | sample OliLak19BULKMAT1_FD_123175 | JGI IMG/M metagenome (GOLD analysis project Ga0163144, IMG submission 123175) | Freshwater microbial mat bacterial communities from Lake Vanda, McMurdo Dry Valleys, Antarctica - Oligotrophic Lake LV.19.BULKMAT1 | ecosystem: Environmental > Aquatic > Freshwater >...
TAGCGGATTCATACGGATTTTTATCTGTGACTCATCCGTTAAATCCGTCAAATCCGTGTTCCAATAAAATGTCATGTATTCAGCTATTTTTTATAAAGCGACAAAATGAGATGCACCCAAAAATTGTGTAAGACTACTATTCTTAAAACCCAACCTTCACCCACAAAAAAAGCTTGGAGCATTGCCCCAAGCTATGAAAAACAGTCTAATCACTTATCACTTTCTAACGCCCAATCACCTTTCCAAAAAATAGGGCATTAGCAAATAACTTATTGCTACCATACCAAAATGCTCTAAAATTAGGATTAATCAAAAACGAAATGATTTGCCCTCTTCCATAGTGATTGACTGATACTACAGGAGAGTTTTTGAGCAAATTAAGATTCTCTTTGGAGATATAGCCGCTTAGTCTTGGGTTATCAGTATGCTTTAGAGGAACATTAAAGGTGCTGCTAGGCATCTCAGCAAACAAGCGATTATCTTTAAAAACAGCCATCTTAGAATCACGGAAGCCATATCCAAGTGGATGAGTCAGGTCAAGTTCTGCCTCAAAAATAGCTCCTCCTAGTTCTTGTGCTCCTCTTAGATTTTCTCTATCGGCATAGCGACTCAAAAGCGTATCTACGGAAGGCAAAGTTTTAAATTTAAGATTGACCAGACCTTGCTGTATAGCCCATCGGTTGGCACTACTAAAGCAAATAAGTGTATTACCTGCCTGTAGCCATTCACGGATTTTGGCAATAGAGTCATTCAAGTCATTATAGTTACCATCTACCATGATAATCGTATTGTATTGGCTAAGGTCTGCCCTCGAAAACTGCCCTTGCTCTACCATCGTCAGAGGCATTTGATAGCGTTGGTCCAATAAGTGCCAAACTTCTCCTGCATCATAAGAATTTACTCCATCACCTATAATCATCATCGGGCGAGGGTGTTTGAGAGCCTCCATATCACTACTGCCGAGGTCTATTCCATTCTCTGTCAGTCCTGTAGGCAAAGCATACATGGTGAGTGCATTGGTTTTGGCTATTTGGCTTAAGAAGACTTTAAGCCCATCATCAGAGAGGATTTGCCCAGATGCAGGAATAAACACACTGCCATATTCAAGCTTAATTTCATCTTCATTTTGTGGGATAGTGGCAGTGCGAGTAGCTACTTTTGCCCTCAATCCACTGTCTAAAATCTGGTGCAAAGCACGAGGAGCATAGTAACTGTCCCAGTGAAACAAGTATCCTACTTCGCTCTTATCACCTATTAATTTTCCTTCTGGAACTTGGGTTACTTTATCCTTGCTATGGCTAGGCACTGTGCCTACTTTGGTATAAGGAAGGTTAAAAGCTAGAGGCATTGTCCAAGCAGAAATATCGTAAAAAATACTGTCTTCAAAAGTAGTTACCTTCTCAAATAAAGTATTGATAAGGCGAGCCTGGGGCTGGTCTAGAGGGACTACAAAGGCTTTTCCTTTTTGAAATTTCTTTCCTTCTGCACTAAATTCTTGGTCAAGGGCATAGACTTCTATCTGATGCTGGGTTAAGAGTTGGTATAGATGATAATTGCGTGCTTCATCATAGGAGTTTCCAAAGACATACGCACCCTTACTTTTAGGGGCATTTTTATAAAAATCTCTTTGGTAATCAAGCAAAGTAGTACGCATACCGAGAGCAGCCCTGAGCGTGGAAAGAGAAGCCGTAAATTGATTTCGAATCGCAAACCCAAAAGTCAAAACACCATTGTCAGTATCTTGTGCATGTCCTCTAGCACTTGCTTGCTCAAACAAAATACCGATACCTCCATTGATATCAGGATAGGTAGAGCCTTTGCCATAATAAAAATCATCAAAACCTTCTTCGCTATAATACAAAGAACCAATGGCATCTAGTGCTGCTGCGTGGTATTTGCCAATAGCACGGGTCAGTTCTAAGTTACGGGCAGGAGTATTAGGGTTATTGCGTGAAGGCACTCCTGGCTGAAAAAAGAAGGAAGAATTGCTACCCATTTCGTGGTGATCTGTCAAGATATTGGGTTTCCAAGCGTGGAAGTTAGCGACTCTGCCTTGTGATTCTGGGTGCTGAAGCAAAAGCCAATCTCTATTCACATCAAACCAGTAATGATTGGTGCGTCCTCTAGGAAAAGGTTCATTAAACTCTCTGCTTATGGGGTCACTTACTGTCTGATAGCTTTTGTGCATATTCACCCAAGTAGAAAATCTCTGAAAACCATCAGGATTAATGCAGGGGTCTAAAAGAATAATCACTTTGTCTAAAAGTTCATCCATCTGAGTACTTTGTCCAGCTGCTAAATGATAAGCAACCAAGGCAGAAGAATTAGCCCCACTTGCTTCATTGCCGTGCACACTGTAGCTAAGACGTACTACAGAAGGCATTTTCTCAGTATCTAAACTACCTGAGTTTTTAGGGTCACTGAGTTGAACGTGGTCTTTTTGAATCTGAGCGATGTTTTGTTGATTTTCAGGTGAGGTGATGGTCAACACCAAAAGAGGTCTTTTCTCGTGTGTGCGTCCATATTCTTCAAGCGTAATCCTGTCAGATGCCTGTGCCAATACACGCATATAATAGACTAATTGGTCGTGGGATAAATGCCAATCTCCAATCTCAAAGCCTAAAACCGAGGCAGGCGTAGGGATGGCAGGGTTGTAAGTAAGGCTATCTGGAAGGTAATAGTCAAGGCTATTTTGAGCCTTGCTGTTGTTCAAATAGAAGAATAGCAGACAGAGAATAAGAAGTAATTTTTTTATCATGTTTTATTAATTAATAATGTCAGACTTCAAAAATAGACATTTTTTGAAATCTCTACAGAAAAGGCTGATTTTTAGCAATAAATTAACCAAATGTATATCAAGAATACGTAGCATAATATTTGTAAATAGAAAAGTAATTATTCACAAAGTAAAATAGCTATTCACATGAAAAAATCATTGTTTATTCTACTATTTATCTGTCTCACAATAGGTGTTTTTGCACAATCATCTTCTATCACCATCAAGTCTAAAGGAGCGACAGAGAATAAATACGTAACCATCAAAGGGTATGAGATTACAGAAACCCAAGAATATAATTATATTTTCAGTCATCAAAGTTCTTATCAAATCATCATAAAAAGCGGAAAGAAAAAAGATATCTCTGTAAAGATTTATGATACAAGTCGAAAAGAAGTATTCTCAAATTATAACAAAGGCAAGAAAAAATATTACAATGATATTATCTTTAAATGTCCTCAGACAGGTATATATTATGTGAAGGTGAGTCCTATAACAGGTTGATTTTTAGAGGGTTGGAATTTGTAATAGGGTCATTTAAGTTTAGAGAGTGTGCATCAACCTGATTTTAGTGAGTGGTAGAGATGTTTGAAGTTTAATAGTGAGTTTTCTGTCCAAGCCAACTAATCACCTAGTGGTTTGCAGACCATAACTGTATCTCGTGAGACCTTGTCTCATCTTTACTTGGCACAACTGAGATACCTTACAGAGAGTTTAGTAGGTTACTAGACTTCCAAGACACTATCTTAAAGTCAAAATATTTAAAAAAATCTATCCTCATAACATGGCTTTTAATAGCATTCCATCCACCTTTTTTAGTCTATTTGATAAATACAAGTTCTAACTAAAAGTTTTCTTTAATCTACCTCTACTTCATTTATAAAATCCCAAGCACGCTGCTCAGACCAATAAAAGCCATCCTTATTACCAGCCGTAAAGCCACAGTGCCCGCCTGTAGCAGGTGCTTCAAAATATACTTTTTCTAGCTTTTCAAAGAGGGAAAAAGGGAAGCAAGGAGAAGCTAAAAATGGATCATTCTGAGCATTGACTATCAAGGTAGGTCGTTTTATTTTATCTACATAATAGATAGAACTACTTTTCTCATAATAGTCTTCTGCATCTTCAAAGCCATGAAGAGGTGCAGTATAATAGTTGTCAAAGTCTTTAAGTGTACGGATAATATCAAGGTGTTCTGTATTGATATCATTGGGCATCATTACTGCTTTTAACTTTACTTTGATGCTTAACCCTTTTTTAAATCGTTGGGCATATACCCAGTTTTTGGTTTGGCTTAAACTAGCAGAACAAGAAGATAAATGAAGAGGGACAGAAAAAACCGATGCTTTTTTGATTTCGATTGGGGCATTCTCACCTTCTTCCCCTAAGTATTTGAGTGTCATATTACCACCTAAGCTAAAACCTACTAAGGCTATTTTATCATACTTTCCAGTCTTAAGCACATGTTGGATTACTCCTCTTAAATCTTCCGTAGAGCCACTATGATAAAATCTTCGCAAGCGATTAGGTTCGCCACTACACCCTCTGTGATTCCAAGCAAGGGCATTCCAACCTTGCTGATAAAATTTCTTTACCATTCCTCTTACATACCCACGGTCAGTGTCACCTTCTAGCCCATGAGTGATGATAACAAGCGAATGACTGCGAGAGCGATGAGCCCAATCAAGGTCTAAAAAATCACCATCTGGCAGAGTAATTCTTTCTCGCTCATAAGGCACTCCATTTACTTTACGAAAAAGTGCAGGAATAATCGTTTCAAAATGACAATTAGGAAGATAAAAAGGTTTTTGATAATCCGATGAAATTACAGGCATTGTTGTTTGCTTTGAATATAATGATAAGCAAATTTGACCTTTTTTTGTGAAAAAACCGAATGAAAGAAGGTATATTTTAAAGTAAGGAGTGAGTCTTTATATAAGTAACAACTAATGACTCAATCACCCAATGACTTAATAACTCAATCACCCAATAACTAAAAAATAACCTAATAATCAATAACCCAATCTTTATTGATGAAATTTGGTAATAATTCCCAAATTGTAATTAATTTTACAAAAATGAGAAACTTTAAGCCAATTGCAATTCTTATTCCAAATTTGGAATATTTATTGTAGTTTTTGAAGTAATAAATCACAATCATTAACAATAGTTGCAAAAGAGCATTAAAACTCAACTTTTAAATAAAACATGGAAGCATTCAAAATATTTGTAGTGGAAGATGATGAAATGTATGCCCAAATTTTATCATACCATCTTTCACTCAATCCTGATTATGAAGTAGAAGTCTTTACTTCTGCCAAAAAATGCCTTAATAGCCTTCATCTAAAACCTTCTGTGATTACTCTAGATTACTCCATGCCAGATATGAGTGGTGGAGAATTATTGCAGAAAATAAAAGCCCAACATCCTGATATTCCCGTAGTGATTGTTTCTGGACAAGAGGATATTTCTACAGCGGTAAAGTTGCTTAAAGAAGGAGCTTATGACTATATCGTCAAAGATGATGATGCTAAGGAGAGAATCTGGAACACGATTCGCCATATCCGTGAAAATCAAAGTCTTAAAGAAGAAATCACTTATCTTCGTGAGGAAATAGGTAAAAAATATGAGTTTGGACAAGTAATTAAAGGAAATAGCCCTGCTATCAAAAAGGTATTTGACCTAATGGAAAAGGCAGCCAAGACCAATATCACTGTTTCAATCACAGGTGAGACAGGTACTGGCAAAGAACTCGTAGCAAAGGCAGTTCATTATAACTCCAAACAAAATAAAAAGAACTTTGTAGCAGTCAATGTAGCTGCTATCCCCAAAGAACTTATTGAAAGTGAGATATTTGGACACGAAAAAGGTTCTTTTACTGGAGCAGCTACTAGGCGAATTGGTAAATTTGAAGAGGCACACCAAGGAACTATTTTCTTAGACGAAATCGGTGAAATGGATTTAAACATGCAGTCTAAGTTACTCCGTGTATTACAAGAAAAAGAAGTAACCCGTGTAGGTAGCAATGAAGTTGTGAAAATAGATGCTCGTGTAATCGTAGCAACTCATAAAGATTTAGCAGAAGAAGTACGAAAAGGAAATTTTAGAGAAGATTTGTACTATCGTTTGCTAGGCTTGCCTATTAAAGTGCCGCCTTTACGTGAGCGAAGTAATGATATTTTACTTTTAGCTAAATTCTTTACAGATGAATTTTGTAAAGACAATAAATTACCTAAAATCAGTATTTCACAAGAATCTCAAAAAAAGCTCTTAAAATACCCTTTTCCTGGTAATGTGCGTGAATTAAAAGCCATTATTGAACTTGCCTCTGTGATGGCAAATGATAGCGTGATAGAAGAAGATAATATATCCTTTAACTCTGCCACTACACTCTCTGATATGATGATGGAAGAAATGACATTAAGAGACTATACCAATAAAATTATCGGACACTTTTTAGATAAATATGACAACAATGTGGTGTTAGTTGCTAACAAGTTAGACATCGGAAAATCTACTATCTATCGGATGCTTAAAAATGAAGAAATTTGAACATCTGACATAAATTGATTTACTTTGAAGACTAATCTATGCTAAGCCAACAAATATTATGTAACTAACTGATTATCAGTATATATCAACTAAAATATATTTATTTGGTATATATTAACCCTTACCAAAATTGCATACTGCCTTTATCTTTTTGTATAAATAGACATGAATCAGGCTGAAATACTTTATAATATCTCTATTTCTATTGGTCAAGCCCAAGACTTTACCAAAGCAATTACTCATTTTTCAGAGTCTTTGATTAATTCACTAGGGTTAGATTATCTTTCGTTATGGCTTAAAGAAAATGAATCTGACTCTAAGTCAAGGTTTAAAAGAAAGATAGCACTGACTAAGCAGTATCATGGAAATCATTCTAATGAATTTATTAATAGTCCTCAATTCAAATTACCTGATACTTATCAGATATATTCTCCTGAGCAAAGTTATTTTAAGCAATTAGTATCACAAAAAGAAATTACAGAGGGTTGCATTATCCTCTTTCATCTGAAAGATTTAGGCTTTTTGAAGGTTTATCAAAAAGTGCCTTCTGAGCTGATTACCAAAGAATTTTTGGATAAGCTCATGCCTTTATTAAAACAATTTTCACATAGCCTATTGGGGATTGAAGGTATCCGACAGGCATTACAAAATGAATTTTATAGGCAAATCGTAGAAACAGTAAATGAAGGAGTGTTAGTCAATAACCACAGTGGACAAATCGTGTTTGCCAATAAAGAAGCCGCTGATAACTCTGGCTATTCTTCCAAAGAATTAATACGGATGAAGGTTCAAGATTTAGAGCCTAATTTTACAGATTATAAGGTATGGCGTGATTATCTAAAAGAACTCAAACACAATGATCATATTATTAGTGAAGGGCTAAGCTATCGGAAAGATGGCTCTACGCTCCCTGTAGAGACTAACTCACAGCTTCTCAAAATAGGGGCGCATGAGTTTATAGTTTCTTTTACTAGGGACATTACCGAAAGAAAGAAAACTGAAGGTATCCTTCTACAAAGACAAAATCAACTTCGCTCTTTTGTAGAAGCCGCCCCTGCTGCTATTGCGATGTTTGACCAAGAAATGTGTTACCTTGCCGTCAGTAAACAATGGCTCAAAGACTATAACCTCTCAGAGGATGGGGATATTATGGGCAAAAAATTTTATGATATACTCCCTCATGCCTCCAAAAAATGGGAGAAAATATTTAGTAAATCTCTTAAAGGACATATAGAAAAGAAAGCCGAAGAAAAAATAACCCTTAGCCAAGATACAGAAGCATGGATTAAGTGGGAGGTACGTCCTTGGTATAATATAAGCCAAGAAATAGAAGGCTTCATCATGTTTACCGAAGATATTACTGCCCAGAAAAAACAAGCCGAAGAATTAAGAATCGCCAAAGAAAAAGCAGAGGAAGCAAGTAGAGCCAAAGAGCAGTTTCTTGCCAATATGAGTCATGAAATTCGTACCCCTATGAATGCTATCTTAGGAATGGCTCGCCTTTTATCAAGGTCAGAACTTACTGAGCAACAGTCTATGTATCAAGATGCCATCAAGGCTTCGGCAGATAACCTTTTGGTGATTATCAATGATATTTTAGATATATCTAAAATAGAAGCAGGTAAGCTTAATTTTGAATCTGTAGGCTTTAATCTCGCACTCCTTGTCCATAATACTTGCACTACCAACCGATACAGGGCAGAAGAAAAAGGAGTTGGGCTATTTTATGAAGTAGATAGAAGAATAAATAATATCCTCATCGGAGACCCTACTCGCTTGATACAGGTTTTTAATAATCTAGTGAGCAATGCCATCAAATTTACAGATGAAGGAATTGTAGAAATAGAATGTCGTCTCATAGAAAGTACAGAAACTAATAATAAAATTGATTTTAGAATCATAGATACAGGTATTGGGATAGATGCCGATAAGGTCAATAACATTTTTGATAGTTTTAGTCAAGGAGATGAAAGTATCTCAAGAAAATACGGAGGTACGGGTTTAGGGCTGACCATTAGTAAAAGGCTTGTTTCTATGTTTGGAGGTGAACTCAAAGTAAATAGTAAAAAAAGTATCGGAACGACTTTTTATTTTACACTCAACCTTCCAGTAGGAGAAGAATCTGACCTAGAACCCACTAAGGATACCGAGCAAAAAGATATTCGCTTGGATGATATCAATATCTTATTGGCAGAAGACCACGACATTAACCAATATCTTGCTACAACTCTCCTAGAAGAATGGGGAGCTAATGTGGATATTGCTGAAAATGGAAAAGAAGCCGTAGATAGTTTTCTTAAAAATGACTATGATCTTATCCTCATGGACATTCAGATGCCTGTTGTGGGGGGAATTGAAGCTACTAGAATCATCCGAAAACAACATAAATCGAAAATCCCTATCATCGCCCTTACTGCCAACGCTATCAAAGGAGATAGTGAAAGATACCTCAATGCAGGGATGGATGGCTATGTTTCTAAGCCTTTTGAGCCAGCAGAACTCTTAAATCAAATAGTAAAGGTGCTCGATAAAAAAGGAAATAAAAAGGCGACTAAAGTAAATTATATCCCTAGCGAAAGTATAGAAGAAATCTTACCTTCTGATATTCCTAAGGATAAGAATTTACCAAAACACAAAACAATAAAACAAGATAACCTTATGCTCTTTAATCTAGAAAAACTCAGAAAAATAGTAGATTATGATGAAGCTATGATAAAGAAAATGGTTTCAATGTTCATAGAAAAAACACCCGAATCTCTCGAGGAAATGAGCAGACATTATCAACAAAAGGAGTTAGTAGAAGTAGGCAAGATTGCTCATAAATTAAAATCTTCTATCAATCTTATGGGTATAGATTCACTTCACCAGAGTGTGAGAATCATCGAAAAATACGCTATGAAAAATGAAAACCACGAAGATTTGCCTGATTTGCTAGATGAGTTTACTCAAACTTGCTATAAAGTATTGGCACAATTAAAAGAGCAGTTTAATATCAAAAGTTAAGACTTAATGTTAAGTCTTAATTCCTTAAAATTTTCTAAACTCATATCCAGTAAAAATGCTATCTCCCAAAATAAGTGAGATAATAAAAGATATTCCTCCGATAATTAGCCCTACTAAAAGATAAGTAGAAAAAACGCCTGTAGCTCCAAATAAGCCTGCAAAACCTGCAATAATCGCCATAATTCCTACCCAACTAAACAAACCATATTTGACAAAAAACTCATACGCTCCTCTCCCTCCATCTGATTCAGAGCCAAGAAAAATGTAAGAAAAGATAGCAAAGCCAAAGCCCAAAGCAAATAAAATCATCTCAAATAAAGTGAGGACATTGCCTGTCAAAAGAATAAACAATAACACAATAAGCCCTAAAAATAAAAAAATAGCAAACCCTACTAGCCACCAATCTAACTCTAACCATTTAAAACTCAAAGCCCAGTTGCCCCAAGACCAACCTCTTTTTTCTTGCGATATGCGTGCTTTCTTATTTTTTGAAGTCTTGCTTTTCTTTAATTTTACAGCTCCTTTTTTCTTAGATTTCTTCTTTAAAGATTTTGATTTTTTGTTTGAATTACCTTTTTCAGAATCATCTGACCGAACAGACATAGACTCATCCTCAGTAAGTTGTATCTGTTTTAGGTCTTCTAAGAATCTTTGATTAGATAATTCAAGTTCTTCCAGTCCTTTTTCAGATTCGGGAGTAGCTGCCGCTGCTTCTACACTGTGCTTTTTAGAAGATTTAAGTCTAAGGGTATCATTATTAGCCTGTGCAGAAAAATGAATACCTAAAAAAATAAAAAGGACGGATAGATAAAGAGATATTTTCATATTTAATCAAAAATTTCTAAATTAATTAAGTGAATGAGCTTACAGGCTTATTATTTAAGCCATAAAGCTAACGATTTTTTTTAAAAATTGGTGTGTAGATGCTTTTTGAATAAAAATACTGAAATTTGATTTTAAATCTAAAAGACAATAAAATGCCTACCGAAATAGAACGTAAATTTTTAGTAAACTCAGTACTTTGGGCAAAGATAAACCCCAGTAAGAGTGTCAGAATCCAACAGGCTTATCTCTCGACTGACCCTGAGAAAACCATCCGTGTCAGAACTTTAGATACAAAAGCATATCTCACCATCAAGGGCAAGACTACAGGCATTAGTAGAGCTGAATTTGAATATGAAATTCCCATAGAAGATGCCCATGAGTTGATTGACGGCTTTTGTAGCTCAGTCATCAAAAAAATAAGACATTACCTGACTTACCAAGAAAAATTATGGGAAATAGACGTTTTTGAAGGCTTAAATGAAGGTCTGATAGTCGCTGAAATAGAGTTAGAAAGTGAGCATGAAAGCTTTGAAAAGCCTTCTTTCATAGGAGAAGAAGTCAGTAATGATTTTAGATACCAAAATGCTAATCTCTCCCAAAAACCCTATACAACATGGTGAATATTACTAATCTCAATGATTTAAAACCGTAGATTCTTCCTCGAAAAATGGAGGTAAAGGATTAATTTATTGAGAAAATTTTATTGTTTTTGCTTTTATAATAGAGTTGTTACTTCTTGATTTTCAATGATTTATGTCAATTTTTTATTTGAGAATCTTAGAATGATAAGCTTTACTACCTAATACATGAGCTTTTCGTAAGCAATTCCCTATGTTTTCTATGTACATATATGGTTATAAAAAAAGTAAAGTGTTGATAACCAGTGTGTAACAGCTCTAATATTTAAACAAATATAAATGAAAGATATCCTCAAAGAAATTTTAGTCTATGGCCTTCCCTTGGGCATTCTGATAGTTATTGTCAGTTATTTTTTGGGTCTGGAGGATTTTAGCTTCCAGACCATTATTTTAGAGTTAATAGGTGGTCTGGTTGGTGGGCTGATATATTCACTCCCTATAAGAGAACTGAAATCTTTCATATATAAACAAAATAACATCATCTTGATAGAAAATGAGCAGACAGTCAAATAAAGTCTTGCAAATCACTTCATCGACTAGGAAAGTATAGCAGGTAAATTGGCATTAACTAACCAAAGATTGATTTTTAACACTAACAAACAACATATCCAAAATTATGAAGAGTCTATTGACTTGAGTGAAATCAAAAGTCTAAAGACTTCTAAAATACGTAGCTTTCTAAAAACGGTATAACCATAAAGCTAAAAAAGGGTGTTATTCATAAATTCATCTTAGATTCCCCTAAAAAGTGGATAAAATCTATAGAAGAAAGAACAGTTTCTCTTATTTGGTTTTAGTGTTAAATAAATTCTATATTCAAGTCCTAAATGATATGTAGCTCTGTTTCAACCTGCGTCCATTGCTTTTTCATATAACTGCATAGTCAAATCGATATCCATACTGCATTTACATTCTCCATCACTCAGATTCCTCTCACAAAATAAAAAGTAAAAAAATATTTAATTACTTTATTTTTTCACACAGTTTTCTTATCTTGCTTTTTATATGATTCTGCTAAACCTTTAAAAAGTATCTTAAGATATGAAAGCAGTGGACAAAACTTCTCAAAATAACGATAAATCTGATGCTAAAGAGTCTATCTCTCAAAGTTCTACTGTAGGTTATCAGTCTAAATTTATAGGAAATAATCCCTTTTTAGCACAAAGTAACTCAAATCCTTTTGTGACAGCTCAGCTAAAATCCTCAAGTGGTAACCCTTTCACAACACAAAATAACTCAAACCCTTTTGCTACCAATACAAGCAATCCATTTGCTGTCCAAGATAGCTCCAATATTTCCACAGATACAGCCCAAAACAATACAGTCATTCAACTTGATGAAAATCAATCTACAGAACCAGAAGATATGCAGTATGCTTCTACTTGGGATACAAATGGAATACCAGCAAGTAGTAGTTCGCCCTCAGGAAGTGTAGGAGCAGATGGTAACATGAGTGCTGGAGGTTCACGCACTAGAAGTGAGACTGTAGGCATAGACAATGATACCTTTATGCGAAATAGCTCTACTACAAGTGGTGGAGTATCTTTTAACCCCAATAATGGACAAGTAGGTGCAAATGCAGGCTATTCGAGAAGTACTCAAATCGGAGACCAAACCAGCACACAAGGTGTGAATGGCTCAGGCTATCTTGAGTTTAATCGTGAAGGAGGGTTAGAGGGAGGCGGAGCTGCTTTAAGTGCTTCTTCTAACGGTACTTCAGTAAATATAGGTGGGGGAATTATTGTAACAGCTACCGAACCTAGACTTGATACGGATGGACAATATGTTATAACTTGGCGAAGACAATACACAGCTACTGCAGGTGGTGGGCATACAGGAAGTAGAGGAGCTGGAGGATCTGCAAGCTATCAAGGTGAACGCTCTATTACGGGTTCTCGTAAGTTTGCTACAAGAGAAGCCGCTCAAGCTTTTTATAGGGGTAGAACTTGGACATCGATAGACCCCTCGGATGCTGCTGCTCTGCAAGAGGGCGACCAAATCTCGCAAACTGACTCAGATAGAATTACTGGAGGAGGTAGTCTTGAGTTGAGCGGTGTTACAGTCGGTGCTTCTATCAGTGTAGGTAGTAGTCGCAGTGTAGAGGTTACAGGATTAGGAAATAGCAGAATCAGTGTAAAAGTACTTGATACAGACATACTTGGCGGAGCGTTGACGCTCGGTGCGCCTGGTGTATCTATATCTGGTGGATTAGAAAGTTCTAATAGCAGTGGATATATCGTAACTTTTGACCTAGGTACAACAGCAGGTCAGAGTGCTTTTTCATATCTCAGGACTAACGGAAGACTACCTTCAAATAATAGAGGATATACTATTGAAGCCAATATTGAAGGAAATCAATCACAAAGAACCTCTGGTATAGGTATAGCTGGAGTATCTGCAAATAGAACAAGTACTACCTCAGAAACCAACACAACGTATGCCTCTGGCAGAAGTGTCACCGAACGTTCGGGTACAAGTGGGATGAATGTCTCTGTGCCCTTTATGGGTACTCACTCTCAGTCTGACCAAATTACTGCTACCAGAGATTCTGAGCAAAGTAATCGTACTTATGATGTTACTTCTTCTGCCAACAGTTCTAGTACTCAAAGTGTCAATCAATCTCTTGCACGTTCTACGGGAGTAGGTTATAATCTAGTAGAAAACTCACGTTCTGATCAGAGGTCTAGGCAATGGCAGATTAGTTCTAGTTTCTCACAAGCACAGATTACACAGCTTGTGGCTGAGATTAGGCGTGGCAATTGGAATTACAATGCACTCTTCAATCAATCAGGCTCAGGCTCAGACTTTGCTGAGGTGGTTCGCAATGCAGGTAATGATTGGGATAGAATAGACAGTGCTTTGTCCACTTTTATTTCAGAAACGGGTGATAGAGGATTAGAACTAATTAGAAGTACTATCAGAACAACCCCTCAATATAGCCTTACGCTTCAAGGAGACCCTTATATGACGGGGGAAGCAGGACATACAAGGTTAGCTGGGAAAATCAGAGGTTGGGAGAGAAAACTTACCTCGAGGACCGATGTCAGAACAGTAGGTAATGAAGTAACAACTGAACTTGCCCAACAAAGACAAAGATTGAGTGCCATCAGAGAAGTGGAGCGTTACCCTGATTTGCCTAGAGAAATAAGGGCTCGTGAAATTACTAGAACGCAACGTGAGACTACACAACTAGAAGGGTTACAACAGCGTTCATTGACTATGGTACGTGAGCAAAATACTAGTGCTGAAAGTATTACACCAAGCAATGAAAGCTCTAGTACTGAAAGTTCTACTCCTAGCAGAGAAAGTAGTAATCCTGCTAACCAAAGGATAGAAACTGCTCCATCACAGCCAACAACTGCCCAAGAATGGGAAGTAATCAATAGACTTGAAGCACAAACCATCACTGCACGCAATGAAACCATAGAGGTAGGAAACGAATCAAGAAGAGCACATTGGATTCATAATGGAGCGTATGCTCAAAACCGTAGCGCCTACGAAACTTGGGGAGAAGAACACTGGTATGGGGATGGTGAACATGTCGCTGAATATACTTTAGCTAGAAGTCACATTAGCTCAGGTAATAGTGTATGGAGTGCATCAGAAGCGATGTATAGCACTTATCAGCAAGACAAAACACGCATTGAATTAATGAGTCCTAGTGAAGCACAAGGAAGAGTAAGAGCTACCCTAGAAACAAGACTTAATAATGCTAAAACAAAGTATAGAGGAGTCAAAAATAGTTTTCAAAATGCACTCACTATATATGATAGAATTCGTGCAGCACATCCTGACAAAAGAAATAATCAATTTGGTGGATATGCACGGGGGCAAACACTTCCAAGTGAGTTGAGACTTGAGTAAGGTGATTAGTATTTCTAACTTATTCTTAATATTAATTAAGGATAAGTGATGAGTTATAGATGATAAGTAATCTTGGTAAAGTTTTGATAATCAGTATTTTATGGCAAGATTAAAGCATAAACTAGCAATTCTCACTTTGTGAATATAATTTGGCTATAAACTTTTACCAAATTATATTCAAAGAAAAGGACTTATTTTTATTTTGAAAAAAGTGCAATAAACAAAATAAAAAATCTAAATAGAGAATCGGTGAGTGCAAGCTAATTTCGACTATCTACTTACTAGGTTTTACTGTTTACCTTAAAAATTTTCCGAGAATTAATTTTTAAGGTTTTAACTTCCCATAAGCAAGTCTTATCTCTCTAAACTCATCTTCTAAGCGTCCAAAGGCTTTGCGAAGCTCTGAGACTGTTCCGTTTTCTTCGGGAAGGTTTTTGCTGATATAGGCGGCGAATTTCCATACTTCCAAAATCTCATCTGCAAAGATTTCATAAGGGCTATAAGCGATATTAGATGATTTAAGTAGAAAAGTGCCTCTTTCGGTGATTTTGTTATATACTTTTTTGAGTACGATTCCTTCATTTTTAGAAACTACCACAGAGACTTGTCCATCTCTGATGTCATTCCAGTTTTCTACATACTCTCCTATCACGATAGAGTTAGGCATCAAAGGAAGCATGGAATCGCCTGTAATCTCAAAGGCTCTATAAGTACGTCCTTTTGAGAGAAAGGGAAGCTGATATTTGGGTAAATCTTTCAAAAACTCTGCATCTGCAAAACCCCTAGAATAACCTGCGGCAGCCTTGTCAGGGACAAGTTCTATATTTTCATTGTCCTCTTTATCTACGGTGATGGTCAGCACCCTCATATTTTGAGCTGAGGTGTATTTTTTAAGTTCTTTATGGTTATCCAAATTAACCGCATCTGCATTTCCCAAATCTACATTTAAGAGTTGATCAAGTGTTACATTAAAATAATGTGCTACCTTGTTCATGACCACCAATTTAGGCTCTGCTCGTCCATCTTCATAAGAAGAAATAGCACTTCTCGTAATGCCAAGTGAATTGGCTAGATTTTCTTGGCTTTGGCGACCATTTTGCTCACGTAAAAATTTGAGATTTTTGCTTAGAAACATAGGACAAGATTTTTAGATTTGCAATTGATACAATTATAGCTAACAAAATTAACACTTTTAATTTTAATTAGCAAAGTCTTTTCATTAAAAATCAATCACTTAGCCTATATTTAGTTTATACTATGAGCAAAAGACAAAGCAACATGAGCAATATAGCGTATATGTTACTGTTTTTTGACAAAGATAAAATCACCTCCTTCGTGCTTGGTATTTCTGATGACTCCATACTGAGGTGCATTTTTGGTATTGCTCAATACAGGCTCTATTATGAAGTTAAAAAGCTCTCCTGCTGTAAGGTATTTCTTTTTATTTTCTTCCAACCCTTTTACTAGATATTCTAGAAACACGCTCTTGTCTGGCACTTCTTCTTTCATTCCACTTGTCATCGCTTTGCGGCTGCTACGGTCATATAGATTTTGGATATGTTGGGGAGCATTGTCAAAGGCATTGCGTGTATTCTCAAAGATACTTCCACTAAAACAAGCATCTGTAATCAATAAAGTGTGCTTGCTTTTGATTCCTGTGATATAATTACCCAATTCACTATTGGCGAGCCAGTTAGCACGATAGTCTGCTTGGGCATCTGTAGGTAGCCAATAGCCTTGCTGCAAGTCTTCATCCCAGTAACCATGTCCCGCATAAAAAATGAGTAAATTATCATCTTCAGTTACTTTACGGCTTAGTTTATCTAATTCGGTGATGATGTCTGCCCTTGTAGGGTTATTGAGATGGACACTTAGGGCAGTATCAAAGCTATACATTTTCTCTAAAGTGTTTTTGAGTTTGATGGCATCTTTTTGAGGAGAATCTAAATTTTTAATTTTTGGATCTTTGTATTCTCCTACATTAATAATGAGTGCATAATACTTGGCATCAGGCATCGTTAAGTCAATATCTTCCAAATCAATGCTTTCAGTTTTGGTATTTTTCTCATTTTTAGTCGTATTCTCTATTGATTTATTGGTAGAAGTTTGGGAAGTAGCATTTCTTAATGCCAGTATTTTGGGTGCATCCCAGATAATTACTTCTCGATTATCTCCTCCTGCCGTCAGTAGATATTTACCGTCTGCACTAAAATCAATAGAAGTAATTCCGAGTTTATGTGCCTGAATCTCTCCAAGGGCTTTGCCTGTTTCTGCTTCTAGTAAGTGCAATGTACCTGTATTTTTAGAAAAATCTTTGTCTTGCCAATCATCTCCCCCCATCAATAGATATTTACCATCATGGGAATAAGCTACTTCAAAAGCTCCTACCAAACCTTTATAAGACTGCTCGTGGATGGCATCAGCAGGATTCCATTTATGCATTCTATTATATTCCACATTATTAAAATCACCTGCTTGCCAAGTAAGCAAATGCTTTCCATCAGGCGAAAACAAAGCTTTATTGCTTTTATTTGGTTGAATAGCATCTGTCTCAAACTGTAAATCATCAAAAACTGTAATCGGATTTCCCTCTGGAAAGGTATAATAATTTAGCCCAAATCCCCAAGCTGCTATGATTTCATCACTTTGAGGAGAAATGGCTATCTTACTGACTGAATTGGCTTTGATTGGAAATTCTTTGATGAATTTTCCTTTCTGTGCTTCATAGACCATTAAATGCTTCGTTTGCTCAGAAACCACTAGGTATTTACCATCAGGCGAAAACTGCAAATCCATAATAGTGTTCTCGAGGGTAAGTGTATAAGCTAGTTTTTTATTATTCACCTGCCAAACGTTTACTTTTTCATCATCTCCGCCTGTGGCAATGAGTTTTTCATCTGGTGAAAAAGCAATGGCTTTGACGTTTTCTTTTTCGTGCTTAAAAGTATGTAGAAGTTTCCCAGACAAGTCCCAAAGTTGTGCAGTGCTATCTTCCCCTGCTGTCAGGATAAAGTTAGACTTGGGAGAAATCACAGCTTCATTTAAGCCTTTTGAGCGTTGGTGTGCCTTAAACCGAGCAATCTCTTGGGCAAAGGATAGGTTTAGGAATAAGAAGAAGACTAAGGTTAGCCCAGCAATTCTTAAAAAATTAGTAGAGGGTTTCATGGCATTCGTTTTTTATGAAAAATCAAGATAAGAAAAAAATTAATTCAAAAGAAATAAAGAGTGTGTTTTTTGATAAATAAGTAAATCTAATAAAAGCTTGTTAGCTTTATTTTTTTAAAGTAGTTTTAAACAAAATAAAATTTTGCGTTCTAATCTTAAACTTTTATGCAATGAAAAATATCCTCATTTTACTAATTAGTTTATTATTTATCATTCTGCCATCTTGTAATTCATCTAGCACAGATGAAAAAAATAATAATCAAAGTGATTCTATTTCTTCTCAAGAGACAGGTAATGAAAAGTCTGGTGAGGATATTTTTGAAGGAAAGGTATATAGTGCAGGGATTCCTTCATCCGAAGATGGTAAAATGGGATGTGATGGAATTACTTATTCTGAATATGGAATATATTTGATTTTTGAAAAAAATAATCAAGTTAAGGCATATAGTTTTAATTCATCAGCGATGTCATTTTTTGAAAGTTCGGTGCTTTCGGGTACTTATGAAATAGGAGAAGACAAACTTACTCTGAGAATGACCAATGAATCAGCATTCAAGGAGGAAAATCTGACTTCTGACCCGACGGGTGGTTATACTCCTACTTTACAGAATCCAAATAAAAAGATAAGCCAAATACAAACTTTTAATATCACAGTCTGTAATGATAAAAACGCTCTAGAACCCACTGATTCAGAAGAGGGTCTTGTGTATGTGGTAGTAGATGAAGAATTTGCTAAAGGAGCTTATGCAGCAATGAAGGTACATGCTCAAAAAGTTCAAGACTTAGGGTCTGTTAAGCAGAGTAATAGCCTATCAGGCAGGTATGTTTCTAATGAAGAAGGCATCCAAGAGATGATTTATTTAGAAATGGACGCTGAAAGAAATTGGGAAGTATATTATAAATCTCCTAAAACTAAAGACAGAATTAAGTTAAACCTCAAAAACGTGAACAAGGCACAGCAAAGTTGTGAAGCATCCTTTCCCAATGCCTCCAAAGTTTTTTACAAATTTGCTTTTTCTGATGATGGAAAATTAACCTCTACCAATACAGCAGGTGAAGTTCAAAACTTTGCTAAATAAGAGATTAGTCACTAGTTATTAAAGTATTGATGATGAAGGATTTATTTTTTAGTGTAAACATCTGAATTTTAATAACATATAACCTCCGTAAATATTAGACCTTCCAAGTCTGTCAGACTTGGAAGGTCTAGCATCCTATTAAATTCCCCATAAAACTAGGACTCGTCCCATCTTTATAAATAGCTCATTGATTTCATAAAAATAGGTTCGTTTTAAGAAAATCTGTTTTATATCCCTTCTAAAAATCAAATTAGTTCCTCAAAACATTTCTACTCCTTAAACCCTTATTCTATTTGTGATTTGGATTATATCTATATTTTGAAAATAATCTAGTTAAGAAAAAAGAATACATAAAAGAATATATATTAAAGCAAATATTAAAATAGTTATATTTAATATATGTTAAAGTATATCTAAACCAATTTTGACTAGAAAAAAACTAAATCGTTTTGATTAATCAAAAAATATTTTCTAACTTAACAAACTGATTTGGCAAAAACTTTAATTTTGAGATATATAATTAATTCAAAATTACTTGCTTACTATATAAAATTACTCTTTTAATCAGCTGGTTATTTATTCATAAGCAGAATATTATTCTGTTTTAATTTCTATAAATTAACTATTCACATAAATAATTGTACTATACAAATATTATTTAATTATAAACTAAACAATATTAAAAATTTGAATACTGAAGGACTATATGACCCTAGTTTTGAACATGATGCTTGCGGAATCGGATTTATTGCAAATATCAAAGGACGCAAATCTCACCAGATTATTGAAGATGCTATTCACATGCTTACACGCATGGATCATAGAGGTGCTTGTGGTTGCGAAGTAAATACAGGGGATGGAGCTGGTATTTTGATACAGATGCCTCATGAATTTTTTTTAGATGAATGTACTAAACTAGGAATGACCTTGCCTCCTTATGGAGAATATGGTGTAGGAATGGTTTTTTTTCCAAGAGACCCAGAACTCAGAGCAGAGTGCCGTACCATTCTTGACAGAAAAATAAAACAACTCAGTTTAGAGCTTATTGGCTATCGTGAAGTACCTACTAATAATGACGGCATAGGCGAAAGTGCCTTGGCAGTAGAGCCTGTGATGGAGCAGGTTTTTATAAAATTACCTTACAAAGTATCAGACCCTAATGATTTTGAGCGTAAGCTTTTCGTCTTGCGTAACTATGCCACTAGAGTAATTAATGAAAGTGTACAAGGAGTCAAAGGAAGTTTTTATTTTGCATCTCTTTCTTATAAGACCATTATCTACAAAGGGCAGTTGACTACAGGTCAAGTTCGTCCTTACTTTTCAGATTTGCACAATGAAAACGTAGTTTCTGCATTGGCAGTCATTCACTCACGTTTTTCTACCAATACTTTTCCATCTTGGAAACTTGCACAGCCTTTTCGTTACATCGCCCACAATGGCGAAATCAATACGGTAAGGGGCAATGTCAATTGGTTTCAGGCTTCTGAAACTGAGTTTGAGTCAGAGTTCTTTACTAAGGAAGAATTGGATATGATTATTCCTGTCTGTGGCTCATCTCAGTCAGACTCGGCCAACCTAGACAACGTAATAGAAATGCTCGTTTTGAGTGGTCGCTCACTTCCCCATGTGATGATGATGCTTATCCCTGAAGCTTGGGATGGCAATGAGCAAATGGAGAAGATGCGTAAGGAATTTTATGAATACCATGCTTCACTTATGGAGCCATGGGATGGCCCTGCTTCTATTACTTTTACAGATGGCAAAATTGTAGGAGCTACACTAGACCGAAATGGTTTGCGTCCTTCTAGGTATTGTGTAACCAATGATGACCGTGTGATTATGGCATCAGAGGCAGGTGTATTAGACATAGACCAATCTACGATTATCTCTAAGGGTCGCTTGCAGCCAGGCAGAATGTTTATAGTGGACATGGAGCAAGGAAAAATCTTAAGTGATGAAGAAGTAAAAGATAGAATTTGTGCTCAACAACCTTATGGTACTTGGCTCAAAGACAATAAAATCCGACTTAGAGATGTCTTAAAACCAGCCAGTAGATTCCGTCCATTGAGCAATAAAAACTTACTAAAAAGACAAATAGAAGCAGGTTATACTTCTGAAGATTTAAAATACATCATAGGACCGATGGCTTTGTCAGGCAAAGAGTCTTTAGGTTCTATGGGATTAGATACACCTTTGGCAGTTCTTTCTGACCAAAGTCAGCATCTTGCCAATTATTTTAAGCAGTTATTTGCTCAAGTAACCAATCCACCGATTGATCCTATCAGAGAGAGAAGCGTAATGTCTTTGATTTCTTATGTAGGTGTAAAGCAAAATCTATTGGTTGAGACTCCCAAACATTGTCATACTTTAGAGCTGCCTCAGCCTGTATTGAGCAATGAAGATTTGGAGCGAATCAGGTATATAGACCATAAGGGTTTTCAGACCAAAACAATTTTTACTTATTTCAGAGCAGACCCTAAACCTGGGATGATTGAAAGAGGATTAAAACGCATCTGCCAATATGCAGAAGATGCAGTAGAAGATGGTTTTTCTATCATTATTCTTTCTGATAGAACCTCAGACAGTAGCCATGCACAGATTCCTTCCTTGCTGGCAATGTCAGCAGTGCATCACCACTTAATTAATAAAGGACTTAGAGATAATATAGGGCTGATTATGGAAACGGCTGATGTATGGGAATCACATCATTTCGCTACCTTGATAGGCTATGGTGCTTCTGGAGTTAATCCATACCTTGCTCTTGAGTCTATAGCTTATCAAAAAAGAAAAGGTATCCTAGAAACAGTATTTACTGAAGAAGAGCTTCAAAAGAATTATATCAAAGCAGTAGGCAAGGAATTGTTGAAGATTTTTGCTAAAATGGGTATTTCTACCTTGCAGTCTTACCAAGGTGCACAGATATTTGAAGCATTGGGGATAGACAAAGAAGTAGTAGATAAATATTTCTCAGGAACTGTCTCACGCATAGGAGGTCTAAAACTAGATGATATTGCCAGAGAAGTGCTTATTCGCCATCAAATGTCTTATCCTACTAAGCCAGATCCAAAATTACGATTAGAGGTTGGAGGTGTTTATCAATGGAAGCAAAGAGGTGAACAACATATCTTTAATCCTCAGACCATTCACTTACTCCAAGAATCAACGAAGAGAGAAGATTATCAATTATTTAAAAAATATACTCGTCTCATAGATGACCAAACTCAAAAAGCACTCACTTTGCGTGGGATGTTTAAATTCAAATCAGGCAAACCCATTCCTATTGATGAGGTAGAGCCTGCTGAGAATATCTTTAAGCGATTTGCTACTGGTGCAATGTCTTTTGGTTCTATTTCTTGGGAAGCACACACTACTCTTGCGATTGCGATGAACCGAATCGGAGGTAAAAGTAACAGTGGTGAAGGAGGAGAAGACGTTAAACGCTATGAACCCCTAGAAAATGGAGATTCTATGAATTCCTCAATCAAGCAAGTAGCTTCTGGACGTTTTGGGGTCAATAGTTATTATTTAAGCAATGCTACTGAAATTCAGATTAAAATGGCTCAGGGTGCAAAACCAGGCGAAGGTGGTCAGTTACCAGGACATAAAGTAGATGATTGGATTGGAAGAGTGCGTTATTCTACTCCAGGAGTAGGCTTAATCTCACCACCTCCTCACCATGATATTTATTCTATTGAAGATTTAGCCCAGTTAATTTTTGATTTAAAAAATGCCAACCGAGATGCACGTATTAACGTCAAGCTTGTGTCAGAAGCAGGTGTAGGCACAGTAGCCGCAGGGGTAGCCAAGGCACATGCAGATGTAGTGCTTATCTCTGGTCATGATGGTGGCACAGGAGCTTCTCCTTTGAGTTCTATCCGTCACGCAGGGCTTCCATGGGAGTTAGGAGTAGCAGAAACACACCAAACACTTGTCAAAAACAAACTTCGTAGCCGAATCACAGTCCAGGCAGATGGGCAAATCCGTACAGGAAAAGATTTAGCCATTGCAGCATTATTAGGTGCAGAAGAATGGGGAGTGGCCACAGCAGCCCTTGTTACTACAGGTTGTATTATGATGAGAAAATGCCATTTGAATACCTGCCCTGTAGGAGTAGCTACACAGAGAGAAGAGTTAAGGGCTTTATATACAGGCAAGCCTGAACATGTGGTTAATCTTTTCAAATTTTTGGCAGAAGAACTAAGAGAGATTATGGCAGAGTTGGGCTTCCGAACTGTCAATGAAATGATAGGACAAAGCGACCGACTAGCCGTCCGAGATAATATTACACACTGGAAACATCAAAATCTTGATTTATCTGCGATTTTATACCGCCCACCAGTAACTTTAGAAGTTGGCTTATTCAAGCAAGAAGAGCAAGACCATGGCATAGAAGATGTGCTAGATTGGAAAATACTAGAGAAAGTTAAATCTTCTTTAGAAAATTTAACTCCTATCAAGGCAGAATTTCAAATTCAAAATACTGATAGAGCAGTAGGGGCTATTCTTTCTCATGAGATTTCTAAAAAACATGGTTTACAGGGGCTTCCGCAGCACACTATTCACCTTAAGTTTAAAGGGACTGCCGGGCAAAGTTTTGCAGCTTTTGCTGCCAAAGGTCTTACTATGGAGATAGAAGGCGATGCCAATGACTATGTAGGCAAAGGACTTTCGGGTGCTAAGCTTATCTTTTATCCTGATAGAACTGCCAAGTTTAAGCCTGCTGAAAATAGCATTATAGGCAATGTGGCCTTTTATGGAGCTACTTCGGGGGAGGCATATATCAGAGGAATGGCAGGCGAGCGATTTGCAGTCCGTAACTCAGGTGTCAAGACCATAGTAGAAGGCATAGGCGACCATGGCTGTGAATATATGACAGGGGGCTTGGTGATTAATTTAGGAGATACTGGCAGAAACTTTGCCGCTGGAATGAGCGGAGGGGTTGCCTATATTTGGAATAAAAAGGGTGATTTTGAGCAAAAACTTAACCCTGAAATGGTCCAGTTAGAAAAGCTCAACATAGAAGATGAAAATATCATTAGAATGTATGTAGAGAATCATCTTGAATTTACCAACTCTGCACTTGCCCAAGAAATACTTGATAACTGGCAAAGTACTATCCCTCATTTTGTCAAAGTCATGCCGATTGATTTTAAAAGAGCCTTGTCAGAGAAAAATATCACTTTGTTACAGAAGCTAGAGGGAGAAGTAGAGGCAGTAGTTTCTTAGGAATTAAGAAGTTAATAACCTTAACTTCTTAATGGTTAAATAAATAGAAAAAGAAAAAATATAATAATGGGAAAACCAACAGGATTTATAGAATTTAAAAGAGACATACCTACCAAACGAAACGTCAATGATAGGGTAAGAGATTATTTGGAAGTAGAAGAAACACTCCCCAAAGAAAAAGCCGTAGAGCAATCTGCTCGCTGTATGGATTGTGGCGTACCTTTTTGTCACGAAGGTTGTCCACTCGGCAATATTATCCCTGAATTTAATGATGCAGTCTATCAAAAAAACTGGGAGTTGGCTCATGAAATACTTGCCTCTACCAATAACTTTCCAGAATTTACGGGTAGAATTTGTCCTGCTCCTTGTGAATCTTCTTGTGTGCTGGCAATCAACAAACCTGCCGTAGCCATAGAAGCTATTGAACGATTTATTATAGAAAAGGCGTATGAAAAAGGCTATGTCAAAGCCAATCCACCCGAGGTACGCACAGGCAAAACAGTCGCTGTCATTGGCTCAGGCCCTGCTGGATTAGCCGCCGCAGCACAGCTCAACAAGGCAGGACATAACGTAACAGTTTTTGAGCGTGCAGATGCGATTGGTGGTTTACTTAGGTATGGAATCCCTGATTTTAAATTAGAAAAGAAAATCATAGACCGCCGCCTCAAAACAATGAAAGCGGAAGGAATCGTTTTTAAAACCAATGCCAATGTAGGGCAAAATATACGCATCAAAGATTTAATGGAAAACTTTGATTCAATCTTACTTTGTGGAGGATCTACCGTACCTAGAGATTTACCCATCAATGGCAGAGAACTTAAGGGAGTTCATTATGCAATGGAGTTTCTGAGCCAGCAAAACAAACGCAATGCCACTAAACCACTCAAAAATGACCATACAGGACGTGGCTATCAGCAAGGTGAAATCTTAGCCACTGATAAAAAAATAGTGGTGATAGGGGGAGGAGATACAGGTTCTGACTGCGTAGGTACTTCTAATAGACAAAAAGCAGCCTTAGTAACACAAATAGAACTCATGCCAATGCCACCAAGTGAGCGTTCAGATAAAACCCCTTGGCCTAACTGGCCTATGATGTTACGCACTTCTTCTTCACACGAAGAAGGCTGCGAGCGTACTTGGTCTATTCTTACCAAAGAATTTATAGGCAATGAAAAAGGCGAACTCACTGGCATCAAACTCGTGGATATAGAGTGGAAAGTAAAAGAAGGTAAAATGGGCTTTGAAGAAGACCCTAGCACAGAGCGAATTATTGAATGTGATTTGGCATTTTTAGCAATGGGTTTCTTGCATCCTGAGCGTGCCGAGATGTTAGAAGAGTTAGGTATCAGCTTAGATGAGCGTGGTAATATTCAAGCACAAAACTACCAAACGCATAACCCCAAAGTATTCGCAGCAGGTGATATGCGCAGAGGGCAGTCACTCGTGGTGTGGGCCATCTCCGAAGGGCGAGAAGCCGCTCGTGAAATAGACTTGCATCTAATGGGTTACACCGAACTTGAAGCAAAATCTGTCTCTAAATTAGATACCCAAAAGCTGGTTTTTGTATAATATCATATCACAGTAGCATTTTCCTGTTGCTCTGATAGGGAAATGCTCTAATATTTTCTATTAAAATATTCCTTACCTTCGATAAAAAAACAATTGTGAACTTTTGACTGGCTAAAAAACGAGAATAATATCTCATATCACACTCACTTCTTCTATCCCACTTAGGCGAGCTGCCATTTCAGAGAAAGAACTCCAATAAGAGCCATATACTTTTTGGGTTTTGGCGAGGATATATAAATCTAATACTGCATCTTGTATGCCTCGAGTAGAGTTACGGGAGAGGTTTTTGGGTTTGGTAATGATTTTTTCTGAAAATTTCGCTTTTAGTTTTTGTTCTACGGAGGCATCATCCGTTGCCAGAAAAAACTTAAGTTCTTTATTTTTGGTAATCTCTTGCTCTATTATAGTCATAAACTTAGAAAGCGGGCTGTGTTCTATTGCCATTTTATGATCTCCTCTGCGGATGTGTAATCCATAGGTGTGAGCATCAAAATCTTTGGTAAATTGATTGATTTGAGATTGTAATTCAAGCGTGGGTTTAAAAATAGATGCTTCTGCATTCCCTTCATAGAACTCATAAAAAGAACTAATGTATAAATCTTTAGGTGCTTTTAATGTGGATTGCCATTGTACTTTTACTTCTTTGATAAAGCTTTCTTTAAAAAACTTAAAATGCTCAAAGTCATTGTTTTGATGAATATTTTGAGCAATCTTAGCAAAATCATCATTAAAAACGCCTTCTTGATAAGGTTTATTTTGATTTGCTTTGAGCCAAACCTTACCCTCAGGACGGAAAGAGTAAAAATGATTTTGTCTTACTTTTTCATACAAAGAAGGTAAAATAAGGGCAGAGGTTTCTATCACCTTAAAGGTATCCGAAGGCTGAAACAAGGCACTAAATGGTGCATTTAATTCTTTCTTTCGCTCCCAAACCACGATGAGTTTTCGATCAGTATCACGAGCTAAATTGAGTGCTGCCAAGATGCTTCTCATTCGGTTGCACAAGCCTCCTAGGGGTTTGATATAAATGCTTAATTGATTGATTTTTTAAACCATTAAGAAGTGAAGAAAATTAAGTAAGGATAATAGAAAAATGATAGTAAGTTTTTTGTCATCAAGACTTCATAAGTGAGAGATGAGTTATAAATTATGA
>Ga0163144_10006029_pt1 | contig 26844 bp, 26 predicted proteins | sample OliLak19BULKMAT1_FD_123175 | JGI IMG/M metagenome (GOLD analysis project Ga0163144, IMG submission 123175) | Freshwater microbial mat bacterial communities from Lake Vanda, McMurdo Dry Valleys, Antarctica - Oligotrophic Lake LV.19.BULKMAT1 | ecosystem: Environmental > Aquatic > Freshwater >...
AAGATGGCCGTCGATCAAAGCATGATCCGCCCCGAGACCGGCCCCCAACCCCGCAATTGCGCGCACCATGGCAAGGTGGCTGGCGCGCAGGATGTTGAGCTCGTCGATCTCCTCGACAGTCGCATGGGCGATGCTCACCTCGGCCGTGGCAAGGATGCAGGCAGACAGCGTCTCGCGCCGGGCAGCAGTCAGAAGCTTGGAGTCGGCAAGCCCTTCCGGCAGGTAGTTCGGATCAAGCCGCACCGCTGCCGCCGTCACCGGCCCCGCCAGCGGTCCCCGGCCAACCTCATCCACCCCGGCGACCCGGATGCCGCCTGCGACAAGGACAGCGGCTTCATGGCTGAAATCGGGTGGAGCGTGAACCATACCCCCGAGTAGCGCGGAACCTCGTTCGAAAGAAGGGGGACAATGAAGGGGGGTGAGAGCTGCTCAGCCTCTCACCCCCCAGGTTTGGACGGGAATAGGGTCTGGACCCTTGGGGAGTATCCCCGTCCGAACGCGTATTCCTAGTGTCGTTCGATGCGGAACCCCGCGCTGCGCAGACAACTGGCGGAATAGACCCGATCTTCCCGGCCATAGATGGTGGCGCTGTTGGCACAGGAGCGCGGCAGGCGATAGTCAAAGCCTTCGCGGCGCAAACACCGTTCGGGGTACAGCGTTACCGACCGCTCATCGCCATGAATGGTGATGGCACAGACCGCCGGCACCTTCGGCTGCTTCACAGGCTTCGCATCCGGGCTGTGGTCCAATTCGCTTATGATCACGCCGACGACGAGTGCGGCTGCCAACCCCTTGATCAGGTCATCCTTCTTGTCGGCCTTCGCCGGCATTGCCAGACCAAGGACCAGCGCCATCACCAGAGCCCCGCCGGTCAGCCAGAAACCAAGCCCGGCAACGACAGCCCCCCGACGGGCGATTCGGTGATCTTTCACTTCTGCTTCGACGGACATTCGAGCCTCCTGCTGCGATGGGTGGGCGGTTTCGTATCGTTCCCTCACCCTCGCGTCCGGCCTGTCAGTCAAGCAATATCGCTGATCTGATAGCGCATAGCGCGGCGCGACGACGGGTCTGCTATGGGATATCAACGGCTGAAAACCTGACGTGATATTGTATATCACTCGCCCTATACCCATGGTGTGCAGGTGTTGCAGCCTGTGCTGCGTGGAGCCCGATCATGACCCGTCTTTTTGCCGCCGCAGCCCTTGCATTGGTCCTAGCCGGACCTGCGGCCGCGGAATGCTATGCCGACTACAAGGCCAAGCGTGACGAACCGCTCAAGCTGCATTACGGTGTGGCACAAGTGTCCGATGGCAACTGTTCGCCCGGCGCTGCCGAAGGCGAATTGGCGCCCAGGCTTGCCGGCGATGGCTGGACGTTGCTGAACGTCCTGTCCACATTCGGGCCGGAAGGTCTTGAGGAAAGGAAAGCAAGTGCCGGAGCCTATTTCCTCCGTTACTGACAGTTTGAAGGCAGGCAACCGGGTGGTTGCCTACGGAATTGCCGGAATTGTCCTTATCCTTCTCGCAGCGGCGCTGTTCCTGTTTCTGAATCTGCCGGACGCGAATGCCTTCAACGCCAAGGTTGAGCGGATCTTCGTCGAGAACGACGATCTTCGGACCGGGGCAGAGATCAAGCTGCTGGAAATTCTCGCCCAATCCGGCACCTCTTTCTCCGAGGTGTTGACCAGCTACCGCAGCGTGATCTTCGTGCTCTTGGTGTTCTCGACGGCGCTTCTGGTGGCGGCACTGGTGTTTCTGGTCATGATCATCGCGCTGAACCGCAGGATTTCGGCGATTCAGCGGTCGGGTATCCAGGTCGCGAGCCTGATGATCAGCCGCGAGGCGCGGGCGGTCTATATCAACGATCTGGAATTTGCGTTGACCGAGGCCGCGCTGGAGACGCTGTCGGTGTTGGCCGAGGCGCGGATGGACGACGAGGTCCTGACCGGCGCGCAGATCGAGGCGGTGATTTCGGGCCGGAACGAGGCGGATTGCGACGAGGCCGCCGGTGCCACCCGCGTCAAACGCCTGCGCGACACGCTGGGCAACCAGCTGGTCAGCGAGCTTTTGGTCAAGACCATCGCCCGGCGCGGCTATGTGCTCGCGGTGGGCAAGGACACGATCCGGATGATCTGACGGGCAGCCCGGCTTTACTTGCCCTTAACCGTTCCCGCCGGATAGGATTCCCCCAGCGGGGGACGACAGATGACCAACCACCTTTACTACGGCGACAACCTGACCGTCCTGCGCGACAAGATCGCGTCCGAAAGCGTGGACCTTGTCTACCTTGACCCGCCCTTCAATTCGAACGCCGATTACAACGCGCTGTTCAAGACGCCCAAGGGCCAGTCCAGCCCCGCGCAGATGGAGGCGTTTACCGACACCTGGACTTGGGATGACGCCACCTCCGGCCTGGCGGTGGAGGAGGTGAAGCGGTCCCAGTATCAGGACGCGGCCAAGATGCTGGATGCGATGGTGGGATTCCTCGGCAAGAACGCCCTGACGGCGTATCTTGCGATGATGGCGGTGCGGTTGGTGGAGCTGCACCGGGTGCTGAAACCCACCGGGTCGCTGTACCTGCACTGCGACCCGACGGCGAGCCACTATCTGAAGATCTTGCTGGATGCGGTGTTTGGGGCGAGAAATTTTCGGAATGAGGTAATCTGGAAGAGAACTCACGCGCACGGCTCTGCCAAGCGATGGGGGACCGTTCACGACACAGTCTTTTTCTACAGCAAGTCTGATCGATACCTTTGGAATCGGATAACGCACAAGCACTCTGACAAGTATGTCAGTAACAAATACACTCAGTCGGACAAGCGTGGCCGCTATCGTTGGGTGGTCCTTACCGGTTCCGGACCGAGAAACGGCGAGTCTGGAACACCTTGGCGCGGATACGACCCCACAGCCTCAGGCCGGCACTGGACCATTCCGTCTTCGGCAATCGCGATATTGCAGGACGAAGGAATTGAGATACCCGATGGCACGATTGCCCGACTTGAAGTCATGTTTGAGAATTGCCTCATTCGCATTCCGGACGAGAAAGGCGGGAAGGGAGCTCCAGAATTCAAGCTCTACCTTCGCGATGGACAACCGATCCAAGACATGATCGTGGATATACCCCCGATTAACTCCCAAGCCCAAGAACGCCTCGGCTACCCCACCCAAAAGCCCGTCGCTCTCCTTGAACGCATCCTGCAAGCCTCCTCCAACCCCGGCGATGTGGTGCTTGATCCGTTCTGCGGCTGCGGCACCACGGTTCATGCGGCGCAAAAGCTGGGTCGCCAATGGATTGGCATCGACATCACCCATCTGGCCATCGGCCTGATCGAAAAACGCCTGAACGACGCATTCGAAGGCCTGCAATACACTGTCCACGGCACCCCGATGGACGCCGACGCCGCGCGCGATCTGTTTGACCGCGATGACAAGTCGAAAAAGCAGTTCGAAACCTGGGCCTGCCTGCGCATCGGATTCATCCCGCAGGAAAAGAAGGGCGCGGATGGCGGGCTTGACGGGGTGGAATGGTTCGGGCCGAGAAAGGAATACAAGGCCATCGTCTCGGTCAAGGGCGGGCGGTCGGTGGGGGTCGACATGCTCCGCTCGCTCGACGCCGTGATCACCGCGCAAGGCGCGCAGGTTGGCGTGTTCCTGACACTGGAGCCGCCGACCTCCAAGATGCTCGACTGGGCCAGACAGGCGGGGATGTTCGAGGCGCCCGGTTTCGCCACGGTCCCGCGCATTCAGATCGTGACCATCGAGCAGGCGATCCAGGCCCGCGCCCGCGCGGTGAACCTGCCGGCGCGCCATAACGACACCTTCAAGCGCGCCGCGCGCGAGGATGACACCCGCCGCCAGACCACGCTTGACCTTTAGCGCGGCGAACCGGGTACGCTCGCGGTCAGGAAAGTGGTGAGCCGGACGGGATTCGAACCTGTGACCCGCTGATTAAAAGTCAGCTGCTCTACCAACTGAGCTACCGGCCCCACGAGGGCGCTGATTAGGCAAGCCCGCCGGTAGGGTCAAGGGCTAATCTTGCGGCGCTGGCAAATCCCGCCCGGCGCCGTTATATCGCCGGAGATGGAAGACATTACGCCTCCACCCGGCCTGCGGTTCATGAAAATGCACGGCGCGGGCAATGATTTCGTGGTGATCGACCGCCGCACAGGTGGGGCGGCGCTGACGGCTGGCCTGGCGCGGGCCATCGGGGACCGCAATCGCGGCGTGGGCTTTGACCAGCTGGCCGAAATCGTTCCGGATGCGACTGCCGACGTCGGGCTGGTGTTCTGGAACGCGGATGGCAGTCAGGCCGGGGCTTGCGGCAATGCTACGCGCTGCGTCGCCGACCACCTCATGCAGGGCCTTGGGGTGGACCGGGTCACGCTTTCCACCGCAAGGGGTGTGCTTCTCGCCGAGCGGCGGCCCGATGGTCAGGTCTGGGTGAACATGGGCCAGCCGCAACTGGATTGGCGCGAAGTTCCGCTGGCGCATGATGTCGACACGATGCACCTGCCGCTTCCCGGCGACCCGGTGGCGGTGGGCATGGGTAACCCGCATTGCGTGCGTTTTTTCCCTGACGTGTCGGCGCTTGACCTTGCCGCCCTTGGCCCGAAGTACGAACACGACCCGCTTTATCCCCAGCGCACCAATGTGGAGTTCGCCACCTTGACCGGCCCGGACCGGCTCCGCCTTCGGGTGTGGGAGCGGGGGACGGGCGTCACCCTTGCCTGCGGGTCCGGGGCCTGTGCCACCGCCGTTGCCGCCAACCTCCGCGGCCTGACCGGGCGGCGGGTGGTCCTTGACCTCGACGGCGGGGTGCTGGAGGTGGATTGGCAGGCAGACGGAGTCTGGTTGACCGGGCCGGTGGCGCATGTGTTTGACGGCGTTCTGTCCCCGGCCACACTTGCAGCCAATCGATGAACGCGCCGGTTTTCACCACACTCGGCTGCCGTCTGAACGCCTACGAGACCGAGGCGATGAAAGAGCTTGCCGCCGCCGCTGGCCTTGTCGACGCAGTGATCGTCAACACCTGCGCGGTCACGGGTGAGGCGGTTCGCAAGGCCAGGCAGGAAATCCGCCGCCTGTCGCGTGAGAACCCGGGGGCACCGATCATCGTTACCGGCTGCGCGGCGCAGACCGAACCGGAAACCTTCGCCGCGATGTCCGAAGTGACCCGCGTCATCGGCAACTTTGAGAAGATGCAAGCCTCGACCTGGGTTGGCATCGCCGCCCCCGACCTGATCGGCGCGACGGAACGGGTGCAGGTCGATGACATCATGTCGGTGCGGGAGACTGCCGGACACCTGATCGACGGCTTCGGCCGCCACCGCGCCTATGTGCAGGTCCAGAATGGCTGCGACCACCGCTGCACCTTTTGCATTATTCCCTACGGCCGGGGAAATTCGCGGTCGGTGCCTGCGGGCGTGGTGGTGGAGCAGATCCAGCGGCTGGTCGACCGGGGGTTCAACGAGGTTGTGCTGACCGGCGTGGACCTGACCTCATGGGGGGCCGACCTGCCCGCAACACCCCGGCTCGGCGATCTCGTCCGCCGCATCCTGAGGCTGACCGGGGTCCCCCGCTTGCGGATCAGTTCCATCGACAGCATCGAAGCCGACCCCGCGCTGATGGAGGCAGTCGCGACCGAACCCCGCCTGATGCCGCACCTCCACCTCTCCCTGCAGGCAGGCGATGATCTGGTCCTGAAACGAATGAAACGCCGCCACCTGCGTGACGATGCAATCCGGTTCTGCCAGGAGGCGCGAGCCCTGCGGCCGGACATTGTGTTCGGCGCCGACATCATCGCGGGCTTCCCGACCGAGACGGAGGCGATGTTTCAGCAGTCGCTAAGTCTGGTGGAGGAGTGCGGGTTGACCTTCCTACACGTCTTCCCCTACTCCCCTCGCAAAGGCACCCCCGCCGCCCGGATGCCGCAGGTACACGGGCCAGAGATCAAGGACCGCGCGGCCCGGCTCCGCGCCGTGGGAGCGGCGGCACTGGACCGGCATCTGGCGGCACAGGTAGGCAAGGTTCATCGGGTGCTGACCGAAGGACCGCGCCTGGGCCGCACCGAGGGGTTCGCCGAGGTGGCGTTTGCGTCGGATCAGCCGGAGGGGTCGATGATCGACGTCCGGATACGGGGGCAGGACGGGGCGCGGCTGCTGGCGTAGGGTGCGCTACAGCGCAGCTTCGGAACGGTGCGCTGTAGCGCACCCTACGCTGGCGGCCGGATCGTATCTCCCCGTTGCAGCGTAGGGAAAAGCTCCAGCTTTTCGCCAGGGGTGGCCCTGCCGGCAATGATCTCGGCAGCCCTTCGGCCGATCTCCAGCCGGCAGGCGTCCATCGTGGCCAGTTTGCGCGGTAGCCCGTCCAGAAGTTCCACCCCGTTGAACCCGGCAAGTCCAATGCGGCCGGGAACGTCGAGACCCTGCGCAAGGCAGTACAGAAGACCGCCCGCACCGATCATGTCGTTGGAATAATAAAGGAAATCCGTGTCGGGCGTGCGGGCGAGGACGGCCGCCGTCATCTCCCGCCCCTTCAGAAGAGCAGAGCCGCCGGAATAGTATTCCCGGTCGACAAGGCTAAGGTCCGCACGCGCGAGGGCCTCTTCAAACCCCTCCAGCCGTTTCCGTGCCCGGTGGTCATTCGGCATCTGCGTGCCCAGAAAGGCGATGCGACGGTAGCCTGCTGCAATGATCGCCTCGGCCATCTGCCGACCGGCGCGGTGATGCGAGATGCCGACCGCGTGGTTGATCGGGTCGCCGTCGATATCCATGATCTCGACGATGGGAATACCGGCGCGCGCCAGCATCGCACGGGCGGCGTCGGTATGCTCCAACCCTGCGATGATCATGCCAGACGGTCGCCAGGACAGCATTTCATAGATCACGCTTTCCTCACGGTCGGGCAGGTAGTTGGTCACCCCCACAACCGGCTGCAGCCCGGTGCCGTCCAGTACCGAGGAGATTCCGGTCATCACCTCTGGAAACACCATGTTGGACAACGACGGGATGATCACGCCGACGAGGTTGACCCGCTGCGAGGCCAGCGCCCCGGCAATCTTGTTCGGCACGTAGCCAAGCACGCGCGCCGCCTCCAGCACCTTTTCCCGCGTTGCAGGCGACACATCCCCGCGATGGCGGAGCACGCGGCTGACCGTCATCTCACTGACGCCAGAAGCTTCAGAGACATCACGCAGGGTCAGCATGTGGCGGGGTTCGCTGGCGGTTTTGGTCAATGGATGGTCCGGATGGGAAGTTGAGAGTTTTTTGTTATCGTCATCGGCAGGGGTTGTCCAAGCAGCAATCGCCGGGGCCCATCCTGCACGGGTCGTTCAGAGATTGCCTTTTCGCGCGGTTCAACGCATGACTTTTCCAGCGTGGCCCTGTAGCTCAGGGGATAGAGCGGCCGCCTCCTAAGCGGCAGGTCGATGGTTCGAATCCATCCGGGGTCACCAACGTTCTTGTTATCACACATAAATTTCTAACATTCCGGCAGGTGTGTGAAATGGTGTGTTAGGGGGTGTTTTTCACCCCCGTGGCCCACTCGTCTTGACCGCAGAAAGCGTGGATTTCGACGCTGCGCCTGCCGCAAGCTTCCGGCGGCTCGCGGCTCTTGTGTAGACTTCCGTGACCTTCGGCGACGAGTGACCCAACGTGGCCATGATCTCGTAGGGTGATGCACCGTGCTCGGCGAGATTTATGCCCACGCTCTTTCTCATCGCATGGGACGCAACACCCTTTCTGATCCCAGCAGCATCTCGCCATTCCGCCATCTTGTTGCCGAACCCATTCGACGTGAATGGTCGTCCGAACGCGGTGATCAGGAACGTTTCCGGCCCTACCCTGGTATTCTGGATCGCCTCCTCCAGTTCGGGATGAAGCGGTAGGATCACTTGGATGTTGGAACTCCTGGCGGTCTTTTGCGGCTTAAAGGACATCATCTTCACATCGCCTCGCTCGATGATGTTCGACGGCCCAAGCTTGACCAGATCGGATCGTCGCGGTCCGGCGTGCATCAAAAGCATCAACGCCAGATAGGCTTTGGTTCCCAGGGGGTGAGTGGCGACGAAACGTTCGATGTCATCGTTCTGCCACTCCGGGAAGCCATCGGTGGTAATGCTGATCTTCTCCAGCCCCAAGGCCGGGTTGGGCGATAGGCCATGGTATTTCTTGGCGTATGTGAAGATGGACTTCACGGCCCGCAGATGATTGTTGAAGGAGTTCGCGGTGGGACCATGCTTGTCCAACATCGCCAGAAGGTCACGTTCTTCAATGCTGGTCAGAACCGCACTGCCATAGCGGTCCACAAGCTGCTGTAGGAGCCGACAATAGTGCTGCCGCGTCGATGGGGCGATCTTTCCCCTGGACTGCTCGTTGTCCAGATGGGCCACATAGGCGTGGTAAAGCTCGCCCAACGTTTGGGGATCGATCCCCCTGCGGATGCGCGTGATCGAGTCAGCTTTGTGCTCCTCGACCACATCAGCACCGGATAGGACCGTGGTAGCGACGTTCGAACTCGGTCTGTCCGGGCTCACCGACGATGGTGATCCGACGGCCATCAGGCCGACGATGGAACATGAAGCGAGTTTTCCCGTGACGAGTCGTTTCCTGAATCAGGCAATCGCGAATCCGGCCCATATCAACGCCCCTTGCGCTTAGCCGGGACGGCAACGTCGGAATGGAGCAAATCGGAAAGGGAGGGCCCCTTGGATCGGGCTTCAAGACGACGGGCAACAACCTCGTCGATCTCCTTCTTGCGCCACCGTTTGGTCCGGGTGGATGTCACCAGGCTTGGTCCCGGAATGATCCCCGACTCGATCAGCTTGCGGACGCAAGATATGGACATGTCCAGATATTCCGCCAGCGTGGCGATGTTCATGAACTCCGGCCACCGAGCCGGGTTAAGTTGGGTATGGCGGCGTTCACCTCGGGAAATCAGGCCGTCGATACCGCTAGGCTGCGGCCAAGCGGGTTCAATCGCAGGCAAGGCGGAAATCGCGGGCGTCTCCCATTGGGAACGGGAAAATAGGTCGGGGTTGATTGTGATCATGTGGTGGTCCTATCGGTCAAAACAAGGTTGTTTTGCCCAGGACCTCCCCAAGCCGGATTTGCTGCAGACCTCCCGCAGCGCCGTTGGGCAGGACTTGGGATGGGATGCTGGCTATTGCAAGGGCTCCGGCATGAAAAAATGCAAATCTGCTTCCAGCATCTTCCAATTCTGAGTCCACCGCTGGCATCAGGCCAGGGGAGTGGATGAGTGGCAGGTTTGGAAATCAGCATGACGCGACCGGGCAACAAGGGGGGATTGCTGATTCGAGTCAAGACACCTTCGAGAATTGGTGGTGGAGCCAAATATTATTCGTGACAAACGAAGTTGTTTACTGGTGTCGGTATCGACACCGATACGACGGCGATCTGCCCGCAATGCACTTCCGTGCCCTCAACCGGCAGGCATTTGCACGGGCGCGCATCCGGGTTACACCTTGCTCTGAACCGTCGAACGGAAAGATCACGATGACCGGCAAGTATGACAACCTGACCCAGGCCCAACTGATCGACCTGCTGGAGAAGCGGGATCGGACCAAGAAGCTGGGTCTGGTGTGGGAGCGGGACGAGATCGCGGCGGATGCGGCTGTGGATGAGAACTTCGTGGCCTGTGAGATCGTGCCGCACCTGTCGGACAAGGCTGCTCCCTGGGGCAACATGGTGATCGAGGGGGATAACTTCGACGCTCTGCGCTGGCTGCGGATGACCCATGCTGGGGCGGTGAAGTGCATCTACATCGACCCGCCCTACAACACCGGGAACAAGGATTGGGTGTACAACGATGCCTATGTGGACAAGGAGGACCGTTACCGGCACTCAACCTGGTTGGAGTTTCTGTATCGCCGTCTAGCACTGGCCCGCGACCTGTTGGCCGAGGATGGGGTGCTGCTGGTGTCGATCAGTGATGAACAGAGGGCAAAACTGGAAATGCTTTTAGATGAAGTTCTCCCGGGAATGCGGCTAGGTTCTTTTGTATGGCGGACGAAGGACTCATCTAACGATGCTGATCGAAATCTTTCATCGGTACATGAGCATGTGCTTGCATATGCAAAGCCGTCCTTCTCCTTCTTGGGATATCTCCTCGATGACAAGAAGTATCGGCATGACGACCACGATGGGCGTGGACGGTATTCCCTCGATCCGATTACAAAGGCTCATGACTACCTCGATAGGGAAAACACTTATTACCCAATCCAAGACCCAGCAACCGAGTGGTGGTATCCCTGTAGCCCAGACAGCGTGTGGAGGTTCGCTACAAAAGATCGCGTAAAGCCAGGTCAGAAGCTGAGGTCACCGACTATCGAGGCGCTGATAGCCGACCGACGGATTCACTTTTCGGCGGCAGATTTCGTGATCTTCGACACGATGGAAGACCTACTTCACGCAATAGAAAATCGGACCGGACCAGTTGACGGGAACGGCAGGCAGTTGCTCAGAGCCGATCTCCCTGACATTGAGTTTTGGGTTAGCAGGAAGATTGGTATAGGAAGGCCGTCTAAGAAGTCATACTGGAACGAAAAGGATATAACGATCAAGCCGGTCAGCACTTACATCCTCGGGACGAAGGAACCAAAGCACGAAGATTTCTATGAACTCGTTTCAGAAAAGCAAGGTAAGGCTACCGGCGAAATCCAAGAGATTTTCGGGCGTCGCGCGTTCCCAAATCCTAAGCCGGTCTCCCTTCTCAAATCACTTGTAGCGGTGTCCGCCAGAAACGACGATATTGTTTTGGATTTCTTCGCAGGGTCAGCAACAACGGCCCAAGCTGTAATGCAACTAAACGAAGAAGATGGCGGTGAACGCCGTTTCATCATGGTCTCGTCAACCGAAGAAACCACAGATGACCCCACCAAGAACTTGTGCCGGGATATCACGGCGGAGCGTATCCGGCGGCTGAACGCCTCGACGGACCCGAAGTATGACGGTCTGGTGGCCGGGTTTGCCTATCTGCGGACCAAGGAGATCAAATTCGAGGACCTGGACTATGATCTAACCCCCGCCGATGCCTGGACGGCCTTGGAGGCGCTGCACAGCCTGCCGTTGACCCAGCATGACCCATCGCAGTCTTGGAACGTGCACGAGACCGACGCCACCACTCTGGTACTCGTGGACCGGTTCGATCCTGCGCTGATCGACTGGTTGAAACCCCGGGGTCGAAAGAACCTTTTCGTATATGCTTGGGCCCCCGGGCAGATCGTCGCGGCATTGGAGGGGATGCAGATCGACATCCTGCCGGTGAGGGACACGCTGGTCCGGAAGTTCCAGCAATGAGTGAAGCGCGTCTCTCTCTGGCCGGATACCAGACACGGGCGGTGACCGACCTGATCGGAGTGATCGAACGGGTGGCCCGGTATCATGATGAACAGCCCGATCAGCGGCAGCAGATTGCATTGAAGGCCGGTGCAGCCCTGTTGCAGAGCCCCACGGGGTCGGGGAAGACCCTGATCCTGGGTCGAGTGCTGGAGGGCCTGAGGGGCCGTCTGACGCGGCCTGTGGTGTGGTTCTGGTTCGCCCCCTATGCAGGGCTGGTAACGCAGACGCGTGAGGCCCTGGTGGAGCAGTGCGGGTCTGTGCGAGTTCGGGATGTCGCGACGGATCGGGAACCGGTGGGCACCCGCGATGGCGACGTGTTCATCCAGACCTGGGCCACAGTAGCGGCCAGCAACAAGGATGCGCGCAAGGTAAGGCGGACCTCGGAGTCTGCCCTGTCGTTCGATGAGTTGATCGCGGCTTTGCGGTCAAAAGGGTACTTCGTTGGAGTCGTGATCGACGAGGCGCACTTGAATTTCGGGGCGTCTGCCTCGGTCGCAGCCGACTTCTACCTTAACACCATCCAACCCGACTTCACGGTGCTGGCGACGGCAACCCCGAGTGATGAGAAGCTGGAAGCGTTCGAGGCCAAGGCCGGGATCGTGGTCAGCAACCGGATCGTGGTGCCAAGGGATGAGGTGGTGCTGGCCGGGTTGAACAAGTCTGGGCTGATGCTGGGGGTAATCCGGTTCAAGGAGGGCGATCAGGAATTGATCGACCATGAGCAGGCCACCCTGACTGCGGGATGGACGCAGCACCTGCGGATACGGGATCGGTTGGCCGAACGGGGGATCGTGGTATCACCGCTTATGTTGGTCCAGGTCGAAGATCAGGCGTCGGGTGGAACGGACCCAGTGACCCGAGTTCGTGACAAACTGAAAGAGATCGGGGTGCCCGAGGCTGCGATTGCCACCCATACTTCCGGTGAGCCCGATCCAGATTTCCACACTCTGGCCTATGACCCGGACAAGGCTGTGTTGATCTTCAAGGTCGCCGTCGCGACGGGTTTCGATGCTCCACGGGCGTGGACGCTGGTTTCGGTGCGGCCCAACCGGGGCAAGGATTTCGGGTTGCAGATCGTCGGTCGCATCATGCGGGTTCATCCTGCCGTGCGGCCCACCCACGGAGAGGATTTGCTGCTGGACCGTGGTTATGTGTTCCTGACTGACCCGGACATGCAGGCGGGCTTGAGTGCCGCTGTGGACGAGTTGAAGGCCGTGCAGCGGAGCATTGAACTGATCACTGATAGTCTGGATGTCTATCAGTTTGCTACAGAGACCGCCCCGGTGGTGGCGACGGATGTCCAGGCATCAGCGTTCGCCTACAAGCCCCCAACCACCGACGTGGAGCGACAGGAGCGTTTGGCCAGCCTGATTGAAACCGGCCTCGTAAAGGAGACGGTGAAAAGCCTGCCACCTACGGACCAGGATAGGGCCATCGAGACGGGCGAAGCCTACCAGCAGATGTTGCAGACGCCATTGTTCGGTAGCCTCCCAGAAGAGCGGAAGCCAGGATCGACCGAAAGTGCCAAGACCAACCCGAAGATCAGACCGTATCCATTGCGGCAGGACATGGGGTTGCCAAAGGCGTTGCTGCGGGAACTGCCACCCGATCCGATGAAGATGAACGACCTGGCAGGCGACATCGCGAGAGAGTTCGTCCGCACATCCGCCATCGTCAGCCTGCTTCAACGCAAGCTGACCAAGGCCCATCTCGATCTGAAAGACCTGTTCGACGCGGCGATGACGGAAACCATCGACCTGCGGCTGCGGCTGTCGAACGCACGTATCGCGGAGCGGGCTCAGTTGGCCTTCAACTTCAACGACTCGATTGACCCCAGGTTGTTGAAGCAGGCGATCATCAGGGAGTTGAAGGTAAGGGTCGACAGTGACGGGATCGACGCGGACGACCGGGACCTCCGGCGGGCACTCGACCTAGCAGGTATGACTGAGCCGGAGAAGCTGAAAGAGGCCATCAAGACGGTCCAAGGACGCAGTGTTCGGGTCGTTGCAGATACCGACATCCCAACGTCATACTTCGGGCCTGACAGCCTGCCAGTGGCCACCAAATCGGCCTATGGCGTGTTCCCAGATCGCCTTAACCAAGAAGAGCGCAGTTTTGCCGAGTTCCTGGACGCCGATACGACCGGCACAGTGAAGTGGTGGTTGCGGAACCCGGAGAATGAAACCTGGGCCACCCGGCTGGTGCTTCCGTCAGGGCATCGGTTCTTCCCCGATTTCGTGGTCGGTGTAGCTGGTAGGGCCACCCCGGACAGTATCGCGCTGGTCGAGATCAAAGACGACGGCGTGACGGGGCGGCTGCAATCCGACAACAACATCGAAAAGATCAGGGTCCAGCACCGTGATTACCGGAACGTTTTCTGGACCTATCGGACAGACGGAACCTGGGCACGAGCCCAATATGCTGACGGCCTGCATCGGATCGTTCCGAAAGATCGGTTCGATGTCACAGAGATGGTTTATCTCACCTAGCGGCAATTGCTCCGGAAAGATCGTGATGGGGACAACACGACCGAAGGGTCAGTCTCATTCGTTTCAATGCTTTTGGGGGAACTGAACGATAGCGGCACCGCCACCATCCGAGGGCTGGTCCTTCTTGAGGGTCGGCAGTTTGATGACGTCTGCCTGGCCCTTGGACAAGAAACCGCGCGGCAGATTGCAAAGGCTTTCAACGTCCGATCCACGCAGTGCAATCTGTGCAAGAAGATCGTCATGCGTGACCACGCCCTCGTCCAAGACGAGCCGGATCGATCTACTCAGCAACCTTGGTTCCTCTGGCACAAGGACATCATCAAGAGGTTCGTCGCGTCTCCACCCACGGCTGTTGTAATGTTTCCATAGCCGCTGCTGGTATTCGTCGCCGATCATATCAAGCTTCGAACACCGCATGATCATGGCGGCAATCGAAACCTTCCAGCGTTCTTTCAGGGCCAAGAAGGTGTTCAGTGACGGCGACCAGACCTCCGACGGGAAAGATTCCGAGGGCATCAAGAACGCACTGGCGAATAGGAAAGCCTGGCGTTCGATCTCCTTGAAGTCTGCCTTGGAGTTCAACTCCTGCCAGGAAATATGCCGGTGCAACACGAGATGACCTAGTTCATGAGCCGCATCCATGCGGGATCGAACGCAGGTATCTTTGTCCTGGGCGATCAGCACGTACGGGCGTTGATCTTCCTCGGACCAGTTGGACAACCCGTCCATGGTCACCGTCCCTGTCGCCTCCTTGACTGCGACGACACCAGCGTTCTCCATGGCCAACAGAACATCAGAGATCGGTCCTTGTCCAAGGCCCCAAGCTGCACGACAGTCTGCCGCAACGCGCTCGATGTCCTGATCGCCGATACTCCGATAATCGTCCACGCTCAGGTGGGGCAAATCCACTGACGGGAAGTCGAGCCATTCCTGGAGCACCAGTGAAATGTTCTGGGCCCAACGAAGCCTGGACTCCGTGCGGCGTCGGACGGCTAAGGTGGTGCTTGCCATGGAACGGAAGAACAGTGGCCGGTCCCCATGTTGCCGAAGCGGCTGCATAAAGAAAGACACCGGCACGTTCAGTGCCGCTGACAGGGCTTCAACCGCATCCAACTCAGGAGATTGATCCCCGCCCTCCCATCGAGAGATGCTCGAACTGGTCCGGTTGATCAGGTCCGCTAGACCCACTTGGGTCATACCCCTGGCATTCCTGGCTTCCACAAGCCGTTGGCCAGAGAATTCTGGTATACCGATACGCATAGAGCCCCCCTGTCGTAAGTCCGACTAGCTTTCAGACTAATCGTTCTTGCGTTTCAGTCTCGGCATCGCCTTGTCGGCCACGGTGACCACTGGGCCCAGCCCGACATCTTGCTCTGCGTCGAAACCTTGATAGCGGGTCATTACCTGCTGGATCGGCTCAAATGCAAGCCAGCCGGAGGGGTCAGGAAACGGAACCCCGAGACCGACGAAAGCAGGTAGCGACTGATCTCCGTGACGGTTGATGGTAGCAACAATGATACCGCAAAGCTTGTCGGACGGAGGCGGTTGCACGGCCTTGAAAAGATCAGTCTGTACAGGCCGCAACCACGCGTTCATGACGGCAAATTGCCGACGGAACCGCGATGGGCGCGGCGTCCCGCAATGGCTCTGGATGTTGCTTCTGATCAAGTTTATCCCCTGGTGCGAGACAAAACTGAATCTGGCTCCAGCGGGTTCAGTGAAGCCCGCCACAGCATGAATGCCAACGGCAGAAGCCGCGTTCCGCACTGCGTCCTCACAGAAGGCGTGACGAAGCTGACCACTCATGGCCATACGTTCCGGCTCGGAAAAGCTCTTCTTCGCCATCGTGTCAGCACGAACGAAGGCCGCGTCCAAGTTCTCGATCAGGGACCGAAAGAACTCTCGGGTGATAGCCTCGATGATTTGATGGATTGGATCGGTCAACTTGCACCTCCAGGCGGCGTTAATCGGTTTATGCCATAGAAATTTTGTGTTATCAAGTCTTGGGTGGCCGATTCTAGACGGAAAGGACGATAGATGAGCAAGGACCGGGACAGGATGGTGTACCGTCGCGATGACGGCACGTGGGCGAACAAGAGAAACGACGCATCGAAGGCTTCCAGCACCCATGGCACCCAGAAAGCGGCAGAGGCCGCAGCACGGGCGATGTTGACCAACCAGGGTGGCGGTGAGTTGACAACCAAGGGTGTCGATGGCCGCATCCGCAGCAAGGACACCATCGCTCCAGGAAACGACCCCGTGCCACCAAAGGACAAAGAGCATTGAGCCAACCTGACGCCCAGTCGGAACCGTCTACAGTCGAACCACCAAGAACGATCAATGCAGGCGTGGACTTCACAGTCCCCGCTCAGGCGATTCTGGATTGTGGGTTCAACGCTGTGTTGAATGAAGTTGGGTCAGTCGCATGCTTTGACATCAATCAACGTCTCAATGAGACGCATGCTGTGGCTGGACCAGACCATCAACCCGCCCTCGCCTTGCTCGCCGCGCTGACCAACTATCACTTCGACCCGGACAATCGAACTGAGCCGTTCAGGCACATGATGGTTTTCGGTGACCGTCGTTCCTTGGTCCCGACCGACATGATGGCCGAGCAGATCACCGAGCTTTGTCAGGTTGCACCCAATGTGATGAACCTTGGCCTGCGGGCCCGCATCGCTGACGTGGTGTGGTTCATGCAGCGTTGGCGGACGGATATGGCCGAACTAGCCATCCGATCCTACTGTGAATGCGTGATGTCGGTCTGCGACGGAACTGCCACACAAGCTTTTGGGAGCGAGTCCCCATGGAGTATGCAATCGGTAAAGCTCCTGGTCAGAGCAGCTTCAATCTCCCATGCAACGAAATGGGTATTGGGGCCATCCGGCGACCTTAGGGCACTGATCGGATCGTTGGTGCAAGCCGCATACGACGGAGTTCAACCCGGTGACTTCTGCCGGATCGCCCACCTCGACCTTGACCACAAGATTACTGCTGTGGACCAAATAGCACAATCGGCAGAGCAACTGGCAATCCACCCATCCCTGGCCGAACAGCCCGATCAGAGGATGGACTTGTGGAAGATCGCGGCCCGTGCCCACCGTATCCTGCGGAACCAAGCAGAATCTGACCGCTGTAGCACATCTGCCGCTGAGTGTTTGGTTCAGAAGTCCGATCAGTCGGCGGGGTCGGCAATGTTGCAATCATCATTTCTCCATGACGCCATAACTTCTCTCCGAGGACTCCGTGGGACTGGTGCACGTCGGGCCGAATTGGAAGCCAAGCTACGTGCGATCCAACCGACCATTCGTGACGAAATGGGCGAGTTTTCCCATGAGATCGACTTGACGGAGATAGTGGAGCACACGCTGGCCACCGTTCGCGGGCATTCGTTGCCAAAGGCGATTTTAGCTCTGGCAACATGTGACAAACCACCCGCGCCAGAAGTCATTCGAAAGACTGCGGTTGACCACATCTCCAATCACCCCTTGCAAGGCATGATGCCTATGCAGGTCTACGACTTTCAGGGTCATGTCGTATTCCGGTCTGGGGGTTCGGGCGGCACCCCCGAGGAGAGTGAACAGCACACCAGATACATGATGTGCTTCCATCGGAACATAGCCCGTCAAGTTGCAGTTGCGGGAGCAGTAGACCCAATAAGAAGGATCATTGCTGACGAGCACCCGGTGTCGATGGATGAAATCCTCGCGTTGCTGGAGCAGAGTCCCTTTATACCATCAGGCCATACGCATATCTTTGCGCGGGGTATGTTTCATTTCCTGGCTGGAGAGGATATTGAAGCCGCAAGTATTCTAATGCCTCAGTTGGAAAATTCGTTGAGGCACCTTCTATTTTTGAAAGGGATTGAGACGTCCGTTACGGATGACTTTGGCATCCAGACCGAAGCTTCGTTGTCCATCCTATTGAATCCCAACGGAGCCTGGAGATCAGAAGTTGACAAGATTCTTCCTCAACGATACGCCCATGAGATAGACCTTTTGTTTCTATTCGCAGGTGGCCCAGGTCTTCGAAATCAAGTGGCGCACGGGAAGATTCCTGCTGGAGAATTCTGGGACCACAACATGGTCTATGGGGTGTGGTTGATCTTGCACTTGGCTCTAGTTCCGCTGATTACCTACTGGGAACAGGTTGAGACCTTGTTAGTGAATCGAACCGGATTGGGAAAGTAGGTATTCCCCTCCACCTGGGCGGGGTCACATCGCCCATTTCGCCAACACCGCCTCGGCCATCACGCGATCCTCACGGATGCGGATCACCGATTGCCGGGTAAGCCCAGTTGCCTTCGAGATAGCAGTCGTCCCCAGCCCTTGGCCGACCATACCCAGGACAGTATCAAACTGGTTCCGGTTGAAACTGGGTTTCCGTCCTCGATAGCGGTCACCCTTGATCTTCGCCGCTGCGATCCCGGACCGCTGAGTCTCCCTGGTAACCTCAGCCTGTGCCTCGGCGGTCGCTGCCATGAAGCCGATCAGAGCATCCCGCACAGCCTTCTGAATGGGGTCCTTGGTCGATCCGTCGAAGACCATTCGGTTGATCACAGTCTTGATGATGACACCACGGGACATGAACTCGCGGATGACTGTGGTCACGTCGTGGTAGTCGCGACCAAGACGATCTACCCATCGGACCACTAGTTCATCGTTAGCCCGTAGAATGTCGAATAGCCTGCGACCCTCGGGACGTTCTGCCAGGCGGTAGTGGACACCGGAAACCCCGGCATCCACGACGATAGCATCGAACTGAAATCCCGCCTCTTCGGCCTGGGTCCGTTGGATGGTGACATCTTGGTCTGCGGTAGAAACCCGGCAGTAAAGGATAGTCGCCAAATCACCCTCCATCGATGTCCACATAATTGGTGTCCGGTGATACAGGTGTCCGTAGATGATTCGCTACCCATGCGGACAATCATTCCGTGCTGTGTGGTGCGTCCGCATCAGTATACTTCTACGGACAGTGCAGTCGTCCACGTTGACATCATTGTAGCGCATCTACACGGGTCAAGCCCGCGTAGAGAACTCACCTGTTTCATCCACTTCGAAAATTTCGTGCCAGTATGCGTAGATGCAATCTGCGAGGATCGCACCGAGTTCTCGGCGCTCCTCCGCCTTAATGTCAGCCAGCATCTCGATGGCATCCTCATCCAGGTTCCGAACAGAAAATCGTTTCAGCATGGGGTCATCTCCTGCTGGTATTTAGCGTTCGTTGTGAGAAATCAGCACCAAGTCTGACATCGAAGAGCGCCTGGAGAATCGCTGTGGAAATTGGTCTGACGCATGTCTGCCTAAATAGCTTCGTCATGGTGGGAAGTGCCAAACCCCGACAATCGCGAGCCAATGGGTTAACACTTCGGCGAAAGTCTCACTATCTCCCATCGACGTCGCTAACCAATCGAAGGGTCAGGATCATGGTGAGAACTACACAGCCTACCGTCTACCACAGCAAGGGCAGCATCCAGATCACTCCAGGAACTGCTTCCCCACGGGATCAAGGGCTGAGACGGCGAGTTCTTGAAAGTCTCATGATTGTGTCGAGCACCATGGAAATGAGTCCCACGGACAAGATCGATGGTAGGGTAGTAGATAAGGTTTTACATGTAGAAGTTCAATGAATTCAGAGATCATCAAAGCAAGGATCAATGCCGGTCAAACTATACTATACAGAAGAGTCAGCACCAAACCGCAGGCGAAAGACGAGTATGGGCACCAACGTCGTAGTATCAAGCAACGTTATCCCGAGTTCAGTGTTGCAAGGTCCACAGTTGGCCACATTGAAGAGGTCATGTCCGGATGCGCCGATGCTGAAGTCAGAATGGCCTCGGGACTGGGTCAGCTTCTGAGACTGCTCAAACGCAATCCAGATGCCATAGGACTTGTGTCAAATGCTGATCGTATAGCACGACGAGCCGACATCTTTACCCTAATCCAAAAACAGGCTCTTGGGCAGCGCATCTATGATGCCGCAACAGGGATGTCCCTGGATGACATCATGCAGGCTGGCCGTCACAACGTCATCGAGAAGCAGACCGAGGCACAACGCGCATCGCGTCAAGCAGGACGAGATCGACTCCGGGCATCGGGTGTTGTCCTGGGATCGACGGACATCGCCAAGCAGTCACGGAATGGAGCCCGAAAGAAGAGGCAGTTGACCCGCGATAGGGATACCGAGATTCTGACCCTGATGTCTCGGTTAGTTTATCAGAATCGCGGGCAGCGCCCGCCGATGAGCACGATCTCTGACGAGTTGGACCACCTTGGCATGCGCACTGGTCAAGGACGTCCCTGGACCCCTGAACGCCTGAGTCATCATAAAAAGACGAGGCCCCAGAAGTGGGCCCATGCGTGCGATAGCTATGCCCGCCCGAGGCGTCGAATAAGGCAGATCATAACAGCTAAACAGATAGAAATCCGTAACAGCCGTGATCGCAGAACTGCCATGCGGCGGCTGTTCAAGAGGGCACCACTTTACCAGATCAAAACCAGCAAGAGATTTGAGAAGATGTTGTGTGTCAGTCGTTCACTCCGCTGGCGGCATCATGAAACGAGTAGCTTTCGTCACCGAGCAGGATGTCGTGGTCCACCCCGTCGTGCCTGATGTGCAACACGGACGTCACAGTTCGGCATCGACGTGGCAAGCGGCTGGGCAGCGAGTGGCGGCGATGACCATGGAGAGTATTGCTGGGCCTACTGCAACGGCTCACCGATCCGACAGGCGTCGTAGCCCAATGCGTCGCCGCTACCAGTTAGGCTGAAGGTCGCCGACCTGCCATTCTTGTCGGAAATTGTCAGACTGTTCCCCATCGCCACCGTTACCCAGACCGAGCGGAAGGTCTGTTCGCATCCCGAACATTCGAGGTCAAAGGTGCCGTCGCTGAATTGGGTCATATCGAACGACTCTCCGTCGACCATAAACCTGATCGGGCCAGCCTCCTGGGTCGATCCCAAAATGAATGCGCGGACGCTGCCATCATACCGTTGCTCTCGATCTTCGCCGCAGGCAAAGGTGATGTTGCTTCCTCGGCCATCCTGTGTCGATGCCTCGGTCCAACCCATGCCAGTATCGGATGTCCATTGACTGGCTGTGGCGTCATGGTCGGGAGCGGAGGCTTCCTTGTCCCCAGCCACCGGCTCAGCGCAGGATCGCCATTGGGTCGTGCGCCCGCTCCGGCTTACGGTGATTCCGTCCGAAGTCATAGCGAGCGTAATCTCCTCTTTGATGCGCTCCCCCTCAGCTTCACATATCGCCGCGAACGTGACTGATCCATCGGGCTGGAGCCGAGGATTGGTCAGATCGCAGGTATTCTCCAGGCCAAAGAAAGCCCCATCAATGACCCCCAAAGCGCCGCCCTCCTGGCCGAGGTCCCTCGCCTCGCAGGTCCATTCTATGCCGTCAGAGTTGGCTGGTTCGTAGAGTCCTTCGAACATTCGCCAAGCCGGGCCGTCCGCCAGTGCTGCGATTGGAATGGCCAAGGCCAGAGCGGACACGACACCAACAGTGATAGATTTTGTCACAAAGTATTCCTTCAGGTGAATGGGTTGGGAAGGGCCAGAGGCACCTAACATCAGATCAGCCTGCATGGCCAATGTGGCAGATTCTGGAACACCATTGTCCTGCTCATGGGCCATACTGAAACGTGCGCGTGGCCGGATAGCCTTTGGCGGTGGCCTGGTCGATCAGAGAGAGCGGTATGGTGCATCATAAACGCTGAAGACCGGACGATCTCCTGCCGTGTCTATTCCTAGCATCGTCTGAAACCATTCTGATCCCGTCGCCATCGATAGGCCGTAGTCCGGATGATCAATGCCGTTTGCCTACTCAGTTTGGCGAAGCCTGCGATTCGCTTTCAGGTCGGGCTGGACCGCGCACCGTTTTTTCAGCCCGCAGGAGGGCAACGTACCACGGCGACCCGGTTGCCGTCGAAAGCCCATGTGAAGGTTGGTCGATGCCCGTGGCGGCAAATAGGCGGCGTCGGGCGATCTGCGTGGCCAACAACCGTTGAACGATCCTACCAGCAATCCCTGGACTGCCGCCAAGCTCATGCAACGCTGCGGTCAAGAACGGTTCTAGATGAGCCAGGTAGTGGCGGGTTTCCAAGTTTGCGATCTCTCGAAGGAATTCCCGTTTGATGTCGAGCAATGGCATGCCCGCACCACGGCGAAGCGCATTGCGACGCCATATGGCGGTCAGGATGCGTTCCCGGTCGGCACTGGAAACTTTGGTAGGTTGGGCTGGTACTTCGTTCAGGTTTGCCACGAACGCCCTCCTGTAAGCCGCCGCACGTCAACGACATGCCATCCTGGGCATCGTGCTGCTGCTGCAATCGTTGCTGCCTGTACGAAGTTTGCCCGCAGCCTGACGCGCTTTTTGCCCCATCGCCTTATCAGCGTAACCTCGAAGCAAAACATGTCCGGGCTCAACCTTCCTGCACATCCATCACCAAGAAATTCGGGTTCTGCCGTTGCGCCTCGTACGCCGCGTTCTGGCTGGATGTGGCAGAGATTTTCACCTGCGTTCCCCGGTGCCGACCTTCGCCTTGAATTTGACGATGCAAGTTTTCTTCACGAAGCAATCCTTTCCTGTTGAGTTCCTCTCACCCCGGGGGCCGCTAATACGGCCCCCAGCATCAGCGAAGCATCGCGATGACGTCGGCCCAAACCTTGGCGTCGGAAACAGCCTGTATCGGGTCGGCCTGGCGCACATCGATGTGGATCGTGTGAGTGGTAAAGGCAGACAGGCCAAATAAGGTCAGGCACCCACCAATGGTCAGGCACAGCACAGCCAAGCCCATCAGGGTGGCGCTGAACAGTCCGCCGACAAGCAGACCAATGCACAGCAAGAGGAACACCGACCCGATCCGCTGACGCACGTTCTGCGTTGTCATTTTGATCGCCATCTGGTGGCCACGCACCTCGAACACGGCGTCAGCGTGATGGGACCGCAGGTGCTCAACGACCCGGGACAGCTTCGGGTGGACCCAGTCATTCAATCGCCCGCATTTCGGACAAGCCTCGGCATCAACCGAGATCGCACCGGCGCAGGCCGGGCACGGGATCAATAGTGCAGATGTGTCCAAATCGGGCATGGACGTCTTTGCACCGTTCACACTGAACACACGATAGAACGACCCTCGCCATCAGCTCGGTAGTCGTGCTTCACCGCAAGCCCGCCACCAAAACTGGACGTGCTGATGATGGTGATAGACCTAGCCTGCTCCGCCTCAACCAATTGGTCGCGGTACTCGCCATAGAATACGCCACCGCCCTGCGACGCCTCGACCAACCCCCGAAGGCACGTTGTGATCGTCCCACGGTCCGAGGGGACCCACCACCACAGTACCAGAAAAACTAGGCCGGAACCGAGGGCCACACGAACAGACTTTTGCAAAAAGGTGGGGGTCACTTTTGGTCCTTTCCATCTTCGTCCGGGGTTTCCAGCATCCCCGTCGTGATCAGATCAGCAGGCCCAACCTGACCCGCCGTTTCCCGGTAGATCGCGGTCAGGATGCGCCTGCTCGGTACGGCAAGCCCATCGCGGGCCCGAAGAATCGAACTTGCGCTCGTACCGCACCGCCGGGCGAACTCCCTGATGCCGATACTGTTCGCGTCGAGGAATTCGGAGAGTTTCATGTTGCCTTGTATTCCGGGATATGGAACGATTCGCTAGCCGAAATCGGCTGTCAGCCGTTTAATCTTTTCAACTGTTCCGAATTGTGGAACACTGGCGTAGGAATCATGGGACTACGCCTGTGCTCAACGAACACATCCGCACCGTACGGCTTCAGGCTGGGTTCAGCTTGGATCAGGCTGCCAAACTCACCGGGCTCTCCAAGAGTGATCTATCGCGGCTGGAGAATGGCCACTCCCCCATCACGGCCACCAAACTGGAGATTATTGCCGCCGCATACGGTGTCCGGGCTGGTGAATTGTTCGATGGCCAGATTGTACCGGTTCAGGACGAAATGAACCTCGATCACCTCGGCCAGGTGGTGGAAATGGTCGAGCGTATCATCCAAAGCCTGGGCACCCGACCCCGACCAGAGAAAGTTGGGACCGCCGTTGTTGAAACGATGCGGCTGGCTCGTCAGGATGCCGCACGTTCCGGGGGTGCAGACATCGATCTTGCCCGCTACACAGGCATGATCCGTGCGATGCTTGAGGATTAAACCGTGAATGCAGTTGAAATCGAACAGGCCATTTCTGACCTTGCCGAGCGCCCGTTCGACCCGGTGGAGTTCCCGTTCGCCTTCCTCGAAGCCTTCGGGAACAAGGACACCACCCTCAGGTGGCTGCGGTCGGCGGCATCGAACAAGTCTGATCTCGGCGGGGTTCTCCAGACCACCGAACGGCTGGAAAAGCTGTTCGACATGTTTACCCAGATGACCACGAAGGTGCCTCAGCAGACCTGACCCAAGGATCGGGGCGATGTTGAGATAGTCACTCCCATTATGTCAGAAAATTACCGCCAATCTGACATAAGCCTTGCCGTTGTGCCCAGCCATCTGACATAAGGCAAGTCATAGATCAAATGACCTGCGGAAATCTGACACATGAACCTGACCGACTATCGCTCTGGCAGTTTCGAACCTCAGTTGGAGTACCGCAGTTTCGTGCCCTCTGCGGTGCATCACGACTGGGTCATCGACGATCCTGACGTGCAGCAGCTTCTTAGCCAAGCCGACCGCGCTCTTGGGGCGCTGAGCGCATTCTCACAACTGATCCCCGACATCGAGTTCTTCATCCGCATGTATGTGGCCAAGGAGGCGACGGAATCGAGCCGCATCGAAGGCACGCAGACTAACATCGAAGATGCGTTCAAGGCGGCGGATGACCTAGACCCGGAACAGCGCGATGACTGGGGCGAGGTGCAGAACTACATCGCGGCGGTGAACCATGCCATCGACCGGCTGCAAACCCTGCCGCTCTCCAACCGCTTGTTGCGGGAAACCCATGCCATCCTGTTGCAGGGGGTTCGTGGGGCACAGAAGATGCCGGGCGAATTCCGCATCAGCCAGAACTGGATTGGCGTCAGCCTCAAGAACGCGGCCTTTGTACCGCCGCATCATTCCCGGGTGCCGGACCTAATGAGCGATCTGGAACTGTTCCTGCATGATCCTGCCCTCAAGGTGCCACCCCTCGTCCGCATCGCCATCGCGCATTATCAGTTCGAGACGATCCACCCGTTCCTGGATGGCAACGGTCGCTTGGGCCGCCTTATGATCTCGCTCTACCTCGCCTCCGAGCGGCTGCTTGCACGGCCAGCTTTGTATCTGTCGGACTACTTCGAACGCAACAAGACGGCCTACGTCGATCACCTGATGGCGGTACGGCTTGGGCACCACATGCGCGATTGGCTGGTTTTCTTTCTGCACGGCGTCATGGAAACCGCCCAAGCCTCGGCACAGGTATTTCGGGACATTCTGGCCTTGAAGGAACGGATCGAGCGTAACGTGCTGCCGAGGTTCAGTGCCCGTCGTCAGGACAATGCCCATCGCCTGATCCGCCATCTGTACGGTCACCCGGTGGTCGATGTTAAACAGGTCGCGGACTTGATCGGTGGAACCACGAATACGGCATCCACATTGATCAACGATTTCGTCGCCAGCAACGTGCTAGTCGAGGTGACGGGGCAAAAGCGAAACCGCCTGTTCATCTTTGGTGAGTACGTTTCCCTCTTCAGAAGATAGGCCTATGGCGTTCAAGTCCCAGGTTCCCGCTGTCACCGTCACCTACTCCTAGACTGGCCGCGACCAGAAGCCCAACGTGGGCATGCGGCCCATCCTGGAAGCGTGCTACACTCGTGAATGGCTCCTCGCGTCGCTGTTTGTTATCGGTGACGTGGTGGACACGATCAGGGACCGCTCGATCACAGAGTACGATTACACTCCGTCGTATGGGGCTTTGATGAGTGCCGTGATGGCATATCGACCTTGGTCGGGATTATGATCCACTCGACGCAAGTCTTCACCCACATCTGCGCCTAGTCTGCTCGCGGTTGGTGTCATGCGCTGAAACACCATTCCTCGAACCAAACGAATACAACCTTACACACCTTCCGGAAATCTGTTTCTTTTCAATCTCAATGTGATTCCATCCGGGGTCACCAGTCAGCCAGCGGCGGTCAGAAATCGAGGTTCTCGACCGACAGTGCGTTCGCCTGAATGAACTCGCGCCGGGGCTCTACCACATCGCCCATCAGCTTGGAGAAGATGTCGTCAGCCTCGGCCAGGTCATCGACCTTGACCTGCAGCAGCGTTCGCGCCTCGGGGTCGAGGGTGGTTTCCCAAAGCTGATCGGGGTTCATTTCGCCCAGGCCCTTGTAGCGTTGCAGCGACAGGCCCTTTTCCCCTTCGGCGAGGATCGCCTTCAAAAGGTCGATCGGACCGTGGATCATCTGGTCACGGTCCTTGCGGACAAGGCGCGCGGGGTCGCGGTAGATGTCGCGGCCCTGGCCTGCCACCTGCGCCAGACGCCGCGCCTCCCCTGACCGGAGAACGGCGCCATCCAATGTGCGCAGTTCTTCAACGCCCCGCAGGATACGGCTAAGGCGGATGCCGTGATCCTGGGTGATGCGACCGTGCCAGCCCTGCTCAAACTCCGGAGCGATCAGGTTCAGGCGCTTGGCGACGGTATCGGCGACGAGTTGCAGATCGGCGTCGGCACTGCCGGGATCGAAGGCCCCGGCAAGTGCGGCCTGCTCCAGGATGGCACGCGGGTACAGGGTCGGGAAGGACTCCAGCACCCGGCGAAACTGACGCGCGGCCTCGATCACGCGGGCAAGGTCATTCCCGGCGATATCCTGGCCGTCGGTCAGACGCAGCACCGCGCCTTCCAGACCCATCTCGAGCAAATACTCCTCAAGCGCTGCCTGATCCTTGAGGTAAACCTCCGACTTGCCGCGCGCGACCTTGTACAGGGGCGGCTGGGCAATATAGAGATAGCCCCCCTCGATCAGCGAGGGCATCTGGCGGAAGAAGAAGGTCAG
>Ga0163144_10006032_pt1 | contig 26836 bp, 26 predicted proteins | sample OliLak19BULKMAT1_FD_123175 | JGI IMG/M metagenome (GOLD analysis project Ga0163144, IMG submission 123175) | Freshwater microbial mat bacterial communities from Lake Vanda, McMurdo Dry Valleys, Antarctica - Oligotrophic Lake LV.19.BULKMAT1 | ecosystem: Environmental > Aquatic > Freshwater >...
ATAAGATTTGTATAGTTTTTCAAAGTAAGGAATATTATAGTTAAGTTTATCAGTAAACGAATCTAAATCAATAATTTTATTAAGTTTTTGTGCAAATAATTTAGTTTTATTAATTGCGTCATTAACTATTAAATCAAAGTCCATAATTTAATTTATTAAAATATTTTGTTAGTTGCATAGCTTTTAAAATATTGGGCGAATACATAAAAAATTTAAACTCTATCTAAAATAAAATTACCATCTAAGCCTAATTTTTCGTGCAAGGCTTTTAAAAAAGGCACATCGGGTTCTCTTTTATTATTTAGTATTTGGCTTAATTTGGGTGCGCCAATGCCTAATATTTTAGCGAGGTTTACTCGGTTCAATTTTTTTTCAAACATTTTTAACTCAATCATTTCGCTAATGGTTTTAGGCATTGGGAACGGATGGTGTACCGCTTCGTATGTTTGTATAGCTTTGGCAGTTTCCTCAACAAAATTGGCTTCTTTATCGGTAACGTTTTTTTCGCCTTTACTCATTAGTTTGTAAACCTCTTCTAACGCGGTATCATAGGCTTTTTTAGATGTTATTTTTTTCATTTTTTATAGTTTTGAAATATTTAATTTATCGTATTCATTATGAGTGCCTACAAATCGAATAAATACGGTTCGGGTGCGAAATAATATGCGTGCAATCAACCGACAATCGTTACCTTTTATATTGAATATAAATAATCCGTCGCCTACGGCATCAACACTATTAAAACTTTTTTTTACATCGTTAAATCCCTGCCAACTTTCTTTTGTGGTAATATCGTACCAACGTTCTAAAGATGTAGCTAATTCGGGATGTGCGTTTGTAAATTCCCTAATTGCTTTGTGAGATATTATTACCATTACACAAATATACGCTTATTTTAATAAATGAAATAATAATTCATAAAATGAAATTTTAAAAATGTTCTGCTAATTGCATAGCCTTTTGTGTATCGCTTTTACCTATGTACTCTAAAAACATTTTTTCAGTACTATGCCCAGTTGCGCCAATTAATAACGAAGTGGGTATTTTGCCGTAATTGTTTGTAGCAAAAGAACGTCTACCAATATGCGAAGTTACTAACTGCCATTTAGGATAAACACCTATTTTTTTGCGTTTAATTTTATCCTTTGTTTCGATAATACTGCCTTTCACCTTATTGGTTAATTTGGCTAATTCACATACAGTTTTAATATGTTTGTTGTAGTGTTGGTCGATTAATTGCTTTGGAAAATTACCCCCCCTTTTTTCGAGTAGTGCCATTACTTTTTTACTTAGTGGTATAGTCATTACCTTATTTGTTTTAACCTGTGTAAATTCAATTAAGGGCTTGCCATTTTCATAACGTATCATATCAATTGTAAACCTTAAAAAGTCGCTTACACGTTGCCCCGTTTCGCACGAAATTAAAAGCCAATCCCTTGCATCGTTTAAGGTAGCATTATCTAGGTTTATGTATTCAATTAAAGATAATTCACTCGGAGTTAAATAAATTTTTTCAACCTTTAAGTATTTAGTTGTAATGCTGTTTAGTTGGTAGTGGGTTTCGATGCCATTATTTCGGGCGTGGTAGCAAATAGTTTTAACAAAGTTAATTGTACGGGCGATTGTATTTGGGGCGTATTTTTCACTTATGCAATACGTTTCAAACCTCAACTTAAAATTTGCATCTACATCTTTAATTAAATATTCGGTTTTTGTGCTTTTTTGAAATCGCTCTAAAAGGTGTTTTATAACATTTAATTTTTTATAGGTGGCTAAACCTAAATCAGTTTTTTTGTGTAATAGGTAATAGTCAAAATAACTAACTAACTTATTTGTTACATCAATTATTTGTGGAGGAGGGTTAATAAAATCTTTAAGCCATTGGGTAGTAACATCTAATTTGTTAGGGGTATTGTTATAATGCTTTAACAATTTATCACTTAAACTTGTTAGGTCGCCATCTAACTTTTTATCTTCAGCATCTTTTAGCTTAAGCGGTCGCCCTTTTTTTACACTCCAGTTAATAGAATTTATAATATAGTTTGTTTTTGCTTTAACATCAAATATGCGTCCGTCCTTCAATCTAATATAAATTCCAGCTGTGTTTGATTTGCTTTGAATTAGGAATTTTATAGTTGCCATAACACAAAGTTATGTAATTAGTCCAAAGTTAGCCCACATTTAGCCCACATATTTAAATTTATATCAATCTACTTAAATAAACTGTATATTTGTATAAGGGCTGTTGCTATTGATTTTAGAAAGGTTACAGCGTTTTTAGTGGCGTTTGAGTTTACCTCAACTTGAGCCTTTTGTGGTGCGATATTCTCCACAAATAATAAAAGCCTTAAAATAAATAATTTTAGGGCTTTTATATTTGGTTTAACAAATTTATTTATATAAACTTTATTCTAAAATAACTGGTGGAATTACTTTAATTTCATCCTTTTGTAAAAATTTTTGTTCAGGTTTATCAAATGGGCGTTTGCCAAAAATATCTTCTAAATCTTCTTTAAAAATAACTTCTTTTTCTAATAATTTTTCAGCAAGAATGATAAGCTTATCTTTATTGCTTAATAATATTTGCTTAGTTTTAACATAGGCAATATCAATCATTTTCTTTACCTCTTCGTCAATAATTTTAGCGGTACTTTCACTGTATGGTTTACTAAAACTATATTCACTTTGCCCAGTACTATCGTAATAACTTATATTTCCAATTTTATCGTTTAAACCATAATATACAATGCTTGCAAAGGCTTGGCGTGTAATTTTTTCTAAATCGCTTAACGCACCAGTGCTTACTTTACCAAAAATAAGCTCTTCGGCCGCACGACCGCCGAGGGCTGCGCACATTTCATCCATAATTTGATCGGCAGTTGTAATTTGGCGTTCTTCGGGCAAATACCAAGCTGCGCCTAAACTGCGCCCACGTGGCACAATAGTAACTTTTACTAACGGACTGGCGTGTTCTAACATCCAACTAACAGTAGCGTGGCCGGCTTCATGAAAAGCAATAACGCGTTTTTCGTGTATAGTAATAATTTTATTTTTCTTTTCTAAACCTGCAATAATTCTATCAACAGCGTCTAAAAAATCTTGCTTTGTAACTGTTTTTTTGTTAGTTCGCGCAGCAATTAAAGCAGCTTCGTTACAAATATTGGCTATATCTGCCCCGCTAAAACCTGGGGTTTGACGAGCTAAAAACTCAACTTTAACTGTATCGTCAATTTTAATTTTCTTTAAATGCACTTCAAAAATTTCTTTGCGTTCATTTAAATCGGGCATATCTACATAAATTTGTCTATCAAAACGCCCAGCACGCATTAATGCTCTATCTAAAATATCGGCTCGGTTGGTAGCTGCTAAAATAATTACACCGCTATTTGTACCAAAGCCATCCATTTCGGTTAAGAGCTGGTTTAATGTGTTTTCGCGCTCATCGTTACCACCTGCTGCTGCATTTTTACCTCGAGCACGGCCAATAGCATCAATTTCATCGATAAAAATAATACAAGGCGATTTTTCTTTTGCCTGACGGAATAAGTCGCGTACACGGCTTGCCCCAACACCCACAAACATTTCAACAAAGTCAGAACCGCTTAGTGAAAAGAAAGGCACTTTAGCTTCGCCAGCTACAGCCTTAGCTAACAAAGTTTTACCAGTACCTGGAGGACCAACTAACAAAGCTCCTTTAGGAATTTTAGCACCTAAGTCGGTATATTTTTTTGGATTTTTAAGAAAATCAACAATTTCCATAATTTCAACTTTTGCACCATCTAAACCAGCCACATCGTTAAACGTAACATTTACATTTGTGTTTTTATCAAATAAAGTTGCCTTTGATTTACCTATGTTAAATATTTGGCCTGGTCCGCCGCCACTTCCGCCACCGCCCATACGGCGCATCATTACAATCCACAACACTACCATAATTAAAATTGGTAATAGGTAAGGAATGGTATCTGACATAAAATTACTTTCTTCTACACTTCGGGCAAATACTTGTTTATCTTTTGTAATTCCCGCTTCGGTTTGTGTTTTTTGAATTTCTTGTAAAAAATTATCTACCGAAGGTACTGAAAGAGAGAAATGTGGTCCTTTAAAATTTTTATCTGGAAAAATAGAAACGCCTTTTGAATTTTTGTATCGGTCGCATTTATAAGCGCTATCTGGGTTTATGCTAATACGTGCAATGGTTTTATTTACAATTACTATATCAGTTACATCACCTTTTGCAAGCATCTCGTTTAAAAATTTACCTTGGCTAACTTCTACTAATCGGCTGTTAAAATTATTGCCATAAAATACTACAAATAGTAAAACGGCAATTACTACACCATAAATCCAGTAAAAATTATTGCCTCCCCCGCTGCCGCTTCCGCCGCCAAAAGGTGAATTTTGTTTACTAAATTTTTCCTTCATACGATCAAACTGTTTTTTACGTTCATCGTCGGGTGTATTGTTAGAATTATTTTGTGGTTTTGGCTCGGTATTATTTTCGTTACTCATTTTATTGTATTCAAAGTTTAAGATTAAAAATTTTTTGTTTGATGTTTGTTATAACAACTACTAACTACAATCGTTTAACTTTTAATTGAAGTTATTTCAGCATCGCCCCAAAGTCCTTCAATATTATAATATTCGCGTATATCTCTTAAAAAAATGTGTGCAACAATATTTATGTAGTCAACTAAAATCCATTCGCCGTTTTGATGCCCTTCGCTGTGGTAAGCTTTTTCGCCCGAAAGTTTTAAAACTGTATCTTCTAAACTATCTGATATTGAATTTACATGGGTGTTGCTGTCGGCGTCGCAAATCACAAAAAAATCGGTTACTCGGTTTTCTAATTTTGTAAGATTTAAAATAGTGATGTTTTTAGCTTTACGTTCTTTCATACCTTCAACAATTGAATCTAAAAGTGAACTCGTTTGCTCTTTAGTAGCTATTTTTTTTGGGCGTTTGTTTGTTTTTTTCTTTTCGCTATTGGCAATAAAATTTGCAGCACGTTCTTCGCGTTCTTTATCAGTAATGCGTTTTTTTGCTGGTAATTTTTTTGCAGCCAGCTTTTTTGGAGCTGCTTTTTTAATTTTTTTTACAGCTGTTTTAACAGTTTTTTTAACTACTACTTTTTTTATTGGGGTTTTTGCCATTGATGCTATTTATTGTGGTATTTTTATTAAGTTTACACTAAACAACAAATTTAACGTTTTTGCTTTAATGGAAACACTTTTTATTGGGCGTAATCTTATTTATTTACCCGAAGTATATAGTACCAATAGTTATGCCACAGAGCTGTTAAAGAAAGTTAATGTTGTTGAGGGCACAGTTATACATGCCGCCAATCAAACTAAAGGCAAAGGCCAGCGTGGTAATAGCTGGAGTGTTGAAGCGGCAAGCAATTTAACGGCAAGCGTTGTTTTAAAACCTAATTTTTTAGAATTAAAAAATCAGTTTTATTTATATCAAATTACAGCGTTAGCTTGTTATGACGTTATGGCTGAATTATTAGGTAATAGCCAATATGACATAAAAATAAAATGGCCAAATGACATTTTAGTAGATGGCAAAAAAATTGCAGGTATTTTAATTGAAAATGTAATTACGCATTCTTTACTAAATTATAGTGTAATTGGTGTGGGAATAAACGTTAATCAAACAGAATTTTATGAGTTAATAAATGCGATATCTTTGAAAACTCTAAAAGGCGAAACTTTTAATGTTAAATCTGTTTTAAAACTATTATGTAAGCATTTAGAAAACTATTATTTAAAACTAAAAAATAATAAACTAAACTTTATATGCGAAAAATATTTACAACACTTATATGGCTTAAATTGTAGGATTAATTTTGAAATATTGGGGATACAAAAAACCTGTTTGATAAAAGGAATTAACAATAGCGGCTTATTAGTTTTAGCAGATGAAAAGGGAGAAGAAACTAGTTTTGATTTGAAAGAGATAAAGTGGATATCTTAAATTTAAAAATCAGCGTACAATAAATATTTCTTTCGAATAATTTTAAAATTATCAATATCTGCCTGCCACGATTTTTGAATGTCGGCTAAAGTTATTCTTGACTTTATTTGCATCTGTAAATCTGTATTTCCACTATGAAAATTAAAATTTTTATCAAAAAAATCATCTTGTTTTAATTTTAAAACCATTAAACGCAACCATTCTAAATTAATTTTTTTTGGATGTTGTTTTAAATAACTACTCTCGCCTAAATTTAAACCGTAACATTTTTGGTTTACATATTTTGGCTGATTGCTTAAAGCACTTGGTAGTGGGGTAAAACTAAAAGCTGTATCGCTAAAATTTGGGTGCCCAATTACTTGGAACGGGTTTTGCGTTCCTCTTCCTAAACTAACTATTGTGCCTTCAAATAAACCCAAACTAGGGTAAAGTAAAATAGCACTGCTATTTGGAATATTAGGTGAAGGTTTTACGGGCAAATTATATGAGGCTGTTCGGTCATAATTTTTTAAGGGTACAACCATTAATTTACATTTTACTTTATTTTTTAACCAGCCCTCGGCATTAACCATATTTGCATATTCGCCACATGTCATTCCGTAAACTACAGGTACGTTGTGTAAACCCAAAAAACCTTTAAATTCATTTTTTAAAACGGGACCATCAATGTAAAAACCATTAGGGTTTGGTCTATCCAACACAACAAATTCTTTACCACTTTCGGCACAAGCCTCCATAGCGTAGCACATTGTTGAGATGTAAGTATAAAAACGCACACCAACATCTTGTATGTCGTAAATTAAAATATCTATATCAGCTAATTGTGCTTTACTAGGTTTTTTATTAGTACCGTATAACGAAATTATGGGCAAGCCTGTTTTTTTATCAATGCTAGTATTTACTTTGTCGCCCGCTTCGGCATTACTTCTAAAGCCGTGCTCGGGGCCAAATATTTTTCTTAAGTTAATTTTTAATTTTAGCAAAGTATCTACAATGCTGGTATTACCAATAACTCCCGTAATATTAGTAATAATTGCAACGCGTTTATTTTTAAGTTTAGGTAAATAACTTTCAAATTGTTGTGCCCCAAGTGTAACGGTATTATAGTCTTTTATTTGTACCTGAGCTTTAAGTATTGAAAATAAAAAAAGGAAGCTAATTGCTAAGCCAATCAAATTAGTATTTTTACAAAATAATATCATACAATATTTTTTTTGAGTATAGAAAAATTAATAGCTAACAAAATTATAAATCCTAGCGAAGGTAAAAACAACATTTCTAAACCTATTGTAAAAATAGGCATTATTGGTATTGTTTTGGGCGTAAGTGTTATGCTTTTAACGGTAAGTATTGTATTAGGGTTTAAAAACGAAATTATTAATAAAATTACTGGTTTAACAACACACATTGCAATTAGTAATATAAATATTAACCCAAGTAACGAACCCGAACCTATAAAAATTAGTTTTGACACCTTGCAAATATTAAAAAAATTACCAAATATAAAACATATACAAGCAACTGCATTTAAAAATGGTATTCTAAAAACTGAAACTCAAAACGAAGGCGTTATTTTAAAAGGCGTTAATAAGGATTATGATTTTAGTTTTATAAAAAAATATTTGCAAGAGGGTGAATTACCTATTTTTTCTAACACCGAAACAAGTAAACAAATTTTAATCAGCCGAGGCCTGGCAGATAAATTAGATTTAAAACTTAATCAAAAACTATTAATTTATTTTGTAAGTCAGTACCAAGTATTTGATAGCATGGCAAATGAGCAAATAACAAAATACGAACAACGTTCGCGCAGCTTAACAGTTTGTGGTATTTTTAAAACTAGTTTTTCAGACTTCGACAATAATCTAACATTTGTTGATATTAGGCAAATACAGCGGTTAAATTATTGGGATAGCACTCAGGTTGCTAATTTCGAAATAAAAGTTTTAGACTTTAAAATAAATGACGCAACGCTAATTCAAGTACAAGAAATTTTAGGTTACAAATACAGTGTAAATAGTGTAAAAGAAATATACTCAAATATATTTATTTGGCTTGATAAATTAGATATTAACGGCATAATAATAATTGTATTAATGATTTTGGTTGCAACTATAAATATGATAACCGCATTATTAATTTTAATTTTAGAGCGCACTAATATGATTGGTTTAATTAAAGCTTTGGGCATGAGTAATGCAAGCGTTAGAAAATTATTTTTATTAGTAAGTTTAAAATTAATTACCAAAGGCTTATTGTGGGGTAATATTATTGGGATTAGTATGTGCTTAATACAATATTATTTTAAACCGATTAAATTAGATAGCGAAACTTATTATGTTGAATATGTGGTAATTAATTTGAATTGGTTTTATATATTGTTATTAAACATAGGTACTTTTGTAGCCTGCTTTATAATGTTGCTTTTACCTACATTAATTATTACAAAATTAACGCCCATAAAAACTTTAAAGTTTGATTAGGATTAAGTTAACTTCTCCAGGCCTCAAAAGCTAATTTATTTTCTACACTTGCATCTGCCTTCAATTTTAAAACTGGATTAAAAAAATAGGTATTTCCTTTTTTATCTTTTTGTAAAATCAGTGTTTTTATTTGGTCGCTACTATTTACAGTTAATGTTATTTCTTCATCTTCAATATAATAATTTAACCAATTATTGCAAGTATCTTTTAATAAAATATTATTTATTGCAATAATATCATCACCAGCAAATAAGCCTGCTTTCCAAGCTGGCGAATAAGGAGCCACCAATGTTACTTTAGCAAAAATAGTGTTTACATCAGTTATTTTAAATCCAAAATAATGATCAGAAGAATTTGGATTTTGTTTTTTAATGAAATCAATTCCTAAATAATCAAAACACTCCTTTAATGGAATTTCGAAATCGCTTGCTGTATAAACAAAATCAGTAAAAAATTGAGAGAAATCTTTTCCACTTACCTCGTTTACTAAGCTAATAATATCTTTCTCAGAATAGCCTTTGTGGTGTTTGCCGAATCTTTCATATAGTAACACGCAAACTTCTCTTAATGATTGTTTATTTTCTGTTACTTGCAAAATTTTTACATCCAACATAAATGCAATTAAATTTCCTTCGTCATAAATACTAGTTTTGCGGTAAGGAGACCCTGGCACATAACCATCTAGCCAATTATCCCAACTACTATCCGCCACACTTAAATTATATCTGCCAAAATTGTGAAAGTGCTTAGTTAAACGTTCTTCAAGCGTTTTAAAGTACTGTTCTAATTTAAAAACATTACTATTTAATAATAACTTATCGCCGTAATATGTTGTAAAACCTTCATAAACATAACCAGTTCGTGCATAATTTTCTTTACTATAATCGTAAGGCAGCATCTCAATAGGACGAATACATTTAATATTCCAAGCGTGAAATAATTCGTGACAACTCACGCCTAAAACATCTTCGTAGGTATCGCCATTATTGATATTAAACCCAGGGCCAATTACAATCACTGTATTTTTTTGATGTTCAACACCATGATAAAACTTATTTGTAAGCACTTGAAATAAAAAGTGGTATTCATCAAACGGGCAATCTCCCCAAAACTCAATCATTTTTGATGTAAAAGCTATAAAGTTTGTTTTATAAATTTCCCAATTTGGTTTACAAATACCATTAAAATGAAGATAAAACGTTGTATTATTTACAGTATATCTTTCGGTTTGCAAATTGGGGGATGCAATAAAAGGGGAGTCAACCAATTCATCATAATTTTTTGCAACTAATGTTTTGCTATTAACATGCAATGAGGTTGCGATTTTATAATTATTGGGTATTTTTAGTTCGATTTTATGTTCCTCTTCGCCTCTGCCAAGCAATTGCATACAACAATGTACAGGGTTTATGTAAATTTGAGTAGTATCAGCAAAACATGCGCCAGCGTTTAGTTCGGCCGCATAGTAACTATAAGTAACTTTTAGCTGTTTACAATTTTTAGTATTAAATTGCCAAACATCTTTTGTAGATTTTGTAAAACTTAATAATTCATTATTTTCATTAAATGCGTCAACTCGTTTAATATTTTTTGAAAAATTTCCTAGTTCGTATCTTCCGGGGCGCCATGCTGCCAGTGCTAGTTTTGTTACATCATTATTAATAGCATCAACTATTAAATCAATATACACATAATGCGAAGCAGGATTTTTTTGATAAAATAAATAATGAATCATAAATTAAATTTGCAATAAATTTATATATTTGAAACGACGTGAAACAGATAATATTACTTTTTTTTACACTAGCTTTTTTTTGTAATAAATCGCAAACCTTCGATTCCCTTGTAATTGTTGCTAGTGCTTTAAATAATGATAGTGACAAGGTAAATTTATTTTACAAACAAGGCTTTGAAAAACGTACCAGCGATGTGCAATATAGTTACCAATGTGCTAAACGCGCCGAATTTTATGCGCAAAAAATAAATTTACCCTATTATGTTGCAAAGGCAAATAATTTATTAGGTATTTTATATTATCGAAAGGGAGATTTTAAAACGGCTTTATCATACCATAAAATTGCATTAAACTTACGGACAATTATTAAAGATAAAAAAGGAATTGGCTTAAGCGAAGCCAATTTAGGTAATATTTACAGCGATTTAAAACAGTACAAGTTAGCCGAACAGGCTTATTTAAAAGCCTTAGAAATTAATAATGATTTAAATAACCAAAAGCAAATTGCGAATACACTCTTAAATTTAGGAGCTTTAAAAGTTATTCAAAAAGATTTGGAGGGAGCAAATATTTATTTTAATAAGGCAATGGATAAGGCAAAACAAATTAACGATTATGAAATACAAGCTACTTGCTTAAATAATTTGGCAGTAATGCATACCTCAATGCAAAACTTTGATGCTGCAATTGCAAATGCGCAAAATTCTATTAAACTAAAATTTTTAATGGATAACGAAATAGAAATGGCAGATAGTTATTTAAATATTGCTAATGCCTATATGCACAAAAACGAAACCGAAATTGGTTTAAAAAACTTAGCAATTGCAGATAGTATTATTACCAAATATGATTATACATCGGCTAAATTACAAGCCCTAATAATAAAATACGATTACTACGCAAAAATTAAAAATTATGAATTAGCTTTTGGTTTTTTAAAGCATCATAAGACTTTGCAAGATACCATTGATAAATTAAATAACGATTATAATTTAGAAAATAATTTTGTAGATACTCTAATACGAGCCGGGGTTATTGAGTATAATACGAAACCTGCAAATTATAAAATATATTATTTTTTAGGTTTATTATTCATAATAGCTCTAATATGTGTTTTGTTTGTTTTTAAATTTAAACGATGAACAAAAAAAACAAAAATAGGATAAACGTAGTTTACAGCACCAACCCAAATTTTAAATTTGAAAGTGATGATGCAAATGAAGAACACACATTAGCAACAAATCAACAGCAATTAAAAGTGTATTTGGATAGATTAGGTGGCGGTAAATTTATAAGCCGAGTGGCTGATTTTATTGGAACAACACTGGATTTAGAAAATTTGGCAAAACTCTTAAAACAAAAATGTGGCGTGGGTGGCACAGCTAAAGATGGCAGTATTTTAATTCAAGGCGATCACCGCGAAAAAATAATTACATTACTAATTAAAGAGGGCTATAAAGCAAAAAAAGCTGGTGGATAATTATTCTTTATAAAAAACAGCTACAATAGTGCTAATAATTTTAATAGACCAATTAAAAAGCCTATGCTACCCATTAAAACTACAGCTAGGTATAATATTATTCCATTACAAAAAATTACTGATTGTTGGGGGTTATTTTGATTAACATAAATTTTAATTGTATTTTCTAATTTTTCAATTACTTTCTTTGCTTGTCTTTCCATGTGATTAACTTGCCCCGTCATCAACTCCGCCAAATAAACGGTATTGTTAAAAAACTCTTTTAGGTTATATTTGTATTTATAATCAACTCGAACAGCATACGGCGACCTTCCGCTTGAATATCTTTTATGTTTTTCTATATTTTTAGAAATTACAGTTGCTTCAATTATTGCCCAATTCTTAACTTTTATGTAAAGTTTTGTAAACTTAATTCCAAACCAAATAGCTATAAAGCCAAAAATTAAATAAAAAATAGCTGCAATCATTTATTATTACTTTTAAAGCTATACAAACTTAATAAGATTATTTTGATACTTTTTTTAAAGTAAATTATGGAATAATATAAAGTTATACATCTAAATATAAAGACAACTTATGAAATTATCAACTTTAGCTATTGGAGCCTTAATTAGTATAAGTATTAATGCCAATGCGCAACAAAATTCTAAATCAGCTATTAATGCAAAAAACATCAAAATTGTAAAAACTAAGCAAACAAAATGCGCTCAAATTAAAGCTTCGAAAACACTTACAAAAACAGTACTAGTAAACAAAGCTGACCATATTAAAGCACATCAGTGCCTTGCTTGTGGTAGAGGTTAAATATTAATATTTAAAATTAAGTTATGAAATTATCAGCAATTGTTTTAAGTGCATTAGTAAGTTTTAGCATAGTTGCTCAAAACCCAAAATCACAAGAAAAACCCAAACAAAAAACTACCTCTGAAAAAAGTAAAAAAACACAGAAACTAAAAAAGGACTCTCTTAAGACAAGCTCTAAAGTTAAAGATCGTCCAATTTCTCCTCGTTATTGTCCGCCTTGTGGTATGGGTTAATAAGTTTTAATTATAAGTCGTTGGCGTTTAGTCTGCATCTTTTTATTGACTATAATCTAATGACTAATTTGTAAATTTGACAATGAAACCTTGGGTAGGTATATCTTTAATGCCTGAAGCCGATTTTATCGAATCTGCCCTTCCACTTTTTCAAAATGGCGAAATTGATGTTATTGAATGGTCGTTCGACACTCTTAAATACTCGGTAAAAGAATCAGAATGGCTTTCACTTTTATTAAACGAGTATTCAAATAGCAGAAGGTTAATTGGACACGGTGTTCGATTTTCACTATTAAAAGGACAATGGGATAACAATAAAGAAAAATGGCTAAAACACCTTTCCAAAACTGTAAAAAAATATAATTATCGCCATATAACCGAGCATTTTGGATTTATGACCTCCGATAATTTTCATAAAGGCGCTCCTTTACCTGTTCCTTTTAATAAAACAACTTTAGCCATTGGTCAGGATAGATTAAAGCGTCTTCAAAACAGCGCACAATTACCCATTGGAATTGAAAACTTAGCTTTTGCTTTTAGTGAAGAGCAGGTAAAAGAACAGGGTGAATTTTTAGAAAAATTAATTGAACCGGTTAACGGCTTTTTAATTTTAGACATCCACAATATTTGGTGTCAATCTATCAATTTTAAAATAGAGGCGCTTTCTTTAATAAATTCTTATCCTTTAAATAAGGTAAAAGAAATTCATATTTCTGGTGGAAGTTGGGCAAATGTTAGCACTGGTAAAACTAAAGTGCGCCGCGATACCCACGACGAAGCCGTTCCTAAAGAGATATTTGATTTATTAAAAGAGACATTACCACTTTGTAATAATATAGAATATGTTATTTTTGAACGCTTGGGTAACACTTTATCTTCTCCAAAAGAAAAATTACAATTTGTAAAAGATTTTAAAAAAATTAAAAAAATAGTTTATGATATTAAAAAAAATGAAGAATATCAAAATGAAATTTTTCAAAAATTAAATAAAGTTCACAAAATACCAAATGCTCCGTTACAAAATAATGCACTCAGTAGCCAACAACAATTTATTATTAAAACACTATTAAATACCGCCAATCCATTAATGGCATTAGAGCTTCTTAAAAAGAATAATTCTTTAACTAAAAACAACTGGCATCCAGAACTCTGGACAGTCTTTATGGTGGAAACAGCAATGAGCTTAATTAAAAAGTGGAATTAAATACTTCAAATTTTAATTTAAAATGCTACAAACCATTATTTTAAAAAAACTTTGGCTAATTAGATACTTTAGTTATTAAAAAATGTTTTCTAAAAATATAAAGTAGTTAAATTAATCCAAATAGTTTAAATTTAAAAATAGTAATTTTAGGCCGATGGAAAATTTTTGGAAACGGTTTAGGTATTACGGTTTTGGATTTGGTATGGGCATAATGATAATTTATGCAATGTTTGGCACGCGCAGTTGTATTACTCCCAACGAGCATAAAATGCAAGAATTAGTTTTTCAGCATTTTGAAATGAGCGAAAAAGTAAAATGTAAATTAAATTGTTTAAAAATGAATGAATTTATTTTTAAAATTCAATTACGTCATTTTGAAGTAAATTACGATTTAAGTTCGGTACATAAAAAACCTTGTGGCGAATATTTTATTCAACCTAAAAAACAATTTGAGTCTGAATATAATTTTAAATTAATAATGTTAGATTGTGATACCATTACAAAAATTAATGATATTTCTTTAACCAAAACTAGTACTTGCACTTGTAAATAGTTTTTTCTAAAAAAACCTTGTCGTTTAAAAAATATGTAAATTTTTTAAAAGCATTTAAATAAATTTTATAGTTTTAAATTAACCAATAAACTTTAAAATATATGTTTGATAACTTATTAAATTTAGTAAAGGGAAACGCCGCAGAATCAATTATTAATAATTCAGCCGTGCCAAACGAAAAACCGACGACCCAAATGATAATAGCTTTGATTTACAAAGTGTTTTAAGCGCCTTAGGTGGCGGTGGAATTGGCGGTTTAAAAAACTTATTTTAAGAGCAATAAAAAAATTTACCTTACCCCAAATAACCAACCACTTGGATCCATTGTTTTTTGGCCTTTCCAAATTTGAAGGTTCAAACTTGTTTTGTCATCGTCTGAATTATACAAGGCAGTACCAATTGCTTGTTTGATAATTACTTTTTGACCAGTTTTTACTAATACTTCGCCTAAATTGCTGTAAACGCTGAGATATTCCCCGTGCCTAATTATCACTAACTTACCACCAGTTGGCGAAACGGCTATACCTGTAACTTCTCCATCAAATACGGCACGCACTTGTGTGCCTTTTACAGCACAAATTTCAACACCATTATTAAACATCATAAAGCCTTTTATGGCAGGATGTTCGTGCTCGCCATATCCTTCGCAAATAACTCCTTTTATTACTGGCCATGGTAATTTACCACGATTATTTGCAAAATCGACGCTTAGCGCTTCAGCAGCCTCATTTAGTTCTGGCATTTCAATAGTTTCCTTTTTTTCAACTTTTACATCTGTAATATTATTTGTTTCAGTTTTATCAATTCCAACTTTTTTTACTTTTTTATTTTTCTTTTTTTCAGCTTCCTCTTTTGCTTTTTTATTTACTAATGCTAATGAATTAGCTTTTTCAGCCTCTTCGAGTTTACGTTTTATTTCGTCTGCAATTAATTTTTTAATTGCAAATTGTAATTGTATTGCATCTTGTTTCTTTTTTTCTAATTCTTGTTTTAATTCTTTTTCTTTTTGCTGAAGTTCTGTTAACACTTGTTCCTGATCATTTTTTTCAGAACTTAATATTTGTTTTTCTTCCTCTTCATTGCCTAAAAGCATATTTTTTTCGTGCCGTTGTTCGTTTAATTCGTTAAGATTGGCTAATAATTCCGATTGCGTATTTACGATTTCGACGGCTTGTTTTTTACGGAACTCTCCATATTGTTGCATATATTTTAAGCGGGCATAAGCTTGATTAAAATTAGTTGCTGAAAAAATAAACATTAATTTGCTGTAAGAATCTTGATTACGCTGGGCAAAGATAATCATCTTAGCGTATTCGTTTTTTAGTTTTTGTAAATTTGCTTTTAGTTGATTGCTTTGGGTTTCATTTAGTTTAATTTCTTTACTAATTTCATAAATTTGGGCATTAATAGTATTTATTAAATCCTGACGCTTTTCTAGTTTCATATTAATATTTACTAAAGCGCCAATACTCGATTTTTTATTAGCTTTTGTTTCGCTTAATAACGAGTTTATTTCGTTAATTTCATCGTTGATACGCTTTTTTTTGTTTTCTAAATCTTTTTTTGGATTTTTGTTCCCGCTTTGTGAATAAAGGAATTGAGAGCATACAAAAAAACTAAATATTACTAAAATATAGTTGAATTTATTTTTGTTGTATTTTAATAGGGTCATAACTTTTTGGTATGTTAAAGTTAATTTTTTGAGGTTTGTTTTTCTCAATACGAACATACTCAATTTTTATGTTCATATTCTTCTCTGCCTTAATATCAATATTAACAGTGTATGGTGCATAAACACTATCCTTAATTTTAAAATCGGTGTAGTTAGCCGTAAAACTTCGGTTAGTACTTGGCTCGATAAATTCGTTTTTTATAATTTTAAAATTATCAGGGTTTAAAGTAATTATTTGTAATGCTTTTCTAAGTTCAGCTTCACCTTTTTCAATTTTTTTTAAACGGCGTTTTCGTTCTGTACTCAATATATAATGGCAATTTGTACGATCGGTTACATGTTTTAATTTATCATCTTCTTCGCTAAATTCGGCACTATTGCCAATAATTACCGATTGTATAACATTAAAATCTAAATCGGCATTTAATAGGTTATTTATAAAATTAAAGTCGCCTTTAAAATATTGTTTATGGTAATAATCTACCATTTTAATAGAATCTTTAGTAATTAATACTTTAGCAAAATCAATGGTTAATAGTTCAATTGTAATAAGCATAACGCTGTCTTTTCGAAGTTTAACTTTTGCATCAAAACTTTTATCTTCGCCTTCAAACAAAGTATTTACATTCGATTTTAAATACAACCAATTGTACATTAACTCGTTTTCTTTAACATATTTTGTTAATGCTTTTGAGTTTTTAAAATCTAAACGGCATTTATTAGTTGTAGTATCGGCTATAACTGCAGGGGTAGTTTCTATTTTTATTATTTTCTTTTTATGCTTACAAGAATACAAACTAAAAAAAGTTAGTGTAAAGCACAAACTGATTTTAAATAAATTATTTATTTTTAAGTTCCTAATCATTTAAATTTTTCTCTTTAATCTTTTTAAGCAAATTTTCCGAATTTCCTCCTGATTGCTTGGCAGCATTCCATTGAATTAAGGCTTCCTCTACTTTACCTAATTTAAATAAAACATCCCCATAATGTTCTAAAATATTAGGGTTTTTTGAGCCCATTTTTGCAGCATCGCCCAACCAAATTTCAGCTTCTTTGTATTTTTTTTGTTTAAATAAAATCCAACCATAAGTATCCATATAGTTGCGGTTATTGGGTTGTAAGTCGTTTGTTTTTTTTGATAATTTTTCGGCCTTATCTAAATTTTCGTTTCTAAGGGATAGATAATAGGCATAATTATTTAGCACATAAGTATTGTCAGCATCAATTTTTAGGGCATCTTCAAAGGCTTTGTCTGATTTTTGAAATTCTTTTGTGCTGTTATAAGCATCGCCTAATTGACTTAAAAAATCAATCATTAACGATTTATTATCTATTACAAATTCTAAACCGTCTTTTAACGATTGTGCAGCTTTTTTATAATTTTTTAATTGGCTATTACCAACACCATTAAAAAAATAGGTGGTTGGTTGGCTTGGGAATAACTCCATCGCCTTACTGCTAGCATGTTCGAGTGAATCATATTGTTTTAAATCTGAGTATATTAAAAGCAGTTGGTTCCAAATTCTAAAATCACTTTTTTCGTTTAGTGCTGCTAGGTAATAATAATTTGCGGCCTCCTTTGTTTTGCCATCTAACATTAAAAAATCGGCATACACGCCATTTGCTTCCGAACTTTGAGGATTTGTTTTTAAAAATATTTTTACTAGTTCAAAGCCTTCATTCTTATAGTTTGATTCTGGCTTTTGCTCGGCACGTTTGTAATACGAAAAAGCTATGTTGGCTTTTGTAGCAGCATCTAAATCTGGATTTTGAAATGCTTTTTTTAAATACTCAAATGCTTCGCCAGGTTTGTTTATAGAGTTATAATAATCGCTTAAAGCTAAATTAACTGTTGGATTGTTGGGATCAACCTCAACAATTTTATCATACATTTCTTTTGTTTTTAGGCTATTTTGTTGTTCTTCATAAAACTCGGCAAGATACGCGTAAAACCTGCCCTCACTTGGGCTTGAGGCACTTAGCTTTAACAATTCATTTTCAGCTTCTTTAATTTTTTTTTGTTCTTTTAATAATTTTACTTTGTTTAGTGTGAGTTGCTCGTTAGTGCCATAAGTTTTTTCAAGCTCATCGTATATTTTAAACGATTTATCATACTGCCCTAATAATGAATATTGAATGGCTAAATCTTCCTTAAATTCGGTTTTGGCAGGAAAGTTTTTTACTAAAGTTTCTAATACTTTTTGGGCTTGGGAATATTGTTTTAAAGTGTTGTAACAGTCAATTAATAAAACTTGATAAAATTCGTTTTTTGGATTGGAAGTCGCACTAACCTTTGCGTAATTTAGTGCTAAATCGTTGGACCCCTTTAGTTTATAGGTTGTTGCTAGTTCATAATTAACTGCGCCATCGTTAGGGTTTTTTTTATAGCATTGCGAAAAGAGAAAAAGCGCCTCATCAAAATTGCCCTTCATTCGCGCCGCGCAACCATTAATAAAGTTTGAAGCATAAAATATTTCGCTTGCATCTTCACTTAAAATTTTAGGATTAGAAGTTGATGTGTTTTTAATACTATTTTTTTTGCTTTTACACGAAAACAAAAAATATACCAAAGTGCAAGACATTAGAAGTATTAATATATATTTTAAAATTTTACGCAACAATTTGTGTGTAATCACTAATGCTTAAATTTAAGGCTTTGCTAGTTACTTCGGCACCATTGCCAAGCATACTATTAGCAATACTTGCATTATTAATTTTAGCATCGTTTTGTATAATTGAATTTTTAACGATACTATTTACAACTTTTGAATTAGCTCCAATACTTACATGCGGACCAATAATACAATTTTCTAAAACTACATCGTTTCCGATAAAACAAGGTTCAATAACAATACTGTTAATGTTTTTAAGATTAGTACCTTTTAGGATTGGCTTGCCTTTATCAAATTCTAACACACGTTGGTTGGTGTAAACTGTAGCATCTTTATTGCCGCAATCTAACCATTCGGTAACTTGGCCGGGTTTAAATTTAGTACCTTTAGCTTTCATATTTTCTAAAGCATTGGTTAATTGAAACTCACCCTTTTCAGTAATATTATTATCTAACAAATATTGTAGTTCTCTTTTTAAATAATCGCCATCTTTAAAATAATAAATACCAATAATGGCAAGGTCGCTAACAAAAGCTTCAGGTTTTTCAATAAAATCGGTAATTACATTGTTACTATCTAATTTTACTACTCCAAATTGGTTGGGATTATCAATTTTTTGAACCCAAATAACGCCTTCTTGTTCAGTATCCATTACAAAATCAGCTTTAAATAAAGTGTCGGCAAAAGCTACAACTGTTTTGCCTTTAATGGCATCTTTGGCACACATAATAGCGTGTGCAGTACCCAAGGCTTTTTCTTGGTAATAAATACTGCCTTTAGCACCTTGACTTTCTGCTACTTTTATTAAGTTTTGTTCAACTTCTAATCCAAAATCGGGAGCAATAACATAAGCAATTTCGGTAACTTTTTGTCCGCATACTTTTGTAATATCTTCAACTAAACGTTGTACAATTGGCTTGCCACCAACAGCTATTAAGGGCTTAGCAGTAGTAAGAGTATGCGGCCGCATACGTTTACCTTTTCCTGCCATTGGGATAATAATTTGCATAATTCTTTAAAAATCTCACAAAAATAACATAATTTACCGATGTATTAAGCCTAATAAATGTGAACAAAAAATACTTTACAGCTATAGTTTTGCCACCGCCTATTTTAAGTGAAATAGAGGCAATTAAACACGATTTATTTTTAAAACACAATTTAAGGGGGGCATTGCTAAGCCCTGCACATATTACATTGCATCGACCTTTTGAATGGAGGGAAGAAAAAGAATCGCAATTAATTGATATTTTAAAAAAAGTTGAGTTTAAAACTGGATTTAAAGTAGAGTTAAAAAACTATAATTTTTTTGAACCTCGCGTTATTTTTATTGATGTTTTAAAAAACAACATTTTAAAAGAATTGCATACTTCTATAAAAAAATTTGCTCAAAAAGAATTAAAATTACTTAACGAAATAAACGATTTACGGGGCTTTTATCCCCACGTTACTGTAGCCTTTAGAGATTTGAAAAAACCATTATTTTATGAATTAAAAAAAGGGTTCGAAACTAAGGAGTATTATAATTCTTTTAATTATAGTGGATTTTCTTTATTAAAATTTGAAAAAAAATGGGAGGAGATTTGCTTTTTTGAAAAGTAATTTTAAAATATTTGTGCGTTAAAAATTAAGTACATTTATACAATCATTTTAAAGGTATAATGGTTTTACGTAGCGAAAATTTAGTGAAAAAATATAAAGCCCGCACAGTTGCCAATAATGTTTCTATTCAGGTGCAGCAAGGCGAAATTGTTGGTTTGCTTGGCCCAAATGGAGCGGGCAAAACCACATCATTTTACATGATTGTTGGAATGGTAAAACCCAATAGTGGCAAAATATTTTTAGATGATTTAGATATTACTAAAGAGCCAATGTATCGGCGTGCACAATTAGGCGTAGGTTATTTGCCTCAAGAAGCTTCGGTATTTCGTAAATTAAGTATTGAGGATAACATTTGCGCTATTTTAGAAATGACTAAACTCACAAAAAAAGAACAAGCCTTAAAAGTAGATGGTTTACTAGATGAGTTTGGTTTACAGCACGTTCGTAAAAATTTGGGCGACCAGTTAAGCGGTGGCGAACGTCGCCGAACCGAAATTGCGCGTGCTTTAGCAACCGACCCGAAATTTATTTTATTAGATGAGCCCTTTGCAGGCGTAGACCCTATTGCAGTTGAAGACATACAAGCTGTTATAAGAAAGCTAAAACAAAAAAATATAGGTATTTTAATTACCGATCATAACGTACACGAAACCTTAAATATTACCGATAGAGCCTATTTACTTTACTCTGGTAGCGTAATAAAAAGTGGCACCGCCGACGATTTAGCTAATGACGAGCAAGTACGTAAGGTTTATTTAGGGCAAAACTTTGAATTAAGAAAGTAATAATTTTTAACCTTATTCCTAAATTTATTTTGCGAATTTTAATATGTGAAAAATTATTTCCAAAAAAAATTATATGCCATTTCTATTTTACCATTTTGTTTTGTGCTATTACTATGGCTAGTTTTTTTAATTGGTTATTTTAACAAAATTAACCTTGTAAAATATGGCGTTTTACCCCGAGAAACAAATGGCTTATTCGGCATAATAACTTCAATTTTTATTCATGGCGATTTAGAACACATTGCCTCCAATTCTTTGCCCTTAATTGTTTTAGGGATGATATTATTTTTCTTTTATAAAAAAATTGCTAAACAAGCATTTGTATGGATTTGGTTAATTAGCGGCGCTTGGTTATGGATTGGTGGGCGTAATAATGTCAATTACACAACTTATCACATTGGCGCAAGCACGTTAATTTATGGCTTAGCATTTTTTTTATTTTTTAGCGGGGTATTTCGCAAACACCTACGTTTAATGGTAGTTTCGGCGCTTGTTGTTTTTTTATACGGTAGCATAATGTGGGGGGTTTTTCCATTTAAAGATGAAATAAGTTGGGAAGGACATCTATTTGGCGCACTTGCAGGCTTATTAGTAGCTTATAATTATCGAAAAGAAGGTCCTCAAAAAAGAGAACATACTTGGGACGACGAAGATGACGATGATTTAAACAACAAAGATGATTTAATTGAAGAAATAAAAACTAATAACGTCTCAATAAATTATGTTTATAAGCCAAAAACTTCACCAAACAATAAATTGATTTAACGTTTTACATTTGAGCTTAATATGCATTATACTAACAATTTTTAATCTTAATTTTAAAATTGTTAATTATTTTTATTGCACCCCCCTTTATTTTGACATATTTTTGTAAAAAAATATACTTTTTTATTACTTACCCCTATAAAAACATAAATATATGAGTACAAAACGCACTTTAGCTATGCAAGATGTTGTAAAACGAACGCCAGTAGAGTTCAATAACAACAAACAACAAGTTTCTCAATATTATGGCAGCAACGTATTTGGATTAGATGCCATGCGAGAATTTCTTTCAGAAGAAGCCTTTAACAGCATTCAAAACTCCATGCACCAAGGCACTATTGTTGAACGAAAAATGGCCGATCAAGTAGCGGCATGTATGAAGGCTTGGGCACAAAGCAAAGGCGTTACGCATTTTACACATTGGTTTCAACCATTAAGTGGCGCTACTGCCGAAAAACATGATGGCTTTTTTGAACCTATTGAAGGCGGACGCGCCATTGAACGTTTTAGTGGAAATGCCCTAGTGCAGCAAGAACCAGATGCATCCTCTTTTCCAAACGGAGGGATTCGTAATACTTTTGAAGCACGCGGCTACACGGCTTGGGACCCAACCTCGCCTGCATTTATTTGGGGACAAACTTTATGTGTACCAACTATTTTTATTTCTTATACTGGCGAATCGCTAGATTTTAAAACTCCTTTATTAAAATCATTACACGCTGTTGATAAAGCCGCTACCGAAGTTTGCCAGTACTTTGATAAAAGCGTTACTAAAGTAATTGCCACCTTAGGTTGGGAACAGGAATATTTTTTGGTAGATTCTGCTTTGTATAATATTCGCTACGACATTCAGCAAACAGGTCGTACTTTATTTGGGCACGCATCTGCAAAAGGTCAGCAATTAGAAGACCATTATTGGGGTTCGATACCAGAGCGTGTTTCGGCTTACATGCGTGATTTTGAGTATGAAGCTCACCTCCTCGGCATTCCTGTTCGTACTCGTCATAACGAAGTGGCACCTGCACAATTTGAATGCGCGCCTGTTTTTGAGGAAACAAATTTAGCTGTTGACCATAATTTATTATTAATGGATGTAATGGAAAAAGTGGCTATTCGTCATAACTTCCGTGTATTAATGCACGAAAAACCTTATGCTGGCGTAAACGGAAGTGGTAAGCATAACAACTGGAGTTTGGCTACTAATACAGGGAAAAATTTATTATCTCCAGGAAAAACCCCTAAAACAAATTTACAATTCTTAACTTTTTTTGTTAATACTGTAAAAGCAGTTTACGAACATGCAGATTTATTACGAGCCTCAATAGCATCAGCAAACAACGACCACCGCTTAGGTGCTAACGAAGCACCTCCTGCAATTATGAGTGTTTTTTTAGGTGAGCAATTATCAAAAGTTTTAGATGAGTTAGAAAAATCGGTGCACTCGGGTAAAATGAGCCCTGAGGAAAAAACTGCTTTAAAAATGAACATTGGGCGAATACCTGATATTTTGTTAGATAATACAGATAGAAACAGAACATCGCCTTTTGCCTTTACAGGTAATAAATTTGAATTTAGAGCTGTTGGAAGCAGTGCCAATTGTGGCGGACCAATGACTGTGTTAAACGCAATAATGGCTGAGCAATTAGTTGCATTTAAAAAAGATGTAGATGGTTTAATGGAAAAAAAAGTTGAGAAAGACGAAGCTATTTTTCAAATATTAAAAAAATATATTATTGAAAGTAAAAAAATTCGTTTTGAAGGAAATGGCTATGGTGATGCTTGGAAAGCAGAAGCTAAAAAACGTGGCTTAAATAATATTCCTACAACACCAAATGCGTTAGATGCTATGATTTCTAAAAAATCGTTACACATGTTTGAGTCTCAGGGAATTTTAAATCACCGCGAACAAGAAGCACGGTATGAAATTAGTTTAGAAACCTACACAAAAAAAATTCAAATCGAAAGTCGAATCATTGCCGATATGGTAGATAATCAAATTATTCCGGCTGCATTAACCTATCAAAAAACTTTAACCGATAATGTAGTGGGTTTAAAAACTATTTTAACTGGGGCTGATTATAAAAAAGCAAGCTATACACAAATTACATTAATTAAAGAAATTAGTGAACGCGTTAGCACAATAAAAAAAGCAGCAGATGATATGACCGAAGAACGCAAAAAAGCAAATACCTTAGATAATGCAAAAAAACAAGCGCACGCTTATTGCGAAAAAGTAAAACCTTTTTTTGAAACCATTCGCTACAACGTTGATAAACTTGAAAACATTGTTGATGATGCGACGTGGCCATTACCGAAGTATAGAGAGATGTTGTATTTGAGATAAAATTATTTATGTTTAAATTTATTTACTTTACGTTTTAAATTTGCTACTTTTAAAGCCCTTACCACACGAGAAACTGGGATGTTGTAGCTAACGCCTAATTTGTAGCCATTTAATTGCTTGTAACTTTTATCGTAAATGGTATATTCTACATTTAGTGCTACTGCTCCAATACCAATTTGAGTACCAGCGCTAAAAAAAGTAACATCTTTTTTTGTTAATAATATATTTGTTTGCGGATTAAGGGCGGCGTCAGGATTTGTATTAATATAATTTGTATAAGATATTAAACCCGAATCAGAATTAAATTTTAAATCCCCAAAATGCGCTTTGCCAATACCAGCAAATGTTATAATAGAAAAGTTAGCGGTTGCTTTTTTAACCCGACTTTCTCTATAAATATAATCCTTACTTTGAAACCAATTCACCCACTCTAAACCAATTTGTGCTCCGTATTTTAATGAGTTTGTAAATACGCCATCTATCCTCCCTTTAAAGCTATTGTTGTTAATAGCACTTGTATCATAACTTCTTCCAAAGGGTTCTCCAAAATAAACATTTTCTTTTTCAATAAAAGCATTTAAAAATAAAGCTCCACGGCGGTAACCCATATTTACACCATAACTGTTTAATAAATCGGTTTTATTATTATTTTTTATGTTAGTTGCAATACGAGGGCCGATAAAGAAAAAAGGTTGCACATCACGGCAATTCATAGTTTTATCTCCGTAATTATCTGTCCAAGTAGCAGAATAACGAGTTACAACTTTTGCACCGCCAGTAGCACTATACTCAATGCTTTTAGTAGTAATGCTTTTAAAATCGGTTTCCCAATGCGCCATAGCCGTGTGGCTAAATTCCTTAGGATTCATTAAAATTTGTAAAGGCGAAAATGCAATACCAATACTAGGATATAAAGCTAAGCTATTGAAGTTTGAACTTTTTGCAAAATTAATATTACCATCGGCATGGTATTTAGCATTAATAGTAATTAGACCTAATTTTAAAAACGCACCGCCGTATGCCCCAATACCAAACGTTGTAGGGGCATTATCATCTGTTAAATAAGGGTCTTTACTTTCTGCTAACATAAAACGTAAACCCATTATTGGGCCAAAATTAAGTGAGCGAGACCGAGTTAATAATTTGTGGTATTTAAATCCAAAAAAAATCATTGAGGTGGATGTAGTAACAACAGGTTTATCTATTTTATAAGCCATGCCTTTTAAAGCTCCCATTTCGAATAAGCCTGCTACTTGCAAAACAGGGCCAGTCATGTAACCCAACGAGGTAATGTTATTTCGAAGGGAGGGTTGTAATACTTCCATTCCTATGGTGGTAAAACTAAATAAAACATTGTACCTTTGGGTGCGATGCTTTTCATTTACACTCATGGTTGAGTTGGTAGGTTTACTTAATAAACCACCGTCATCTTGGGCAGATATTATGTAATTACTAAAAATTAGAAGGCATAAGAGTAGTTTTTTCATTCTTTTTTTAAAAACTATACGTTTTAATTAATTATTATTTTTTTGGTGAACAATTTATTTTGTGCGCTAACAGTTAAAAAATATACTCCGCTAGTTAAGCCATTAGTTTTTAGAGAGAAGTTATTGGAAGTTGCTGTTGTTTTTAAAACTTCTTCACCTAGTATGTTGGTGATGAAAATAGTAGTTGAGGCTTCGAGATTATTAACTAACAATTCTATATTAATAATTCCGTTAGCGGGATTTGGAAATATTGTAAAGTTTAAGTTATTTATTGTAGTTGATTTTATAGACGTAGCAGTTGTATTATAATTGTATTTTGTACTACTCATAAAAATATTACTATTAGGCTGAGTTTCTGCACTTTTTTCATTTAAAAGATAACTAGTTGCATTAAAATCATTAATGTTTTTATTAGATTGTAACTGATATAATGGAAAATAATAATTATCGTTAAATGAATTACAAAATAATTGGTTACCCCATGTGGCATTTCGATACCATTTTATTCCATTAGGGTAGGCGCTTGAATTAATATCTTTGTATGATATTGTGCTCCACTCTCCGCTAATATTGTAAGTGTAGATATATGTAAATAGATAACTAAATCCATTACTGTAAGATTTTAAACTATCAACTAAATTACTATTACCTGTGTAAAATAATTTATATAATTTATTGGATGATGAAAATTGTGGATTTGAATATTTCCATTCTATTAAATTTCCAAAAGAGTTATACGAAAATTTCCATCGTATTAATTGACCGTTAGATGGGTACTTATCTGTTATAGAATCAGTTAATCCTGTTGTGCTTTTAAAATAATAGCGTTTTAAAGCAATAGTTGTTGAAGTTGTTAGAACAGGGCCTTGGTAAAAATAAACTGAATCAATCAACGGTGAGTAATAATAGTCACTTGTTTGTTGCGATGAAAAATTTCCATTCCAATAAATGAAAGTGCTATTCTTCAACAGCTGCGTGTAAGTGACGTTGTAAGTATAAGTATTTGCCCATTTTATTTGTAACGGGCTGGTAAAAGAATTGCCATTACCCATTTCAACACTCGAATCAGCAAAAGTTCTAAGGATGGGTTTAAAATCG
>Ga0163144_10006033_pt1 | contig 26834 bp, 15 predicted proteins | sample OliLak19BULKMAT1_FD_123175 | JGI IMG/M metagenome (GOLD analysis project Ga0163144, IMG submission 123175) | Freshwater microbial mat bacterial communities from Lake Vanda, McMurdo Dry Valleys, Antarctica - Oligotrophic Lake LV.19.BULKMAT1 | ecosystem: Environmental > Aquatic > Freshwater >...
GCCCGATAGAAGTTGCCCCGACTCGAAGACGTTCGCCCACACCGTGAAGAAGGTCTCCGGGATCGCGGCCGCGTCGATCGACGAAAACCCCTGGGGAATCCTGAGGCAGGAACCGGCAGGGGCCACGCAGTACTCGGCGTAGCCTCCGCCCGCCACCAGGGCCATTACCAGTTCACCGGTTCGGACCGTGGATACATCCGCGCCGATGGATACGACTTCACCCGCCACTTCCGAACCCGGAATATCGGTGACTCCGGTGGGGGGCGGATACTTTCCTTCGCGCTGAAGAATATCGGGGCGAGCAGACGCCCTCGTGGATCGGCCGAAGCCTGACTCAGTCTGCCGATCGCGGGTGTCCGTCTCGACCAGCGCCTTCAGCTTCGCCAGTTCGTCGGCAAATAGTCGCCTTGCCACCTCGACCTGACGGCGGTGGGTCAGGGTGGCGGGTGCGAGCGCCCGCGACTGCTCAAAACCAATGCCCGCGCTGATTCCTCGACCCTGAGTGGACCCCAGACGGCGCGAGCCCAGGCGATACCCGCGGGCCTCTCCCTCGAACTCCGTGGAGTCCCCATGCCAGAAGGCAGGATCGAGGTTGCCCGCCGTATTCCAAGTCGCCCGGGCGGACCCATGGGGATCCTTGCGCCACCGTCGCTCGGGCCTCCTAAGAAACTCCCACCCAAGTTCAATGTTTGCAACAGGGAAAAACCATCGAGTTTCTGGTCAACACGATCGGCACGCAGTGCCGTGGACCACTCGATAGTATGTTCCAGGACTCCTAGGGGCGGCGGAGCCTCCGCGCGCTCAGACTGCGTTGAGGCCATCGAGGTAGCCAGAGGAACGAGACCCAATACCAGAACTGGTGCCAACCGCCTCATGATCCACCCCTCCGAACTTTGGTCCGAGGTGACTGAACCCCCGTCCCCATCAGCTTGATAGTACCGCCGGGCACAAGCTCCGCCTCGGGGGCGTCTATCAAAATGTAACCCCGCGGGCCGCCACGGAAGGCTTCGGCCGCCCGGACGATCGCGCCTAGGCGTTCTTTGAGGGCTCGGTCCACCGCGCTGGCGGTGCGATTCGAGGACTCGCGACCAACCTCCGCCAGTAGAGCGATCCAGACTTCGACGCCGGTTCGCGTTGCTCCAGCGGGCTCGGTGGAAATGCCCAACGGGAATCCCCTATCATTGCCTTGCTTGACTACTCAGACGACGATGCCTTCACAGAGCCTCCCCCCGGCGCGAGAAACCCCGGTCATCATCCTCTGCGGAGGCCAGGGGACCAGGATCCGCGACGTCAGTGAGTCGCTGCCAAAGCCCATGGTGCCGGTGGGCGGTCTGCCGATTCTGTGGCACATAATGAAGATCTACGAGGCGCACGGTTACAGGCGGTTCATCCTGGCCCTCGGCTACAAAGGCTGGTTAATCAAGGAGTTCTTCTTGAACTTCCGCGCCATGACCAGCGACTTCCGTCTCGAACTGGGTGGGGACGGGCCGGCCGAGTTCCTCACCCGGCGCCAGCGTCTCGACTGGTCCATCACATTCGTCGAGACTGGAGAGTCCACCCAGACCGGCGGCCGGGTTCTGGCCTGCGAGCCCTACGTGGACACTGACGATTTCATGGTGACCTATGGGGACGGCCTTGGTGATGTGAACGTCGAGGAGCTTCACCGCTTTCACCTCGACCACAGCCGGCTCGGCACGGTAACCGGAGTGCGGCCCCGGGGAAGGTTCGGCGCGATGGCCGTAGAAGGCGACACTGTTACCGAGTTTACGGAGAAGAAAGACGCCGGTGGCGGTCTCGTGAACGGTGGCTTCTTCGTCTTCAGGCGAGGTTTTTTCGAGACCCTTCACCAGTGCGGTGACACCATGCTCGAAACCGCTCCCATGAGTCGGCTGGTTACCGCCAGCGACCTCCGCATGTACTCCCACGACGGTTTCTGGGAACCGATGGACACCATGCGCGAGTACGTGCTCCTGAATCGAATGTGGGAAAGCGGCGAAGCCCCCTGGAAGATCTGGAAGTGACAACCTCGAAGAATCAGATCGATCCCGCATTCTGGCGTGGACGTCGCGTCTTTCTCACCGGACACACCGGCTTCAAGGGCTCGTGGCTGTCACTGTGGCTCAAGGCCATGGGGGCCGAGACCGCCGGCTATTCGCTGTCGCCGCCCACGTCCCCGTCCCACTTCCAGGAGGCGAGGGTCGGCGAGGGCATGGTTTCGATCGAGGCCGATGTGAGAGACGCGGTGCGTCTGGCCACGGAAATCAAGGCATTCCAGCCAGAAATCGTGATTCATATGGCGGCACAGCCCCTGGTGCGGGACTCCTACCGCATCCCGGTCGATACGTTCTCGACCAATGTGATGGGCACGGTTCACCTTCTCGAAGCCGTGCGCACGACGCCCGGTATTCGCGCTGTCGTGAACGTCACAACCGACAAGGTCTACGAGAACCGCGAGTGGGTGTGGGGTTATCGCGAAAACGATCGCCTGGGCGGACACGATCCGTACAGCAACAGCAAGGCGTGTTCGGAAATGGTCACCGAAGCCTACCGATTGTCCTTCTTCCCAAAAGAACAGTACGGGGCCCACGGAGTCGCCGTGGCTTCGGCGCGCGCCGGGAATGTATTCGGCGGTGGAGACTGGGCGAACGACCGGCTGGTCCCGGACTGCATGAGAGCCCTGCTCGGGGGCCAGGAGATCGTGATTCGACGGCCCGCTGCGGTGCGGCCTTGGCAGCACGTTCTCGAACCCCTGCGCGGTTACCTCCTCCTCGCTCAGCGGCTTTTCGAGGAAGGGCCGGTCTTCGCCGAGGCGTGGAACTTCGGGCCCGGCGAAGACGGGGCTCGAACCGTGGCGTGGATCGCGGATCGCCTGACCACCCGCTTTCCCGGAGCCAGGGGAGTCCGCATCGACGGGGGCGCGAGCCCGCATGAGACAACCTTCCTCCATCTCGATTGCTCCAAGGTCAAAGCGCGCCTCGGATGGGAGCCCCTGGTGACGCTTGAGCAGGGGCTTGAGATGACGGCCGAATGGTTTGAGCGGCGCCAGAAGGGTGAGGATGTGCGTGAAATCACCCTCGAACAAGTCGCGAATTTCGCGCGCCGCCTCGGCGTGTGAGGTCCGCGGGGCGATCGGCTTGAAGCGGGTTCTGGTCACCGGAGCCAACGGTTTCGTAGGGCGGCACTCCCTTGCTCCACTTATGGAGCGGGGGTACGAAGTTCACGCGGCGGGTCTTGGGCCCCGCGCGCCCTTTGTGCCCGAAGGCGTCCTCTGGTACGACACCGACCTGCTCAATCCGGTCTCCTGTCGAGATCTCCTCGCGGCGGCCCAACCCTCCCACCTTCTGCACTTCGCGTGGTATGCGGCGCACGGACTCTTCTGGGCGTCGCCCGAAAATCTCCGCTGGGTGGAGGCGACGCTTTCACTCCTCCGGCACTTCCGCGACGCCGGGGGCGTGCGTTTCGTGGGTGCGGGAAGCTGCGCCGAGTATGAGAGTCAGGCCGGGGCGTGCCATGAAGAACGCACGGCGCGGAAGCCGGCGAACCTCTACGGTGTCTGCAAGAACGCGGTGCAGGAAATTCTCGCGGGCTATGCCCAGACCACGGGTCTCAGCAGCGCCTGGGGGCGGATCTTCTTTCTCCACGGGCCGAACGAACATCCGGACCGTCTGGTAGCTTCGGTCATCCGCTCTCTTATCGAGGGACGCTCGGCGAAATGCACCGAGGGGCTCCAGGTGAGGGACTTCCTCCATGTGCAGGATGTCGGAGGAGCATTCGCCGCGCTTGTCGACCACGATGCCAAAGGGCCGGTCAATATAGCCTCGGGCGAGGCTGTCTCCGTCCGCGCGATTGTCGAGATCATCGCCCGGCTGATCGGGCGTCCCGAACTGGTCGAGTTTGGAGCCCTTCCCACGCGGCCGGGAGAGGTCCCGGCAATCTTTGCCGACACCGGCAGACTCAACAACGAGGTCGGCTTCCGTCCCCGCCTGAGCCTCGAAGAAGGACTCGGCCGCACCATCGAGTCGTACCGTTAGCTTCCTTTAAGGAGACCGCACAACCATGAGCAATCGAGGCCACTGTCGTTTCTGCGACGCCATCCTGAAGACAACGTTCGTCGACCTTGGCATGTCGCCGCTCTCGAACTCCTACCTTGACGCGCGCCAGACCGGGGACATGGAACGGTTCTTCCCGCTTTACGTCTGGGTCTGCGACGCGTGCTTCCTGGTCCAACTCGAGGAGTTCGAAACACCAGAGGCGATCTTCTCGGACTACGCGTACTTCTCCTCGTACTCCGACTCCTGGGTGAGCCACGCGCGGCGTTACGCGCAGACGATGATTCCCCGCTTCTCCCTGGGTCCGTCGAGCCAGGTGATGGAAGTGGCCAGCAACGACGGCTACCTCCTTCAGTTCTTCGTGGAAGCGGGCATTCCCGCGCTTGGGATCGAACCCGCCGCCAACGTGGCCGCGGAGGCGGAGAAGAAGGGCGTCCCGAGCCTGGTGCGTTTCTTCGGCCGGACCCTGGCCAATGAACTGGCGGCCTCTGGTCGCCAGGCCGACCTGCTGGCCGGGAACAATGTCTTCGCCCATGTTCCGGACATCAATGATTTCGTGGCCGGCATCCAGATCGTGTTGAAGCCTGAAGGTGTCGCCACTCTGGAGTTTCCGCACCTCCTGAGGCTGATCGAAGGTAACCAGTACGACACCGTGTATCACGAGCATTTCTCTTACCTCTCGCTGCTTTCGGTGGAGAAGGTGTTAGCAGCCCACGGCCTCTCGGTTTTCGACGTCGAGGAGATTCCTACCCACGGAGGCTCGTTGCGGGTCTTCGCACAAAGGCGCGAGGCAGGTCGAAAGATCGAGGACGGGGTGGATCGTGTCCGCAAGGCGGAAGCCGCGTTTGGCCTGGACCGCCGCGAGACCTACCTCGCCTTCGCGAAACAGGTCGGAGAGAACCGGTTGTCCGTTCTCGAATTCCTTATAAAGGCTAAACGGGAAGGACGCAAAGTGGCGGGCTACGGAGCTCCGGCCAAGGGAAACACGCTTCTCAACTACTGCGGCGTGCGTTCGGATCTCATGTCTTTCACCGTGGACCGCAGTCCGCACAAGCAGGGAAAGTTCCTGCCCGGGGTTCACATCCCCATCTCCGCCCCCGAGCGAATCGCCCAGGAGCATCCCGACTACGTCGTCATTCTGCCCTGGAATCTGCGGGATGAGGTGATGGAGCAGATGGCAGGAATCCGCGAGTGGGGCGGGAAGTTCGTGACCTTCATTCCGAAGGTGCAGGTCCACTCGTGATTTTCACCCCCGCCCGGCTCGCGGGCGCTTTCGTTCTGGATCTCGAGCGGAGGGAGGACGACCGTGGCTTCTTCGCCCGCACCTTCTGCCGCGGGGAGTTCGAAGCCCACGGCCTGCGGTCGGAAATCGCACAGGCCAACGTTTCGCACAATCGCAGCCGCGGGACGCTGCGGGGTATGCACTACCAGGTCGAACCTCGCGCCGAGACCAAAGTTGTTCAGTGCGGCACCGGAAGTATTTACGACGTGATCGTGGACCTGCGGCCGCTGTCCCCAACCTTCCGCCAGTGGGAAGGATTCGAACTGTCATCGACCAACCGACGAATGCTCTACATCCCGGAAGGCTTCGCTCACGGCTTCCAAACCCTGGCGGACGACTGCTCGGTGCTTTATCTGATGGGTGAGTTTTACTCACCCGAACACGCGCGCGGCGCGCGGTGGAACGACCCCGCATTCGGCATAGATTGGCCGCTACCGGAACCCCTTGTCTCCGACCGAGACGACTCGTTTCCGCTCTGGTCTTAGAAAACGGGTCGTGGCTTGGGGGGAAGGATGGAGTGTGGGACGTCCGGCTCCGTGGCCATCACTAGTAGACGGGGGGGCAGCCGGCGATGCTGGTCGCCGCGAAGCTTTTGAGCAAGGATCGCGCGGAGTTCCGCGGCGGGCTGGTGGTCATCGGTTTTGCCGCGCTGCTCCTGGTAGCGTGGTCCTTCGCGGTCCCGATTTTCGAGAGCCCCGACGAAGCGCATCATGGGGAGGACTGGACCCATGTCCTATATGGGCATCGGCCTCGCGGGGGCGTGCGGCTGCATTCGGGCCGTGCGGCGGGAGCAGTTGAACAAATGGCTTGCCGCTATTCTGGCCTCAATCCCGATTCTCGCTTTTAGGCGTCGTGATTCGAATCAATTTTCGCGCCACTCAACCCCAGGGCCGTTGCGTAGGGTTAGAGCGAGAAGAAACCAGGGGAAGGTTCTAGATCACTCGGTCCGATGCGCAGCTCGCCTACGGTATGCGGCTGAATCCTCGGCCCATAACTGCACCTGTCGTGGTGTGACGTCATCGGAGTCGTTCCCGTCGACCCTGTGCGTCTGGACGATGAGCGAGCCGTTGGAGGCTGGGTTCAGGTCGAGCGCGTGTCCGCGGCCACCTTTGAGAGACGCCACGAACCGGAATCATTCGGGCCTCCCCTGTGTGCAGGACCGGTACTCGTTGCTGGGGTCCACCGTTTGCAGCGCCGGGCTCACAAGGGAGAGGCGAGAGAGTGGACGCCCTGCACCTCAGCGTCAAGGAGCTTTCGGGTGTTGGCTTTCCCCAGCGGCAGGAACCTTCGCACCCGTCGCCCGGCTTCGAAACACCGAGAAACCAACATTGCCCACGCGTTTGGAAGGGCTATTCCAGAGTTATTTGCCGCCGCGCGGTCCGTCTTTCAGAAGTGCTCAAAACTGTCTTCTTGGGCCGCCTAGCATCTGATACTATCGCGACTCTCGATGGGAACCAATGGCTTCTGCCTCGGCTGACGTGACGGAAGATCTCGAGAGTAGAAGCCCGCTGGTTGCGTCCCCTGCCCCCACAGACGCGGTTTCCGAAACAACCAATCCTCTGTACGATCTGATTCTGAACAGCGGTGACCGGAGCGACGGCTCCGATGAACTCCACGGGCATGGGGTCGATGGTCCATCACGGTTCGCTTTCTCGCGCCAGCGAGCAAACCTCCTGCGACCTTTCTCGTTCTCGCCCGGTCAAAGAATTCTCGAAGTAGGAGCGCGGAGTGGCCCTCTCACGAGGTACCTCGGGGAGACCGGAGCCGAGGTCGTAGCACTTGAGCCGGACCTTTCACTGGCGGGTTGCGCGGCCGCTCGATGTGAGGGACTCGCGAACGTCCGGGTCGTCGCCGGACCGGTCGAGTCGTTCGAGGATAGCGACGGTTTCGATGCGGTGCTCTGCGTCGCCTCCCCCTCCGCAGTTGCTGAGCCCGACTGGCTTCGATGGCTCCCAAGACTTCAGGGCTGGAGCCGGGGGGCGCTGATCGTGGCTTCCCGCAACCCCCTTGGACTCGCAGAACTGCTCGGGCACCAGGAGAATCCCTCCGGAGAGGCCTGGGCCAGCATCGAGCATGTGGATCCGGCGCTTACGCGTTACCGTTTGAGCCAGAAGCTCGCAGACGCGGGTTTCGGTTTCCAGAACTGGCTTTTTCCTTTTCCGGGTCCGGATTTTCCTCGCGTCGTGCTCAGCCAGGGGGCCTATGGGAAAGCAGGCGGTCCCGCTTTCGTGGACCAGCTCGTTCGATGGCCCTTCGAGAGCCATGGGCCTCGACGTCCGCGGGTCTGCGACGAGCGGCGGGCCCACCGGGGATTTCTGGAGGCGGGACTTGGTCCGGAGGTCGCACCCGCTTTCTTGATCGCAGCCGCGGCGAAAGCGCGCGATGTCGAGGGGCTGCTGGATTCACGGAGTCTGGCCTGGCACTTTGGTGATGACCGCATGCGCCGCTGGCTGGCCACAAAGCGTTTCACCGCGGATCAGGTCCTCGCGACGCCGCGTCGCCGGGAGAAACTCACAACGCGAGGCTGGCTGCATCAGGCTCGGCCTGGGGCCTTTCCGAGAGTCGCCGGAGAATCGCTGGAACAGCGCACGCTCGAGGCCTGCGAACTTGGCCTTGAACCCCTGCGCGATGTGCTGACCCAGTGGCGAACGCACTTGCGGCGTCTCGAAGGAGCGGGCGGCGAGGCGGAGGCCCAGCCACATCCCTTTCGGTCGACCGAATCAAAGCACCTTCTTCCACCACAGTACATAGACGTCGGCCTCGCAAATTTCATAGTCGATGCCGAGGGCGTCGTTCATTACATAGATCCGGAATGGCAGGCAGCAAGCGCCATCGACGCGGATGTTGCCTGCGCCCGGGGCCTGTTCTGGTTCGCGGTCGATCTCGTCATTCGCGGCGTCCAGCATCCCTGGCCGCCAGAAGCGACCGTCGCTGAGCTCGCGGAGGCCATGGGAAACCTGTGCGGGACACCCGTCGGCACCGCGATACGGGAACGATTATGGGCCGCCGAGGCAGAGCTGCAGACCAAGGTGGGCGGCGGGCGGCCCGAGGACCATTTGGCTGGCCTGCAAGGCCTGGCCGCGTGCTCGCAGCTGTCCTTTGCCGTCGGGCGGCGCCTGCCGTTCGTGGCCCTCGCTCGAAAAGCCGCCGCCGCCAACGAGCGGCTTCTGGCTCTTACGGGCCAGCTCGATACTGAGCAAGCCAACCGAAGAAGCGTCGATGAGCAGATCCAGACCCTGCGCCAGGCGCTCGGCGAGAGTGAGACCAAGGGAGCAAACCGCCAGGCGCAGTTGGACGTGGAAATTGAGGCGCTGAAGGCGTCGCTCGCCCAAACCGAGGCACTGAAGACCGAGTTCTTGCAGAGCACGGAGAGCCTTCTCGCTGACCACCAGACCCGGTTGGAATTGCTTCGACAGAGTGTAGCCGTTGCAGAAGCGAAGGTTGAGGGTGTGCGTGTCGCGATGGCCCAGGAACACACGCGGGTCCAGGCTGACCACCAGCGAGAGTTGGAGACCTTACGTGGCGACATCGAGAAGGCCGGGACGAACTCGCAACGAGTTCTGGGAGACTTCGAGGCGCTGAAGACAATGTCCGGGCAGCAGGTGCGTGACCTGCGGTCATCCCGGCTGGATCTGACAAACCTCGAATCCATGCTCAGGACGCGTGAAACATTGATCGCGAGCCTTCGAGTAGACTTGGAGGAGTACAAGGCCCGTCTGGAGTCGGCCACGCAGGCGATGGAAGAGCGGGGCGACACCATCGAGTCCCTCGAACGCCAGATTGCCGAACGCGATGGAGGACTCACGCTTTTGGGCTCCGAGCTTTGGGGCATGAAGGAGCAGGTTGAGGTGCTCGTCGCGCGTGCTGCCACAAGAACCCAGTTGCTCCGCCGTCTCGCTCAAGAGGCCCGAGCTCCGAGCCTCACGTCGAGCGGGGTCTCCCGACGGGGTGCTGACAGTGAGGCCGTCGAAGAGGCGCGGGAGATGGCGCGACTGCTGGGCTTCGTGGCCGATGCGAGGTCGTCGGTCCGGAGCGAGATGGCGTGGCACGCGGTCGCACACACCGAGCGTCGCTTGAAAACCCTCCGGCAGGGGCTCGAAAGGGCGGAGCGCGCACCCTTGCGTCGACTCGATCGTGCGATCCGGAGACGTATTTCCCAGATCAGGGGATGGCCGTCTCGACGATCCCAGGAACGCCTTGTCGAGACCTGCGGTCTGTTCGACCCAGGCTTCTATCTGGACCAAAACCCTGACGCGCAAGTCTCTGGTATGAAGGCAAGCACTCACTATCTGGTCCACGGCGCACTGGAAGGCCGCGACCCCCACCCGTTGTTCCGGACCGCCTTCTACCTTCAAGAAAACCCCGACGTCCGTAGCAACGGAGTCAACCCGCTCATCCATTTCTGTTCCAACGGGTTCATTGAAGATCGGGATCCCCACCCGCTGTTCGACTTGAGCTACTACCTTGAGCGGAATCCCGACATCCGAGCGGCCGGAGTCAACCCACTGCTTCACTACCTCGCGGCAGGATGGGCCGAAGGCCGGGATCCCCACCCTTTGTTCGACTCGAGCTACTACCTCGAGCAGAACCCGGATGTAGTTCAGACCGGAGCCAACCCGCTCTTGCACTACGTGCTTTCGGGCACCGGCGAAGGGCGTAATCCGCATTCCCTTTTCGACACCGTCTTCTATCTCGATGGAAACCCGGACGTGCGCCATGCGGGCGCCAATCCGCTCGAGCACTTCATCCGCTTCGGCGCCCGCGAAGGACGCGATCCGTATCCCTTCTTTGATACCAGTCATTACCTGGAACATAATCCGGATGTCCGCCAGAGCGACGTGAACCCACTGCACCACTTCTTCGCGGACGGCAGCGCGGAAGGGCGAAATCCGGGGCCACTGTTCGACACGACCTTCTACCTGCGGAACAATCCGGATGTCCGGGCGGCCGGCATCAATCCTCTTTTCCACTTCGTCAATTTCGGCGCGATCGAGGGGCGAGATCCTCATCCGGTCTTTGCTCTTCCAAGGGCGGGCGCGTGAATTCAAACCCGAAACGACCTCGCGAACTGGACCCGGAAAGACGTGCCGAAGCGCTCGATCGGGAACTGCTGGCGGTTCGGGCGGAACTGACAGCGCGCCGAACGCTTCTTGGGACTCTCGAACGAGTCGCGAAAGAACGGCAGGCGACGGCAGGCGAGTACGAGCGGAAGGCGGCGGCGCTGGAGGCCGAGGTCGTTCACCTGCGCACGGTACTGGCCGCACAAACGGAGCTCGCGGCTACGCAAAGTCGTGAAGCCGCGCAGAACCGCTTGCAGGATTCCGCGGGCAAACGAGACGGGGAACGCCAAGGGTCGGCTTCTCGGTTCGCACACCCTGAAGAACGTGCGGCAAAAACGGGTCCACGTCCCGGACCGCCACCCCGGCTGCGTCGCTGGTTGTCGATTCTGCTTCACGAGCGCCGCTGCATCGCCGACATCGAGTCTTCCGGGCTGTTCGATCGCGAGTTCTACCTGCGTGAAAACCCCGACGTGGCGAAGGCCTCCGTCGATGCGCTGCGGCACTACCTTCGCTGCGGCGCGATTGAGGGGCGCTGGCCCAATCCGCTCTTCGATCCCGGCTACTACCTGGCCCAGACCGGCGGGGAGGCGTCCGCCAATCTGAACCCGCTGTGTCACTACATCCAAGAAGGGTGGAAGCGAGGACTGAATCCTCACCCACTCTTCAGCACAACGTTCTACCTGGAATTGCATGCAGACGTCGCGGCGAGAGACACGAATCCCCTCGCTCACTACCTGCGGCACGGTGGTCTCGAGGGGCGCGACCCCCACCCCGCGTTCAGCGGATCGTTTTACCAGAAGACGTATCCCGACGTGGTCGCCGCTGGTCTCGTCCCGCTGCTCCATTTCCTAAGCTCGGGTGCGAACGAAGGGCGCTCGCCAAGTCCGCTCTTCGATACCGCCTACTACCTCGAAACCAACCCGGACGTGCGTGCGTCGGGGTTGAACCCTCTCGTCCATTTCCTCACGATGGGGAAAAGCGAGGGACGGCGTGCGCGGCGGTTGAGACCCGGCCAACCGGACCCATCGGGGCCGCCCATGTTTCTGAGTCCGTGGTTCGCTCCGATCCAAATGACGTCGGCGATCTCACCGTATCTCACGGAGCCGACCCTGAACGTGCTCCTGCCACGCGTTGGTATGGGCAGCACTTCAGGGGGACCGAACACTGCGATCATCCTCGCCTGCAAGATTGCAGGCGCCGGTGTACCGGTGCGCCTCGTCAGCACCGACCTGCCGCTCGATGCCGACATCGAACCCTTCCGCAATCACATCCGGACCCTGATCGGCGACAACGCCCTGCCCCGGATCGAGTTCCTCGATGGGCATAACCGGAATCTCACGGTTGAATTCGGGCCAAACGACTGTTTCCTCGCCACCGCGTGGTGGACGGCCCAGCAGGCCCGGTTCGCCTCGCGGGGCATGGCGTCTCAGAAGTTCGTCTACATGATCCAGGACTTCGAGCCGTTGCTGTACGACGCGTCGACGCGCTACGCCCTCGCGCTCGAAACCTACGCTCTCGATCACGTGCCGGTGGTCAACACACGGGTGCTTTTCGACTATCTCGTGGGCCAGCGAATCGGCCGGTTCGCGGATCCGGACTTCGCCCGGCAGGCCCTCGTGTTCCAGCCAGCACTGGACCGTACCCTCTTCCGTCCCCGCCAAGGCGTGCTTCCCGCGCGGCGGCGACGTCTCCTCTTCTACGCCCGACCTGAGACCGGATCGCGAAACCTCTTCGAGATGGGCACATGGGCGCTTCAAGGGGCCATCCTGTCGGGTGATCTCGACCCCGGAGAGTGGGAGTTCTGGGGAATCGGACCCGACAAATTCGCACCGGTTTCGCTGGGTGGGGGAGCGGTTCTTCGACACTGGCCGTGGCAGGACATCACGGCCTATGCCTCGCTGCTACGGGAAAGCGATGTCCTGCTCTCGCTGATGCTCTCACCTCATCCGAGCTACCCACCGCTGGACATGGCGGCGAGCGGCGGTCTCGTGGTCACGAATAGTTTCGCGAACAAGACGGCCGACACCCTCACTTCGTTCTCGGAAAACATTGTCGTCGTGGACCCCACCGTCGAGAGCATCGTGAGGGGGCTTGGGGTCGCAGCCTGCCGGGTGGACGATTGGGGGGCCAGGCGTCTGCACGCGGCCATCGATCTCCCGTCCACTTGGGACAAGAGCCTGGAGGCGATCCTGCCCGCCCTTCTTGAGAGACTGCGGGCCCTTCTCAGCCGGAAATCCGAGCAAAGTGCGCCCATCGGGACGCTCTCGCCCTCACTCGTGCAAGCTCCGGCCTCGGACGACTACAGTCGTTTCCGGAGGGCGGCACTGGAGAGGCGCCGCGTGGACTTCTCGGGAGAGCCTGAACCAAACTTTCTGAGCTTCCTCACCACGGTGTGGGACACCGACCCCTCCTTCCTCATGACTCTGGCGGCAAGCGTCCTCGGCCAGGACGCCGCGGGTAGTTTCGAATGGGTCCTGCTCGACAACGGTTCCACGAATGCCGGAACCCGCCGCTGCCTCGCCCAAATCGCTGCCGACCCGCGGGTTCGTTTACTGCGCGTCGAGGAGAACCTCGGGATCGTGGGCGGCATGCGCTATGTCATCGAGAGGGCGAACAACCGCTACGTAGCACCCCTGGACTCGGATGACTTATTGACCACGGATGCGGTGAGGGTGGTGGCGAGGGCACTCGCCAACTGCGGCTATCCAGCAATCGCCTTTACCGACGAAGACCGACTCGAGGGCCACCGGACGAGCGACCCCTACTTCAAGCCGGGTTGGGACCCGGTGCTCTTCTCAAACTCCTGCTACATCGCCCACCTCGGGGCGTTCGACCGGAAGGCGGCGCTGGATCTTGGCGTCTACACCGATCCGGAGGTCGAAGGCAGTCACGACTGGGACACATTTACGCGCTTCCTCGCGGCCGGCCACACGCCGCTGCATATTCCCGAAGTGGTGTACAGCTGGCGGGTACACGAGGGGTCGACATCGGCCAACATGGGCTCCAAGCCCTTCGTCTACACGTCACAAACCCGGGTGCTCGCGCGCTTCCTCGCCGGCCAAAAAAACCCGCGCCGCTTTTACGTCGAGGCCAGCCCTTTCTTCAACGGCATGCCAGACTGGTGGATTCGCCTCAAGCAAGACGCGCCACGGCCGATCACCACCGTCGCAATAGGAGGGACGACAGAGTCATCCAGGCGAGAGATCCCGGACCGCCCAGAGGCCGGGCACGAGTTCGTGCGCATCGCCGGTCGCCGACTGTCGGAGCTTGGCGAGGTCGCCTTTCGCTGCGCTAGCGAAGGGCGCTTGATCCACCTGGTGGGAGGGGAAGCCGAAATCGACGGCGAACATTGGGCGCTGGAGGCGCTGGCCCAGATGGAACTGTTTCCCGACACCGTAATCGTCGGGGGGCGCATTCATGATGGCGAGAACGTGCTGGAAGCCGGAGGCTATCTGGGCTTCGGGCGGGGCGCCGATTCGCCCGACCGCGGCCGCCGTCTTCATGACCCCGGCTACTTCGCTCAGATGCTCAAGCCGCACTCGGTGGGCACGGTTCCGGTGCAGCACTGTGTGATCGATCCTGCGTTCCTCATGCGGTTCCTCGATGTGCATGTTCCTGCCGGGGTCGGCTTCGACTATCTGAGCGCCTGGCTCGGCGCCTTTGCCCAGCGGGAACGGCGGCGGGTGATCTACAGCCCGTTCTTCAGCGCCCGTCTTTACGGATCTTCAGGCTCTGCTCCGCAGGCAATCGAGATCAGCGGTTTTCGCCGGGCCAACCGCGAGATGTTCTTCACGCAGACCCTCCTTCCCCTTCAAATGGGTCTCAGCGCAAAAACTGCCTACCAGCCAACCCCCGAGATCACCCGGAAAAAAGAACTCGCCGACACCGAAGCGCAACTCGACCCCGCGGACGAATGTAGAGCCGACGCAATGGCCCGGCGGATTCGCTGGCCTCCAATCGAGGATGGACCGACGGTTGGCGTTGCGACCTGCGTTTACGGCGGTTCACCGGTCGAGCTCTTCCGCAAGACCGCGGCCAGCGTTACTCGCGCCCTTCGCGGGGGGGATGAATGGATCGTGCTGCTCAACGGTCCGGTCAGCGGCGAGCTTGCCGCCGTCGTCGAGCAGGTCTCGAGCCGCAGGGGTGTGCGAGTGATCGTGTCGGCCAAGAACCTGGGGATCATTGACGGTCTTTCGCGCTGTCTCCATGCCTCGGTGTGTGATCTGTTCGCGGTCGTCGACGGCGACGACCTGCTTGAGCCCGACGCTCTCCAGGTGATTTCGGCGGCGGCGAGAGAGACCGGCGCGGATTTCCTCTTCACGGACGAGGGGATCCTTAAGGGCGACGAAATCCTCCGCCTGCTGCGACGCGGCCCCTTCGACCCGGTCCTTGCTCTGGAGAATTCCTACATCTGGCACCTGTGCGCGTTTGACCGGCGCAAGGCCTTGGCCCTGGGTGCGTACTCCGACAACGGCTCCGAGTTCTGCCAGGACTGGGACGTGGTGATGCGATTTGCCCGAAGCGGGGCCCAGATCTCCCACGTGCCCCATGTGCTCTACCACTGGCGGACCCACGAGGCGTCTCAGAGCAACGCCGAGAAGCAGAACGAGGGTTCGGTCCTCTCGACCCGCAACGTGCTTGAACAACTGAGGACATCCCTCGACCTCGGGGATCATTATCAGGTGGCGCCTTTCCCGCGTGACCGGGGCGCGTTCGAGTGGTATCTGCGCCGGCTTCCCGAGGCGCTGCCCACTCTTGCGGCCCTGATCAGGCGGAAAGAAGGCGCACGGGGAATATCGGAGGCCGAACGTTCGTTGGGCGCCTCCAGCGGATACCTGAAGCGGATCGCCAGCGCGGCACCTCGAACCGGGGAGTGGGAATCCCTGCTTCAGGAGTTGATGGCCGAAGCGGAATTCGTGGTGGTGCTTGACGAGGATACGGCAGTCTGCGGGCAGGAATGGCTCTTTGAGGCCGTCAAGTATCTCGAGATCTTCCCGGATGCCGCAATGGTGGGCGGTCGAATCCTTGACGCCCGGGACCATGTCATCGAAGCGGCCACCGGGTCGGGAGGGCGGGGAGAACCGTTGGTTCCCCTTGTCGGAAAGCATCGGACCGACCCCGGTGACTGGGCGTTCGCGCTCAAGGCCCACACGACTAGCGCCCCGACGGAGGGTTTCTTCGTGGCCCGATGTCGGTTTCTCGCAGACGCGGGACGCTCGGCTTCCGAATCGACCCTTTCCCTTGCGGCTTTGCTGGGGCGAGCCGCGGCCGCGCAGGGCCTGCGCGTCGTCTACGCGCCGCTCATCGAAGGTCGCAGTTCTGGACATGAGGCAGTGGGGACAGGTTTGTCGAAGCCCGCTCCGAAGGCCTGGGAAGGCGCGCCCCGGATCGTCTCTCCCTCTGACTGGCAGGAGCTTGAAACCAGGCCGGAATTCTGGGTGAAGGCCGCGCCGGGTGCTCGCCTGGTGGTGCGCCTCTTCCCACACCGCCACCCCCACTCGCCTACTGACCAGACGGTCGCGCGGGTGACGCTCAGACCAAGCGGCGTCCCGACACTGCTCTACGGCAGGCCGGACTCTGCGTTGGCCGAGGACAACTACGTCGCCGCCCTCGAAGACGCGGATACTGGTCACGCGTTCTCCTGGCTGGCCATCCAGATCCGAGAAGTGCGGGACCGTTGGGTGAAGCGTTTCGAGGGCATGCTGGCTGAGCAGGCCCGATTCACTGGAACCACCGTCAAAGCCACCCGCCAGAAGCCGGGGTCCGAGCCGTTGTTCTCAATCACGACCACCGTTTACGACACCGATCCCGTCTTCGTATCGGAGCTCGCGGACTCCATCCTGGGCCAGCGGTGCGCGGACTTTGAGTGGCTGCTGCTCGACAACGGGTCGCAGGAGGAGGGGACGATCCGAATCTGTCAGGACATCGCAGCGCGCGATCCCCGGGTGCGCTTTTTCCGGACGGAGAGGAACCTCCACATAATCGGGGGCAACCGGTATGTGCTCGAACGGGCGAACGGAACCTACATCGTTCCTGTGGATGCGGACGATTTGGTCTACCCCGACGCGCTGCGCATCCTGCAGGCATTCATTCAGGACGCGAACAGCCCAGACCTCCTCTTTAGCGAAGAACAGAAGGTATTCTTTCTGGGGACGCCCTACGAACTCATCTGGCGCCCCGCATGGTCGGGGTTGTTCTCTCTTTCTACCTGCCCCGCATCCCATCTGATGGCCCTGCGCAGAACTCTAGCTCTCGAAGCAAAGCTCTACACCGATGACTACGCGCTCGGCAGTCACGACTGGGACAGTGCGCTGAGGCTTGAGGATCTCACTTCCCGAATCGTGCGCGTGCCCTACGTCTTATATGGCTGGCGGATGCATCCAGGCTCGGCCGCGATGAGCGAGGACTCGAAGAACTATCTCGCCGATTCGCAGATCGCGGTCGTCCGGGAGACGGTGAAGAGGAGAGGTCTCGCCGATCGCTTCGAGGTGATACCGGCACACACCGGTCTTGGCTACTACCACGCCCGTCCTCTTCCCGGGGTGCGCCGATGGCCTGGAGTCCTTCTCCACGCTGTGCTCTCTGGCGAAGACTTCGCGGAAGATCTTGCCTCCCTCAAGAAGAACCTGACCGCGACCCGTCTTGCGGAGATAGCCCTTCGGATTTACGTGCCCGACAACCTGCATCGGGGCATTGAGTCCGTCCTGCAGGCGCTGAACCCAAACGAGATGCCCGGTCGGGCCGTGCCCCAGGTGGTCGTCTACGGTCACGATTCGGACCTTCCGGCTCTGATGTTCAGTCCGGAGGTCGTGGCGCTAAAGGAGGTCCACGCGATCCTCAACCCCAGCCTGAGCGTCACTTCCGGCGAGTGGTTGATCGAGGCGGTCAGCACTTTCGCCCTGGACCCGGTAGTGGGAATCGTCGGCGGCTGCGTCACCGACGAGGAGGGAAAAGTGCAGCACATCGGTTACTCCTCCGGCCTCGATGGATTCTTCGCCACCCCCGCCTACGGTGGGGACACGTTCTCGGCCTACGGCGCCATCGCCCTGATAAGGCGTCATGTAACGGCGGTTTACGGATCGTTTACCGTCCTGCACCGTCGCGTCCTCGAGAAGATCGGCGCACCCTCGGGAATCGATCGGCGCGACGGCCTCCACGGAATCGAGTACAGCCTGCGCGCCGCCGCCGCCGGATTCCGCGTCGCGTACTCTCCCCACACCCGGGCGGTTGCAGCCATCCCCCTCGCCCACCCCGCTGGCTCAACCAACCCGCGTCTGCGGGAGGAAATCCGCGCGAAGTACGGGGCGGGGACCGACCCTTTCTATTCGCCGCAGTGCTTCCAAACCGCGGATGCCGATTATTACGGTCGAGTTGAGGTCTAGGGAATGACCGCCACAGGTAAGGATCGCCCGTTGATCGAAAGCGCGCCTGCTTCGCCGCCCCGCGACCCGAGATTCCAGACTCGAGAGATGTCCGCAGAACCTGCGGGCGGCCTTCTTCAGTTGGTCCTCTGGGTGCTGATCATCGTCCCCCCCCTTTTTCTGCTCGCCGGTATGCAGTATGCGGCGCTGACTCTGCCTTTCTGGGACCATTTCGAACTGATTGACTCAATCGACAGAGCCGCTTCGGGAACCCTGACCCTGCCCGACCTCTGGAGCGCCCACAATCACTCACGGCCCATGATGTATCGAATCGTCATGGTCCTGAACGCCCTCGCCACCGGCTGGGATCTCCGGTCCGAGTACATCTACCTTCTGGGATCCTTGTGGGGTGCCTTCCTGATCCAGGCCCTGGCCCTCAAGAAGCTCTGCCTCGGCCTCGATGGCACGCGCCGCCTCATCCTGATCGCGGCCCTCTCGATCGTCGCCTTCTCGCCGGTCGGCCACAATAACCACTGGTGGTCGATGATGTTCCAGCTCACCTTCGCCCACGCCATGATTGTCCTGGCTCTGCTCGCCGTCGCGTTCGGCCCCTTGAGCTGGAAACATTCCTTCGCGGCCGCCGCCGCCTGCTGGCTCGCAACCTATACCCTCACGAACGGACTCGTCGCGTTCGTGGCCTGCGCGCTGGTGGCCCATATGAGCGGGCCATCTCTCTCCAGGATCACCCGCTTCGGCGTCTTCTGGATCGCAAACATCATCCTGGTCCTTGTTGCGTACCTGCCCGGACTCAAGGAATCAGGCGGCCCGCCTCCAGCCGTTGGTTCTCTGCTGCTGTTTGTTCTTTCATATATGGGTGCGCCTCTCGCGGGCCTCATCCACTTTCCGTTCCGTAGCATGTTCGATATCCCGGATAACGTGACCTTCACGAACGCGATCGCGGGGTTTTTCTTGCTGGGACTGATCCTGGCAGCCGCGTTCCCCCTGCGGCGTGCGGACCGACGGGATTACCCTGCGGCCCGGGCGTTTCTCGGCTTCGCGCTCTTCGCTCTCGGTTCCGCAGCCTTCACCGCCTGGGGCCGGGCGGAGGCTCCGCCTCATGGACTCTCGTGGGCCAATTCAAGCCGCTACACCCTGTTCAGCAGCTATCTGCTGTACGCGCTCATGTACTACTGGGCCCTGCCGAGAAGCGGGGATTCGCGACGGGTCTCAGCGAGGTTTGCCGTGGTCTTCATCGTCATGGCGGCAGGGTTCGGCGGACGAACCTATTTTCACTCGATTCCCATCTACCGGGAGTCTCATGAGTTCAACCGAACTCTGTCGCGGGCCTGGGGGCGCGAAGGAACAGACCTCGACAAGTTCCTGTATCCGAACGCCGAGCAACTGGCTAGGTTCCGGGCGAAGTTGCGCGGTCTCAGGATGGGGCCCTATCGAGATGCGTTCCCGGCGGCCGCCAACAATCTGACCGAGCAGATCGCCGGGGTCAGGATTCTGGACGAGTTCGGCATAAGCGGCATGCGTGACGACCCGGCAGCGGGAAGGATTCTGTTCGCCCATCCCCATTCCCAATTCGGTATGCTGGTGCCCTCGGGCCGGACGGGAGTGCGCTTCCGTTACGGCATCATTCCGGGCGCAGTCACTGTGACACCCCCAACCGACGGCGTGGAGTTCCGACTGTTGTTGCGGACAGGGCCGACGGACAAAGCGCTCTGGTCCTTCCTTTGGCGGGTGGGCGCCGTCACGGATGGGGCCATCACCGTGCCGATCCCGAAGGATCTTCCCCCTCTGAGCGTTCTGATTTTCGAGACCCTCCCCGCTGGATCCACGATCAGTGACTGGGCGTATTGGTCGGACATCGTCTTCGCCGGACCTTGAGGATCCCTCGCTCCGGTGGGACGATCCAATCTTCTGAAGAACCATGATGCAAGTGCGTGAAGGCTCGACAGCGGCGAAACCGGCGCTCGCCGTCCTCTGCTCGGTGTTCAATGAGGAGGCAACGATCCCGCTTTTTTACGACCGCGTCGCCGCGGTGTTCGCCCAGATCCAGGATCGATACGAGCCGAGCCTCTATTTCATAGACAACGGGTGCATCGACGGGTCTTTGCGGCTGATCATCGAACTCAACGAGCGATCGCCCAATATCTTCGCCATCGTGCTCAGCCGGAACTTTGGCTACCAGTGCGCCCTCGCCACCGGTCTGCAGGAGGTCGAGGCCGACCTCTACGTAATGATCGATGTCGACTGCGAGGACCCCCCGGAGCTGATCCTGGATTTCCTGCGCCACCATGAAGAGGGCAACGACATCGTCTACGGGGAGCGGTTGGACCGTCCTGAGAACGCGGTCATCAAAGGGATGCGCTTCCTCTTCTACCGGCTGGTGCGCTCGGTGGCGGACGACAATTTCGTTCTGGACATGGCCGAATTCAGCCTGATCACCGCGGAGGTGCGCGGTGCCATCATCCAAGACTCCACATCCTTCCCGTTCCTGCGGGCGTCCATCGGCCGCATCGGTTTCCGCCGCAGGCCGGTCCCCTACAAGCGGTCGGCGCGCGTGGCCGGCGTCACTCACTACAACTTCCTGGGAATGGTGATGTTCGCGGTGGCGGGAACGCTATCCGCGTCGACCTTGGCGCTCCGGATTCCTGCCTACGTTTTTCCCTTCTGGGCTCTTGCCATGACCGGGGTGGCCGTGAGTGCGGTGGTCACACCAGCCCATTGGCAGATGCCCCTCTTGCTCGCGCTGGGTTTCGTATTCGTGGGCTTCACGACCACAGCCATCGGCATCTACTGCGCCCGGATCTACAAGGACGGCCTCCGTCGGCCCAACGCCATCGTCCGCCGCAAACTCTCTTTGCTTCCCCCAAGGAGGGGCGCGTAGTGAGCGGAACGGCCATTCCGTCGCCCAAATGGCCACCAGGCCGAAGGGCCTTCACGAGCTTCGACCGCGGCACCACCGCGGAGGCGCACTACTTCTCCCCCGACCGGTACAGCTTCTGGGATGAGCAGGAGTCCTTGGGCCGGGGCGCAATTTCAAGGGGCGCGGGGCTCTCCTACGCCGCGGCATCCTTTCGGGCGTCGGGTGAAGTTGTCGAGCATTCCCACTTCAATCGGGTGCTGGGATTCGACAGCGCGCAGAGCATCGTGGAGGTCGAAGCAGGGGCGACGCTTGGGAGGGTCTTCGACTTTGCCGCCCCTCGAGGTCTTTTCCTTGCGGTCCAGCCTGGCCACCCCAACATCACCATAGGCGGCTGCATCGCTTCCGACGTTCACGGCAAGAATCAGTTCCGCGATGGCACCTTCATTTCGAGGGTACAGAGCCTGCGGTTGTTTCACCCCGGCCATGGCGTCCTCGAACTGAGCCGGGAGAACGAGCCTGACCTGTTCCACCTCACGTGCGGTGGCTATGGCCTGACCGGAAACATAGTGAGCGCCCGAATCCGCCTCACGCCCGCTCCGTCGACCCGGGTCGCCGTCAGGATCGTGCCCGTCGCGGACATCTTCCGGCTTCCGGAGGCCCTGCTCGGCCTGGCTGATCGCTCGGACCTTCTCTACTCATGGCATGACTTCACGGCGCGCGGAAGCCGCTTTGGAAGCGGCCACGTCGTAAGCGGTACTTTCGACGGGCCGCCAGAAGGGGCCGGGGATTCGCCGAGCCGTTCGTTCCAGTCCACGGATTCCTTCCTGGCCCGGCGCCTGCCGGTATCGTTGTGGAACAGCTGGACCACCCCGATTTTCAACCGACTCTTCGATGTGGTGTCTCAACTACCGGCTTCGAGCCGTTCGGTCCCTCTCTATGACTTCCTCTTTCCGGTGGCGCGGAAGATGTCGTATTTCCACTTCTTCGGCCGCCGGGGCTTCCACGAGTACCAGCTCGTGGTCCCCATCGCGGCTTTTACGAAGTTCGTGGAGGGCATCCGCGCTTACTTGAATCGCCGCCCTCTTCCCATCTCCCTGGCGTCGGCTAAGCTCTTTCGCGGGTCACGCGATCTCCTGCGTTTCACCGGCGACGGGATCTGCCTCGCCTTGAACCTTCCCCGAAGGGCAGGAACCGAGTCCTTCCTGAGCACCCTCGACGAGTTGATGGTCGCCTGTGACGGCTGGCCGAACCTGATCAAGGACTCGCGGCTCTCGGCGGGTACCGTGTCTTCGGCCTATCCCGACTATGAGACGTTCCGGCGCCGGCGCCGCGAGTTCGATCCGAAAAGGCTCTATCGGTCTGAGCTGTCAGACCGGCTCGATCTATGAACATCCTCATCGTAGGGGCGTCTGCGGGCCTGGGGCGGGCGCTGTCGGATGAAGGAGGGAAGGGGGGGCACAACCTTTTCCTGTTCGCCAGCGACGCACGCGATCTCGGGGCCCTCGCTTCGGATATCAAGTGGCGCCACGGGGTCGAAGTCGAGTACCTTGCGGGGGATATTTGCGCACGAGCCGACCGGGGGCGCCTCGTGCTGCGGCTCGGGACATGGCGGTCCCTGGACTCCATTCTCCTGCCCATCGGCGTAGCCCGGGATGATGACAATGGGGCCCTCGATGACGCGACGGCCCGACGGATTATCGATTCGAACTTCTACGCGCAGTCTTCACTGATTACCGCGTTGTGGGAGGGTCTCCGGGAACGGCAAGGGGCGTGCGTTGTGGGCTTCGGATCGATCGCTGCGGGCCGCGGAAGACGTCGAAACATCATGTACGCGGCAGCGAAGCGCGCGCTGGAGAGCTACTTCGAGAGCCTGCGGGCTCTGGGAGCAGATACGGGAACCGGAGTCCAGCTCTATGCCCTCGGTTACATGCGCACACAGCAGACATTCGGCCGCGACCTCCTTCTGCCGGTCGCCTCGCCAGACCAGGTGGCGGGGGTAGTCTTTCGCGATCTGCACCAGTTTTCAGGACACCGCTACCACCCGGCCTGGTGGGGACTCGTGGTCTCGATTCTTCGGAGACTTCCCTGGTTCATCTACCGTCGTCTCAATTTTTGAGGCGGCGATGGAGAACGTCGTGATCCGTTCGGCCTCCCTTCCTTTCGGGCTGGGGCTCTTGGCGCTCGCCCTCACAGGTGGGGCGGCGTTTGTGGGAGCCATCCCCTGGACCGCAGCCGGCGCGGCGGGCCTGGTGATCGCCCTTCTGTTGATGGCAGCAGTCACATCGTCTACCCGTGCGGCGGGTGGCTTCGTTCATCTCTTGCTGGCTGCTAACGCGTTGCTCGCGCCGATCGTGGCCATGGACCTGGTGATGCGTTCCATGATCGGGCACCGTCTTCACTATCGTCCCGAAGTCACGTTCCTGCGGAAGTGGCCGCCCCTGCCCGAGGTCTACTCGTATGCGCCACGCGTTGAGTTCGAGGGAGAGTCCTACGGCGATCTGGCGGCGATGACTGGGCGAAGAGAGTTGCGCGAGCCGCGGGTTGTGACCTTCCGCACGGACCGGGACGGTTTTCGGAATGACCCGTCGGTGGCGGATTCCCAGATCGACGTCGTGGTGCTTGGCGATTCGTTCGGAGCTGGGGCCGGTGTCACCCAGCGCGACGTGTTCGCGTCCCGCCTGGGCGATCGGACCGGCCTCAATGTTCTCAACCTCTCGATCAGTCCCGCCGGCCCTTGGGCCGAATTCCTATATCTGAAGCGTGCGTACGACCGGTTCCGGTGGGCACCGAAAGCCATCGTGATCTGGGCGCTCTATGTGGCAAATGATCTCGAAGATGCCTACGGACCCGTGGCGGAGGAGTCGACCCCCTGGGCCGACCCGAGCCTCGCAATGAGTACGGTTTTCGCCGACTTCCAGCGTCGATCCCCCATCCGGGAGCTTGCTGGGCGGGTAACCGCCGGAGACCCCGCCCAAAACGCCAACCTCGTGGTTGCGTCGGTGGATCCGTTGACCCGGCGACCGCTTCTCTTCTATCGGCCAAATCTCAACTATTGCGACCTTTCGCCCGCACAGGTCCGACAGGACCCGAATTTTAAGAATCTGCGACAGACAGTAGCGGCGATGCGGGACTTCACTGAAAAGCGCGATCTGCAGTTGAAAGTGATGGTGCTGCCCGCCAAGGAAGAAGTTTATGGCTGGGTTCTCGAAGGAAAGGCCCCGTGGTCGGTCCGGCGCGAGCCCTCGGGCTTTGCGCGAACCATCGAGCAGCTGGCCGCAGAGTCGCGGCTGCCGTTCTACGACGCCAAGGGCGATTTCTTTGCGGAAGGCGAGCGACATTTCGCTGCCGGAGAGTTGCTCTGGTGGCGGGACGACACCCACATCAACGGGGCCGGTCACGCCGTGGTGGCCGATGGCCTGGCGCGTTTTCTGGCTACCGGGAAGTGACTGGCTCGACGGTAGTCGTGGCCGCTTCTCCCGCGCCGCCGGCGCGGTCTGCGGAATAGCCGATCACCGCCTCAACCAGCGGAGAGTAGCCAATCCGCCGACCCGCCTGGAGCACGAAACCGCCAAGCGCCCGGCCGATACCTGACCGGATCACCGACTCATCCGAAACCGCGGACAAGGCCTGCCGCAACACGCCGGTCTCGGCGTAGAAGAAGCGGTCGGGAACGCTGCGGCCACTCTGGGCCTTGAGGGCCGTGAACGAGGTTCCCGGATCCGCACGATCGAGACCACGCCACGGCAGGGCTGAGCCGTCCGGCTCGGAAAGGGGCAGGACGGCATCCACGACGCGTTTGCCCAGATCAAGAATGCGCCCCGAAACGAGGGACACATCCTTGTGCATTTCGAAAAGCCGCACTGCCTCGAGATCGCTTGGGTGGGCAGGAGGCAGAAGGTCGGAGCCAAAAACCCGAACGATGTCGCTCTCCACGCTGCCGAGGGCATTCCGCAGCTCGGCCCACCCGTCGAGACCGCGAGAAACGACACAGACCGAGGCGATCCGGGGGAGGTCGATCGGACGTCGCAGGATGGTCAGTGCGCCCGGGGGGCGAGAGATGGGATGAGGCGCTACCTCGTAACGCTCCGGATGAGCGAGGCCAACGATCCGCGACCGGAGCTGACGCGTGACGGCCGCGATCGAGCCAGGGTTATGGCTGCGTGGATCGCCGGCGTCCCCCGCGACACGCCAGTGATAGGCCACGTGGGGCGCGTGAGCGATCCGATCACCCGCCATTTCGAAGCGCCGCACCGTATCCCACGCATGGCAGTGCTCCGCGTCGCGGTCGCCGAATACATCCAGCGAGCGAGCGCGTTCCCTGCGGAACGTACACAGGTGCCAGATGTATGAGTCGGTGGCATTCCGGATTGGATCGAAGTCCGTACGCCTCAGCCGAAACTCCAGCCGGTCGTCCCGCAGGACATCCTCATCGGTGTACGCAAAGGCAGCATCCGTGGATCCCAGGATCTCCGCGAGAAGCTGAAGCGCATCCGGGGTCAGGACATCGTCCGCACCTATCGGCACCACGAAGTCTCCGGTGGCAGCCTCCAGGCACAAGCGCAGTCCGCCCGGAATCCCCTGATTCCGCTCGCACCGGATGCGCCGCACCCGCGAGTCACGAGAGGCCAGATCCTGAACCACCTGGTCGAGATCAGAAGGGATCGGTCCGTTGTCGAGCAGGATCCATTCGAAGTAGGGCAACGTCTGCTCCTGGACCGAACGGACGATCTCCCGGAAGTCGGCGACTAGCGTCTTCTCGTAGACGGCGCTCAGCAGCGATAAACGCGCGTCGATCGGAGGCGGAGGCGACAGGAGGCGTCGCGTGATGACATCGGCGGCGAACGACTCCGAGTACTCCGACGGATGAGTCGCCTCAAGCGCGTCGAGTTCGGCCCTGCGATCTGCTGGAGAAACGCCCTGGTACGCGGTTTGGGGTCTGAGGCCAAGATGCGAGGACAAGAGACGGGTCTCCGGCAGGAGATGGCGATAGACGCTTCGGAAAGCCATCCGCTCGCCTTCGCCAATTCCCTCCTCAGGGTCAGTGTCGACGCGAGCGCTGAAGAAGGGTGAGTAGACGATTCTTCCGCCCCGATCGCGAGCCGCGGCCCCGAGCCAACGGCCGAGGTGAGCTACCGAGATACCCGGCGCCGACGCGAGGCGCTCCAGAGCCTCTGAGAGAAAGTCTCCCCGGCAGACTGAGTGATGAACGGGCACCGCCGAGACGGTATGGGGCTTGAACATCTGAACGACGTAGCCTGAGTCGGTAAGGGCACGCCCGACATCGGGCGAGTCGCAACCCCGGCCAAAACCGAAGTAGGAACCGGCGGCGGTGATCCGTCCGTCGCGATGCAGTCGGCCGCCGATCATCATGGCATCGCGGAAGAGTTCAAATGTCGCCATCGCCTCAAGCGCCCAGTCGGGACCGTCAACGTGTGTCGAAGGCCCGAGCAGATGCACCAGACGACCTTCTGCCGCGCATGACCGTGCGATGTCCCGCAGTCGAAGAACCCAATCCGGTCCGGATGGAACCGCGACTCCGTGATGGGGAACCGTCGGGTCAATGCCGAGCGGAGGCAAGGGCCGTCGAGGCGCTTCCAGCCACACGGTGGTGATCGGCCAGGGCAAATCGGTGCGTCGGCGGATCCACCAGTCCGGGGTGCCTGCAAAAAAAGGCGAGGGCTCCAACCGGTACCCCCCCTGCGGATGGCCTGCCAGGAACTTCTCAAGTACCTTCACCTGAGAGGACATCACGTAGCTCTTCGAGTGGATGTTGCCTGCTGTGGAGTCGGGGTGCATGCGCCACGTGTAGACGACGTGGGGAATGTGCAGGGGCTCGATCCCCGCCCGGAAGAAACGCATGAACGTGTCCCAGTCATGGCTCCCATCGGTCTCCGGATCGTCATACGCGCCAAGTTCCAGGGCGCGCTCGCGCTCGATACAACCGAGGTGGGCGATGTAGCAGGAATTTACAAACAGCACGGGATCGAAGTCCGGCTTGAAATAAGGGTCGCGGAAGCGGTCACCCAATATCTTGTCCTCGTCGGTGTAGGCCAGAGGTGGGTATTCGGCTTCGACGAGCGCTCGGGTGACGATCGAAATGGCATCCGGAGTGAGCAGGTCATCCGAATCCATGGGCACGACATAGCGTCTCGTCGCGCGCTCGAGGCAATGCCGCATGCCGCGAACTATGCCGAGGTTTTCCTCGAC